>QFCS01004853.1_pt1 | contig 353404 bp, 321 predicted proteins | sample 3576561 | NCBI WGS metagenome assembly QFCS01 | reverse complement strand
CTCCGCCTTGCCCGCTTCCTTCAGCCGAAGCGCTTCCTCGACCGAAATCTCGTCGAACGGGTTCATCGACATCTTCACATTGGCAAGCTCGACGCCCGAGCCGTCCGACTTCACCCGGATCTTCACGTTGTAGTCAACGACCCGCTTTACAGGGACCAGGATCTTCATCGTCATTTCCTCCCACGGGCCGGCCGGCGCCGGCCGCTCTCATCAAATGTCCTTGGCGAGGCGCAGCGCGTCGTAGATCGCGGCATGCGTGTTGCGGGCGGCCACCGCGTCACCGATCCGGAAGAGCTGGTAAGTGCCCTCCTGATTGCGCTCCACGGTCTGCGGCGCGCCGGCCAGCAGTTCGTCATAGGAGACCGCGCCGAGGTTCCTCGAACCGGGCTTCAGCTCGAAATAGAGATCGTCCAGCGGGATGGTGCCGTGGTTGACGACGATCTGGTCGACCGTGCGCTGCTTGCTGACGCCGCCATAATCGCTGCCGACATGGGCGATGATCTGGTTGCCGCTCCTTTCCGCCGCCTCCAGCCGCCAGGTGACGGTGAAGGTCGTATCGAGCTTCTGCAGCGAGCGCATGTAGGGCACGAGGTTCATCGCCATGACCTCGGGGGCAAAGGACCGGTCCGGCGTCATGATCTCGACCTTGCCGCCCGCCCTGGCGATGAACTCGGCGGCCTGCAGGCCGGCATGGTCGCCCGCATCGTCATAGACGAGCACGTTCGTGCCCGGCTTCACGTCGCCGGAGATGATATCCCAGGAGGAGACGACCAGCTCGTTGCCCTTCGTCAGCACGTCCGTATGAGGCAGGCCGCCGGTCGCGATGATGACGACATCGGGATTTTCCGCCGTGATCGTATCGGCTTCCGCCCAGGTGTTGAAGTGGAAGGTGACGCCGTGCTTCTCGCACTGGCTCATGCGCCAGTCGATGATGCTGATCATCTCGCGCCGGCGCTCGCTCTGCGCCGTCAGGCGGATCTGGCCGCCGGGGACGTTCGCCGCCTCGAAGACGACCACCTCGTGGCCGCGCTCGGCCGCAACGCGCGCCGCCTCGAGCCCGGCCGGGCCGGCGCCGACGATCACCACCTTCCGGCGTACGTCCGCCTTGGCGATCCTGTGCGGCATCGTCTCCTCGCGGCCCGTCGCCGCATTGTGGATGCAGAAGGCAAGGCCGCCCTGGTAGATGCGGTCGAGACAGTAATTGGCGCCGACGCAGGGGCGGATATCGTCCTCGCGCTTCTCGATGATCTTGCGCACGATATGCGGGTCGGTCATGTGGGCGCGGGTCATGCCGACCATGTCGACCTTGCCGGCGGCGATCGCGTGGCGGGCCGTCGCGACATCCGGGATCTTGGCGGCATGGAAGGTCGGAAACTTGGTCGCCGCGCGGATCTCGCCGGCAAAGTCGAGATGCGGCGAGTTCGCCATGCCCTGGATCGGGATGACGTCGGTCAGGCCGGGATCCGTATCGATATGGCCGCGGATGACGTTGAGATAGTCGATAAGGCCGCTTTCCTTGAGGCGGCGCGAGATTTCAAGGCCTTCGGCCTTGCCCGTGCCGCCGGGAAGACATTCGTCGGCCGTATAGCGCACGCCGAGGATGAAATCGTCGCCGACCCGCTCGCGCATCGCCCTGAACACGTCGAAACAGAAGCGCATGCGATTGTCGAGCGAGCCGCCATAGGGGCCGTCGAGCTCATTGGTCAACGGCGAGGTGAACTGGTCGATCAGGTGGCCGTAGGCCTCCAGTTCGACGCCGTCCATGCCGCCGGCCTTCATGCGCTCGGCCGCATCGGCGAAATCCTTGATGATGCGCTCGATATCCCAGTCTTCCATCTTCTTGGGGAAGGCGCGGTGCGCCGCCTCGCGATGATGCGACGGCGCAACGACGGGCAGCCAGTCGCCCTTGTCCCAGCGCGTGCGGCGGCCGAGATGGGTGAGCTGGATCATGATCGCCGCCCCCTCCTCGTGCACCGCGTCCGTCATCTCCCGGATCCACGGAACGATCTCGTCCTTGTAGGCGAGCAGGTTGTTGAAGACCGGCGGGCTGTCCTTGGAGACGGCGGCGGAGCCCGCGGTCATCGTCAGCGCCACACCGCCCCTCGCCCGCTCCAGCGTATAGGCCCGGTAGCGCCCCTTCGGCATGCCGTCCTCCGGATAGGCCGGCTCATGCGACGTCACGATGATGCGGTTTCGCAAGGTAAGGTGCTTGAGCTGATAGGGCTGAAGCAGAGGATCGTTCGACATGCGACGGGCTCCAGATTAGAAACAACGGAACGACGCTACGCTTGAATGTACATATGTGTCAACTGAGAAAACAGTTAAGCTCTTCATTTTGACACTCATGTACATTTTTCTTGCGTCGGCTTTCATCATTTGCTAGGAGGCATTCATGGAACAGGCGACGAGCGACAGCGGCTGGCGAGGATCGCAGGAGGGTTGGTTGGAAGCTGCCTACACCTCCCTTCTGGAATCGGGGGTCGATTCCGTGAAGATCCTGCCGCTCGCCAAGCGGCTCAATCTGTCGCGCACCAGCTTCTATTGGTTCTTCAAGGATCGGGAGGAATTGTTGAGCGGCCTGGTCGCCCGGTGGCGGGACAAGAACACCGGCAGCATCGTCAAGCAGTCGGAAGCCTATGCGGAATCGCTGGCCGAAGCGATGCTGAACGTCTTCGATTGCTGGCTCAACAAGGAGCTCTTCGATTCCCAGTTCGAATTCGCCGTGCGAAGCTGGGCCCTGCAGGCTCCCGACATTCTCGAGGAGGTCCACCGCGCGGACCAGATCCGGGTGGAGGCCCTGAGGCGCATGTTCATGCGGTTCGGCTACGAGGAAGGCCCCGCCGACGTTCGTGCGCGGACCACCTACCTCGTGCAGATCGGCTACATCTCGATGCAGGCGAGCGAAGATATCGCGCTGCGCATGAAGCGCATTCCCGAATATATCGCGATCTACACCGGTGAAATCCCGCAGCAGCGGGAGCTGGACCGGTTCTTCGCGCGCCATGGCTACAGACCGGAATAGAAACGTGGAAGCGGCCGGAGGTTCGAGGATCGGCAAGGCCTGCGCCCGGCAGCTCCCGGCGAACATGGAGACATAGCGGAGGCTACCGAAAAGATCGAAGCGGCGCATGCAGGATGCGCCGCACGTCAACCGCCGGCAAAACAATAAAAAGACCGAACGGCTTCTGTCCAGGAATGGGGAACAGAATGGAATGGTTTTACAAATTCCCGAACATGAACGACGGGGCGCTACGCGATCTCAAGAAGCTGATCGATAACGGGTTCCGCGCTTTCACGCGCGCCTATGGCGATGCCATCGAGGGCGTCTTCGCCCCCTTGCAGCACTTCCTGATCGCGGCCGATCGCTTCATGACCCAGACGCCCTGGCCGATCATCCTCGTCCTCGTTCTCGCCATCGCATGGTTTGCCAGCCGCAGCCTCAAGATCGTCCTGGGCTGTCTCGTGACCCTCATGCTGATCGGCTATTTCGACATGTGGATGGACACGATGCGGACCGTGGCGATGATCTTCGTCTGTACGGTGCTGTCGATTGCCATCGGCCTTCCCGTCGGCATCCTCATGGCGCGCTCGGACCGGGTGCAGCGGGTGGTCAACCCGATCCTCGACGTCATGCAGACCATGCCGAGCTTCGTCTACCTGATCCCCGTCGTCATGCTGCTCGGCATCGGCCGCGTGCCCGGCCTCATCGCCGTCGTCATCTACGCCATCCCGCCGATGATCCGCCTCACCAATCTCGGCATCCGCCTCGTCGACAAGGACGTGCTCGAAGCCGCCGACGCCTTCGGCGCCGACCGCAAGCAGAAGCTCTTCAAGGTCCAGCTGCCGCTGGCGCTGCCCACCATCATGGCCGGCATCAACCAGACGATCATGATGGCGCTCGCCATGGTGGTCATCGCCTCGATGATCGGCGTGCAGGGCCTCGGCCAGCCGGTTCTCAAGGCCATTTCCAACCAGTATTTCACACTCGGCATCTTCAACGGCCTCGCTATCGTCGGCATCGCCATCATGTTCGACCGTGTCAGCCAGGCCTACGGCCAGCGCCTCCAGAAGCACCGGGAGATCGTCCATGGCTGATCACGCTTTCGGCGGCATCAGGATCCGCCATCTCTACAAGATCTTCGGGCCGAATGCCGCAAGCCACATCGAGGCCGTCAGGAACGGCCTCACCAAGGCGGAACTCAATGCGCAGTTCGGCCATGTGCTCGGCCTTCGCGACATCAATATCGAGATGCCCTCGGGCTCGATCCAGGTCATCATGGGCCTGTCCGGCTCCGGCAAATCGACGCTGATCCGCCATATCAACCGGCTGATCGACCCGACTGCCGGCGAGGTATTGGTCGACGGCGTCGACGTGGTGACGATGGGCGAGACGGAGTTGCGCGAATTCCGTCGCCACCAGACGGCGATGGTGTTCCAGAAATTCGCCCTCCTGCCCCATCGCACCGTGCTCGACAACACGGTCTTCGGACTGGAACTGCAGGGCGTTCCCCGTGCGCGATGCATCGACACCGCCATGCGCTGGCTGGAGCGCGTCGGCCTCAAGGGGTTCGAGGAAAAATACCCCAACCAGCTCTCCGGCGGGATGCAGCAGCGCGTCGGCCTTGCCCGCGCGCTTGCCAATGATGCGCCGGTGCTCCTGATGGACGAGGCCTATTCGGCGCTCGATCCGCTCATCCGCACGGACATGCAGACGGTGCTGCTCGACCTGCAGAAGGAGATCCGGAAGACCATCGTCTTCATCACCCACGACCTCGACGAGGCGCTGCGCCTCGGCGACCAGATCGCCATCCTGCGCGACGGCGAGGTCATCCAGCAGGGCAGCAGGCAGGATATCGTGCTCAGGCCCGCGGACGACTACGTCGCCAACTTCGTCAAGGAAGTGAACCGCGGCCGGGTCGTTCAGGTCGATGCCGTGATGCGCCCCCTCGGCGCATCCGCGGCGAGCGGCCCGCTCATTTCGGCAGACGTCACGATCGAGGACGCCGTCCGCCTGCTCGCCGACGCGCCCGAAGGCGACATCACGGTGGTCGACGCCGCCGGCAAGCCCGTCGGCACCGTCACCTTTCGCCAGTTGGCCGGCGCCATGGTCAATGCACAGGAGAGCGGCCGGCGCGCCGCAGCCTGACAGGAGGCCGGCGCGCGGCGCCGGCCCCTTCCTCCCCGCTTTCAGGAAAATCCTTGACCCGCAGGAACTTGCGCGATGTCGAAAAAATTTCCCCGCCTCTTCTCCCCGCTTGCCCTGCGCACGAAAACGCTGAAGAACCGCATCGTCTTCGGCGCGCACACCGCCAACATGGCCGTCGAAGGCCTGCCGACGGAACGCCACGCCGCCTATTACGAGGAGCGCGCCATCGGCGGCGCGGCGATGATCGTCGTCGAACCCATGCCCGTGCACGCCGCCGCCGTGCTCACCCGCGGCAATTTCCGCCACTCGGACGATGCCGTCATCCCGCATTTCAAAAAGGTGGTCGACGCCATCAAGCGGCACGGCGCGGTGGCGATCCAGCAGCTCTACCATGTCGGCGCGCACGGCGATTCCGACAATTCCTTCCATCCGCACTGGTCGCCCTCCGGCGGGCCGAGCTACCATGACAGCGACGGCTCGCACCCGATGAGCGAGGCCGAGATCCGCGAGACGATCGACGGCTTCGTGGAGGCCGCGCGGCGATGTCGCGACGCGGGCTTCGACGGCGTCGAGGTCTGGGCCGCCTATCTCGGCATGGTCGACCAGTTCTGGACGCCCTGGTGCAACCGGCGCGAGGACGACTGGGGCGGCTCGCTGGAGAACCGCACGCGCATGTCGCGGGAAATCCTGAGCCGCATCCGCGCCGTCTGCGGCCCCGACTTCATCATCGGCCTTGCTGTTTCCGACGAGCCGGACGTGAAGGCCGCCCTCCAGCGCGACGAACTCGCCGAGATCGTCAAGCTGCACGACGACCTCGGCCTCGTCGACTACGTCACCTGCGGCTCGGGCGGCTATCTCGATTTCTACAAGCTGATGCCGACCTTCCTCTATCCCGAAAAGCTCGGCGCGGACCTTGCCACCGTGCTGAAGGGCGTCGTCAGGAATGCCGTCGTGATCGCCGAAAGCCATATTCGCACCCCGGAAAACGCCGAAACGGTGCTCGGCGAAGGCGCGGCGGACCTCGTCTCTATCGTGCGCGGCCAGATCGCCGACCCGCATCTCGCCGCCAAGGCCGGCGAGGACCGCCCGGACGACATCCGCGGCTGCATCTCCTGCAACCAGATGTGCTGGGGCCGGCGCTCGCGGGACTACTGGATCAGCTGTCTGATCAATCCCTCCGTCGGCCGCGAGGTCGAATGGGGCGGCGACCGCTTTTCCAGGACCGGCGATCCGAAGCGCGTGCTGGTGATCGGCGGCGGCCCGGCCGGGCTGGAGGCGGCGCGCGTCGCCGCCGAACGCGGCCATAAGGTGACGCTCGCGGAAGCCGCCCCTCGCCTCGGCGGCAATTTCCTGCTCGCCGGCCTGCAGCCGCGGCGCGCGCAGATCCTCGATCTCATCGCCTGGTATGAACGCCAGCTCGAAAAGCTCGGCGTGGAGGTCCGCCTCAACACCTATCTCGAAGCCGGGGAGATCGACCCGGCCGAATTCGACATCGTGATCGCCGCGACCGGCTCCTATTCGCCCGAGACGGGCTTTCAGAAGGCGCTACCCACGGTCGAGACCATGCCGGGCTTCGAAAAGGGCAATGTCTTCACCGTCGAAGCCGTCATGGCGCGACAGGCGCGGCCCGGCAGGCATGTGCTGCTGCTCGACGAAGGCGGCGGCTGGCGCGGCGGCGGCACCGCCTGGAAGCTCGCCGAGGAAGGCCATCGGGTGACGATCCTCACGCCCGATCCCTTCGTCGGCAAGGAGTTGCAAAGGACCGCCGCGGACGTTCCCATGCGCCAGACGCTGCGCAAGCTCGGCGTCGACTGGATCGTTGAGGCCAGCATCACCGAATGGCACGGCAACGGCGCGACGATCGTCGACCACAACACCGGCGAGAACCGCTTCGTCGAGGCCGACACGCTCGTCACCGCCACCACGAACGCCGCCATGGACTGGCTGATGCCGGGGCTTCGGGACCTCGGTGTCGCGACACGCCAGATCGGCGACTGCGCGGCCCCGCGGCAGGCACCCTACGCGTTTTTCGAGGGCCGCAAGGCCGGATTGGAGATCTGACATGGCAGACGTCGAACTCGGGCAGCAGGAAGCCGAGGAACTGGCGCTGAGGGCCTGCCGCGGCGCCGGGGCGAACGAGGAGAGCGCCCGCGCGCTCGTCGACGCGACGCTTTCGGCGGCCCGCTTCGGCCCGGCGACCCTCGGTTTTCCGCATATGGTGGACTACCTGAACAGCTTTCGCGAGGGCCGCATCAATTGCTCGCCCGCGCCGACCCTGATGCGGCCGCTTCCCGCCATGCTCGTCTGCGATGCGGACGGCGGCGTCGCCCAGCTCGGCTTCGACCTCGCCTTCGACGATATCGTCGGGGCGGCGCGCAAGGCCGGCATCGCGATCTTCACCCAGACCAACAGCTACACGGCCGGCGAACTCGGCTACTATGTCCGCCGTCTCACGGCGGAAGGGCTCGTCGGGCTGGCGGCGACCAATGCCAACGCCATGGTCGTGTCGAAACCGGGCGGGCCCGCGGTCTACAGCACCAATCCCCTGGCCTTCGGCTTCCCGCTCGGCGAGGCTTCACCGCCCATGGTCATCGACCAGGCCTCCAGCTCCACGGCCTTCATCAATATCGTCGCCGCCGCGGCGGAAGGGCGTTCCATTCCCAGGGGCTGGGCCGTGGACGAGAACGGCGCCGACACCGAGGATCCGGAAAAGGCCGTCGGCGGGGCCCTCCTCCCCTTCGGCGGACGCAAGGGCGGCAATGTCGCCCTGCTCGTCGAAATGCTCTCCGCCGGCCTTTCGGGCGGGCCTTGGTCGCTCGACACGCCGGATTTCCGCTCCGGCAGCACGCGCCCGGCGGTCGGCCTGACGGTGCTGGCCATGATGCCGGGCGCCCCCGGCGAGGGGCACATCGCCCGCGCCCACGAACAGACCCGCCGGCTCGCGGGGCTCGATGTCTTCATTCCCGGCGTCAGCGACATGGAATTCCCGCCCTCGCCCTCCAAGAGGCTGGCAATGCCCGCCAGCGTCCACGAGGCGGTCCGCGCCTTTGCCGCGGCCGGATCGGCTTAAAGAAAACAGGAGCACCGACAATGGCCTTCAAGAGAACGATCAACGCCGTCGATACCCATGCCGGCACGCCGATGCGCGTCGTCACCGGCGGCATTCCGAACATTCCCGGCAAGACCGTCTACGACAAGATGAAATGGATGGAGGCCAACGACGACGGCTTGCGCAAGCTGCTGCTGCGCGAACCGCGCGGCTATCCGGCCCATTGCTGCAACATCATCGTGCCGCCCGGCCATCCGGAGGCGGACGCCGGCTATATCATCATGGAGCAGATCGAGTATCCCGTCATGTCGGGCGGCAACACGATCTCGGTGGCGACGGTTCTCCTCGAAATGGGCCTGCTGCCGATGAAGGAGCCGGTCACCGAACTCACGCTCGAAGCGCCCGCCGGGCTCATCCGCATCACCGCCGAATGCCGGAACGGCAAGGTGAAGAGCGTGAAGTTCAAGAACGTCCCGGCCTTCGCGGCGCATCTCGACGCGCTCATCGATGTGCCGCATCTCGGCAAGGTCCGGGTCGATGTCGGCTGGGGCGGCATGTTCTACGCCATCGCCGACGTGCGCCAGTTCCCGGGGCTTGAGCTCATCCCCGAGCACGGCAAGGAGATCGCCCGCATCTCGTCGATGATCCGCCAGGCCGCCATCGAGCAGCTTCCCGTCGAACATCCGGACTATCCCGGCGTCGGCATCACCATTTCCCAGCTTTCCGGGCCGACGAACGACCCGGATGCCGACTGGAAGAATGCGGTGACGATGGCATCGGGCGATTTCTCGTGGGACAATCCGTCGACCTGGACCGGCGCCCTCGACCGCTGCCCCTGCGGCACGGGCACCTGCGCGAAGATGGCGGTCCTCCATGCCAAGGGCGAACTTCCGCTCCACCGGGATTTCCGCCACCAGGGGCTGCTCGGCAATGTCTATACCGGGCAGCTTGTCGAGGAAGTCACGATCGGCGGGCGCGCCGCCGTGGTGCCGACCGTCAGCGGGACGAGCTGGATCTACGGTATCAACACGATCGTGCTCGACCATGACGACCCCTTCACCGAAGGCTTCACCGTCGGCGATACCTGGGCCTGACGGTCCGGACGGCGGGCGCCGGTCACCGTCTCGACATCAGCCGTAAGTGGCTACGGGGGTGCCGAGAACCTCCATCCGCGGCGTGATGCCGAGGCCGGGCAAGGAGGGTGCGGTCACCCGGCCGTCGCGCAGGTCGAACGGCCCGTCCGCCGTCTTCAGCGTCACCATGTCCCGGCATTCGAGCACGCTTCTGAGGTTCTTCCCGGGAACCGTCTGGCCGAGATGGACGATGGCGGCGAAGGCGATGTCCGACCCGGTGGTTTCCTGCACGCTGACGGTGTAACCGGCGGCAAGGCAGATATCCCGGTGGCGCCGGCCGCGGGTGAGGCCGCCGTTCTTGGAGATCTTCAGCCCGATGCCCTCGGCCGCGTCGTCGCCGACAAGCTGGGCGATGGCGGCGTCGTCCGTCGCCAGCTCGTCGAAGATGATCGGCACGTCGGTGCGCCGGCGCAGCGACACGCATTCCCGCCAGGTGGCGCACGGGGCCTCCAGCACGAAATCGAGCCCGGCCGGCAGCAGCCGCAGCATCCGGAGCGCGGTCTCCACCGTCATGCCGCCGTTCGCGTCGACGATGAAGAATTCGCCGGGCCGCTTGTCGGCAAGGGAGGCGGCGATGCGCTCGGCATCCACCGCCGGCTCGTCGCCGATCTTGACGGAATGGGCGACATAGCCCAGCGCCCGGTGCTCGGCGACGCGCCGGCGCATGTCGTCCGGCGCACCCATATAGATCGAGGAGATCACGGGCATCGCGACGTCCGTGCGTCCGCCGAGCAGGTCGCAGACGGGCATTCCCACCGATTTGCCGAAGACGTCCCAGCAGGCGACGTCGATCGCCGTCTTGGCATGGAGATGGCCGACCAGCGCCTGGTCCATCGCCTCGTTGATACGGTCGACCCGCCGCGGATCGAGCCCGATCAGGCTCGGCGCGATTTCCGCGATGCCGGCACGCACCCCGCGGGCATGGGAGGCGATCCAGGTGGAGCCGAAGGGTGTGCTCTCCCCCCAGCCCTCCAGGCCGCTGTTCGTCGTGACGCGCACGAGGGTCGCATCGAAACTGCGATACTCCCGCCCGCCGGAGAGCCGGTAGACGCCGCCCGCATAGGGCAGGTCGACCTGGAAAACGTCAATTCTTTCAATCTTCACGTCGGTCATCGTCGATCTCTCATTCGGGAATGACAAGCACGAGCTTGCCGATGGTGCCTTTTGCCAGGAAATCCTTCTGGGCCTCGGCGATTTCCTTCAGCGGATAGGTGCGGGCGACGAGCGGCCGGATTTCGCCGCGCTCGATGTAGGAAACGAGGTTTTCGAAGACCGCGTCGTCCTGAAAGGTGCAGCCGAAGAAGGTGAGATCCTTCAGGTAGAGCGTGCGCACGTCCAACTCGACGATGGGACCGGCGATCGCGCCCGCGACGGCGTAGCGTCCGCCCTTCTTGAGGACGTCGAGCAATTCGCCGAACCCCGGCCCGGCCGCCACGTCCAGCACGACATCGACGGTCTCGTTGCCGAGCGTTCCGGCAATGCTCTCGCCGCGCGGCAGCACCCGGTCGGCGCCGAGCGCCAGCAGGGGTTCGGCCTTGTCGCGGCCGGCAACGGCGGTCACCGTCGCCCCGCGCCGCCTGGCGAGCTGTATGGCCGCGGAGCCAACGCCGCCGGAGGCCCCGGTGATCAGCACATGTTCGCCCCGGCCGACATTCGCCCGGTGCAGCATGCCCTCCGCGGTGGAATAGGCGCAGGGCATGGAGGCAAGCTCCACATCGCTCCAGTCGCATTCGACCCTGTAGGTCTCGCGCGCCGGCGCCCTGGCATATTGGGCAAAGCCGCCGTCGCATTCCGAGCCGAAGGTCCAGCACTGGAAGGGGCGGAAATCCACATAGGTCCGCAGCATGTTGCGCACGATGACCCGTTCGCCGATGCGGCCCCGATCGACCCCCTCGCCGACGGCCACGATGCGGCCGCAGCAATCGGCGCCCTGGATGCGGGGAAACGCCATCGCTGTGCCGGACCAGGACGCATCGGCATCCTGCGCGGACCGGAAGCCGCCGAGGCCGCCGCTTTCCGTTCCGGAGGTGACCTGCTTGGAATACCAGCCGATGCGCGTGTTGATGTCCGTGTTGTTGACGCCGGCCGCCGCGACGCGGATCAGCACCTCGCCCGGCCCCGGCCGGGGAACGGGCAGGTCGTCGCGATAGGCAAGCTTGTCGACGCCGCCGTGCCCCGTCAGGACAACGCCCGTCATGCGGGCCGGAACGGCCGCGTCGATCGATGGATTGGAAACTTCATGCGCCATGACGTGCTCGTCCTCCGCTGCCGTGCGGGCCTATTGCTATCCGAGGGCTCTTGCGGCGCAACGCCCGTAAATCTCAGGCCTCGGTTGAGTTTTTCTCAACCGGGCGCTAGCGTCGGCGAAGTCCCCTCCCGCAAGAGCCGAATTTCGAGGTGCCGGCATTGGTTCGCCGCTTTTACGACCTTCCCTCCCTCACGGCGCTGGCGACGTTCGAAGCCTGCGCCCGCCATTCCAGCTTCAAGCTGGCCTCCGCCGAACTGAATGTCACGCCCGGCGCCGTCAGCCGGCAGATCAAGGCGATCGAGGAGGATCTCGGCGTGCCGCTTTTCCTGCGCAAAGCCAAGGGCGTGACGCTGACCTCGGCCGGCGAGGAACTCTATGCGGTGCTCGCCAACGGCTTCTCGCGCGCCTCCGACGTCATCCGCTCGATCCGGCGGCGCGACACGTCCCGCAACGTCATCATCGCCTGTTCCGACGTCTTCGCCACGATGTGGCTCATTCCCCGCATGCCGGATTTCTGGCGCAATGTCGGTGACGTGACTGTAGATCACCTCATATCCGACGACATCAAGACCTTCCGCCGGGCGGAGGTGGAATTGCGCATCCGCTACGGTCTCGGCGCATGGATGGACGAAACGGCGGAGTTTTTGTTCACGGATTGCCTCTACCCCGTATGCAGCCCGCGCTTTGCCGAAATGCACGGGGGCGCCACCAGCCGGTCGCTTCCGGGCCTGCCGCTTCTCGATGTGAACTGGATCGACCCGGACTGGATGGGATGGGACGAGGTTCTCCTGCGCGCGGGCATCCGCCAGCACGCGACCAATATCCGGCGTTTCGGAAAATTCAGCGTCGCGCTGCAGGCGGCGATGGCCGACCAGGGTCTCGTCATCGGCTGGCACCGCATGGTTCAGCCGATGATCGAGACGGGGCAGCTCGTGCGCTTCACCGATCTCGTCATCCCCTCGCCCGGCGCCTATTACCTGACCTGGAACACCAGCAGGGACCTGTCGCCGGCCGCCACCGTGCTCGGTGACTGGATAAGGACGATCGCCGCGGCGGAACGGAAAACGGCGTCCCCTCCGGCCAGCCCGAAGGCTGAACGGACGGGAGCGCCGGCTTTACCCTGAAAAGGGGCGCCCGGTCAGGCCGGGCGCCCGTCGATCGTCAGAGAGCGGCCTCGACCTTCTCGGCGACGTCGGCCGGAACCCAGGCTTTCCAGAGGTCCTTGTTTTCCTCCAGGAAGTGCACGGCGCCGTCTTCGCCGGTGGCCTGGTTCTCGTTTTGCCACGCCATCAGCTTGCCGACGGTGTCGTTGCTCCAGCCGCGCGTGTTGAAATAGGCCATGATTTCCGGGCTCGCGCCATCGGCGAACTCCTTGGTCAGGAGCGTGAAGACCTTGTCGACCGGCCATGCGGCGACCTTCGGATCCGGGCAGGCAAGGTTCGTGATGCAACGCTTCCATTCTTCCGGGTTCTGCTCGGCGTCGAACTTCAGCAGGACCATCTCGTACTTGCCGAGCAGCGAAGTCGGCGCCCAGTAATAGGTGATGAAACCTTCCTTGCGCTCGTATGCCTTGGCGATCGCACCGTCGAGGCCGGCTGCCGAGCCCGGATTCATGAGCGTGAAGCCTTGGTCCGCCGCCTTGTAGGCCTTGAAGAGCTGCGCGGTCACGACCGTCGCGCCCCACCCTTCGGCACCGTTGAAGATCACGCCCTTCGAACTGTCTTCAGGGTCGGGAAACAATTCAGGATGCTTGAGGGCGTCGCTGATCGTCTTGATATCGGGATGGGCGTCCGCGAGATATTTCGGGATCCACCACCCCTGCACGCCCCCGTCAGGCAGCGCGGCGGCGGCCATCACGATCTTGTTTTCCGCAAGCCCGCGCGGAACGATCTCCGGCAGAAGGTCGACCCACGTCTCGGGCGAGATATCGGGCTCGCCCTTTTCGACCATCGAAGTCGTCGAGGGCACCGTGTCGCCGGGCATCGTCTCGACGGTGCAGCCATATCCGTTTTCGAGGATGAACTTGTCGACATAGGCCAGGACCTCCGCGCTCTGCACGTTGTGCAGCGCGACAGACACGGTGCCACAGTCGGCGGCATGGGCACCGCCGGCAAAACCGAACAGAAGACAAGTCGATGCAAGAAGTTTCTTCATTCCCGTTCCCTTTGATTATTGCGGCAAATGCAAGGACAGGGCGCCGCTGAACCTGTCCCGATGCTCAAGAATGCGCATTTCCCAGCTCATCCGAGCTGCGACGGGCCAGTATCGTGACCGGGCGCGGCAGATCACGCGTCGAGCGATCCCGCATTCTCGCGAGACGGGTGCTCGAAGGCTTCGTTAGCAAAAACCTAGCAAACGCGAGGGGCGCTCGCAAGCAAAATGTACATCAACGTCAATTTTATGATCTACACAGACCATAAGAAAGACTCATGTGTACATTTTAATGATGACCAAGAATCCGGCCGCGCCGGACGGTGCGCCTCGATCAAGAATGCGCCCGGAACCGCGGAAAAATGGATTGCGATCTGAGAGATCAACAGAAGAAATCGCGTAACCGTCGATGCAAACGCTGGATTGCATTTTTCAATGCACTTCGAAGGTTCGGCAATTCGAAATTGACCTCCCCCCAAACGGGTGTACACCAGACACAGGCATCGAGCGGAGTTCGTCATGCGCGAATGCGACCTGATCATGAAGGGAGGGATCACTTCGGGCGTGGTCTATCCGCACGCCATTGTAGAGATCGCCCACGCCTACCGGCTTCGCAGCATCGGCGGCACCTCGGCCGGTGCGATCGCCGCGGCGGTCGCGGCGGCCGCAGAATACCGGCGCGAGCGCTCACCCGGCAAGGATGAGTTCGCCGGCTACGACGAGATCGTCGAAATAGCCGACGAGATCGGCCGCGACATGGCCTCGCTGTTCCAGCCTGCGCCGAAGCTCAGGCCCCTGTTCGACATATTGATGGCCATGGTGGCCGCCGGCGACGCCAGCAAGCCGTTCGCGGCGGTGAAGGCGGCGCTCACGACCTATAGCGGCAGGGCGCTGGTCGCGGCAGCCCTGGGCCTCGCCGTGGTCGTCGCCGGCCTCATAGGCTCGAATTTCTGGCTCGCGGCGCTGGGGATCGTCCTCGGCGTCATCCTCGTCGCAGCCGTCATCGGCCTCGCCCTGTGGCGTGCAGTGAAGACCGACCTGCCGGCGTATGACTTCGGCATCTGCCCCGGCCTCAGCCAGCAAGGATACGGCAAGCCCGCCCTAGCCGATTGGCTTGCGGACCGCATCGACACGGTGGCCGGCAATCTCGGCCCCGGCGGCGTTCCCGGTGACCCGCTCACCGTCGGCCAGCTGGCCGATCACGGCATCGATGTCGCGACCATGACGACCGACTTGTCGTCGGGCCGCCCCTACCAGCTGCCGCTGAAGAGCGATCATCATTATTTCTCCCGGCGCGAATTCGAGGCCCTGTTCCCGAAACGCGTGATCGACTACCTCGTGCGTGGCAGGACACCGCTGACCGACGTCGGCCCCCGGCTTCCGGCCGACCTCTATCCGCTCGCCAGCGGACGGGATTTTCCCGTGCTGCTGGTGGCGCGCATGAGCCTGAGCTTCCCGGGGTTGATCAGCGCGGTGCCGCTCTATCGCTTCGACGATCTGCTTCCCGAGGGGCCGGGCCGCTTGAAGATGCGGCGCTGCCTGTTCTCGGACGGCGGCATCTCCAGCAACTTCCCGATCCACTTCTTCGATTCCTTCCTGCCGGGTCGCCCCACCTTCGGCATCACCCTCACCGGCTGGGAGGAGGCCCGCCACGGCAAGGTGCGCGTCGAACTTCCCGACCACCCGCGCCAGAGCACGCATCTTCCTGTTCGGGCGATCACCGGTATCGGCGGCTTCCTGGGCTCGATCCTGAACACCGCAAAGGACTGGCAGGATACGCTGCAGTCGCTGCTGCCCGGCTTTGCGGACCGTATCGTCGAGGTGCGCCTCGACGAGAGCAAGGAGGGCGGCATGAACCTTGCCATGGACGAGAAGACGATCCGCCAACTCGGCGAATACGGCCGGCAGGCGGGGCGGACACTGGTCGAGCGCTTCGATTTCGATGAGCATCGCTGGCTGCGGGCCGTCTCGCTGCTGCCCAAGCTGGAGGCGGCGCTGGAGGGCATGGCCACCACCTATCGCGCGGCGCCGGCCGGCGGCGGGCCGACCTGCGAGACGCTGCTGACCGACTACAAGCCGCGCTCCTACAACGGGAACTCGCAGAGATGGCGCGGGGAGGTACTGGCACCCTTCGCCGCCTCTCTGGCCGGAATTGGCGACAGGGTGATCGCGGCCGGAGACGATACGGTACGAAAAGGAAAGGTGCCGAGGGCCGACAGCAACCTGCGTCTCGTCGCCGGCGCCGACCGCGTGCCGGTGCGTGAGGAAGACGCCGCGACCTGAGCGGCGAGAGAGAGGGCGATGTTATTCTTCGAGCATGAGGCGCGGAACCGGACGCTGCCCGGAAGCCTGCAGCAAACCGGTTGGGGCCAGCGCGATATCGCGGCCTATTACGCGCTCGATCCCAGGGAGCGCCTGCAGACCGACGTGCCGCCGGTCTGGAAATACCCGCTCGAATACGATGTCCTCGACGCACTGACCGCGCTGTCCTACGGCAAATGCCCGTTCTGCGAGCAAGCCCGCGTGCGGCTGCTGCCCTACCGCTTCCGTCCGCCCGCCTATGCGACGCCCATGAAGCGGCCGGAAGACAAGGATGACTACCTGTGGCTCGCCCTCCACTGGGACAATCTCTTCCCGATCTGCGAAGGCTGCCTGCCGCATGACAAGGCCCATTTCCCGGTGGACGGGCCGCGCGCGGCACGGATCGAGCCTTCCAGCCCGCCCGGGCCGATGTCGGGACTGCTGCTCGACGAAAAGCCGCGTCTCTATTTTCCCGGCGAGGTCACCAAGCCGACCCTGGCTTTCGATATCGCGCTGGATGGAACCCTGCGCGGCAAGAACCGCCGCGCCGAGCTGACGATCTCCCATTTCAACCTCAATCGGCCTGATCTCGTGCGCCGCCGCAGGCAAGCGCTGGCCAATTGGGTCGGCGACATGCGCCGGTCCCCGCCCGTGTTTTTCAGCTCGGAAGGATGGATCGGCAAAAGCGACGTCTTCAAGGAAACCGAATTCGGCGGTGTGCTCTATCTGCTATTGCGCAGGATCGCGAACAAGCTGACACGACCCTACGATTCGTATCAGGCACTGTCGGCCGGGCGAATCAGCAGGACCTTCCTCGGCTGGGCCTATCGTGACGATTTCACGGCGAGGTTGCGCGAGGCCATCCGTGCGCTGCAGAAAGAAGACGCGCGCGAGGCGCAGGCACGGCGAGCACAGGCACGAGGCCTTGCCGACGGGAAGGACGCTCCGGCCCTGCCTCCTGTGCGCACACGGCTCCATGCGGCGACCATCGAGAATTACAAGTCGCTGGAAGCGATCTCCTTCGCCCTGCCCGACCCGCCGCGGGATCGGGTTGCCGGACAGGATCCCGACACCCTGCCCCCGACACCGTGCCTGCTCATCCTTGGCGAGAACTCGACCGGCAAGAGTTCGATCCTCGAGGCGATCGCGCTTGCGGCCATCACGGAGGACATGCGCGACGAACTCGACCTCGACGGCCGCAACATGACGCTCAACCCCGAATATATGGGCGACGCCACCAGGCGCGCCCCGCGCGATTGCCGTATCGAGCTTACGTTCCGTGACGGTGGCAAGACCAGCCTGACGATCGACGCGAAGGACGGACGCATGGTCCCCCAAGGGAGGCTGAAAGGCCTGCCGCCGCCGGTCTTCGCCTACGGCGCGCACCGGCTGTTCGGGAAGACGCGGCAGAAAGGCTTTGCGCGCCGGATCGAGACACTGTTCAGCAACGATCGCCAGATCTCCAATCCCGGGCCGTGGCTCGCCGGGTTGCAGGAACGAAAACCCGAGGCGCTCGACGAGGTGGTCAGCGCGTTGCGCCATATCATCCGCATCGACGGCGACTTCCGCGACATCGAGGTGCGGCCCGGCAAGGAGGACGAGAGCGGCCGCTGCGTCATCAACGTGCGCAAGAAGAAGCCGGACGGCGGCGAATACATCGTGCCGCAGCGGCTCGACATCGTCTCGTCAGGCTACCGGGCGGTGCTGGCGCTGGTGTGCGACGTGCTCGAGGGGCTGATGGACGCGGCGCCCGGTGCCGCCCCGCGCGAGGCGCGCCACGGCGAAGCGATCGTGCTCATCGACGAGATCGAGGCGCATCTGCACCCGCGCTGGAAGCTGCAGATCGTCGCCGGCCTGCGCAGGGCGCTGCCGGGCGTCACCTTCGTCTTCACCTCGCACGACCCGCTCTGCGTCCGCGGCATGCGCGACGGCGAAGTGATGATGCTGCACCGCTACCAGAATACAGGCGACGAGGGCGGCAGTTCCATGCCCGAGGTGGTCGAGCGCGTCGCCGATTTCGACAACATCGAGACCATGACCGTCGAGCAGTTGCTCACCTCGGACATGTTCCAGCTCTTCTCGGCCGACGACCGCCGCACAGACCAGGCCTTCGCCGAGGTCGCGGATCTGCTCGCGCGCGAAAGAGCCTCGCTCGACGAACGCGAGCGGACCATCCTCGCCGACTTCAACGCCGCTATCGCGGAGGGGCTGCCCTATGGCCGCACCGAGGTGACGCGCCTGGTGCAGGAGGCGGTGGCCGAATATCTCGCGCTGCGGCGCACGGCCGGCAGCGGACGCATCAGCCAGGTGCGCGAGAAGGCGAAGGCCGAGATCAAAAAGTTCCTCGAAGGATTGCTGGAATGAGACGGGTGGAGCGCGCGCGGGTGGCCGAGCCGCCGATCCTGCACCGGCAGCGGCCGGCGGACGGCAAGTCCGAGCTGCAACTCGTCACCGAGCATATGGAGAACATCGCGGCGGGCGAGACGCTGAAGCCCTTCCCCTTCTCCCGGTACAAGGAGGTATCCGTCAAGAATGCACTGGAAAAGCTGTTCCACGGCAAGTGCGCCTATTGCGAAAGCTTCTATGCCGGACTCCAGCCGGTGGACGTCGAGCACTACCGGCCCAAGGGCGAGGTCGAGGGCGTTTCCGTCCATCCCGGCTATTGGTGGCTGGCGATGGAGTGGAGCAACCTCCTGCCGAGTTGCATCGACTGCAATCGGCGTCGCAACCAGAAGACGCCCAAAGCGGGCGAGGACCGGATGGTGGCATTGCGCGCCGACGGCGACTTCGACCGCTCCCGCAGCATCCTGACCGGCAAGCAGAGTGCATTCCCGCTCATGGACGGCAGCGCGCATGCCGCCCGCCCCGGCGACGACGTCGAGGCCGAGAAGCGCCTGCTGCTCGACCCTACGCGCGACGACCCCGACCAGCATCTCGTCTTCCATGTCGATCGCGAGCATCTGGTGGGCCTCGTCTATCCGAGGCCGCTCGACGCGGCGGCAGCGGCCGGCCTTCCGGACGCCGTGGCCGACCATGCCGCGATCGCCGCCACGGCGGTGGCGGCGAAGGCCAGCGCCGTGGGTGCGGTATCGATCCAGGTCTACGGGCTCAACCGGCTCGGGCTGGTGCAGGCGCGCACGCGCGTGCTGCGCGACCTCGAATTCCTGCTGGCGATGAGCCTGAACCTTCAGGAGATCGCAACGGAGCTGACGGAACGGTCGGTAGCACGCTCGGCCGAGCTTGCCGGCCTGCAAGGCGCCGAAAGGGACCGCCTCGCCCAGGACATCGCCATGGACGAGAGGATCGCCGGCAAGATCGGCCGCTACGCGCAGGAAGCGCTGGCGCGCATCCGCGAAATGACGTTGCCCCAAGCGCCCTATTCGCGGCTGGCCCGGGCCTGGGTAGAGGCCTATCTGGCAGAATAGCCGGCACCGGGGCCGCAAGGTTCAGTGGAAACCATTTCCTGGCTGACTTGGGGGCGGCAATCGCCGAGCTTTCCAGGCCCCATCCCGCCGGCGGGGATATCCTCGAAGCGTTGCGCGCAGGACAAGATGCGGTTGAACCGCAGACGGCCGGCAGCCTGCAAAACGTGGTTTAGAGTTTACAAGAAGAAATCAGCGTAACCATTTACCTCATAAGAGGAAAATGGTGGGTGATCACGGGCTCGAACCGTGGACCCGCTGATTAAGAGTTATCAAAGTCGAATTTCCTTGAATATCCCCATCTGTGATACTCTATTGTTTTTCATACCATATTCTCTATATTGATTTCCATGCGTTTCCGCCAGTTTCCGCCTATTTTATCCCATGGTGGCGACTCGGTGGCGACTCGAACGGGAAATCAGAGGGTCTGCGGTTGCCTACATTGAAGCTAACCAGGAAAGCGGTGTCGTCGGTCGAGACCGGGGACAAGGCGACGATCTACTACGACACCGACGTCAAGGGCTTCGGCTTGAAGGTCATGCCGAGTGGCGCCAGGTCGTGGATCCTGGAATACCGCCCTGGCGTCGGCGGTCGGTCCGTCTCGAAGAAGCGCATTAAAATCGGCACGCCCGCGACGCACTCCCCTGAGGAGGCCCGCGACGAGGCGGCAAGAACGTTGGCAAGGGTCACGTTGGGAGCCGATCCCGCGGCGGCACGGGCCGAGGAGCGGGCGGCAATGACGGTGAAAGAGGTGGCAGAAAGCTACCTCGACAAGCATGTTTCGGAAAAGCGAAAAGGCAACACCGAACGGCTATATAGATGGGTGCTCAACGATCACGTCTTGCCCGCTATCGGGTCGATGCGAGCTTCGCAGGTGACGCGTGCGGACGTTACGCGAATGCAGGCATCGATCACCCGCGGCCGCAAAGATTTGCCCAATGGTGGCCGGACAACAGCAAACCGAGCACTTGCCGTTCTCGGCGCAATGTTCAACTGGGCCGCTGGTGAAGGACTGGTGCCGGAAGGCTTCAATCCTGTCCCAAAGGTCGAGCGGTATAGGGAAAACCAGAAGGAACGATATCTGTCCTCGGAAGAGCTTGCGGCGCTCGGCGCAGCCCTGACAGAGGCGGAAACGGCTGGACTGCCCTACGATGTGGATGAGACGAAACCAACTGCCAAGCACGCGCCCAAGCAGGAAAGCCGTGTCACCGTTTTCTCACCCCATGTGACGGGCGCGATCCGGCTGCTGGTCTTGACCGGCTGCCGGCTACGCGAGATCCTAGATCTGCGGTGGACAGACATAGATTTCGAGCGGGGCCTGCTGCTGTTGCCGGACAGCAAGACCGGCAAAAAGGTGATCGTCCTCTCGACTGCCGCTATCGACGTGCTGACCGCCCTCCCCCGCGTAGGAAAATACGTCGTAGCCAGTTCGAGTGCTGGAACCGAGAACGAGCGCCCGCGGCACGATTTGAAAAAGCCGTGGGAGGCGATCCGCGCCCGCGCGGGGCTGGATGGGGTTCGGCTTCATGATCTCCGCCATTCCTTCGCCAGCGTTGGCGCCGGCAGCGGGTTGGGGCTCCCCATCCTTGGCAAATTGCTTGGGCATAGTCAGGCTGCGACCACCGCGCGGTACGCGCACTTGGACGCCGATCCCGTTCGCCGTGCCGCGGACGTCATCGCAGATCGGATCGCCAACGCTATGGGAGGGAAGTGATGGCGCGCCTCCCCGATGGTTTCAGTCTTCAGGCACTGCCCATTGAGGCGGCACTGTCCGAAGGGCGCACGGAAGATGCGAAGACCGCTATTGTTGCGTTGCTCAAGGCAGGAACGGCCGACAAGGTGGTCCAGAGGCTCGCGGCCGAAATGATCAAGCCCCCAAAGCGGAAAAGGGGCAGGCAGAAGGCGCATACTAGGTACTGGTTCGATATCGGGGAAGAGTTTCATTCTCTACGGGGGCGCGGGGAAAAATATGAGGACGTGCTCCTGCTGCTTTCAAAGAAATTCTGCCATTCGGAGTCGCACATCCGAAAGGCCGTCGCGGAGTACAATGAGGCAAAGGCGGCGGCCGACGAAGCCTCCCGCGAATAAATCCCATTTGTTCGGCCTAAAAAGGCACCGGCAGTTCAATCATATTCACGGCATCACCAACCTTGAAGAGGAGATGCCATGACAAATATCCGAACGAAACAGGCCGCAGCCCATCTCGGGCTTTCGAAATCCACGCTCGATAAGCTTCGCTGCTTCGGCGGTGGTCCACGGTTCTACAAGTTGGGGCGCGCCGTCATATATGATGTCGCCGATCTCGACGCCTGGAAGGCTGAACGTGCGCGCACGAGTACGTGGCAGCCGGCCAATGATAACGGCAAGTTGCGAGGTGCAGCATGACCCGGCTGCACTCCATGTTGTCCTGGTACAGGGCCACGCGGAAGCAGCGATCGGACTGGTTCTGGAAGTTCGCCGTCGCCGAGATCATCGCGCACCGTCGCTACCTCATCGAAGAAGGTCTACAGCATGGCGACGACCAGCCTCACGACTTCGAACTGAAGGCGATCGACAAGTTTTGCGATACCGTCATCCAGGGCGGCAAGGACGATGACGAAGCTCTCGAAGTGGCGGGGCGATTGTTCATCGCGATCAGCAATGCACCTCGCGGAAGCATCCCGGCGATGATCCTTCATTGTCATGGTTGCGGGCCCAGGGTACGTGCGGCGCTACTGAAGGAAGCTTGGCTCCACGGAAAAAGCGGCTCCGTTCTGGCGCTAAACGGTGGAAGCCTGACCTCCATCATCTCCTACTTCCAGGAGGTGGAGCGCGCCGACCTGATGGATCCGGACGAGATCGAAACGCTGTCGAGCTTGAGCGAGACGGTCCGCATCTTCCGCGGCGCAAAGATGAAGGACTCGGTCAAGAGCACCGCCTTCGCCTTGTCGTGGACCCGCGATTACCAAACGGCTCGGCGCTTCGCCCTCCATGGCCACGGACGCGGTGAAGGTGTCGTGCTTGATGCCGAGATACCCCGTGATGCGATCCTCGCGTTGTGGGAAACGTCCGGTGCCGAGCCGGAGGTCGTGGTGAACCCGCGCAGGCTGCGCAGGATCCAGATCGCCGAGCGCATCGACCCGGCGGAAGAAATGGCCGCTTGGGGTATAGCCGCCTAATCACCCCTACACACTACCCAAATCATCGAACCGCCTCACCGGCGGCATGGAGGACTCATGACCTTTGATCGCACCCAAGCCATCGCCGAATGCATCGCAACAAACGCAGCACTGCCATCCGTACCGGCCGACCTGCGGGCAGATTTCCTTTCCAAGTTTCCAGAGCCGAGCACGGATGAACTCTATGCCGGCTACGAGACGGCTCACGATCTGACTGAAGGCGAAGCAACGGACCGCATCGACGACGTCTTCGACGTGATCATCGGCGATGAGGAAGACGACCGCATGCAGTTGGTGGAGACCAGCCTTCTGACTGTTCCTGCGAAATGCTATCTGAGCGGCAAGGCGTGTGCCAACATTCTCGCCCGAGCAGATCGCCGCGGTGGTAAAATCCCCGAACCGCTCCGTAGCGCGCTGGAAGCCCAGGCGAGTTTAGCCGCCTGACCCCACACAACCCGCACCACCTTCACCCGCCGGCCCCAGCCGGCGGCCGCGCCGTCGTGCGCAATCTCTCCACGAAAGGATCGAGATGAACAACATCAGTCCACCCATCTTAACCGACGACCTGATTCAGCGAGCCACAGACTATGTCAATGCTGGCGCGTACCGCCTTCGCGGTCGACATAGTTGGCGAATCCCGGCTATCGTGGCCGAGCAGTGGCACCGTCAAGGCTTCGCCTTACTGAGGACAAATACGCTTGCCCGCCACTACGGCGTGCAGCGCAAGACCATGTGGAAGACCATCAAGGGCGTCATCGATGCGGGCTTCATCCGTGAAGTCGGTCGAACCGACGATGGCATCGCTATGTATGCGCCGTGCCTTGAGCGTGGCGACGAGTGGCGTGCGGGTCAGATGGAGCGCGCCTCTGATGAGCGATAAGACCGACGGCCTCCTCGCTCAGCACCATCTTCTCCTCTCGATCATCCATACGGAATGGGCCACCCGGCTTGACCACAAGGTGGCCGCTGTGATCATCGAGCGGTACTTCAGCAAATTCGGAAACTCTCGTGCTAGCCTGCGATATCTTGCTGATCGTACGGGGGCGACCAGGGCCAACGTTATCGCCTCGGTTAGGCGACTTACGGACCGTGCCGTCTTCCACGTCATTCGAGAGGGCGCCGGCACCCGCCCCACGGAGTTCGGCCTAAATTTCCATTTTTCAGCTAGTGGTATCGTGGACGATACCTCTACTAGCGGTATTGCGGACGATACCTCTACAGTCGTTAGCGGTATTGCTGACAATACCAAAACATCTCTTACAGTAACCGGCCTACAGGCCGGCTTACATGAAAGAGATATTGAACCCGCCCCGGCTTCGCCGCCGCTTTCGACCGGCCTGTCGGCCGTCGACGCGGGGAGTGCGGGTGGTGGGTTTGAAGAGCTATGGCGAGCATACGGCCATCGCCAGAAGAAAGCCGACGCCAAGGCCGCCTATGCGAAAGCGGCACCCGATGCTGATCTGCACGAGCGCATGGTGGCAGCGGCCAAGGCGTGGTTCGGCGCATGGGCCGCGCAGGGCAAGGCGGAGGCGCCGCGGTTCACTCTGGCGAAATGGATCGAACGGGAGGAGTTCGAATGCGACCCGCCGACCGCTTTCAAGCCGAAGGAAAGAAAAGCCAAGCCGGCAGCAGCAAGCGAGCCACCCGAGCCTGCGAATGACAACATCCCCGATTGGATGCGCGGCAGTCCGAAGCTGTGGCCCGTAGGCAGGCACGAAGGTGAATTCATCGAGGGCGAGGTCGTCAAACAGGGCGGTGACACGGAGGTGCGCATGACGTTCCGACGGGATGATGGGAAGCTCCTACTGCACCACTTCTACACGGAAGCTTTCATCAAAGCCTATCAAACCGAGGGGCAGGCGGCCCTGCGGGATATTCTGTCGGCACTGCGTATGGACACCTGTGAAGACACCGACGAAATCCTATTCAAGCCCCTCGCTGTTGAGGCTGACGGCGAAACGCTGTGGTATCGTAATATCGACGAGGCCGCGTAATGGACTATGAGGACGTTTACAATGCGATGCTTTCGGCTCTTGAAGACCACGCGCGGGAGCGCGGCGACGAGCTTCCACAGCTCTCACCCGGCATGATGGCAATCGAGCCGTTCGAGGCAGAATGCAGCGATGGGGGGCGATGCCGCGCGGTCGGCGTCGTCACCAATCCCGCCCAGGACGCGCTCGATTTCGTGGTTCTCAAGGAATACGACGGCGGCGAACTCGTGCCAACAACCGAAGGAAGCTTGTGGAGGCTAGGGCCCGTCAAGTCTATTGAACGGGAGAAGGCAACATGAGGGCGCGGATTAGACCTGCTTGATCCCCGCGGCAGCAAACAACCTGGCAATTTTTGCCTGGTCGACGAGCTCGCCCCGTTCGATCTTCGCGATTTCCGAAACGGTCAGCCCCGAAACCAGCGACAGCTTCTCGATGTCATAGCCTGTCGCCTTCCGGAGATCGGCAATGGGATTTTGCGGTGCAATGTTCATTCGCGTCTCCTATGTTGCGATGCAATATAGGTAGGGCGCTACCGAACTGCAAGGCGGACGTGGGAAGAGCTTTAGGCTGGCGATAAAATGTCGCGTTCATACTTTTTCTGATTTGTCAAGCAAAAAAGCTTGACAGATTTGTAAAAAACATCTACTATCAATAATCGGCATTGAACGCGCCGATTCTCACATGCGCAAAGACCGGAAAACGGCGGCGCCACGTACCCACCCTTCAGAGAGCTACATGACCTATACACACCCGGCACTGTCGTGGCTGATCAAGCACGACCCTGACGCTGCGCTTGCCGTTTTTCATCGGCTGCGTGACGAATACTACACCTATGGCGTCGAGCCGCAGGCGAATAGATACGATCCTCGCGAGCGGAATGCAGACGATGCAGAAGCGCACGACGCCCCAGACAACGAGTTCACCGGCGAAACCATGAGCGAGGCTGCGCAGGACGGTCCTGACGAGATATGGCCGGAAATGCTTCACAAGGTGAAGCCGGACATCCACGAGGTGTTGCGAAGCGCCGGCGGCATCGCTTGGCCATGGTGCGGCGTCCGGCGAAAGCGGCGCGGCAAGACGACCTGGATCGGCGAGCCTTGGAATTACGAGTTCCCGGACAAGCCTGCGCTCGCCGGTAGGCACATGGTTTCGCTCAGGGGCTTGACCTTCTATACGCGACCTAACGCGCGTCGAGGCTTCGAGGGCGGTATGCTTCTCAGCTACATGGACGATGATGGCCAGATCCAGCGGCCCGTCTTGGAAGCAAAGAAGCCTCGCGGCGGCAAACGCCCGCATCGCGACGACCCGGCCGGATATCTGGCTTTGCCTGGAGCGGTAGCGTCACCCCTAGCGGCAACCGGACTGCATAGGCCGCTGTCTGGTGAGCCTGCGCTCGCCCCAATGTTCGCCCCGCTGGCCGGCACGCAGGAGGCTCGTGCAAGTCTCAAAGAACTCGGCATTGATGGCAGCGTCTCGTTCGACCGACTGCCGTTCCCAGCGAAGAAACTTGCGGATGGCATCGCCAAGAATGCTCGATTCATCGGCGGCATGTCCGGCCGCTGCCAGACTGTATCTCATGGCACGATAGGAAACTGGGAGCCGGCGGAGCCGCTTTCAGGCGTATCCGCCCAGGTGGTCGAGGAGGTTGCGAACAGGGGCACTCTTGCCTCGATCGGCATCAAGCTCGGATATCGCGGCGGATATGCAGATCGGGCTGGAAAGCGGGCGCTGCTCGCTACCGGCAAAGCACTCGTCGCCGCCAACCAGAACAGCATTCCGAAAAAAGATGCGGCATGATGTGCCAAATCCGCTTCGCTGGGCGCGTATAAGATAGGGAAGTAGCTCTCCCCACCTTCGGCAGCTTCGGCTGCCCTTTTCTTTTCCTGAATCGCCGCCGGTGTCTTCATCCGCCGGCACGATCAGCCGTGTGCGCGCCAGCGCTGCACCGGCCAGTTTCTCTATTCGCGGGTTTAACACCAACGCTACCGCGAACACCTGGCCGTCCTTCGGGACGGCCTTTTTTATCACCACAATCGTGACGCCCAGCCTGCGTCACAGAGAGGAGGCCGAAGTGACCTTCAACAACGGCGACCTGGCAGGCCTCCTCGGTCTGTCGGAGGCCGCCATCCGCCAATGGCTTTGCCGCGCTCCAGCATTCCACATCGGAGCCGTCCGCGGTCACGCCCGCACATACAATATTGTGGAAGCGCTCTGCATCGCGGTCGCAGCCGAACTCTTCCGCCATCGTCTGGGGCGGCCTCATGAGGTGCTGCCCATCGCCCGCCAGATCGCCGCGTCCGGCGCCGATGCGATCTGGGTCCATCGACCGACCGGCGGCCCGATCACCACCACCACCGACCAACCCTCCAGCACGGCCGTCCACCTTCCGCTCGCGGAACTGCGGCGCCGGCTCGTCATGCATTGAAAGGAATCCCGTTGGGAAAATTGATCAATAAACTCCTCGGCAAGCAGTCGTCCAGCGACCTCGCCGCTGCAATTACCAAGGCGCAGGCCGAACTGGAAGCTGCGGAAGCTGCCGTTGTGGCTGCGAAGACAGCCTACGACGATGGGCTTCTGACATCGGACAAGAAGACGCTTCGCGTCCTCTTGGACGACGCCACCGAAGCCGGGATCGAAGTCGACCAGGTGAAGGCAAAAATCGCAAAGCTGGAGCGCGAGCACGAAAAGGCCATCGAGGCCGAGGCCGAGAACGTGCGCCAACAGCAGTACGACAAGGCCAAAGAACTGGTGGAAGCTGCTCGCAAGAAGCTGCCCTCCTACGAGAAAGCCGCCCTACAGATTCGCGACGTTCTGCGCTCGATCGCCGAAGCAGACATGGCTGTCGAGCTGGCCAACGAGAGCCTGCCGTCCGGTGCCTCCCGCCTGGATAAGGCAGAAGACGTTCGCAGCACGCGACAACTGTATCGCGAAGACGTGAAGCAGGAATTCGTCGAACTCTGGGCAGGCATAGGCGATCAGCGCACACCGATCCATGATCACCTGCAGCATCAGGTCAACCCGGACGCAAGGCCGCGCGCCGGCGTTGCTTCGAATGGTGAGGTTGCCTTCACCGGCCGGGTGCGCGCCGATGGCGGTGGCGTGCTGGAGGTCGTCAAGCGGCGGTTCATTCGAACCAAATACCTGCCCGACCGCAGCGGCTGGCATGCGCCAAGTCTCGCTGCTTCCGTTGAACTCCCCCCATTGGACGCCGGGTCGTCGCCGTTCTGGTCGGCAGTTTCGTATCCGCCGCATTCCGTCCTGGCGGCTCTCGATAAGCCGCTGCTGCCACGGCCGGCCGCGGGTGAGCGCACTCCGGAATACTCATACAGCCTTGCCCCCAAGGAGATCGCCAATGCGGCTTGACCTCTTCGGCGTCGTCGGGGAGGACTTCACCCCGACGACCGTCCGCGCCGCGCTGCCATACAGCGGCGACATCACGGTCACCATAAACAGCGGCGGCGGCATCGCCGTCGATGGCAGCGCCATTTACAACATCCTTGCCGCTCACCGCGGCAAGGTTGCGGTCGAGATTATCGGCATTGCGGCCAGTGCGGCCAGCCTCATCGCCATGGCGGGCCATACCATCACGATGCTGGATGGATCAATTCTCATGATCCACGAGCCGCACAACTTCACCTACGGCGACTCTGACGCGCATCAGAAAACCGTTGAGCAGTTGGAAGCGCACGCTGTCGCTTACGCCAAGGTTTACGCGAAGAGGGCTGGGATCTCCGAGGCAGCGGCCCGCCAGGTCATGAAGGCCGAGACCTGGTTCACGCCAGACGAAGCGGTAGCCGCAGGGTTCGCAACCGCCGTGGTTGACCGTCTGGCAATGCCTTTCGCTTACGTCGACAAACGCTACGAGGCCAAGGTCCAGGCCGTTCATGCGCGTGCCGCGGCCTCCCCTCGGGGCTTGAAGAAGGTGGCCGACGCCAAGGAGTCGTGGGCCCGCGTTGTCGCGTCCATGAACAAATCGATGGGCTTTGCGCCTGCCGTGAAGCCGGAGGAGCCTAGGCCGAAGGTCGAGTTGACCGGGTGGGCCAAGTTCATCGAGGCGAACAACGCGTTCGTCCGGCGTCACAGGTAGGCCCCCCCCAGGACAGGAACCCTATCCTGGTCCAGACCCTAAGCGGTCGCGCAGTCCTCGGCGATCAGGATTCGTATCCTTCAAAAACAGGTTGACAGCTTGACAAATGACCTCCTCCAAACGGGAAATCAGGCCCTTTTTGCCGCCTATAAGGGCGTTTCAAGACAAACTGTAACAGACTGGAAACAAAGAGGAATTCTTGCTTATACCGATGACGGCAAGGTGGATTTCCTCGCCACCGATCAGCGCCTTGCCGATCACGGGATTCGTCAACCCGCAGGCACCGAGTTGACACGAGTCACGGAGATTGACGGCGAGCCGCTGTGGTCGAGAGCTGATGCCGAAGCTGTCAAGGAGAACTATGCGGCTAGGCTAAAGCAACTCGAATTCGAACGGGAGAGTGCCCTAGTCGTCACGGTCGACGAGGCTGCGAGGCACATCCTCAACGAATTCGGCGTCGTCCGGCAGCGTTGCCGTTCAATTGGAGCCGATGTGGCGCCACGTCTCTCCGGCATGGCGTCGGCGGCAGAAATCAAGGCGGCGATCGACGACGCCGTTGTCGCCGCTTTGGCCGATCTGGCAGCCGTCTAACACCTCACCCCACCCACAAACACCATCCTCGCACGGCCGTCGCGCCGGGCTTTTTCGTACCGAAAGGACTTCCCATGACCGTAACCTACACCCTCCGCACGCCGATTGAACACAACGGCACGACCTATCAGACCCTGACGTTCCGCGAAGCCACGACCGGCGACCTGATCGTTGCTGACAAGTTCGAGGGGCCGAACGGCAAGCTGATTGCCACCTTTGCCTCAATGGCCGACGTCCCGCTTCAGGTCTTTAAGCAGGTGCCGATGAGGGACTTCAACAAGATCGCCGTCGCCGTGGCCGACTTGATGGGGGAGGACGAGGAGGCGGATGGCGCGGCGTAGTCGCCCTCATCGCCTCCGAATTGAATACCCCCATCAACGTCATTGAGGGCTGGCCTCCGGAGAAAACTCTGGATTGGTACGAGGCGGCCGTCGAACTCATCCAGATGAAGAACGGAGGCGGCCGTGGCGAAACGGCAAGCTGAACTCGTCCTGTCCCTCACCGACAAGGTGAGTGGCAGGGCTAAAGGCGTCCATGCCGCCCTAGCCAAGCTTCAGATAATGGCGGCCCGAAATGCGGCCGCCATGGACGCTATGCGCGGCCGCATGTTCGACGCCGTGGCCGTCGGCTACACCCTGGCGAGGAGTCTCACCGCTCCCGTCAAGGCCGCCATGGCATTCGAATCCAAGCTTGAGGATATCGGCCAGAAGGCCGACATTCCCCAGAAGCGGCTGGCGGAACTCGGAAAACAGCTTCGGCTTATCGGTCGGCAGACGAACCAGGCCGGCAGCACCATGGCAGAGGGCATGGACACGCTCTTGGGCCTCGGCGCTTCGGAAGGTGACGCGCTCAAGCTTTTGCCCACAATCAGCAAAGCCGCCTTCGCATACAAGGCCAGCATCACGGACCTTTCGGCGGCTGGTTACGCGGCGCTGGACAACCTGAAGGTTCCGGCGACGGAGTTTTCCCGCGCTATGGACGTGATGGCCCATGCGGGCAAGATGGGCGCATTCGAGTTGAAGGACCAGGCGCAATACCTGCCGATGCTTGGTGCGGGTTATCAGGGCCTTGGCCAGACCGGCGTCAAGGCCGTGGCTGACCTTTCCGCCGCCCTGCAGATAGTCCGGAAGGGCACGGGGGACTCGGCTTCGGCGGCGACGAACCTGTCGAACGTCCTTCAAAAGATTAACGCCCCCCAGACGGTCAAAGCGTTTAAAAAACTGGGCGTTAACCTGGAGCGCGAACTGAAAAAGCGCGCCGAAGCGGGCATGAGCCCGATTGAGGCCATCGCGGACGTCACGAACCGGACATTGAAGGGCGACCTGAGCAAAATCGGTGATCTCTTCGCCGACGCGCAGGTTCAGCAAGGTCTCCGGCCGCTGATCCAGAACATGGAAGAGTACCGCCGTATTCGTGCCGAGGCCCTGGGTGCGTCCGGTACTGTTGAGGCCGACTTCCAGCGCCGCATGAAAACTTCGGAAGGCGCGCTTCTGCGAATGCAGGCCGCCCTGGAGAACGTATCTGCCTCCATCGGTGCAGCCCTGTTGCCCGCCCTCAATCAGGTGATCGACAAGGTTGCCCCCATCGTTACGGGCATCGCGGACCTGGCGGAACGCTACCCCGAGGCCACTTCAGCTATCGTTGCCGCAACGGCTGCGGTAGTTAGCTTTAACATCGCCATGACCGCGACGCGGTTCGCCTTCCTGTGGACGAAGGGTGGCATCCTGTCCATGGTGATGCCGGTGGCGCGCCTGGCTTCGCACTTCACCACGGCGGCGACGGAAGCCGTTGCGCTTCAGCGGTCCCTGAAGGCGCTCTCCACGTCGAAGAACGCTGGCATGGCCGCCATGCTTGACGGGGGACTCAACGGCGCCGCGCTGACCAAACTCGAAACTGTACGGGCGGCGCTCGGTGGTATGGCCGCCGCCGTGCCGGGCGTAACCGCAATCGGTGGGGCACTCAGTACCGTTGGTGCTGCACTTGCCACCATTTCCGCGCCAGCGTGGTTCGCCATCGGTGCGGGTGTTGCTCTTGTTGCTGGTGCCGGCCTGGCGCTCTGGCAAAACTGGGACCGCGTTTCGTCCACTGTCGCGGGCGTCGCCCGTGCAATCGGCGAAGAGTTGCAGCCCGCCATCGACTTCCTGTGGCCGGTACTCGATCCGTTCGCGCAGTCCTTCTCCGCATTGGGTGATGCCGCAAAATGGGCATGGGAGCAATTCAAGGAGGCCGCTAGCTGGCTCGGCTCGTTGTTCCAGTCGAATGACCTGACGCGCCAGCACCAGATGGTCATCGAGGACAACGCCTATGCCGTAACCCGCAAGCTTATCGACGGCTTCAAAGCTCTGAATTCTGCGATGTTCCAGGCGGGCGTCGACATGATCCAGGGCATTATTGACGGCGTGGTGGCCAAGGCTGGCGAGCTACTGGCTTGGTTCACCTCGCTGCCGGAGAAGATCAGGGCGGCGATCGGCAGGATCGATCTCAGTAACATCATCTCGTGGCCGAAAATGCCAACATGGCTTGGAGGCGGCGAAGAAGCTCCTGCACAAAAGCCAGCCGTCGACGGAGCTCGCGCCAAGGGCGGTCCGGTCCGGAGCGGCGGGCTCTATGTCGTTGGCGAGCGCGGGCCGGAGCTGTTCAGTCCCGGCAGCGGCGGGATGATCAGCCCGAACGATGCGTATCGGGCGGCTGCGGCGGGTTCGTCTGGCGGGAGCTCGGTCGGTAGCGGCGGTGGCCACACATTCAACATCCAGTCGGTGGTCCACATCCCCGTAGGAGCTCCTACTGGGGGCGACCCCGACGCATTCGCGCGAAACGTTTCCGACAAGGTGGGCGACTACGTCATACGGCAGCTCGAGGGCGCCTTCGGATACGAGCTCGCTGACAACATGACCTACAGGTGAGGATCAACATGGCAGGAAATCTAGGCACGCTTCTGCTCAGCATGGGCGAGCGCATACAAGACCTTGAGCGTCGGAACAATAACCGCCGCCGCACCGGTACGATCGCGGAAGGCCCGGACGAAAGGGGCCGATACCGTGTAAACATCTCAAAACAAGCCGGGGCGGACCAGCCGTATCTGACCCCATGGATACGCCCTAAGACCGTCGGTGCCGGCGCGGTCAAGATGGATGTGGTTTACGCCATCGGCGAGCAGGTCGACGTGGTTTCAGAGAACGGCGAGCTGACCGATGCCCGCATCGACTTCGGCATGTATTCCAATGACAACCCACGCGAAAACGACGCCAACGTACCGCTCCGGCTAAAAGTCGGCGACTCTGTCATTGAAGTCAGTGGCGGCGGCATCACCCTCAAGGCCAGCAAGATCGTCCTAGACGGCACCGTGCACCTTGGCGGCGAAGGCGGTCAGCTTCTCCACCGTAAGGGCGATGCAGACAGCGACGGGGATACGGCAGTCGGTTCGGCCAGCCGGGTTTATGCGGTGTAGCCATGCTCAGAATCGATATCAAAGGTGATGGGCTACGGCTCTTCACCAAGGCGACGGCGGCCCTCAAGTCTCCACGCAAAGCCGGCCAGGTCTTCAGCCGTGCGATCAACGAAACAGGACGCGTAGGGGGCACGGCGGCAGGCCGTGCCCTTGCCATTCAGACCGGACTGCGGAAGCAAACCACCCTGAAAGCGGTGCGGCGGAATGTCACGAAATCCACGCCGGCGACCCTGACTTACGTCATCCATGGTCAAGGTGGTGACATCAGTCTTCGGCACTTTAAACCGCGTGAGACCCGACGCGGCGTGAGTGCCGCACCTCGTGGCATGCGGCAGGTCTTCCCGTCCAGTTTTATGAAAGCAGGTTGGTGGCCGAAGCGAGTGACCAAGCCCGCATGGAACGGCCAGGTCTTCGTGCGAGCTAACACCGACGGGTACGCCTACAACTTCACCAAGAATAACCCCTTCGTGGTGTCCGGACAGCAGAAGCGTGAGCGCTCGGGCACCAAGTTCGCCAAGCAAAAATCGGGTGTTTTCATCCCAGTCGAGCTCCTCCGTGGTGAGGTAGCCAAGGTCTGGGACCAGACAGCGGAGCGGCTTGAGCCGCGCGTCATGCACCACGTCAATCGGATGACGCGCGGGTTGTTCACTTAGCCAGGCGCTGTCTTGGGGCGCTGCTAGCTAGACGAAACCGGACAACGCAGCGGCAATAGCCAGCAGCGGCGGCAGAAACAACGTTGCCACAAACGCCATGCGTGCCACGCGCACGCGCCGCGTGCGCATTCCCGACCAATCGTACTCCATCGGAAACTTCTCCCTCTCGCCACCTAGAAAATCGCGGCGCGAGGGGCCGGTCAATTGCGCCCTTCGAGGTAGCTGAAGCCGAGTGGAACGACACGCGCCGCTATGGGCGGACGGATGAGAATTGAGGAACCCAAAATATGCTTTATGGAATGTACGGCCTTCAGGGCCTGAACCCCGGAAGGGAGGATAAGCCGAGTGGCTACTATGGCTTCCGGCTTCGGAGCTTGTAAGCGAACCGGCGAACCGAGCGTTTGACGGCAATCTCACAACTACTGGCTCCAGCTACACCAGCGGGTGGGGTAGCTCTCAGAACGGGAACGTAATCGGGCAGTACATCGGTCTGAGGCTGCCTGACCGCGTTCCCCTGCGCTCCGCGCGCTGCCGCCGGTCTTGCGCGGTGGGCGGCGAGCCGTTCAGGTGCCGGATCACCTGTGGTTCGATTTCGTGAATTCTGCCAGGTCGGCCTATCGGCGAATTCGCCGTGACGAGAAGTGGGGCGAGCTCTGCGAGGGCGAGCAAGAGGCTTTGGCGGCGGCGGGGATTTGATCAGGGTAATGGTACCTTCAACACGCCCTGCGAAGCGGGCCAAGCGCAGGGCAAGTTGTTAGTGGCCTCCTAGGAGCACGATCTACATACCCAGACTGGTGCAATTACCCCCTCTGGTTTTCAGCGGCTATTTCGAGCCAGCTGTATAGAACTCTTCGATGAAGAAGCCCCAATTTTCAGCATTGGTCTTCGCTTTGGCTTTATCCTCCTGCACCAACTGACGAGCACGATCTCCGCCGTAAGCAGTTCTTCCGTCGCTATTGTTCTCGTCTTTCGTTCCGAGGACGGCGTGACTTAGTTCATGCGCGATGGTTTGAAATTGATCTTGATCCGCAAAGGTGTCTAGGCCGGAGGTGGCCAGCTGGGGTAAATTCTTAAAGTTCGGACCGATGTCGATGCGGCCGTGAGCCTGCATGATATGAACCGCGTCCAATGTGCTGACGCCTCCTCCTCCTGTCATCCCATCAGGCAGGTGGGTCGCTTCTGCATTGTTTAAAGCATCGAGGTTCAGGCCTCGCTGGCATGGGATATTGGTGCAGTTTAGCTGCATTTTCATCTTCGCTATTTTGGCCTTGACGGAGCGGCTGAACGCCAAATCGCTATCTCCAAACCAGCGGTTAAGCTGCGTCGCGGCGCGTCCTGCATCAACCTCATCGCGGCACTTGTTCAGTGTCGCCAACAACGATTTCTCCAGAGCCTTAATCTGTTGTGAAAGCAGTACGTCTGAGACTGAATCAATGTTGAGTGGCATCAATATCTCCTAATTCACCACTGGAAGAAGCTGCATTCCAGGCGGTCGTCGAATGAGGCGCAAAACCATGTGGTAGGGAGGCGCTACTCGAGACCGCACGATTTGACAACTTTTTCGATTGCCTTGGTGGACCCTCTGGCACCAAACGTCGCCGAATCCCTGCCGCCCGCCAGTTCGTAGCCAACGTTAACTCGCTGCTTTGCGCCCCCAATTTTCTTTATCACGCCTATAAGTTCGGGCGTCCGATCGGAAACCACAATTCCCATCGAGTTGTTATTCCAAGCACGAGTGGATGCGTCGAGCTTTTGTGGCGCGTCAGAGTCTATTTGAATAAGGAAGGTAGCCGGAACCGTCGGGACTTCTTCAAATTCCTTTTTGGGTGTCGTCAGCGCCAAGTAGAGCTCATTGTCGCTGTCGCACTGTATTACAAGAAACTCCCGCCCATTTGTGGTGGCGGCCAACGCCTTCGTTGCGCCAAAAACATCAGGTCCCTCGACAGATACATCCCAACCCCGCGCGATAGACGGCGCAAGCGATACCGCAAATGCAACTGCTGCTGCGAATTTCATCATATCTCCCCCATTAAGCCCGGCCGCGAAAAAGCGGCCCCAGCAAGTTCAATCTAGGGGCGAGCGACGGAGCAGTGCAAGCGCTATTTAGGGTTCATGGCAGCGTGAGGCTTCATCGCAATCATTCAGCCAGGAGAATTCGTTCGCTGACCGTGGTTCGTCGCTACTCATTGTGATCTTCTTGCTCGATCTCCTCGGTTGTCTGCTCAATGTCGTGCGCGGCGTCTTCTAAATCAGCTTCCGCGAAACTGATATCCTCCACGACTTTGTAGAATTTGTCGCCGCTGGATTCGCGCTGGAAGAACATGCGTTCATAGAGAGCCTCGATTTGAGAAAGGGCTTCTTTCGCGGCGGCGTGTTCGCTCTGGATCCTCATTAACGCATCCGGGCTTATGGATCGACTATTTCTGTAGATTTCAGCGGCATCCATTGCCTTCGCGGCAGCCTTTTTGTGAACCTTTAATGATTCTCGGAACGGGGCTAATATGGCGCTGACCTCCTCAAAAGTGAGGGCGCGGTACTCGCCGCCTTCCTCAATGGAAGCATAAGATGGCCTGCTTGTTGGGGCGTCGAGCGCTTGGCGCTGGATGGTCCGATTTTTCTTTTTGCCGGAATCGCTGAAGGCGCCGGAAATTGCAAGAATGATGGCGATGCCGATTGCAATCCAAAGCATGATGCCCCCCTTTGAGGATCATCATGGATTGGCCGCCGCTTCGCAAGGCGCACAGCCAGCGCACCGCGATGCAGGGTTGTCGAGGGCATTTAGCTAATGGGAGGCCGCCACCCCGTCTCATCCATGGCCATCATCACAAGCGCGACAAGGCGAGGCACCGATACGGGATTCGTGGAGCGTTCGAACTCCGACACGCGGACGGCTGAGCCATACCCCAGAAGCGCGGCAAGCTCGGCCTGATTGAAGCCGAGCCGCTTGCGGATTACCTTGAATTCTTCCCCGGTCATGCAGCACGCAGATACTCTTGGCCGTGAACGTCGAGGTACATGTCGAGCTCCGCCGCTACGTCCTGAGCCTGAATGATGAGCATGTAGGCTTTGTGCTTGGAAACTTCGCGGTAGACCTCGCCGTCGATCTTCACGTCAAAGGCATAGACCTTGCAGTTGCCATCGAAGCGCTTGGTGATGTTGATCTTCATGATGCCGTTGGTCATTTGCTTGCTCCCTTTCGATGACTAGAAACTAACGGATATCCGTTATGTTTGCAAGAGGAAAAATGCAAGACCGTAAGAAACCGCCCGCCAGTGATGGCGAGCGGTTCTGGGCGTCAGGCCGCAGCGGCGAAAGCCTCGACCTCATGAAGCGTTCCGTCATAGGCATGATGGGTGGCCCCCAACACGACGGTGTTGCTTGCATCGATCACCATATAGCCAACGCCATACCAGTCTCGCTCTATGGATCGAGCGGGCGTTTTGCGCAGAGAATAGCCCTGCTTCTGAAGCGAGCGGCGGGCGGCGGATTCGCGGGTGGAAAGATTCAACATGGGACGATCTCCTGGCCGAGTGTTTCAATAAAAGGAGATGTCATGTACCGGCAAACAGCGACATCTCCCCTGTGAGGGGATTGTCGACCATCGTTGCCGCGAACCGGGGCCAGTGTCGAACTCTGGAGCCGGCGCATCCTGAGATGCTGCGAGGTGGACGATAGCGTCACGCCAAGTCGGCGTCAACCTATCGGCCGAATACCGTGTGGGAGCGCCCCGTCTGATGTTGGCGACGGTGGTGATGGGCGCTCCCCGGTGTCTGTGAAAAAAGGCCGCGCGTCACCATGCTGAGGAGCTGCAGCGCGCGGCACCCTCCTGACCGGACATGACTACGGTCGGTAGGGAAACTGGTGGGTGCCGCCGGCGGACCGGCGACACCCGGCGCCCCGTGTTCAAGCGAGGCGCCACCTCCTCGCGGAGGATAAAGACCCCGCGCAGCCTATGGGCGCGCTGGGGCAAAGTGCCCACCGGAATATACGGTGAAACAGTGGGCAGGAAACTAATTCGGTCGGTCGATGCGGGTGTAGAACCCTGCCCGCAACTGGAGCAGGTCTCCATAGATCGTCTCGACGAGGTCGAAGCCTTCGGCGATCGTCTCGCGGATCCGGAAGGCGCCGAGGTCATGCAGCACGGCTTGGAGCATGACGGTCTCGAGGTTCAGGACGCCGCCTTCATCGCTCTCGACGAGATCGGCCAGCACACGGAGCTTATCGGCGAGCTCCGAGGACTTCGTCACCGGAGCGGCGGCGAGCGCTTCCACGACGGCTGTGTGTGCGTTGTTTATGCCGTCCATGGCCTCGTCCGGCATGGGTTGCAGTTCGGTCATATTGGCCTGCAGTTGCTCGGCCAGCGCTGCCATGCGCGGAATTTCGGTTTCGGCGGCTTGGTCATAGGGAAACAGCGGCGGCTGTCTTCTCGGCAGAAGCCTGCGGGGTTCTAGGCGTCTGTCGGTTAGAGAGTCGTGCGTGGTCGTTTGCATGGTGAATGCTCCTTGTGTGCCGGTTTCGTTTTCGCTACTGTGTGTAGATTATCATAGATAAACGCCACGTCAAGGCGTTTTCGCTACAGGATTACGAAAATGTTGCCGATACAGTGCCGTATGGCGCGCATTGCTTTGAGTTTGGGCGTGAGGGATCTCGCCGCCCTTGCCCAAGTATCTACAAATACGGTCACCCGATTTGAGGCTTTGGACCGGGAGGGTGACGGGATGGGGCCGCCACTTAAGCCCCGCACCGTCGACGCCATCCGAGCCGCCCTTGAGGCAGCCGGCATAACCTTCCTCGACAACGGCGAGGTGTCACCCGGCAAAGGCGTGGCCTTGAGGCAGGGATGACAGTAGGGCGCGGCGTGTAGATTCTGGCCGCCGCGCCGAATGCGTCAAGCAAAGGCGTAGCGGCGGCTATTTTTTGGCGGGATCAACGCCAGCGGATTTCAGGTAGTTAAAGACGGTTTCTACCCATTCGCCTCCGGGTACCCTGCTAATAATCGGAACGGCGGCAGCACCGGTCACAAGCAGAACGACGAGGATCGCCTTGGCGGTGGCTTTTCGAGCCTCAGATATTGTTTCGCGCCCGACGGCTACACTCGATTTCACCACGATGGACCAAAGATTTGCCAAGGTCCTGGTTAACGAAAACACGTCTCGCCTATCAGCTATGGCTGGCTCCGCCACCCAGTCCGTCACCGTCTCGAGGGCGTCGGAAACTGATGAATGGGCAACACCGGTATGGCGAATCTGTGCGATCACACCCGCCATTGTATGAGTAAGTTGGTCGATCGATTGACGATCAAGAGGAACTCTGGCTGCATTCTCACAATACTCGCGCCAGTCTTCAAATTGCGCCAGAGCTGAAAAAACGCTCTCGATGTGGCTTACCAGAAGGCCGAATAGTGTTGGAGAAAGTTCCTCGGCCTCCGCTCGCACCATTCGGTCGCAAATCTGCGTTCTCGCCCCAATCTGCACAATGTTCGAGTAATAACCCATCATGTCCTGAAGGCGCGCAAATGCATCTTTTAGGCGAGGGGACACATTGCTAGCAGCTAAGTCGCGCGTGACATATGCACCTTGTTCGATGGCGGCCTCAAGGGAAGCCATCGCCATCGCTCTTTCTCTTTCAGATGGACGGAGCGGCTGGTCAATAACCTGAAGTCTGTCATCGGAGAAGCCAAACTGAAAGGCCGCTAACTTCTGTCCGGGAACCTTCTCAATCAAATCCTCAGGTTGAAGTAGGCTAAGGCCTATCCTCAATCCACCAGTGAAGTGCTGCAGAGGTGTATCGTCATGAATAGAATTTAAGACACTTCTTACGTCAGGTGGTAATGTCGTCTTCAAACGGTTGGCGAGGTGCTGCCGTAACCGATCGACGTCCCGCTCAAGTGCTCCAACATCTTGAAGCCGTAGATTGTCAACTTTGTTCTGGTGGCGACGGAGCTTTATTGCGAGGCTCTTGACATCCTGGACGATGTCCGAGTTTGGCCCGAACTAGCCTTCGATGGTCTCAATGGATTTGGCCGCGCGGGACAAACGCGCCTCTATATCGACCAACAGCTTTAACAGTCTCTGCGGATTCATAGGCCTCGCCCGCGACTTTCCATTCGCACTCTACCACTTCTCGCCGTCCGGGTGAGGCGTCATCCGCTGTTCTATCGCTTATCCACAACTCGCGTTACATATCGAAAGGGATCAAAATCGCCTCTCACGCATTCTTCTTCCATCAGCATCCTAATGAAGGAGACCACGATGGACTGGAACCGCGTCGAAGGAAACTGGAAGCAGGTCAAGGGTAAGATCAAGGAGCAGTGGGGCAAGCTCACTGACGACGATCTGGACGTCATTGACGGCAAGCGCGACCAGCTCGAAGGCAAGATCCAGGAGCGCTATGGCTACGCTAAGGATCAGGCGACGAAGGATGTCGACGACTGGTATGGCCGCCAGACTTGGTAACCAAGAAAAGGGCCGCCTTCTGAGGCGGCCCTTTTTTCATTTCTGCTTTTCGCCGGCGCTCTTGCCGTCAGAGCTCCTGGAGCGCTCCTCGAAGCGATCCGCGCCCTTGGCGAGATCCGAACCCTTCTCAGCCTCAACTGCGCGCTCTTCGGCCCGTGCGGCCTTGTGGAGGCCACGGGCGCCTTCTTTGCCCTTCTCTGTCGGTGCGTTCTCAATTGCCATTCTGCGTCCTCCTGTGGGGCAGAGGAAACGGGCTACGGCACGATGAGGTTCCAGCCGATAGGAACAAGATTGAAGGCCATCACGTTTGGCCCCGAACGGAAAAGGAGACGCACAATGAATAATATTATCTATCTCGTCGGCCTGGTTGTGGTCGTTATCGCCGTCCTCTCGTTCTTTGGGCTGGGCTGATGATGCAGGACGAACGCGAAAGACGGATCAAGGCTCGTGCGTTTGAGCTGTGGCAGCGCGAAGGATCGCTCGACGGCCGGTCGCTTGGCCATTGGCTGCAGGCGGAACGCGAGATCCAGGAAGAGGATGAGGCTGAGGCTGAAGCGGCGAGTCGAGATGTGGTTGGCTTGGCCGCTGCGGCGAACCCTACGCATTGAGCGCCCTGCCCCGCTCGGAAAAGCCGGGCGTCTTTCGTGCGACCACGTTGCATTAGATTACCCGCCGCGTGGCGACTCGGTGGCGACCGGCTTTACGGGGAAAACAGGGAAATCAGCGTAACCTGTTGAAATATTTGGTGGGTGATCACGGGCTCGAACCGTGGACCCGCTGATTAAGAGTCAGCTGCTCTACCAACTGAGCTAATCACCCACTTGACCGCTCCAGCGGTCTGACGGGGCGTATAAAGGCCTTCGCGGGGCTTGTCCATAGCCATCTCGAAAAAAGATGTATCGGCGGAGGAATTTCTTTTGCAGCGCAAAAAAACCGTCACAAATCCAGCATTCCGGAGGCGACGCGAACCGCCTCGCCGCCGATGCGCGCGCCGGCGATCGTGCCGCCCGAAACATCGAGGTGCAGATGGATGAACGAGGGGCGGCCCATTTCCACGCCCTGTTCGATGAGGAACGGATGGTGGCCGTCCACCAGCTTGTCGAAGAAATGGATGGCGCCGGACATGGCGGCGACCGCGGCCCCCGTTGCCGGGTCCTCGGCAATGCCCATGTCGGGCGCGAACATGCGGGCATGGAACCGCGCGACGTGGTTGACGCCGCCGCGGCAATAGAGATAGGCCGAGGCGAGCCGCCCCTCGGCGAAGGGCGCACAACGCTCCCACAGCGCCGGGTCGAACTCCACCGCCGCGGCGGCGGCAAGGTCGTGGACGGGGATCATCACGAAGGCGACGCCGGCGCTCCATAGGGAGGGGGCGTGGTTCTCGAAGCCGATCTGGCCGGGTTTCAGGCTGAAGGCATCGGCGAGCGCCTGGCGGTCGAACGTCGCCTCCAGCCGCGCCGCCTTGCGCGGCACGTCGAATTCGGCGAAGGCCGCCTTGCGGGCACCGAGCTTCACCGCGCAGCGCACCGGCCCGACATTCTCCTCCAGCACGCTGACGAGGTCGCGCGGGCCGGCCGCGCCGCCCTCGCCTGCCTCGGCAATCGCGATCGCGGCACCCACCGTCGGATGCCCGGCGAAGGGCAACTCCCGCCCGGGCGTGAAGATGCGCAGGCGCGCCGTGTGCGCCGGGTTTTCCGGCCTCTTCACGAAGACCGTCTCGGACAGGTTGAACTCACCGGCAATGCGCTGCATCGTGCCGCCGTCGAGATCGTCGGCATCGAAGACGACCGCCAGCGGGTTGCCGGCGAGCCGCGTGTCGGTGAAGACGTCGTAGATGGCATAGCGGCGAGGCAAGGCATTCTCCCTGTTCAGTTCCTGCCGAAGGCATTCCCATAGAATTGCCCGAGGCATACCCTTACGGCAAGGGGAAATGGCACCTTCCGCCGCACCGGTATTTCACACATCGAGCGTCATGACGACCGGGCAATGGTCGGAGGCCTTCGGCCGGTCCCAGCCGACGCGCGGATAGCGCTCCACCTCCTGGCCCGGCGGGAAGAGCGTGCGGAAGGGCTGGCCGGCGCGGATGATTTCGGGCACCCGCTCGGCGTTGCGCTCGGCAAGCGAGGGCGAAAGCCAGATATAGTCGAGCTGGCAGAGATGGCGCTCCTCCGGTCCCCGGCTGTGATAGAGCGTCCAGCGGTCGTCCACCGGCCGGCGCAGCATCGGGTTCACCGCAAAGCCGTCCGCGCTGAAGGTGTCGAGCGCGCTCACCGCCTCCTTGCGGGGGATGAAGCGGTAGCCGTTTTTCTTGTCGCCCTCGATGGCCAGCTTCTCCTGGTAGTCGTTCATGTCGCCGCAGATGGCGAAGGCCTTGCCCGCCGTGCGGCCGGCGCCGAATCGGTTCTCGATGATCCGCCGCACGGCCCGCGCCTCGGCCGTGCGCACCGGCATGGTCGACTGGCGCCCGTCCATGCCCTCCCTGCCCGGCCCCATGGACTTGAAATGCACCACATAGAGCGTCAGCGGCCGGCCGCCGATGCGCAGGTCCATTTCCAGGCAATCGCGCTTGAAGATCCTGTCGTCCGGATTGAGCCCCCGCCCGAGATCCGACGTATGGAGATTGAAATCGCGGTAGGTGACCGCGGCATGGCTGCGGATATCGACGCATTCGATGCGCTGGCCGTCGCGCGTCTCCTCGCGCATCAGCACGGACACGTCGATGCCGCGGCTGTCATTGCCCTCGATGAGGTATTTCTGCCGGTAGCCGTTGCCGACCATGCGGAAGAGATACCCGTATTCGAACGCCTGGAGCGCCGCCATGTTGTCGGTCTCCTGCAGGCAGAGGATGTCGGCATCCGCGTCCGCGATGGCAAGCGCCGTATGCTGGCGGGTATCGTCGGTATGCGCGATGGTGCGCGCCTCCTCCAGCCGCTGGTACTCCGCCTCGTTGCGGATGTCGAAGAGGCGCAGCACGCGGTCCTGGCGAAGCTGGTTGCGAAAACCCGTGAAATCGAAACGGGTCATGAGGTTCTCGATATTGAAGGTGGCAAGGCGTAGCGACATGGCGGCTTTCAAGGTCCTTCCTGCAATGCCGGGCGAGTGTAACCGGCTGACCGGCGATGGAAAGCCGCTTTTCGCCCCGGCGCCCGCCTGCCGGCGGAATAAACCGGCTTGCCGCGCCGTTATCCAGCACGGATGATGCGCATCCGGTGGCGGGCGGAGGATCACTCATGGGGATTGTTTCCAGCACGGTACGGACACTCCTGGCCGCATGGCTCGCCGCCCTGCTGCTTCTTTCCGGCCCGCCCGCCCGCGCCGCGGAAAGCTATATCACGGCGCCCGGCGAAGCCGCCCGCGCGGCGGGGCGCATCGCCGAGGCACTCGGCCGGACGCCGCAGGTGCACACGATCCGGATCACCGAGAAGGAGGTGAACCTCGTCGTCCAGGGCGCGGGAACCGGCACAGTGGACGAATGGCGCGTGCGGCAGGCGACCCGCCTCGTCTTCTTCGAAGCCGAGACCGTCGGCGGCCCGACGGCGCGCTCCGCCCCGGCCATGGTGTCCGACCTTGCAGGCGGCCTCTTCCCGCTCGACGCGATTCCCCTTGCGAAGGCCGACCAGGTCGCCACCCGCGCCATCGGCTATGCCAGGATCGAGGGCGGCGGCGCGGTGCAGTCGATCGAGATCTCCCGGCGCGTCAACCTTCTGCCGACGCCCTCCTATGGCGATATCCGCTGGGCGATCTACGTCGCCTCGCCGCGCGAGAGCGCCACGGTCTATGCCGATGCCGAGGGCACGATCATCGGCGGCGACCTTTCCAACACCAACCGCGCCCGCCAGATGGATTTCTTCAAGGACGATGACTGGCCGAAGGAGGCCGCCCTGGAAAGCCTCGCCTCCGTCATCGGCATGAAGCCCGTCGTCCGCGACCTGACGATCTACCCGAAATCCGTGCAGGTGAAGGCCGACCATCCCAGCCTGCCGGAGACCACGGTCGGCTATTCCTGGGACATTTCCGGCGTCACGCGCTCGCCCATCACCTCGCCGATGTTCCCCGGCACCTCCGCCCTGCCCGGCTTCTCGATCGGCGACGTCGACCTTTCGAAGCTCTCGATGATCCGCGACAAGGCGAAGGCCGCCTGGCAGAACGACAAGTCGACGATGAGCTACATGATGCTGAAGCTCTCGACAGACGGCCCCGGCAAGCCGGAACTGCGCTGGGTGGTGCACTTCACCGATCTCGGCCAGCCGGGGGAAATGACGATGTTTACCGCCAGCGGAACCGTCGAACTGACGACGGACGGCACGGTGCGCGCCGCCAACCTGCCCGACGCGCGCAAGCCGAAGCGCAACTGGCTCGATCCCGCCATGACCTGGCAGACGCTCGGGACGGTCGGCGAGCAATTCGGCAAGAACGCCCGCTTCGCCGAAATCGTCGTCAGCAAGGATTCGATGAGCCTGCTTGCCGAAGTACCCGACACGCCCGGCACCATGCGCGACTACAACGCCAACGACCGCGGCATCACCGCCTCCAGCATGATGATGCCTTGGGATGCCGAATTCCGACCGGAGCGGCTCTTCCGCCTGGAGGATATCGCCTTCTTTTCCGCCGAAAAGCTCGGCGAACTGACGGCGCGCACCTTCACCCGCCTGCAGGTCGGCTCGGAAATGGCGGTGGCGCGCTACACCTTCTCCATCGGCCAGCTGATGTCGCCGGACGGCAGCTTCATGGTGCCCTCGCCGGACGGCAAGGTGACGCTGGAGATCCGGCTGGAAGCCGCCGACGGCTGGAAGGGCGGGCGCATCACCTATTCCTCGACGGGCGAGGAGATCGACATCGTGATGCCATAGGCCTCACAAGGTCGTCAGCAGCAGGCTGGTTTCCGATTTCGAGACGCCGTCCATGGCGCGGACGCCGCGCAGCACGCGCTCGAACTCCACGAGATTGTCCGCATGGATCTCCGCCACCAGGTCCCAGGCGCCGTTCGTCGTGTGCAGCGCATGGACTTCCGGCAGGCCGCGCAGCGCCTGGATGACGGCAAGCGTCTTCTGGCCGGTGATCTCGATCATCATGACGGCGCGCACGGCATGCGGATCGTCGGCCTGCGTCACGCGCACGGAAAAGCCGGCAATGACCCCGCCGCGCGTCAGGCGCTCGATGCGGTTCTGCACCGTGCCGCGCGACACCTTCAGTTCCTCGGCGAGGGCCGAGAGCGAGGCGCGGCCGTCCTTGCGCAGGAGGGCGAGAAGCTTGCGGTCGATCGTGTCCATGCCACCTGCCGGATTGTCAGTTCTTTCTGGCGATACAGCAATCGAAGCTGCGATTTTTCCAAAAAATTGCCGTTTCGCCTGCCGCCCTCCTTGGCTAGCCTCGTGGCTTCTTCAATGCAACCGCTTTCGGCAGGTCCCATGACGAACGACACCGCACATGCCATCGCAACCGCGCGAACCCGCGACCTCTCGCTCCTGATGACCCGCTGGCCGAGCGTGACGGGCTCGCCCGACGAGGCGGAGTTCTCGGAGAAGCTGCGGGCGCTTCTAGCCGGTACGCCCTATTTCACGCGCCATCCCGACCAGCTCTTCACCGTGGACAGCCACGGCGCGCCGCTGACGCGGAGCGTGGCGGCACTGGTACGCGGCGGCGGGCGGCGCACGGTGGTGCTGGCCGGCCATTTCGATACGGTCTCGATCGCCAATTACGGCACGCTCGCGCCGCTCGCCTGCGATCCGGAACCGCTGACCGAGGCGCTGGTGAAAGAGCTGAGGAGCCGGTCGCTGAATACGGCGGAGGCCAGGGCGCTGAAGGATTTCGAAAGCGGCGACTTCATCGCCGGGCGCGGCCTGCTCGACATGAAGAGCGGCCTTGCCGCCGGCATCGCCGCGCTGGAGCGCTTTGCGGGGCTGGAGGCGAAGGAAGGCAACATCCTCTTCGTCGCGACGCCCGACGAGGAAAACCGCTCGCGCGGCATGCGCAGCCTGCGCAACGCCCTGCCGGAGATCGCCCGGCGCTTCGACCTCGACATCGTCGGCGGCATCAATCTCGACGCATCGAGCTGCGAGCGCGACGGCGAGGAAGGCCGCGCGGTCTATCTCGGCTCCATCGGCAAGTTCGCGCCCTTCGCCTTCGTCATCGGCCGGCCGACCCATGCCGGCTACCCGTTCAACGGCACCAGCGCCCACCGCATCAGCGCCGAGATCGTGCGCGCCATGGACACCGTGCCGGAACTTTCCGACGAGGCCTTCGGCGAGCGCTCCCCGCCGCCCGTCTGCCTGGAAGCGCGCGACATCCGCGACGGCTACGACGTCACCACGCCGGACCGCGTCTGGCTCTCCTTCAACTGGCTGACGCACCGGCGCACCGCCCGCGACATCCTCGGCGAGTTCCGCGCCCTCGTCTCCGGCGCGCTGGAGGCCGCCCTTCGCACGCAGGACGCCCATGCCGCCCGCTACCGCGGGCGCGACGCCAGTACGACGCAAGGCACGGTGCTCGACTATGCCGAACTGTTGGAACAGGTCGCCGCGCGCGGCGGCAGCGCGGCGCTTGCCCGGCTGAAGGCCCTCGACGCGGCGCTTGCCGGCAGCACCGATCCGCTGAAGGTCAGCCGCGAGATCGTCTCAGCGGCGGTGACCGAGGCCGGCATCGAGGGGCCGGCGGTGATCATCGGCTTCGGCAGCCTGCATTATCCGCTGGTGCATCTCGACCATTCCGAGGCCGGCCGCCGGATGCAGGCGCGGCTCCGGCCCGTGATGGAGGAGGCCGCGGCGCGGCACGGCACCTCGATCAAGTTCAAGCAGATCTTCGCCGGCATTTCCGACATGAGCTTCTTCGGCCACCGCCCCGAAGCCGGCGAAACCGGCCTGCTTGCCGCCAACACGCCGTCCGCGGCCTTCACGGACGATGCGCCGGAGGGCCTCATTTCCTTCCCGACGGTCAATATCGGGCCGTGGGGGCGGGATTATCATCAGAAATGGGAGCGCGTGCATGCGCCCTATACGTTCGGGGTCTTGCCGGACCTGGTGTTTGCATCGGCGATGGCGTGCCTTGAGGAATAGGTCCACGCCCCTCATCCGGCCTGCCGGCCACCTTCTCCTTGGCTGCGGGGCGAAGGGGATATGGCGACCCGCTTCCCCAACCAATGGCCGTTCGCAGGGCACGTCCCCTCTCCCCGCCTGCGGGGAGAGGGTTAGGGTGAGGGGCAAGCGCCAAAAGCAGATCAGGCCGCAAGCCGCTCGCTGGCGAGCAGCCGGCCGAGGCGGGAAATGCCCTCCTCGATCGTCGCGGCATCGGCGCAGGAGAAGCTGAGGCGGAGCGTGTTCGCGCCGCTGCCGTCCGCATGGAAGGCCTGGCCGGGCACGAAGGCGACCTTTTCCGTCTCGATGGAGCGGGCGAGCAGCTTCGCGCCGTCCATGCCGGCCGGCAGCGTGACCCAGACGAACATGCCGCCCTCCGGCTTCGTCCAGCTGACGCCCTCGGGCATGTATTTCTGCAGGGCGGCCAGCATGGCATCGCGGCGCGCGCTGTAGGCCGCCTTGATCTTCGCCACCTGCGCATCGAAACCGCGCTCGGCGACATGGGCGATGGCCATCTGGTTGATGGTGGAGGAATGCAGGTCCGCCGCCTGCTTCATCAAGACCAGCTTGCGGATGACCGGCGCCGCCGCGACGATGTAGCCGACGCGCAGGCCCGGCGCGAGCGTCTTGGAGAAGCTGCCGCAATAGATGGTGCGCGCCGCGTCGATGCCGCCCTTGCGTGCGATTTCCAGCGCCAGGATCGGCGGGATCGCCTCGCCGTCATAGCGCAGCGACTGGTAGGCGGCGTCCTCGATGACGGGGATTTCCAGCTCCTCCGCAAGGTCGAGCAGCTTTTCGCGGCCGGCCCGGTCGACCGTCTCGCCGGTCGGGTTGGCGAAATCGGCGGAGAGATAGGCAAACTTGACACGGCCGCCGGCTTCCGTCGCCGTCGCCCGGTAGGCGTCCGGCGTGCGGTTGCCCGAAAGATTCAGCCGGTCGTAGGTCGGCTCGTAGGCGTTGAAGGCCTGCAGCGCGCCGAGATAGGTCGGCCAGGTGACGAGCGCGGTGTCCTTCGGCGAGAGGAAGAGCTTTCCGAGATAGTCGAGGCCCTGCTGCGAACCGGAGACGATGAAGACGTTCTCCGCCGTGCAGGAAATACCGATCTTGTCCATTTCGCCGGCGAGCCAGTCGCGCAGCGGCTTGTAGCCCTCGCTGACGGAATATTGCAGGCCCGCCGCCGCGCCCTCGCCGGCCAGGACGTCCGCATAGGCGGCGGAGAAGGCTTCCTTCGGAAACAGCGCCGGATCCGGGATGCCGCCTGCGAACGAGATGATGTCGGGCCGTTCCAGCAGTTTCAGCAGCTCACGGATTTCGGATGCCTTCATGCGCGACGCGCGCGTGGCGAAGGCCTGTTCCCATTTGAACATAGGGGGTTTCCTCGGGCGTTGTTGTCTGAACGCACCTCATCACGGCACTGTATTTATGTCAATAATGCTGACCTAAATATTCGCACCAATAAAAAGCACCGGCACTGCAAGATTTCGTGCAGGTCTCATCTCGCCGGGGCGCCCGTGCCCCGGCGGCCGTTTCAGGCGCGGTCGGCGCTCAGGTGGCGCGGTCGCTGTAGAGGCTGAGCAGCACCAGCGTGGCTATACTGCCAAGGATCAACAGATCGAACCAGGCGAAGTATTGGATAATGGTGGACATCGCATTTTCCTCCCGACAGCGGAACGAAACACGCGCCCATCTTGTTCCCGTTCGCCCCGCGGCGCAAGTTTATTACTTGCTGCACCGCAAGGAAGCTGAAGGATGCACTGCATTATTTCAGAAGAACTGAAATAGAAAGCCGGGCGGATTTTTCCGCCCGGCCCCTCACCCTGCTTCAGCAGGAGCGATCAGTTGACAGCCTTGTCGGCCAGCCCTTAGTTGACGGCCTTGTCGACGAGCTTGTTCTTGCCGATCCACGGCATCATGCCGCGCAGCTTGGCGCCGACTTCCTCGATCTGGTGCGAGTCGTTGTTGCGACGGATGCCCTTGAAGCGTGCGCCGCCGGCCTTCCATTCCTGCATCCACTCGGAGGTGAACTTACCGGTCTGGATGTCGGCGAGGACGCGCTTCATCTCGGCCTTGGTCTCGGCGGTGATGATGCGCGGGCCCGTGACGTATTCGCCCCACTCGGCCGTGTTGGAGATCGAGTAGTTCATGTTGGCGATGCCGCCTTCATAGATCAGGTCGACGATCAGCTTCACTTCGTGCAGGCACTCGAAATAGGCCATTTCCGGAGCGTAACCGGCTTCGACCAGCGTTTCGAAACCGGCGCGGATCAGTTCGACGAGACCGCCGCACAGGACGACCTGCTCGCCGAAGAGGTCGGTTTCGCACTCTTCCTTGAAGTTGGTCTCGATGATGCCCGAGCGGCCGCCGCCGACGCCGCAGGCGTAGGAGAGCGCGAGGTCAAGGGCGTTGCCCGAAGCGTTCTGGTGAACGGCGACGAGGCAGGGAACGCCGCCGCCCTTCTGGTATTCGCCGCGAACCGTGTGGCCCGGGCCCTTCGGCGCGATCATGACAACGTCGACCGAAGCCTTCGGCTCGATGAGGCCGAAATGGACGTTGAGGCCGTGCGCGAAGGCGATGGCCGCGCCGTCGCGGATGTTGCCGGCGATCTCGCCCTTGTAGATGTCGGCCTGGAGTTCGTCCGGGGTCGCCATCATCAGGAGGTCGGCCCACTTGGCGGCCTCGGCGACCGTCATGACCTTGAAGCCGTCGGCTTCGGCCTTCTTGATGGTCGGCGAGCCGGCCTTGAGGGCGATCACCAGGTTCTTGGCGCCGGAATCCTTCAGGTTGAGGGCGTGGGCACGGCCCTGCGAGCCGTAGCCGACGACGGCGACGTTCTTCGCCTTGATGAGGTTGAGATCGGCATCACGATCGTAATAGACGCGCATCGATGGTTCCTTCCCTTCGCTAGTCTGTTTGCGTTGAACCGGCGGGGTCCGCCTGCCGGCTTATCCTTTCACGCCATGAAGCGTCAGGAAGGCGTCGACCGCCTTCTCCGCGCGGGGCGAGAATTCCTTTTTGAGCGCTGCGGCATTCTCGCCGAGCAGCATGCGCAGATGCATGTCGGAGACGATCAGGCCGTAGAGCGTGCCGTATGCCTCGTCCGCACTGTCGAAGGCAAGCAACTTCGCCTTTCGGCCCGCCTCCAGCAGCGCTGCGGCGCGCTTGCTGATCTGCCGGCGGCCGCGCTCCTGCAGCAGGCGTCCGAGGCCGGCGCCCTCGCGGCTCGCCTGGCCGATGGCGAGGCGGTTCAGCGCCAGCGACACGTCGCCCGAAAGCACGTCGATCAGATCGCTCGCGAAGGCGAGGAGATGCCTGCGCAGCGTCTCGGCCGTCAGCGCGCCGGCGCTCACCTCGACCGTGCGCACCTTGCCGGCCTGGTAGGTGATCATCGCCGAGATCAGCCCGTCGCGGTCGCCGAACCACTTGTAGAGGCTTTCCTTCGAACAGTTCGCCGCGCGGGCGACACCGGCCGTCGTCAACGCCCGCTCGCCACCCTCCACCAGCAGGCCGAGCGCACGCTCCAGCACCGCGCCCTGACGTTCCGTCAGTCCCGCGGCCGTAGCCCCTGCCTTTGCCTGCGCGAACACCTGCAAGATAACCATCCACCCGATTGCGTACCGTACCGTACGGTTCGGCACCTTCTACCGGTCTGCGCGCGGCGGGTCAATACTCTTCTGCAAGAGATGGAAAGACAGGTGATTTGCCGGGCCGAATCGCCTTGGGATCCGGCTTCCGCAGCACACAATTATCGTTGCAACGCACAACGAGCGGGAAATTTTCTTTCTGCTATGTCGCTGATTTGAAACATAACTCTACGCCGAGCGGGCACGAGCCCCGGCCGGCACAAAATTTTTCGCTTCCCAATCCGTTTCCGCTCGTTAAGATTTGTGAGACCTGCGGTGCAGCAGGCCGGTCGCCTTGCGCGTCGGCACGCCGGCATCCGGGCTTTCAGTCAGGAGTACGAAGCCAACCGCCCTTACGCCAAGGAGACAGAAAATGATGAATTTCCTGCCAGACCTTCACGAGGGACATGCTCCCATCACCCTGCAGCAATTGTTCGGTGCCGCCCTTGAGGCGCTCGATGCCTGGGAAGACGAACGCGCCGAACCGATGGTGATCTACGAGGACCAGATCATCCCGATCGGCGTCGTGTTCGAAAGCATGCGCGCCTGCACCGACATCCTGCCGCGCACCCTTGCGGACATCGTTTCCGACACGCTTGCCCGCACGCCGGCCGCCGCCGACGTCGAAACCGTCACCTTCGGCGATGCCGCCCACCTTGCCGGCGCCCTCGTCGACCAGCGGCGCCTGTGCGGCGAGGCCGCCATCGCCGCCTTCCTCGATCATCACCGGGTCGACAAGCGCCGCCCGGCCTGATCGCCGAACCGGTCCCGCCCAGGCATGACGCGCCGGGCGGGACTTTTTCCTTCCCGGCCCCGTCGACACGCGAATAAGGCAGAGGCGCTGCCCGTCATAGCTGCGCCTGCCCCTCCTGCGACGGATCCGCGCCATGCTTCGTCTTCCTGCCTGCGCCCTCGTTCTCTTCGCCCTGCCCGCCCATGCCGCCGATGCGCCACCCTATGTCGGCACCTGGGATTGCGAGGTCTCGACCTTCATCTTCACCGCCGACAGCTATGATTCCGGCGAAGGCCCGATGCCGATCCTGAAGAGCGAGAAGGACGGCGGCGCCTACACGCTGACCTTCACCGACGACTATCGCATCGGCCTTGCCAACATCACCGCCGGCGAGATGGACTGGGCCTCCGAGGCCAGCGGCGACACGTTCCACTGCAAGAAGATCGGGAACTGAGGACGCGGCGATGACGAAATCCCTTCTTTGCTTCGTGCTCGCCCTCGTCTCCACGGTCGCCACGGCCGAAGCGGCCGAAACCCGCTGCGGCTGGCTGCAGAACCCGACGCCTGCCAACTGGTGGCTGGACGACAGCGCCGGAACCTGGACGCTGATGACGCAGGGCGCCGGCGACGAGCCGGAGGGGTTCGACCGGATTCCCGACATTTCCGCCGGCGACTATGTCCACACCAACGGCAATTACGGCTATGCCTGCGCCTGCATGAAGGTGGAAACCGACGCGTCGCAAGGCCGTATCGTCGCCATTCACAGCTTCCGGCAGATGCCGATCGCACAATGCGCCAACGATACGGCCCTGCCGGCGGCCGAATGAAAACCGTAGGCGATCCGGGTCTCACGCATCTTGACCCGGAGCCCCGAACCACCTATTTCTCCCGCATCGAGATTTGAACGTTGACTTCTGCATTTGCAGGCGGTTCCGCTTGCAGTTACGAACCTCCCCTTCAAATTCGACCTCCCATGGTCGCCATTCCGGCGACCGAAGATTGATTTGACGGCTTAGGAAAGGTTTCGTCATGGCAACTGGTACCGTAAAGTGGTTCAACACGACCAAGGGCTACGGCTTCATTCAGCAGGACAGCGGTGAGCCAGACGTTTTCGTCCACATCTCCGCCGTACAGCGCGCGGGCCTCGCTGGCCTCAACGAAGGCCAGAAGGTCTCCTTCGAGCTGATCCGCGATCGCAAGTCCGGCAAGATGTCGGCTGACCAGCTCGTCGCAGCCTGATCGGCCGCAAGAGTTCTGAAATTCGAAAGGCCGGAGCGATCCGGCCTTTTTTGCGTCCACCGTCCGGCCGCTCACGCCTCCTGCGGCAGGCGCTCCGGCCAGCGGCACTCCTGAAGCCCGGCCCGCGTGAACGGGTCGGCGAGTGTGCCGGAGACGATCGCCGCCAGGATCTGCGGCGCCGGGGGGATTCTTGCCACGGTCGCCACCAGGCGGTCGCGCAGCCAGGCGATCGCCTGAGAATCCGACTGGTAGAAGGGCGTGAAGACGTGGGAGAGCATCTGGAACAGCCGCACATGGCTGCGCCGGGCGGCGGCATAGGCCGCCAGCCCCTCCTCCAGCGTGGCGGCCGAGGACAGGGCATGCGCCAGCGCCGCCGCATCGAGCAGCGCCATGTTCGCCCCCTGCCCGAGCTGCGGACTGGTCGAGTGGGCGCTGTCGCCGATGAAGGCGATGCCGTCCGCCACGGGCGGCAGCGTGGTGCGGTGGGCATAGCGGGCGAGCGTCAACTGGTCCCAGTCGGCAATCTGGTCGAGGAAGGGCGCGGTCTCCGGCCAGTAAGCGAGGATGCGCGCCTTCCAGCGCTGAAGGCCGGCCTGCCGGACCGCGTCGGCATCGGCCACCTTCAGGCTCCAGAAGAAGGCGGCCTTGCGCCCATCGCCCGCCCCTGCCCGGCCGACCGGCAGCACGCCGATCATCACCCTGGCCGCGTCGTAGCGCTGCGTGAGCGCATGCGCATCATGCACGATCCCCTCGCAATCGAGCGTCGCCCAGAAGGCGCCCCAGGGCAGTTCGCGGACATCCGGCGCGACGACGGAGGCGGCGGCCAGTTGTGAGCGGGCACCCGTCGCGTCGACCACCAGATCATAGTCGCCGACGATCTCGCCGTCGGGATCGTGCAGCGCCGTGCGGGCCTTTCGGGTTTCCGCCTTGGCGAGCGTAACGCCGGTGCGCACGGGCAGGCCTTCGGCCACGACCGCATCGTGCAGCGTCGCAAAGAGCGCCGCGCGGTGCACGGCAAGGCCGTAGCGGCCGCCCGAAAGCGCATCATAGCGCACGTCGAGCACCGTCCGGCCGCTGCCGGCATCGGCGCCGTGCAGCCGGTCGATGCGGTTGCCGAGCGCGTGGATGGCTGGGGAGAGGCCGAGCGCGTCGAGCACGGTCAGCCCCGTCGGCTGCATCAGCAGGCCGGAACCGACGGGGGACGGTTGCGCGAAGCGCTCGATAAGCTCCACCCTGTGGCCGGCGCGCGACAGGAACAGCGCCGCCGCAAGCCCCGCGGGCCCGGCGCCGGCGATACCGATATCGAGTGGCTTCATGGCCCTTCCCCGTATGCGGCTCCCTTGACCCTGCGGCCGGAGCGTCAGTCCTTGGCCGCGTCGTAGACCTGTCGGGCGGCCCGGATCGCGGCATGGTTCTCGGCAGACCAGTGCACGAGGGAGCACAGGAGCGCAAGGAAGGAATGGCCGAGCGGCGTCAGGCGATATTCGACGCTCGGCGGCTGGGTGGGGTAGACGGTGCGGCTGAGATAGCCGTCGCGCTGCAGGTCGCGCAGCGTCTGGGTCAGCATGCGCTGCGAAATGTCGGGGATGAAACGGCGAAGCTGGGAGAAACGGCGCGGCCCGTCGGCAAGGCCGAGGATCATCAGCGACGTCCACTTGCCGCCGACGCTGTCCAGCACGTCGCGCACCGGACAATCGTCCATCGACATGGCGACACCGTCGATGAGGATGACGCGCTCGCCCTCGGCGCGGTCGACGATCTTGTTCAAAGCCGGTTCCCTCCAGGTAACCACCGCAGAAAAAACTGCCTTCTTTACAGCTCCTAGCAGATTACCAGATAAGAGCAAGTCTCAATTAGAGACCATGCAGCAGAGTCAGGGCGCCTCTCCGCCACACCTGCAGGAACGGCCCGAAAGGCCCCAGAAAGGCAAAACATGACCGACACAGTTCTCGTTACCGGCGCCTCCGGCCAGCTCGGCCGCCTCGTCATCGATGCGCTCCTCGCCTCCGGCAGGCTCGCACCCGCCGATATCATCGCGACCACACGCGACGTCGCAAAGCTCGACGCCTATGCCGCCAAGGGCGTCACCGTCCGCACCGCCGACTTCGACGACCCCGCCTCGCTCGACGCCGCCTTCGCCGGGGCAACCAAGGTGCTGATCATCTCCACCGACGCGCTCGACACCCCCGGCAGGCGCCTCGCCCAGCACAAGGCGGCCATCGCCGCCGCCGCCAGGGCCGGCGCGAAACACATCCTCTATACATCGATGCCGCAGCCGGACGATTCGCGCGTCACCTTCGCCCCCGACCATCTCGGCAGCGAGGAGGCCATCAAGGCGACCGGCATCCCCCATACGATCCTGCGCGACGGCTGGTATGCGGAAAACCTCTTCATGTCGCTGCCGCATGCGCTTCAGACCGGGTCCTGGTACACCTCGACCGGCGAAGGCAGGATCGCCCACATCACCCGCGCCGACACCGCCCTCGCCCTCGCCGGCGCCGTACTGAAGGCCGGCGGCGAGAGCCGGACCTACACCCTGACCGGCACGAAGACCCACACGGCCGAGGAGATCGCCGCCATCGTCTCAAAGGCCACCGGAAAGCCGCTCGCCGTCGTGCATGTCACGGACGCCCAGCTTGCCGAGGGCCTGAAGGCCGCCGGCCTGCCCGAAGCCTTCGTGCCCACGATCGTCTCCTTCGACGCCAACACGCGCGAGGGCAAGATCGCGATGGTGACGGACGACGCGCAGGCGCTTTCCGGCCGCGCGCCGACGTCCTTCGAGGATTTCGTCGCCGCGAACAAGGCCGCGTTTCTCGGCTGATATTGTCTAAGGTGCGGCGCTCGAACGGGCGCCGCAGGACCCGTCAGACGTCCTGTCCGCAGGCGCGGCGGAAGCGTCGCACGGTCTCCGCCATACCGTATTCCAGCGCGTCGGCGGTCAGGCTGTGGCCGATCGACACTTCGGCAAGGCGCGGAATGCGCGCGACGAGCGCCGGCAGGTTGGCGACGGTCAGGTCGTGGCCGGCATTGACATCGAGGCCGAGTTCGAAGGCGATATCCGCCGTCTCGCCCAGCCGCTCGGCGATCCGCGCCGCCTCGGCCGGATCGTCGTAGCAGCCGCCATAGGGGCCGGTATAGAGCTCGATCCTGTCGGCGCCGACCTCCTTCGCGATGGTCAGCGCCGCGCGGTCGGGATCGCCGTCGGCGAAGACCGAGACCCGCAGGCCGAGCTTCTTCAGCCGGCCGACGATGCTGCCGAGGAGGTTGTGGTTCTTGCGGAAATCCCAGCCGTGGTCGGAGGTCGCCTGGGAGGGATCGTCGGGCACGAGCGTCACCTGCTCGGGACGGTGCTCCTCGACCAGCCGCATGAAGCCCTCCTCCGGAAAGCCCTCCATGTTGAATTCCGTGCCGGCGAATTCCGTGTCGATAAGGCTGCGGATCGGCGCAAGGTCGGAAAAGCGCACATGGCGCTGGTCCGGCCGCGGATGCACGGTCAGGCCGCTCGCACCGGCCTGAAGGGCGATCCGGCCAAGGCCGGTGACGCTCGGCCAGGGTAGATCCCGGCGGTTGCGCAGCATGGCAATGGCATTGAGATTGACCGACAGTTTCGCAGGCATGGCGACGCAAACTCCTCTTGCTGGTGATAGGTCTAGCCTGTTGTTTCCACAAGAGCAATCGCCTCGAAGGCCCGGCATGCCCCGGCTTTGCGGCTTTGTGGCGGGAGCCTGTGCATGCCCCCTTGCCGCCGTGCGGGAATCACCGGTAGAATCCCCGTGGTTTTTGGGGGGATGCCGTGCCGGCGTTCCGTCTTGGGGAACGGGAAGGAAAGCGGGCAACGGCGATGGTCTCCTCTTTGGCGACGCGATGACGAGGACCGACAGGCCGGCATGCGAGCGCGTGCGGCATGCGCTTGCCGCCGTCGTCGCGAGCGAGGCGTTCTCCCGGTCGGAACGGCTGCGCTCGTTCCTCTCCTACATCGTCGAAAACGAGCTTTCCGGCAAAGCGGCCCAGCTCAAGGGCTATACGATCGGCATTGACGTGTTCGGCCGCACGCCGGGCTTCGACGCCGGCAACGATCCGCTCGTGCGCGTGCAGGCCGGCAAGCTCCGCAAGTTGCTGGAGCAGTATTACGAGACGGAGGGCGCGGGCGACGGCCTGCGCATCCGCGTGCCCCTCGGCAGCTACGTTCCGGAATACAGCATCGCGGAAGGCGCGGCGCCCGACGCGCGCACGGCCTCCCACAAGCCGCAACCCCGCCGCTCCTGGCTTCCCGCGCCGGTCTCATCGCCGCTCGCCCTCTTCTCGCTGCTGCCGCTCTTCTTCCTCGCCCCCTCGGTCTACCCGGACGCCACGAGCGCGGCGATCGACAAGGCGCAGCTCGTGCTGTCGGTGCAGAACAGGCTGGCCGGCCTGGTCCAGGCGCTGCCGAGCCTCCACATCCTGCAATGCTGGCCGGCGGGCGGCGAATGCAATGCGCTCGCCCAGGCCATCGCCGGGTCGGCCCGCTATCATCGGACCGTGCATCTCGTCGATTCGCACGACATACCGGAACCGCATGCGCTCTCCTACGCCGTCCGCATCGAGAATCGCGCGAACGGGCAAGGCGTCTATGTCCGGCTGATCCACGAGCCCTCGGGAACCACGGTCTTCACCCGGCATTTTTCGCGCGAGCAGCTTCGCAGTGAAGGCGGCATCGCCTACGAGGCTGTCGCCTTCACTGCCCGCGCCCTCACCGCCACCGGCCCGCTCTATCGCCATGCCATGCGCGCGGGCGTTGCCAGCAATCTCATGGAATGCCTCGCCCGGGCGGACCGGAGCCTGCCGCGCGGAACGGCCGCCGCCGGGGTGCCGGCCGCCTGCAACCTGCTGCCAGCGGCGCTTGCCGGCGTCTCTTCGGACGAGGCACCGCTTGCCACCTTGACGCGCTGAAACGCCTACATCCGGCCTGTGGCGGCGCCAGAAAATACATCCCTAGATATAACGATAGGCATGTGCCCCCCTTGGGTTTATTTTAAGATGTAGGGCGGATGGGTAATGTGTGCCGCTCGGGTTCAGGATCCCGCACAGTCGTGTTGCGAACGGGATCTGGAATCCCTGCATGATCGTATACAGTTTCATCGGCATGCACAGTCGGCGAAACGGTGAAGGGCATTGTCCGCCGGCTTGTCTCCAGCCTTCCGCGTGAAGCTGGCCCACGGCCCGGCGACCGGGGGTAAGCACATGACCAATCCACTTGTTTGCGAGCTGCTTTCATGATGACCAACGAGTCGAAGAAAGCCGACGGCCGGTCGGGCGCGCGCAAATCCATCCGTTTCCTGCCGGTCGCGCCCCTGCCGGAGAACCTTCCCGAGGGCCGCCTTGCCATCGCCGACATGGCCAACGCCTTCGGCGTGACCCATCGCACGCTGCATTTCTACGAGGAGAAGGGCCTTCTCACCGCGGCCCGCGTCGGCCCCATGCGGGTCTACGGCCCGGATGAAATCCAGCAGATGGCGGTGGTCAACACCTGCCGCGAGACGGGTATGCCCGTCGCGGTGATCCAGGAACTGCTGGAGCAGCTTTCCGCCGCCCAGAGCCAGGAAGAGGCCGACGGCGTCTTCCGCAACGCCATGACCGCCCGCAAGCGCGAACTGGTGGCCCAGCAATCGACGATCCGCCGGCAGATGCAGCAGATCAACGAATTGCTCGATTTCAGCTCCGCCCACGAGCCGGAGACGAACGACAACACGCCCTGCGCCCATCTTGCGCCCGCCGAACTGCGCTGCCTCGCCCTGATGGCGGAAGGCTACCCGACGAGCCGCATCGCCCGCGCGCTCGAGATCGAGCCCGGCGAAGTGCAGGTGATGGAAAAGACCATTATCGCCAAGTTCGACAGCAACAACCGTTTCCAGGCCGTCGCCAAGGCGGTCATGCTCGGCATCGTCGGTCACTGAGACCGGCGGGACGGGCCGGACATGACGACCGGCCCCATCCATCCGCTTCCTGAAAAGCGGTCCGTCGTGCGGGTCCCCTCTATCGCACGATGGTGAGCGTTTCCGCGGCGCGCGTAATGGCGGTGTAGAGCCAGCGTTCGCGCGTGTCGCGGAAAGCGTAACTTTCATCGAACAGCACGACATTGTTCCACTGCGAGCCCTGCGCCTTGTGCACGGTCAGCGCATAGCCGAAATCGAACTCGTCATACCGCTTGCGCGTCGACCAGGGAATCTCCTCGTCGAGATTCTCGAAGGCGGCCTTCAGGAGCTTGATCTTGGCCGCGCCGCGATCCATGTCGTCGTCTTCCGGACGGATCATCAGGTTGATGCCGGGCTTCACCGTCTCCTTGGACGAGCTCATCACCTGCCAGAGCGAACCGTTGAGCAGGCCCTTGGCCGGGTCGTTGCGCAGGCACACCAGCTTGTCGCCGGATTGCGGGTAGTCGGTGGTGAACCCCTTCAATTCGCGCAGGCGCTGGTTGTAGCGCCGCCGCGTGCGGTTCGTGCCGACGAGCACCTGGTCGGCATCGAGCACCAGCGCCTGGTCCACCTCGTTGCGGCCGATGACACGCGCGGCGCCATAGTCGCCATAGTCGATGTTGCTGCCCTCGCGCACCTGCATGGCAAGCTGGATGATCGGGTTGTCGCGCGCCTGCCGGTGGATATCCGTGAGGAGATAGTCCGGATCCTGGTTGGTGAAATAGCCGCCGCCGGAAACGGGGGGCAGCTGGCCGGGGTCGCCGAGCACGAGGATCGGCGTGCCGAAGCTCATCAGGTCCTTGCCCAGCGCCTCGTCGACCATCGAGCATTCGTCGACGACGACGAGGGCGGCCTTGGCCACCGGGCTCTGGCGGTTGATGGAGAACATCGGCGAGATCGAGGTCTTGCCCGTCTCCTCGTCCGACACCTCCTCCTCGCCGCGCGGGCGGTAGATCAGCGAATGGATCGTCTTGGCGTTGCTCGCGCCCTTGGAGCGCAGCACCTGGGCCGCCTTGCCGGTGAAGGCGGCGAACAGCACCTCGCCGTCGACATTCTCCGCGAAATGGCGCGCCAGCGTCGTCTTGCCCGTGCCGGCATAGCCGAAAAGGCGGAACAACGGCTCGCGCCCGTCCTTCAGCCAGCGCGCGACGGCCTTCAGCGCCTCATCCTGTTGGGGTGCAAATTCCATGCCCGGACTTGGCAGGATTCGGCGCCCGGAGGCAAGGGGGACGTGACCCTTCCACACCATGGCGGACGCAATCGCTCCGCAGGCGATTTCCCCTGTTCGCCAGCGCCGCGCCGCGCTATGGAGGGCCCAGTTTTCCGGAGCGCCCCTTGTCCCGCCTCTCCCCAGTCTCGAAGAACACCGCCCCGCCGGCGGGAATCGGCAAGCTGCCCGCCGCCCTGCAATGGGCGGCAGTCGGCGCGCTGTCGGTCGTCACAACGGTGCCGCTGGAGATCGGCGGCTTTCCCGCCGCCCTCCTGATGGGGCCGATGCTGGCCGGCATCGCCGTGGCGCTCGGCGGGGGAACGATCCGCCTGCCGCGCATCTTCTTCTTCGTCGTCCAGGTCGTGCTGGCGCTGATGATCGCCGCCACGGTCTCTGAGGATTTCCTCGGCACCTTCCAGCGCAACTGGCCGCTGATCCTGTTCGTCGTGGTCTCCGTCATCAGCGTCAGCACGCTGTCGGGCTGGCTGATCACGCGCACCGGCATCCTGCCCGGCACCACCGCGATCTGGGGATCCTCCGCCGGCGCGGCCTCCACCATGATGATGATGGCCGAGGCCTACGGCGCCGATGCCCGCCTCGTCGCCTTCATGCAATATCTGCGCGTCGTCTTCGTCGCCAGCCTTGCCACGCTCGTCGCCCATTTCGGCGGGCACGACGGCGCGGCGGTGCCGCCGCATGCCTGGTTCGAGCCGGTGCCTCTGCCGCCGCTCGTCTCCATGCTGGCCGTCGGCATCCTCTGCGGCCTCGCCGGCCAGAAGTTGCGCATCCCGGCCGGCGCCTTCCTGGTGCCCTTCGCGCTCGCCGCGGTGCTCAACGCCTCCGGCACCGTCACCATCGAGCTGCCGCAATGGCTGCTCGTCATCGCCTTCACGCTGCTCGGCTGGAATATCGGCCTCGGCTTCACCCGCGCCATCCTGCTGCATGCGCGCCGGGCGCTCCTGCCGACGGTGCTCTCCATCATTGGGCTGATCAGCTTTTCCAGCCTGCTCGCCGGCCTGCTGATCCTCGTGCTCGGCATCGACCCGCTGACGGCCTATCTCTCGACCAGCCCGGGCGGCCTCGATTCCATCGCCGTCATCGCCGCCTCCAGCAATGTCGACGTCGCCTTCGTCATGGCATTGCAGACGGCCCGGCTCATCCTGATAACCCTGTTCGGCCCGTGGCTCGCGCGGTTCGTCGCCGACCGATCTTAGTCCGACGCGTTTTCAAGGAGGATCGGGCTGCCGTGCGGCGTCGCCTCGGCGGCGCGGGCCCAGCGGTCGGACAGCGCGGCCTGCTCCGCTTCGCTCGCAACGCCCCTTGCGGCCAGCAGCGTGGAGAGCGCGGCGACCCAGCAGTCGAAATAGTCCGCGCCGTCGATAGCCCTTCCTGGCCGATGAACCTCGCGCGACAAAGCCTCGGCCCAGTCGCCCCAGGTGAAGACGCCCCGCTCGTGCAGGCGCACCGTCATCGCGAAGGCCTGTGCCTGCCAGGGTTCGGCGAAGACCGGGTCGCCCTCCTCGGACCTCGGCAGGCCGGGCGAATCGGCGAGCGTCTCACACCGGCTCAAGATAACTCTCCCACGCGTCGATCGAGACGGTGAGGCCGGGGGAAGCCCCCTCGCCCCAGATCTCCGCGCCGTCGAAGACGACCGTATAGACCCATTGCGGGTTCTCGCCCCTGCCATGCGCGCTGTCGTCCGGAAAGACGAACGAGCCCTGTACGGCCTCGACCACGCCGACCTTGTCGCGGGCATAGCGCGGCAAGCGGGTATGCGTCGCCGGATTGAAATTGCAGGTGCGCACGCTTGCGCCTGGGGCAAACCGCGGCGCCGTGTCGAGCGGCCGGTCGCACGGCCCGCCCCTCGCAAGAACGTCCGGCACCATCTCCGCCGTCAGAACGCGCTTCGGCGTCGCCCCTTTTTCCAGCATTCGGCCTTCGGCAAGCTCCGCCCCGCTGACGAAGCCGTGGCGTTCGAGCAGTGTTTCGAGCGCGCGGATCCAGATCTCGTAGTAGCTCGCGGCAAGATAGGTGGCTGGCGGAATGTTTTCCCGTGCATGACGGCTCTCGTCGATGGTCCAGGCACCGAAGGCGCCGCAGGAAAGCGTCACGCCCAGCGCCCGCTTTTCCCATTCGGCGTGAAAATACGGCTCGTTCGCCTCCGGCGCGACGGGACCGAAGCCGTGCTGGCCGCCCAGATCGTGCGGCCCGTTCATGCCCGTGCCTCAGGGGAAAGCGCCAGTCCCGTGCCGATCATCGCATCGCGCGTCACGAGGTCCGCAAGGGCGTCCTGGTCCAGCCCCTCGGTGCCCGCCGGCCGTTCGGGAATGACGAGATAGCGCAGTTCCGCCGTCGAATCCCACACGCGGACCTTCCGGCCCGCCGGCAACGTGACGCCGAATTCCTCCAGCACGCCGCGCGGGTCCATCACGGCGCGCGCCCGGTAGGCCGGCGCCTTGTACCAGACGGGCGGCAGGCCGAGCACGGACCAGGGATAGCAGGAGCACAGCGTGCAGACGACGAGGTTGTGCGTCTCGCCGTCGTTGAACACCGCCCGCATATGCTCGCCCTGCCGGCCGGTATAGCCGAGGCTGGCGATCGCCGCCGTCGCATCTTTCTTCAGCCAGGCGGCAAAGTCAGGCTCCGCCCAGGCCTTGGCGACGACGCGGGCGCCGTTGCGCGGGCCGATCTTCGTCTCGTAGGTCTCGACGATGACGTCGATGGCCTTCGGATCGATCAGGCCCTTCTCCGTCAGGATGGTTTCGAGCGCGCGCACGCGCGCTTCCATCGGCGAGAAATGGTTGTCGTGATGATGGTGGTGGTCGTGATCGTCGTCGTGCGTGTGCATGGCGGTCCTCCGCTCCGAAGCTTCTTTTACGCTTCTAGCGCAGCATCGGCCAGAGGCTCGCGACGAGCAGAAGGGCCATCGATATGTTGAACCATTTCAGCCGCGCCGGATGGGACAACCACTGGCGCAGCGCCGAGCCGAAACCCGCCCAGGTGGAGACGCTGGGGAAATTCACGATGGCGAAGGCTGCGCCGACGATCAGCACGCTCATCGCGTAGTTCGCCGAATTCGTATAGGTCGCCATGGCGGAGACGGCCATGACCCAGGCCTTCGGGTTGACCCACTGGAAGGCAGCGGCTTCCAGGAAGCTCATCGGCCGCGAACCGGCCTTGCCTTCGCCGAGCGAGCGCGACATGCCGATCTTGAAGGCGATCCAGACGAGATAGGCGCCGCCGGCGAATTTCAGCACCGTGTAGACAAGCGGCACTGCCTCCAAGAGCGCACCGAGCCCGAAGCCGACGGCGAGCAGCAGGACGAGGAAGCCGACGCCGATGCCGCACATATGCGGGATGGTGCGCACGAAACCGAAGTTCACGCCCGAGGCGAAGAGCATCATGTTGTTGGGGCCGGGTGTGATGGAGGTGGTGAAGGCGAAGACCAGAAGCGCCAGAAAAATCTCGATCTGCATGGGTGGTCCTGAAAATCCGGATTGTTTTTTTCGATTGATAGTCCATCTCTTTGCAACGACCAGCCAATTCTTGTCATGCATGCAATTCGGCTGGCTGACGCATGGCCCTTGCAAGCGGAGCGCACCATGAAAGCGGAATTACCGGCAGTCACCTTTCCCGGCGGTCGGCAGGTGCCGGCCCTCGGCCTCGGCACCTGGCACATGGGGGAAAGCGGCGCCTCGATGACGCAAGAGGCGGACAGCCTGCGCGCCGGGCTCGACCTCGGCATGACGCTGATCGACACGGCGGAAATGTATGCCGACGGCGGCGCAGAGACCGTGGTCGGCGAGGCGATCCGGGGGCGGCGCGAGGCGGTTTACCTCGTCTCCAAGGTGCTGCCCTACAACGCCAGCCGCAGCGGCACGATCGCCGCCTGCGAGGCGAGCCTGAAACGGCTCGGCACCGACCATATCGACCTCTATCTCCTGCACTGGCGCGGCAACCATCCGCTCGCCGAAACGGTCGAGGCCTTCGAGACGCTGAAGGCCCAGGGCAAGATCGGCGCCTGGGGCGTCTCCAATTTCGACGAGGACGACATGCTGGAACTGCTCGACGTCGCAGAACCCGCCCGCCCCGTCGCCAACCAGGTGCTTTACAATTTGTCCCGCCGTGGCATCGAGTTCGACCTCCTGCGCTGGAGCCAGGTGCAGGGCATCCCGATCATGGCCTATTCGCCGCTCGACGAGGGGCGCCTCGTCGGCCATCCCGTGCTTGAGGAGATCGGCCGCATCCATAAGGCGAGCGGCGCCCAGGTCGCCCTCGCCTTCCTTTTGACCAGGCCCGGCGTCATCGCCATCCCGAAATCCGGCTCGCCGGACCGGGTGCGCGAGAATTTCCGCGCCGCCGAGATCCGCCTGACCTCGGAGGACCTGCGCCTCCTCGACGAGGCCTTCCCGCCCCCGGCGCGCAAGCGGCCGCTGGAGATGATCTGAAAGGAAGGGGCGTCCGCGCTTTGGCGGCAGGCCCCTGCCATACGTTTTACACCTCGCCTCACTCCGCCCTCTGCCGTCATCCTCGGGCTTGACCCGAGGATCCCCACCACGAACTCAAGGCGGGCCGAGGAATGTGGATCCTCGGGTCAAGCCCGAGGATGACGGAGGAGAGGTTTTTAGGTCCAGTTTCCGGTCAATACGCTGGGAGGCTTCCGCCCCCCTGCCTCCTCACATGCCCTGCGGCCCACGGTTCATCGCGGCGATGCCCGTGCGGCACACTTCGCTGAGGCCGAGCGGCTTCATGATCGCGACGAACTGGTCGACCTTGGACGATTTTCCCGTGATCTCGAAGATGAAATGCTCCGTCGTCGCATCGACGACCTTGGCATGGAAGGCGTCGGCAAGGCGCAGTGTCTCCGCGCGCATCTCGCCGGAACCGGTGACCTTGACCAGCGCCACTTCGCGCTCGATCGGCCGCTCCTGGCCGAGCATCTTCGCGCGCACGGTCAGGTCGACGACGCGGTGGACCGGCACGATGCGCTCGAGCTGCGACTTGATCTGTTCGAGAACGCCGGGCGTGCCGCGCGTCACGATGGTGATGCGCGAAAGATGCGCCTCGTGCTCGGTCTCCGAGACCGTGAGGCTCTCGATGTTGTAGCCGCGGCCGGAGAACAGGCCGATGACGCGGGCAAGCACGCCCGGCTCGTTGTCGACCAGCACGGAGAGCGTGTGGCTCTCCGCGACCTGGGTTTCCTTGGCGATGAAATAGGCAGAGCCGGTGGGCTGAAGGTGTGCGTTCATAGTTTTCTCTACCTCTACATCAAACGAGCTGGCGGCCCTTGGCGTCGATCGCGTTGGCGACCGCTTCGTCCGTGGCCTCGTCGGGCAGCAGCATCTCGTTATGCGCCTTGCCCGAAGGGATCATCGGGAAGCAGTTGGCAAGGTTCGCCACGCGGCAATCGAAGATCACCGGACGCCTGACGTCGATCATCTCCTGGATCGCCCCGTCGAGATCGCCGGGCTTGTCGCAGGCGATGCCGACGCCGCCATAGGCTTCCGCCAGCTTGACGAAGTCCGGCATCGCCTCCGTATAGGAGTTCGACAGGCGGTTGCCGTGCAGCAGTTGCTGCCACTGGCGCACCATGCCCATATACTGGTTGTTCAGGATGAAGATCTTGACCGGCAGGTCATACTGCACCGCGCAGCTCATCTCCTGGATGCACATCTGGATCGAGGCGTCGCCCGCGATGTCGATAACGAGGCTGTCGCGGTGGGCGACCTGCACGCCGATCGCCGCCGGGAAGCCGTAGCCCATCGTGCCGAGGCCGCCCGAGGTCATCCAGCGGTTCGGCTGCTCGAAGCCGTAGAACTGTGCCGCCCACATCTGGTGCTGGCCGACTTCCGTGGTGATGTAGGTGTCGCGGTCCTTGGTCAGTTCGTAGAGCCGCTGGATGGCGTATTGCGGCATGATCACGTCGTCGCTCGCCTTGTAGGCGAACGAGTTGCGCGCGCGCCACCGGGCGATCGACGCCCACCAGTCGTTCTGGACCGCCTTGTCGTAGTCCTTGCCGGCAGCCCGCCACTGGCGGACCATATCCTCCAGGATCGCGCCGACATCGCCGAGGATCGGAACGTCGACGCGGACGTTCTTGTTGATCGAGGACGGGTCGATGTCGATGTGGATCTTCTTCGAGTTCGGCGAAAAGGCGTTGAGGCGGCCGGTGATGCGGTCGTCGAAGCGCGCGCCGATGCAGACCATGACGTCGCAGTCATGCATCGCCATGTTCGCCTCGTAGGAACCGTGCATGCCGAGCATGCCCAGCCAGTTCTTGCCGGAGGCCGGATAGGCGCCGAGGCCCATCAGCGTCGAGGTGATCGGGAAGCCGGTGATCTCGACCAGTTCGCGCAGCAGGCGCGAGGCTTCCTGCCCGGAATTCACGACGCCGCCGCCGGAATAGATGACCGGCCGGCGGGCCGAGCGCATCAGGCTGACGGCGGCCGCGATCTGGTTCGCGTCGCCCGTGACCTTGGGCTGATAGCTCTTCTGGACCCGCGCGGCGGAAGGCGGCGTATAGGTGCCGGTCGCGAACTGCACGTCCTTCGGGATATCGACGACGACCGGGCCGGGACGGCCCGACTGCGCGATGCGGAAGGCCTCGTGGATGACGCTGGCGAGCTCGTTGACGTCCTTGACCAGCCAGTTGTGCTTGGTGCAGGGGCGCGTGATGCCGACCGTGTCGCATTCCTGGAAGGCGTCCGAGCCGATGAGCGTGGTCGGAACCTGACCGGTGAGGCAGACGAGCGGAATGGAATCCATCAGCGCGTCCTGCAGGGGCGTGACCGCATTGGTCGCGCCCGGGCCGGAGGTGACGAGCATGACGCCGACCTTGCCGGTGGAGCGGGCATAGCCTTCGGCCATGTGGCCGGCGCCCTGCTCGTGGCGCACGAGGATGTGCTCGATGTCGTCCTGCTGGAAGATCTCGTCATAGATCGGCAGGACGGCACCGCCCGGATAGCCGAAGATATGTTCCACGCCGTTGTCCTTCAGGGCCTGCAGGACAATTTCGGCGCCCGTCATCTGATTTTCTGTTCCGCTCATCGGATTTCCGTCCGTCTCTTTTCGTATTTCGGGTGATTAACGAATTTCTGGGCATAAAAAAAGGCCCCTTGGAGGAGCCTGCTTACCGCGCATGGGTGCTTTCGCCGGGTGGTTACACCACCCTGCCCATGCGCCTTCCCACCACAAGAATGATAGCCGTCAGTTTTTTCATGGGCCGAAGTGTTAACGGCAAAGGCCGCGCGCGTCAACGCCTTTCCGCCTGTTTCGAAACGGCACGGTTTCGCGCCAATCATCGAGATTGCAATCAGGGGATGCATCGCGACGAAACGTCTTATTAAGCGCCACCCGTTAGACTTCACCTTTGATGGCAAGGAGTGCCGTGATTGCTGAACAGTGATTTTCAAAGTTCCATCGTGGCCGGCGAGCAGGAACGCCGGGACGGCGTGTCGGGCAACCGGCTGCTCGGGCGCGTCGTCGCGTGCAACGGCTCGCGCGCGACCATCAGCGCCCTCGCCGAAGGCGGGGAAACGGCGCTCACGGAACTGTGGGCCGTCGGCCGCCTCATCTCCATTTCCGTCGGCCGCAACCGCATCGTCGCCCTCGTCTATTCCATGTCCACCGACCAGCAGAACTGGGTAGAGAATCACGACACGGTCTTCCGCATCGAGGTCGAGCTTCTGGGCGAGGTGCATGTCAGCGCCGACGGCCGCGAGGAATTCTCCGCCGGCATCACCGATTATCCCCATCTCGGCGCCATCGCCCACCGCATCCGCGCCTCGGACCTCGCCAAGGTCTACGACACCGGCAAGAACGACGTCTGCGCCATCGGCAAGCTGACACAGGACGAGACGATCGACGCGACGATCCATGTGCCCTCCATGCTGGAGAAGCACTTCGCCATCGTCGGCACGACCGGCGTCGGCAAGTCCACCTCCGTCACGCTGCTGTTGCACAAGGCCATCCAGGCCGATCCGCGCCTGCGCGTGCTCATCCTCGACCCGCACAACGAGTTCGCCTCCGCCTTCGGCGAGCTTGCGGTCATCATCGACACCGACACGCTGGACCTGCCTTTCTGGCTGTTCCGCCTGGAGGAATTCGCCGAAGTCGTCTTCCGCGGCCGCCCGCCGGTGCCGGAGGAGATGGACATCCTGCGCGATCTCATCCCGGAGGCCAAGCGCGCCTTCCGCGGCACGAGCGACAACGGCCTGATGCGCCGCACCAGCGAGAAAAGCTCGGTGACGTCCGACACGCCGGTGCCCTTCCGCATCGCCGATCTGCTCGCCCTTGTCGACGAGCGCATCGGGCGGCTCGAAGGCCGGGCGGAGAAGCCGCACCTGCGCTCGCTCAAGGTCAAGATCATGTCGGCGATCAACGACCCGCGCTACCATTTCATGTTCTCCTCGAACACGATCACCGACACGATCCTCGACACGATCGCCCGCATCTTCCGCATCCCCGGCGACGGCAAGCCGGTGACCACCTTCCAGCTCGCCGGCATTCCGTCGGAAGTCGTCAATTCGGTCGCCTCGGTGCTCTGCCGCATGGCTTTCGAGATCGGCCTGTGGAGCAATGGCGGCGTGCACATGCTCGTCGTCTGCGAGGAAGCGCACCGCTACGTGCCGGCCGACATGAAGCTGGGCTTCATGCCGACGCGCCAGGCCATCGCCCGCATCGCCAAGGAGGGCCGCAAATACGGCGTCTCGCTCGGCATCATCACCCAGCGCCCCGGCGAACTCGACCCGACGATCCTCTCCCAGTGCTCGACGATCTTCGCCATGCGCCTCGCCAACGAGCACGACCAGGAGATCATCCGCTCGGCGATCCCCAATTCCTCGTCCTCGACGACCAGCTTCATCTCCTCGATCGGCAACGGCGAGGCGATCGCCTTCGGCGAGGCCGTGGCCGTGCCGATGCGCATGCGCTTCTCGCGCGTCGAGGCCAGCCGCCTGCCGAAGGCAAACGGCACGGGCGTCAAGATCAGCGAGGAAACGCCGCAAAGCGTCGACCTGCGCTCCATCGTCGCCCGCATGCGCGCCATCACGGGGCCGGACATTTCCGGCTTCCAGAATTCCTACCTCGCCGCCCAGGGCCAGAATACCGCCCTGCCGACCGGCTACGAGGACGCGCCCTACGAGGACGAGGAGGGCTATGTCGAGACGCTGCAGGCCGCCGCGGCCGCGCGTCCCGCCGCCCAGCCCTCGCTCCAGGAGCCGTACCGGCCCGACATGCTGCCGGGCGCCCAGGGCGCCTACGACCCCTCGCCCCAGGAGCGTTTCGAGGCGATCCGGCGCGAGCTGACCGCCGAGCCGCAGCGCCAGCCGCCGGCCGATCCCTATCGCCAGCCGGCCCGCCCCACGCCCGCCTTCGGCGAGCAGCAGGAGCCACGCCGCGACGGCTCCATCCGCGAGCAGCTTCTCAAGAAGCCGCTGAGCAGCCTGATCCGCCGCTGAGGCCTTCGCCCGGCCGCTACGACGTCCCGCCGGCCGCCAGCGGATCGATCCGCCGCCAGCTCTCGTCGAGCTGGTTGCGGAACCACGTCATCTGGCGCTTGGCATATTGCCGCGTCGCCGCCGCGCCGCGCTCGACAACCTCCGCCGCACTCATCGTCCCCGCCAGCATGGCCGTGATCTGCGGCACGCCGATCGCCTTCATGACGGGCATGGCGGGGGGAAGATCGAGCGCCAGCAGCGCCTCCACCTCCGCCACCGCGCCGGATGCCAGCATCTCGGAAAAACGCCGGTCGATACGGGCGGCGAGCACCGCGCGATCCGGCAGGACGACGATCTTCTCCGCCCGTTCCGCGTCGATGACGGCCGGGCCCGTCGCCGCCTGGAAGGCCGAGATCGAGCGCCCCGTCGCCTCCAGCACCTCCAGCGCCCGCACGATGCGCTGGCCGTCGCCCGGCTTCAGCCGCGCCGCCGTCTGCGGATCGCGCGCGGCAAGCGCATGGTGCAGGGCCTCGGCGCCCTCCCCGGCAAGCCGGCCGCGCAGATGCGAGCGGATCGCCTCGGGAATGACGGGCATGTCGGAGAGCCCGCCCGTCAGCGCGCGAAAATAGAGCCCCGTGCCGCCGACGAAGACCGGCAGCGCCTCCCGCGCCCGCAATTCCGCGACGATGGCCATCGCCTCGCGCAGCCAGTCGCCGGTCGAATAGGCGGCGCCGGCCGGCACATGGCCGTAGAGGCGGTGCTCGATGCCGGCCATGTCCTGCGGCCGCGGGCGGGCGGTGAGCACGCCCAGCGTGTCGTAGACCTGCATGCTGTCGGCATTCACCACCACGCCGCCGTGCTCGGCTGCCAGCCGCACGGCAAGCGCGGACTTGCCGCTGGCCGTCGGGCCCGTTATCAGGATCGCGTCCCGCTTTCGATCAAGGTTTCTCATCATGGCTTTCGTTGCCACGCTTGTCGCCAATCCGTCAAATCCCGTCCTGACGCCGTCCCTCGCCGAAAAGGCCGCCGATGCGGTCAAGGCGTCCGGCCTCTACTGGCTCGCCGACGGCATCGCCTGCGATATCGCGCTGCGCGACGGCAGCGATCTTTCCGCTGCGCAAAGCGCCATCCGCGCCGTCATCGGCAGCGAACCGGTCGACCTCGCCATCCAGGACGCCGAGACGCGGCGCAAGAAACTGCTGATCGCCGACATGGATTCGACCATGATCGGCCAGGAATGCATCGACGAGCTTGCCGCCGAAGTCGGCCTCAAGGACAAGGTCGCGGCCATCACCGCCCGCGCCATGAACGGCGAGATCGCCTTCGAACCCGCGCTTCGCGAGCGCGTCGCCCTGCTCAAGGGCCTGCCCGTCTCCGTCATCGACGAGGTGATCGAAAAGCGCATCACGCTGACGCCCGGCGGGCGCGAGCTGATCGCGACCATGAAGTCCAAGGGCTATTACACCGCCCTCGTCTCCGGCGGCTTCACCGTCTTCACGAGCCGCATCGCCGCGACACTCGGCTTCGACGAGAACCGCGCCAACCTGCTTCTCGACGCCGACGGCAGGCTAACCGGCGCGGTGGCCGAGCCGATCCTCGGCAAGCAGGCCAAGGTCGACGCCCTCACCGAGATTTCCGCGCGCCTCGGCATTTCGCCCGAGGAGGCCATGGCGGTCGGTGACGGCGCCAACGACCTCGGCATGCTGCACCTTTCCGGCGCCGGCGTCGCGCTGCACGCCAAGCCGGCCGTCGCGGCGGAAGCGAAGATCCGCATCGACCACGGCGACCTCACGGCCCTGCTCTACCTCCAGGGCTATCGCAAGTCGGATTTCGTGACGGCCTGAACCCGACCTTCCGCCATCCTCGGCCCTGAGTCGAGGGCCCACCGTCGCACCCCGTGGCGTGGACGGTCGGGTCAAGCCCGACCATGACGGGGAGAGGCAGGGCGGGCTTTGCCGGCAACCGAAGGCCGCTGAAGCGATGCTCCAGCGGCCTGATTCACTCTCTCGTCTTTCGCCCGCAAGCCCCTGAAGGGACTCGCCTTAATCGATGCGCACGGTGATGTAGCGCAGCGCCCCAGTGCGGTTGGCGATCATCATCAGCGCGTTGCGGCGGTCTTCCGATTTCAGCTTGGCGATGCGGGTGCGCACCTCCTCCGCCGTCGTCACCGCCTCCTGGCCGATCTCGACGATCACGTCGCCCGGCACGATGCCGCGCTCGGCGGCGGCCGAATCGGGCGCGACTTCCGTGATGACGACGCCCTTGACGCTTTCGACGATCTCGAAGGTCTTGCGCGCCTCCTCGCCGAGGTCGCTGATGCCCATGCCGAGCACGAGGTCCGTCTGGGCGGGAGCGGCCTGCTCGCCGCTGTCCGGCGTTGCGCCTTCTTCTGTCGCGCCTTCGTCAGAATGCTCCTCGTCCGCCGCCTCCACCTGCTTCTCGCCGTCCTCGAGCCGGCCGAGCGTCACCTTGACGGTCATTTCCTTGCCGTCGCGCAGCAGCACGACGTCGACCGCCTTGCCGACGGGGCTTTCGGCGACGACGCGCGGCAGGTCGCGCATCTCGTCGACATCCTTGCCGTCGAAGCGGGTGATGACGTCACCGGTCATGATCGAGCCGTTGTCGACCGGCCCGCCCTTGATGATGCCGGCGACGAGCGCGCCCTTGGCCTCGCTCATACCGATGCTTTCGGCAATGTCGTCGGTAACGGGCTGGATGCGCACGCCGAGCCAGCCGCGCCGCGTCTCGCCGAATTCGCGCAATTGCTGGAAGATGTTCTGCGCCAGCTCGGTCGGCACCGAGAAGCCGATGCCGATCGACCCGCCCGAGGGCGAGATGATCGCCGTGTTGATGCCGATGACCTCGCCCTTCATGTTGAACAGCGGGCCGCCGGAATTGCCGCGGTTGATGGCGGCGTCCGTCTGGATGAAATTGTCGTAGGGGCCGGCATTGATGTTGCGCCCGCGCGCGGAAATGATGCCGACGGTCACCGAGCCGCCGAGGCCGAACGGATTGCCGATCGCCATCACCCAGTCGCCGATGCGCATGGTGCGGGAATCGCCGAAGGGCACGGCCTTCAGCGGCGCCTTCGGTTCCACCTTCAGGAGAGCCAGGTCTGTCTTCGGGTCGGTGCCGACGAGCTTCGCCTTCAGCTTGGAGCCGTTGGCGAAGTTCACCTCGATATCGTCGGCGCCCTCGATGACATGGTTGTTCGTGGCGATGAAGCCCGAGGGATCGATGACGAAGCCGGAGCCGAGCGAGTTGACGGTCTGGCCCTGGTTGGAGCCCTCGCCGCCCTCGCCCTTGAAGAACTCGTCGAAGAAGTCCTGGAAGGGCGAGCCTTCCGGCACCTGCGGGATGGGCGCCTTGTCGTCACTCTTGACGTTCTGCGAGGTGGAGATGTTCACCACGGCGTCGAGCAGGCTTTCGGCAAGGTCGGCGACCGATTCCGGGCCGGCCTGCCTGTTGGCCTGCGCCAGCGCCGGCCCTGCGAGCGGCCCCCCCGCGACCAGCGAGAAACTCACCGCGAGCGCGAGTGCCGCATGGGCAACGCTGGACCTCATCTTCAAAGCCATGGTCGGCATCCTCTTTCGTCTGATTGTCGCGGCGAGTGTTTGCCGCGGATACGGCAAAAATCAGTCCGGCACGCTGAATTCATGTGAAGTCTTGCCCGTCTTCGCGGGCAGCCGCAAGCTCCGCGTTCACGCGCCGCGGATCAACCACACCATGGCGACGCCGAGTGCCACGGCGACAAGCCCGGAGGTGCGCAACTGGCTTTCCGGAATCTGCGGCAGCATTTGCGCCATGCGCTTCAAAACCGAAGGGGCCAGTGCGTACACCAGCCCCTCGATGATCAGGAAGAACGCGATCCCCGTCAGGAAATCGGACATGCCGTTCTCAGTTTGCGGTCGACGGCGTCGTCGCCGTGCCGGAGGTCGCGGGCCTGGAGCCGGCGGCATCCTCGAAGTAGCGGAAGAATTCCGACTGCGGCGACAGCACCAGCGTGGTGTCGGATGCGCTCATCGCATCGCGATAGGCGATCATCGACCGGTAGAAGTCGTAGAAGGCCGCATCCTGGGAGAAGGCTTCGCCGTAGACGCGGCTGCGCTCGCCGTCGCCCTCGCCTCGCAGGATTTCCGAATCGCGCTGCGCGGCGGCGACGAACTCGACGACCTGGCGGTCGGCGATAGCGCGGCGGCGCTGGCCTTCCTCGTTACCGCGGGCGCGGATGAGTTCGGCTTCAGCCAGACGCTCGGCCTTCATGCGATCATAGGTCTGTTGCGAGACCTCCTGCGTCAGGTCCGTGCGGCGGATGCGCACGTCGGAGATCGTCAGGCCGAGGTTCGAGGCGTCGTTCGTCAGTTCGCCGCGCACTTCGCGCATCATCGAGGCGCGCTCTTCGGAAAGAGCCGATTCGAAGCCGCGCAGACCGTAGACCCGGCGCAGCGCCGCATCGAGACGGGTGCGCAGACGCGCTTCCGCCGATTCCCGGTCGCCCGAGACCGCTTCGCGGAAGCGGCGGGCATCGGTGATCTTGTAGACCACGAAGGCGTCGACCTCGTAGAACTTGCCGCCCGAGACCTGGACGCGGATGTCGTCGAGATCGAAGCGCAGCGCCTGGTCCTGGATGTACTGCACGCTGTCGGCATCCATGAAGCCGAAGGGCAGCTTGAAGTAGAGGCCGGGCTCGGACTTGACGTCCTGGATCTGGCCGAAGCGGATGACGATCGCCTGCTGGCGTTCGTTGACGACGAACACCGAGGAATAGGCGATGAAGAGGAGAACGCCGAGGGCGATCAGGAATGCCGGTATACGGTTGCCCATCACTGCGTGCCTCCCGCCTGCTGCTGGCTCGTGGAACGGCCAAGTTCGTTCAAGGGAAGGAAGGGAACCACGCCCTGGCCACCCTGCTTGTCGTCGATGATGACCTTCTTGGAGTTCTTCATCACCTCTTCCATGGTTTCAAGGAAGAGACGCTTGCGCGTGACGTCGGGCGCCGCCTTGTACTGTTCGTAGATGGAGAGGAAGCGTGCCGCCTCACCTTCCGCTTCCTTGACGACGCGGTCCTTGTAGGCGGCCGCCTCTTCACGGATCTGCGCGGACTGGCCGCGGGCAAGACCCAGCTTCTGGTTGGCGTACTGGTTGGCTTCCTCGACGAAGCGGTCCTCGTCCTGCTCGGCGCGCTGCACTTCGTCGAAGGCATCGGCCACTTCGCGCGGCGGGGCCGCGTCCTCGATGGCGACCGTGTTGATCGAGATGCCGGCGCCGTAGGCGTCCATGGTCGCCTGGATCGTCGTCTTCACACCCTCGGCGATGGCCTGACGGTTATCGCGGAAGATATCCTGCGCGGGACGACGGCCGACGACTTCGCGCATGGCGCTTTCGGCGACCTGCTGCAGCGTCTCGGCCGGGTATTCGAGGTTGAAGAGGTAGGATTGCGGGTCGGTGACCGAGTAGAGCACCGAGAACTGCACATTGACGATGTTCTGGTCGCCCGTGAGCATCAGGCCGGAATTCTCGGAGCCCGAAGACGCCGCGCGGCGGCCGATATTCTGCTGCTGTTCGGTGATCTTGACGAGTTCGACGGTTTCGAGCGGCCAGAGATGGAAATGCAGGCCGGGCATGGAGACTTCCTGCTTCGGCTTGCCGAAGCGCAGTTCCACGCCGCGCTCGTCCGGCTGGACGGTGTAGATGGCGTTCATCAGCCAGAAGACGCCGACGAGAAGCAGCGCGATGACCACGACGCCGCCGTTGATGCCGCCCGGCATGACGCTCTTCAGCTGGTCCTGGCCGCGCCGGATGATATCCTCAAGGTCGGGCGGGCCGCCATTGCCGCTGCCTCCGCCGCCACCGCGGGGCCGGTTCGGTCCCTGCCCCCACGGCCCCTGATTGTTTCCACCGCCGCCGCCGCCGCCCCAAGGGCCGCCGCCGCCGTTCTGATTGCTCCAGGGCATCAATACCTCTTTCTTTATATCCCTACGTGCCGCGCTTCGCGGAATGTTTCACCGCGCTGCGCGAGGTGAACCCGTTATAGGTATCCCTCCGGCACCTTTCAACAAATCCGCGTGGGCTTGCGGGCTTGTGCGGCAAAATAGTTCGTGATCGGAGGCCTATGCGGCCGCTTTTCTCCGCCAGGTGACGAAGTGCATGGCGTGGCTGTCCTTCTCGCCCTGCGGAATGGGCTCTTCCGCCACCTTTTCGAAGACGGCCGGGTCGATGGCGGGAAAGCGCGCATCGCCCTCCACATCCGCCTCCACATGGGTGACATGCAGGATATCCGCCCGGTCGAAGACCTGTGCGTAGATCTGCCCGCCGCCGATGACGCAGACTTCGTCCACGCCAAGGGCCTTCGCCTCGCGGCGGGCGGCGGCCAGGCCCTCGTCGAGCGAGGAAACGACCTCGGCACCGGGGGCGGAAAAGGCCGCGTCGCGGGTGACGACGATGTTCGGCCGGCCCGGCAGCGGCCGGCCGATCGACTCCCAGGTCTTGCGCCCCATAAGCACCGGCCTGCCGATCGTCAGTTGCTTGAAGCGTTTCAGGTCGGAGGGCAGGCGCCACGGCAGGTCGCCGTCACGGCCGATGACGCCGTTCCGGGCGACGGCGACGACAAGGACGATCTTGGCTTCGGTCATGCGAATACCCGCAAATCAGACGGCGATGGGCGCCTTGATGGTTGAATCGGCTTCGTAGCCGACCAGGGTGAAGTCCTCGAACCTGAAGGAGAAAAGGTCCTTCACATCGGGGTTGAGCTTCATGAAGGGCAAGGGCTTGGGTCGGCGCGCCATCTGGGTGCGCACCTGCTCGAAATGGTTGGAATAGATATGCGCATCGCCCAGCGTGTGCACGAAGTCGCCCGGCTGCAGCCCGGTCGCCTGCGCCACCATCATGGTCAGCAGCGCATAGGAGGCGATGTTGAACGGCACGCCGAGGAAGATGTCGGCGGAGCGCTGGTAGAGCTGGCAGGAGAGCTTGCCGTCCGCCACGTAGAACTGGAACAGGCAATGGCAGGGCGGCAGCGCCATCTCGTCGACCAGCGCCGGGTTCCAGGCCGAGACGATATGGCGGCGCGAATTCGGATTGCGCCGGATGCTGTCGACGACCGCAACGATCTGGTCGAGATGGCGGCCGTCATGGGTCGGCCAGGAGCGCCACTGGTAGCCGTAGACCGGGCCGAGTTCGCCATCGGCATCGGCCCATTCGTCCCAGATGGTGACGCCGTTCTCGTGGAGATAGGCGATGTTGGTGTCGCCCTTCAGGAACCACAGGAGCTCATGGATGATCGAGCGCAGGTGCAGCTTCTTCGTGGTCAGCACCGGAAAGCCTTCCGCAAGGTCGAAGCGCATCTGGTAGCCGAAGACGCCGCGCGTGCCCGTGCCGGTCCGGTCGCCGCGGTCGCTGCCGTTTTCCATCACATGGGCGAGAAGGTCGAGATATTGCTGCATGGTCGCCGCCGATTCGTTGTCCAGCGTGCGATACTAGAGCGGGAACGGCGGCGACCAAAGCGTGAAATCGGGTTGTCCCGGCTTTCCCCAGGGCGCGCGCCTGGGTGGAGCGGTGCCATCTTTGCACTTCCTGAAGGAATTGCGGGTAGACAGGACGACGAAGGGCCCGATGGGCCGGCCCGCAACGAGCATCGCCGCAGGTGAGACAGACCAACGACTATTCCGACCGCTTCCGCCGCGTCTATTCCATGGCGTCGCTCGCCGCAGGCGTGCTGACGGCCGGCTGGGGTATCGTCTTCGCGGTGATGGGGGAATGGCCCATGGTCGTGATGGACGTCGCGCTGGTCACCGTCGCGGTCTCGAGCTTCATCCTCGCCCGCCGCCGCCAGCTGACCGCCGCCATCCTCCTCTCCCAGTTCGCCTTCCTTGTCATCATCGCCACCTTCTGCCTGCTGTTCGACGTGCCGAACGCCGTCGCCCCGCGGGTTTCGCATCTCTTCCTGCTCGTGCTGGCGATGGTCGGCTACATCAACCACCAGCAGCGCCCCTCGCGCGGGCAACTCGCCCTCGTCGCCCTGTCGCTCGGCGCCTTCGTCGTCTTCGCCAGCACGCAGGCCGCCCTGCCCTTCGCCCGGCCGATCTCCGACGATTTCCGCTTCGTCGGCGCCTGGGTCAACGTCACGATCGCCGTCGCCATGCTGTGCGGCGGCCTCTACATGATGCGGCAGGAGTTCGCCCGCCATCACGGCCGGGAGCGCGACATCGCGGCCGCGCTGAAGAACCGCGAGTTCGAGCTCTTCTACCAGCCGCAGGTCGATCAGGCCGGCAGGCTTACCGGTGCCGAGGCGCTGTTGCGCTGGCGGCGCGCCGACGGCAGCTTCGTCTCGCCCGCCGATTTCATTCCCGTCGCCGAGCAGGCCGGGCTGATGCCCGCCATCGGCGACTGGGTGCTGAACGAAGCCCTCAAGACGCTCTCCTTCTGGCAGCAAGAGGACACGACGCGCCACCTGAGGCTCGCGGTCAATGTCAGCGCCGACCAGTTCATGAAGCCGGATTTCGCCGAGATCGTGCTCGCGCGGGTCCGCGCGCAGGACATCGACCCCGCGCGCCTCAAGCTGGAACTGACCGAAAGCATGATGGCCAACGATATCGACGCCATCGCGGAAAAGATGGCCGTGCTGCGCGCGGCCGGCCTCACCCTCTCGCTCGACGATTTCGGCACCGGCTATTCCTCGCTCAGTCACCTGCGCCGCCTGCCGATCCAGGAGATCAAGATCGACCGCTCCTTCGTCAAGGACGCGCCCGAGAGCAGGCGCAACCGCCTGCTCCTCAAGAGCATCTTCGACATCGCCCGCACGCTGGACCTTTCCGTCGTCGCCGAAGGCATCGAGACGAAGGAACAGTTCCTGCTCCTGCAATCCTTCGGCGGCCTCGCCTTCCAGGGCTTCCATTTCGGCCGCCCCGTGCCGCTCGCCGACTTCCAGAAGCAATGGGCCGTGGAAACCGCGCCCCCGCTCGCCGAAACCGCCTGAAGCGGAAAACTTTGTCTAATCCCTGTCACAAAGCCCTTTTCTTGCGGGCCGGGAGCGCCTATATGAAAGGTGCTGCCTCGGCAGCTATGGCAATAAACGGGCGGTGTAATAAACCCATTGGACCCGGGGGCGGTACCCGGCGCCTCCACCAAAAACCGGTCTTTCCAAGCGGACCGGCTTTTGATGGGGGCGAAATAGGATCGACAAGGGCGTAAAGATCGACTTTTTGCTCGGCATTGTACCACCGTTATCGGGCTAAACTTGTAGTTGCAAACGACAACTATGCGGAAGCTCGTCTCGCTGCCTAATGGCGGTGTGACACTTCACTCAAAGTCCTGACGGGTCGCACCGGCAGGCGGGGTCCGAAGGCACCTGGCAACAGAAGCCTTCACCTTCTCCAATCCCTTGAAATGGTCTATAGCTGTGCCAGATGACTCGTGCCGACAGGTGTGAGGCCAAGGCAATTCCAGCAAAAGTGCGAAGCGGTTTCGCGTCCGGAATTGTCTCGAAACAAGAGACGGAGCATTTTGCGTTTCGAAGAAATGCGGAAATGCTCTCATGCAATGCCTGAATACAAAGGCTGGAAGAAAGACAGGAACGGATGGCGCAAGACCACATTCGCTACGACATTCTCGCCCAGGACGCGCTGCGCAGCGTCATCCGCAAGGTTTTGTCCGAGGTCGCCGTCACCGGGCACCTGCCGGGCGAGCACCACTTCTTCATCACCTTCCTCACCAACGCCCCCGGCGTGCGCATCTCGCAGCACCTGAAGGCGAAATATGCCGAGCAGATGACCATCGTCATCCAGCACCAGTTCTGGGACCTCAAGGTCACCGAGAGCCTGTTCGAGATCGGCCTCTCCTTCTCCGACACGCCGGAAAAGCTCGTCATCCCGTTCAACGCCATCCGCGGCTTCTATGACCCGTCGGTGAGCTTCGAACTGGAATTCGACGTTCCGGCCGTCGAGGAGGAAGACGAACATTCCGCCGAGATCACCGCCTATCCCGCCGCCGCGGAAAAGACCGAGGACGGCACCGAGGACCCGACGCCGCCGACCGGTGGCGACGACAACAACAAGGGCGGTTCCGTCGTCTCGCTCGATTCCTTCCGCAAGAAGAACTGAGGCCGGGCGATGAGCGGCGACATCGTCAATCTCCGCCAGGTCCGCAAGCAGAAGGCCCGCTCCGAAAAGGAGAGGCAGGCCGAGCAGAACCGCATCACCTTCGGCCGCACCAAGGCGGAGAAGACATTGACGCGCGCGCTGAACGACAAGGCGCAGAAGACGTTCGAACAGGGTCGGCTGGATGGGCAGGAAGACAGCAAGGGCTGAGATTTCAAGCCCTTGCAGGCAGAACCGGAATCGATCTGCAAGACCTGAAACCGGCCCTACAGGACGGCATGATCCGCAAATACTCCACCACGCTGCACGGCCACCGCACGAGCTTCTCGCTCGAACCCGCCTTCCATGACGAGTTGAAGAGCATCGCAAGCAAGCGCCGCCTGCCGCTCGCCGCCCTCATCCGCGAAATCGACGATGCCCGGGGCGTCGAGGGCAATCTCTCCTCGGCGCTGCGCCTCTTCGTGCTCGCCTGGCTGAAAAAGGCCGGCGAAGGGCCGTAAGGCGGTTCAGTTGACGCCGGGCAGCGCGTCGAAATTCAGGCTCCCGCTGCCATCGAGGGGCGGCAGTTCGCCGCCGCGCTCGACACCTTCTCCCGGCAGAACCGGCAGGCGGCGGCGCGCCGCCTCGTCCTCCGCCCGGCGGGCCTCGTCCGCCGCGCGCTGCTCGGCGAGGCGCCGGGCCTGTTCCTCGGCCTCCAGCAGGCGGCGCGCGTCGTCCGCGGCCTTGCGGCGGGCGCGCTCGGCGGCCTCCGCGGCCTCCCGCGCGGTCCGCTCCCGCTCGACGCGCTCGCGCGCCTCGCTGCGGCGGCGCTGTTCCTCCTCCATCTGCAGGCGCATCGCCTCGGCCAGGGCGGCACGCGCCTCGGCGCGCGAACGATAGAGCGCCGCCTCGCGCCTGAGGCGCTGTTTTTCCAGCACGTTGGCCTGCAGGGTCTCCACCCGGCGGCGCTCCGTCTCGAAGCGGCGTAGCGACAGGAAATTGGCGAGCGGCTGCACGTCGAGCGTGACGCCCGGCGCATCCACGAGGCCGCGATAGTCGAGCGCGACCTCCGGCTCGGCCCCCGCAAGCGCCGCCTCGCCCGCCGCATAGGTAACGGACAGGCGGCCCGTCATCGTATCGCCGGCAAGATCGATATCGGCATCGCCGGAGAAGTCGGCCCTGCCGTCTCCGGCGGTCACGCTCTGCACGCGCAGCTTGCCGCCGGCAAGCGCGAAGGGCACGCGCACCGCGCCCAGCGCCGCCTCGCCCTTGAGGATCGCGTCCGCAGCAAAGCCGGCGACGCGTTCCGGCGTGATATCGCCCTCGATGCCGTCTGCCGCCGCAAGCAGCGCCGGCAGCGCGCCGGTGTCGATTCCGCGCACGGCAAGATCGGAGATCCGCGCCTCGCCGGAGCCGCTGGCGCCTTCGACCATGGCGCGCACGCTCTTGCCGGAGGCGTCGACAGCCAGCGTCACATCCGCCTTGCCCGTGGCGACGGCGCCCAGCGGGCCGGCCCAGACGATCCGGGCGAGATCGACGCCCGACAATTCCGCCCGCGCCTCGAACAGGCCGTTCTCCTCCGCATTGGCAACCTTCAGGCGCCCGGCAAGCCGGCCGCCCAGCCAGTCGCCCGCCATGTCGGTCAGCGTCAGCTCGCCGCCCTTCCACACGAGGTTGCCCGAAAAGCCCTCCACCGCGCCGTAGAGCCCCGGCCAGAACGAACCGGCCGCGAGCGCAACGGACACGTCTGCGGCATCCCTCAGCGGCTGCACGAGCGGCGCCGCATTCAGCCCGCCGTCGAGAAGATCGGCCACCGGCCCGGCGACGGCCTCGGCGAGAAAGGCGAAGTCGACCGTATCGAAGCGCAGCGCGCCGGTGCCCTTCAGCGTCGGCGCCGTGCGGTCGAAGGTCAGGCGACCGGAAAAGGCGTTGCGGTCGGCCTCGCCGGCAATATCGGTGATCGCGATCGCCTCGGCATTCGTCGCGACGGACGCCTGCAAGGAGAGCGGCAGGCCGGCGCCGGCCTGTGGCACTGCGATGCCGTTCATCATCAGGTAGGGCTCGATGTCGTCGCTCTTGGCCGACAGTGCGAGCACGCCGGCCGGGAAATCGGCCGCGGAAAGCGCCGCAGTCCCCTTGAGCGAGATCGTCGTGCTGCCGGCGCTGAAGGCCGCCGAGACGTCGGCCGGCCCGTCCTCCGGCTGCATCACGCGGAAGGTGAGGCTGCCGTCGGGGTCAGCGTCGAAGGGTAACGGATCGAGGCCAAGCTGCCCGGCGAGCACGACCGACTGCGGATTGAAGAGGCTGCCGGCAAGCTCGAAGTTGCGCCCCTCCAGCAGATCGGCGGGCGTCGCGGCGGAAAGCGTCATCTCGACCCGCCCGTCATTGACCGGGCCGCTCAGCGTCAGCGTCGCCGGATCGGCCCCTTCGCCGGAAAAGGCCAGCCGGACGGCGAGGTCCGCATTGTCGTAATAGCCGGCATTGGCGCGGAAGCGGGCAAGCACCGGATGATCCGGCAGGTGCCGCGCCAGAAGCTCCGCCACCGGGGCCATCGCCGCCGCCTTCACCGTCATGTCCAGCCCGGCGCTCGGCGCCAGAAGCGACCCGCCGAGCGTGCCGCTGGCCGACAGGACCGCGCCCTCCAGCGAGGCGATGTTGAGGCGGCTCAACGTCAGGAGACCGTCCTTGACGCTGAGCGCCGCATTGACGCCGGAGGCGCTCTCGCCGAAGGCGAGGAACCGGTCGGCGCGGATGTCGAGCGCGATGGAATGGTCGAGCAAGGCCGATAGCGAGGCATCGCCCGCCGCCAGGCCGGCAAGCGCCTGGAGCGATTCCAGCGCCACCTCGTTGCCGCGCAGTTGCAGCGACAGGGTGGGCGGGGCGTCCGCCCGCGATTCGCGCTCCATGCGGCCGAGGAGCGAGGCGCCGCCGACGGCGATTTCCAAGTTCTCGAAGCGCTGCAATTCATCGGTCAGGCTCACCTCGGCGGAAAAGCCGGCCGTCTTGAGCTTGCGAATTTCCGGGTCCACGGATCCGGCGAGCCAGGTCGCCAGCCCGGAAGGCTGGTTCGAGGCGACCAGCAGGTCGCCGACAAAGCCGCGGTTCTCCTTCAGCCGCAGCCGGCCCTTGGCCTCCAGCGTGGTGCGGCCGGGCAGAAGCGCGTCCGCCCGGTCGATCTGCCAGCCCTCGCCGTCCGGCTTCACGTCGAGGCGCACCTCGCGCACGGTCGTGTCGCCGACCACCACGGCCGGCAGGAAGAGGCTCGCGCGGCCGGGCACCTGCGGGATGGGGATGTCGGCGGCGATGGCGAGCAGCGCCTGGAACCGCTGGCGGGCAGAGACCTGCGGGTTGCGGCCCGTCTTGCCGCCCTCGCCGCTGTTGCCGATGCGCGAGACGTCGATCTGCTGGCCGTCGGCGATGAGGAGGAATTCCGGCGCGCGGCCGGTATCCAGCGTCGCCTCGCCGGTCACCACATAGGGATCCTCCGGCGGGCCGGCTTCGAGGCGATATTCCGGCAAGCGGATGCGCTCGTTGGAAAGCTCGAATTTCCCCGCGACGCGGATCGGATCGGCCGGTCCCTCGCCCTTCGGCCTCGGCTTTTCCGCGATTGTGAACTCGCCGTCATATCGCGGGCGGAAGTCGACGACCTTCAGCGCGCCGTCGAGATCGGCCGTGAAGGCGAGCCGGTCGGGCACGATGCGGGCGCGCAGGGAAAGCGCGCCGTTTTCCACTTGGCCGCTCGAAAGCTGGAAGGCGCCGCTCTCGCCGTCGAGCGCCGCGCGCCCGTCGATGCGCCAGGGGCCGGCGAGCGACTTGGCCGAGACCTGCGCGTCAAGGCCGGTAACGTGGCGGGTGCGGCCGGTCTGCGCATCGACGAATTCGATCTCGCCGCCGGAGATCGCAACGCTTTCGAGGATCACGGTGCGGGCCGGGATATCGGACTTGCGGCCGCGCGCCCAGTCCAGCGTGCCGTCCTCGAAAAGCCTGATGCGCGCCTTCGGCTCCTCGATGCGCATGTCGAAGATCAGCGCCTCGCCGGACAGGAATGGCGCCAGTTCCGCGTCCATGGAGAAGCGCGCGACCTCGACCAGCGGCTTGCCGTCCTCGGGCGCGCCGACGCGCACGTCGTTGAGCGTCACGGAGGGGAACGGGATCAGCCGGGCATCGACGCTGCCGTGCACCACGACGGTGCGGCCCATGATCCGGCTCGCCTCGCGCTCGAAATCCTGGCGGAAGCTCGTCCAGTCGACAAAGAGCGGGGCGAGCAGCGCCGCAAAGAGCGCCACGACCACCAAGCCGCCAACGAAGAGCATGAGTCTGGAAAGCACGCCGCCTGCCTTGAATTTCGTTTCACCGCCTCAGGATAACGACTAATTGCCCGGGAGGATCGAAAAAATCTTGCCGGGGTTCAGAATGTTGTGCGGATCGAGCGCCTGCTTGATCTGCCGCATCAGCTGGACCGTACCGCCGAGTTCGCCCGGCAGGAAGGCCTGCTTGCCCTGGCCGATGCCGTGTTCGCCGGTGCAGGTGCCGTCCATGGCGAGCGCCCGGGCGTTGAGCCGCCCGACGAAGGCCTCCACCTTGGCCACATGCGTCGGGTCCTTGTCGTCGAAGATGAGGCTGACATGGAAATTGCCGTCGCCCGCATGGCCGACGATCGGCGCCAGCAGCCCGTGCTCCTCTATATCGACCTCCGTTTCGGCCACGCAATCGGCAAGGCGCGAGATCGGCACGCAGACATCGGTGGCGATCGCCTCCCAGCCGGACCGCAGCGCCTTGGCGGACCAGTAGACATTGTGCCGCGCCTTCCAGAGCTTCGCGCGCTCCCCGGCGTCCGCGCTCCACTGGAACGGCCCGCCGCCGCATTCGGCGGCGATCGCGCCGAACTCCTCCGATTGCAGGCGCACGCTCTCCTCGTTGCCGTGGAACTCGACGAAGAGCGTCGGCTGCTCCGGTAGCGTCAGGCCGGAATAGGCGTTGCAGGCCTTGACCTGCAGCGTGTTGACGAGCTCGATGCGGGCGACGGGAATGCCGAGCTGGATCGTCATGATGACGGCGTTGCAGGCATCCTTCAGCGTCGGGAAGCCGCAGATGCCGCCGGCGATGACCGACGGGATGCCCTGCAGGCGCAGCGTGACCGAGGTGAGCACGCCGAGCGTGCCCTCGGCGCCGACGAAGAGCCGCGTCAGGTCGTAACCGGCGGAGGATTTTCGCGCCCGGCGGGCGGTGCGGATCTCCTCGCCGGTGGCGGTAACGGCGGTCACGGCGAGCACATTGTCTTTCATCGTGCCGTAGCGCACGGCATTCGTGCCGGAGGCGCGCGTCGAGGTCATGCCGCCGATCGAGGCGTTCGCGCCGGGATCGATCGGGAAGAACAGGCCGGTGTCGCGCAGGTAGGTGTTCAGCTCCTCGCGGGTGATGCCCGGCTCCACGGTGCAGTCGAGATCCTCGGCATTGACCTCCAGAACCCGCTTCATGTTGCTGAAATCGATGGAGATGCCACCGTTCGGCGCATTCACCTGGCCCTCCAGCGAGGAGCCCGTGCCGAAGGGAATGACCGGCACCTTCAGTTCGGCGCAGAGCGAGACGACGGCCTTTACCTCCCCGGCAGTCTCGACGAAGACGACGCCGTCCGGCAACTGGGCGGGAATGTAGGTGGTTGTGTGCGCATGCTGGGCGCGGATCGCCTCGCCCGCCTGGAACCGCGCGCCGAAACGTTCGGCCAGGCGCGACAGCGCCGCGGCGATGCCCTCTTCGTTGCGCGTGCCGCTGCTGATATCCGCCAATGCCATCGTAAGGTCCCCCACTCCGTGAGGATTTACTCAGCAAATTGAAGGGCGGCTGTCCAGCCGCAATTGTGCGAATGGGGCGAGGGCACCATCCTCGCTCGCCTCACTCCGCCGCCTGCGGCAATTCCTCCACCGGCGGCGGCACCGCCTCGTCCTTGCGCTTGCCGAGCGTTTCGGCATGGGCCAGTTCCGCGGCGAGGCGCTTCTCTTCGTCGGCATGCGGGCTGGTGAAGCGGGCGATGACGAGATAGGCGACGGGGGTCAGGTAGAGCGTGACGACGGTCGCAAGGCCGAGGCCGCCGACCAGTACCCAGCCGAGCGAAATGCGCGCCTCGGCGCCCGCCCCGCTTGCCAGAATCAGTGGCACCGCGCCGACGACGGTGGCGATCATCGTCATCATGACGGGCCGCAGGCGGATGTTCGAGGCGTTCTCGATGGCGCTGCGGATATCCTGACCGCGGTCGCGCAGCTGATTGGCGAATTCGACGATCAGGATGCCGTTCTTCGCCATGATGCCGACGAGCAGCACCAGGCCGATCTGGCTGTAGATGTTCAGCGTCGTCCCCGTCACGATCATCGCGAAGACCGCGCAGGCCAGCCCCAGCGGCACGGTCACCATGATGATGATGGCGCTGACGAAGCTTTCGAACTGCGCGGCGAGCACGAGGAAGATGATGGCGAGCGCGAAACCGAAGGTGATGACAAGACCGCTCGAATTCTCCTGCAGCGTCGCCGCCTCCGCCATCGGCATCAGGCGCGAGCCCTCGGGCAGCAGCGGCTCGGCCATCTCCTCGACCAGGGAAAGCGCGTCGCCGAGCGCAAGGCCGTCCTTCAGGCCGGCAGACAGCGAGACGGCGCGCAGCTGCTGCTCGCGCGAAAGCTGCGGCGCGACGGCCTTCTCCTCCAGCGAGGCGATGGACGACATGGGCACGATCTTGCCGTCGCCGGTCTTCAGGAAGATGTTCTCCAGGTCCATCGGATCGTTGATCGGCTGCGTCGTGGAGGAGAGCTTGACCGGGTAGGCCTGTCCATCGACATAGATGTCAACGACGCTCGTGCCCTCCAGCATCGCCTGGAGCGCCGCGGAAAGGCCGGTGATGTCGATGCCGAGATCGGCGGCGCGCTCGCGGTCGACGGTGACAGAAAGCTGCGCCTGGTTGGCCTCGTAGTTCAGCCGCACGTTCTGGAACCGGCCGCTGTCCTCGATCTTGCGCACGAGTTCGGCCGCCGCATTGCCGAGCTTGGTATAGTCGTTGCCGACCAGCGCGACCTGCAGGCCGTTGCCGGCGCCGCGGATGCCGAGGCTGTTCGGCTGCATGGCGAAGGCACGCACGGAGGGAACGGCGCCGACCGCCTTGTTGATGTCCTGCACGATCTCCTGCTGCGTGCGCTCGCGCTCGCCCCAGGGTGCCAGCGTCAGCACCATGAAGCCGTTGTTCGTCGAGCTGCCCTGACCGGAGATCGAGAAGATATTGACGATCTCGCCGTCCTCGAAGAGCGGGCGCAGCCTGTTTTCGATCAGCTTCATCTGATCCTGCGCATATTCCAGCGACACGCCCTGCGGCGCGTTCACGCGCAGCATGACCATGGACCGGTCCTCGCTCGGCGTCAGCTCGGACTTGATGGTGAAGAAGGAGGTGGCGCCCGCCGCGGTGAAGATGAGCGCAACGACGAAGACGACGACGGGTGCGCCGAGGCAGGCATGCAGGGTCGAGCGGTAGAGGCGCGAGGCCGCCCCGCCGATGCGGGCGAGAAGGCCCGTATGCCCGTGCGTCATGTCCCGGGTCAGCATGCGCGAGGCCAGCATCGGGCACAGCGTCAGCGCCACGAAGGACGACAGGAGGATGGCGAAGGCGAGCACGAAGCCGAATTCGCGGAAGAGCCGCCCGGCCTGGCCGGGAAGGAAGGAGAGCGGCACGAAGACGGCGGCGAGGGTCGCGGTCGTCGCGATGACGGCGAAGAATACCTCCAGCGTGCCGAGGATGGCGGCGGCGCGCGGCTTGAGGCCCTCGGCCCTGCGGCGCACGATGTTCTCGAGCACGACGATCGCGTCGTCCACCACGAGGCCCGTCGCCAGCACGATGGCGAGCAGCGTCAGGATGTTGACGGAGAACCCGGCCATGTAGATGGCCGCGATCGTGCCGATCAGCGCGATCGGCATGCTGATCGTCGGGATCAGCGTCGCCCGCCAGTCGAGCAGGAAGAGGTAGATGACGAGCGTGACGATGGAGACGGCGACGACGAGCGCGATCTCCACCTCGTGGATCGCGCCCTCGATGAAGACGGCGTCGTCGCTGGTGATCTTGATCGTCGTGCCCTCGGGCAGGATGCCGCCGAACTGCGCCACCATCTGCTTCACGCCGGCGGAGATGTCGAGCGTGTTCGACTGCGCCTGACGGATGATGCCGAGGCCGATGCCCTGGCGGCCGTTGGAGCGCAGCGCCGTGGACCCCTCGTCCGGCCCCAGCGTCACCATGGATACGTCGCCGAGGCGCACGCGGTTCTTCAGGATCAGGTTCTCGAAATCGGCCGGCGTCTTCAGGTCCGCCGTCGCGCGCACGGTGATGTCCTGGCTCTGGCTCTTCAGCGAGCCGGCCGGCACGTCGAAGGCGGCGGTGGCGAGCGCATTGCGCAGGTCCGCGACCGTCAGGCCGCGCGCGGCGAGCTTCGACTGGTCGACGTCGACGCGGAAGATCTTCTCCTGGTCACCGTAGACGGCGACGTCGGCGACACCCTCGACCGAGGCGAGCCGGTCGGTGATCTCGTTCTCGGCGAGCAGCGTCAGGTCCTCGAGCGAGAGCGTGTCGGAGGTGAGCGCCAGGCGCATGATCGGCTGGCTGTCCGCGTCGGCCTTGACGACACGCGGCTCGTCGGCGCCGTCGGGGATCTGGTTCGTCACGCGGCCGAGCGCGTCGCGCACGTCGTTCGCCGCCTGGTTGACATCGGTCGTATCGGAGAATTGCAGGGTGACGCGGCTGCGGCCGAAGGAGGAGGACGAGGAGATGTCCTTGATGCCCTGGACGCGCGAGACGGCGCCCTCGATCACGTCGGTCAGCTCACGGTCGACGGTTTCCGGCGAGGCGCCGTCGAATTCCGTCGAGACGCTGATGACCGGCTGGTCGACGGAGGGAAGTTCGCGGATTTCCACGCCGTTGAAGGCGGCAAGGCCGGCGACGACGATCAGCGTGTTGAGCACGAGGGCGAAGATCGGCCGGCGGATGAAAAGCGCGGTGAAGCCCGCCTTGCCCGAGGTGTCGAGCGCGCTCGCCTCTTCCGACATCATGAACCCTCCGTCACGGAGGACGTCGCCTGCTGGTCGCGCTCGCGGGCGGCGGTGCGCACCGCCCCGCCCGGCCGCAGCGTCTGCACGCCTTCGGTGACGATCTGGTCGCCCTCGGCGATCTCGGCCTTCACGAGGACCTTGTCGGGGTTGCGCTGCACGATATGGACCGGCACGCGCTCGACCGTATCGCCCTTGACCCGCCAGACATAGGAACCGTCGGCGCTCCACTGCACCGAGAGCGGATCGACGCTCGGATAGGGATCGCCGGCAAAGCGCATGGTCACCTGGAAGGACATGCCGGCGCGCAGCAGGTCCTCGGGATTGTCGATCTTGGCGCGCACGCGCAGCGTCCGGCTTTCCTGATCGATGCGGTTGTCGATCGCCTGCACCGCGCCGGTAAAGGTCTCGCCCGGCCGGGCGACCGCCGTCGCCGTCACGGCGCCGCCGACGCGCACGCTGGTGACGAAACGCTCCGGCACCCAGAAGTCGACGAGGATCTCCGAGCGGTCGTCGACACGGGCGATCGCGGACGACATGGTGACGTAATCGCCGGGATTGACGGAGATGATGCCGACGACACCGCTATAGGGCGCGGTGATGTCGCGGCGGCGCAGCGCCAGTTCCGCGTTCTGCAGCGCCAGTTCCGCCGCCTGCACCGCCGTCTGGGCGTCCTGCAGTTCGGCGATGCTCATGGTGGATTTGAGGCTCTCTATGCGCGTCAGCTTCTGGCGGGCGCTTTCCCGGGCCACGCGCGCCTGGTCGGCGGCGATACGCTGCTCGTCGCTGTCGAGGCGGGCGATCACCTGCCCCTGCTCCACCCGGTCGCCCGATTCGACGAGCACTTCCGTGAGGTTGCCCGTCGAATAGGGCGTCACCGTCACGGTGCGGATCGCCTCGCCGTCGCCGATGGCGTTCAGCCGGTCGTTGACGATGGACATGGCGACGGGCTTGGTCGCGACGAGCGCCGGCCCGCCGCCGAAACCGCCGCGGCGACCGCCCTGGCGGCCTTCCTGCGCATCGCCTTCACCCGCCGGCGCGATGACCGAAACGAGCGCACCGGGCAGGCCCGTGGCCTCCAGCGTGGCGTTCGCGCCGGGCACGAAGCGGCCCCAGAGCAGGACGCCCGCCGAAATGACGCCAAGGCTTATGAGGAGCTGTTTCCAAACCCGCATGCAATCTGTCTCCGAAGGAAGCGAACCGTCGCCTGTCCTGGCGCGACATAGGCCAAGTATCCCGCTTTGAAAATGAACGGGCAATGAAAGAATGCATTCATTACCGAAATGTAAGATTGGCGGGCCGCTCTGTTACCGAAATGTAAGAAAAGGCGGAGAAATCTTCCCTTCCCGCCCCCTTTGCACGCACCGGCATGGCTGGACGCCTCCTGCGCTTGTGATAGCATTTTCACCGGCCCCAGCGGCCGCGCGCTGTTTCAGTATCCTTTCATCAACGCATTTGAACGACAGGGGGAATTCCATGTGTGACGCCTGCGTCATCGATATCGTCAAGAATCGCATGCTTTCGAGGAGAAGCTTCTTCCGCGCCGCGGGCGCCGCGACGGTGGCCGCCGCAAGCTCCGGGGCGCTCAGCCCGGCGCTGGCCCAGGCGCCGACGACGGCAACGGACCTCACCCACGAACTCCACGAGGAATTCCCGACCTTTTTCGGGGAGCAGCAGTTCTGGCGCGAGCAGAAGTTCAATTACAAGGAGCACAAGTTCAACCTCTTCGAACTGCGCGTCAACGAGCACACCGGCACCCATCTCGATGCGCCGTTGCATTTCTCCGAGGACGGCAAGTCGGTCGCGGAAATCCCGGTTGCCGATCTCGTGGTGCCGCTCGCCGTCATCGATATCCGGGAGAAGGCGGCCGCCAATGCCGATGCGCAACTGACGCCGGATGACATCAAGGCCTGGATTTCCGCCAATGGCGACCTGCCGGAACGCGCCTGCGTGGCGCTTCTCTCCGGCTGGGACAAGCATCTCGGCACCGACAAGTTCCGCAATGCCGATGGCGAGGGCAAGATGCACTTCCCCGGCTTCCATGTCGAAGCGGTGCAGTATCTTGCCGAGAATTCCAGCGCGGTCGGCATCGCCGTCGATACGCTCTCGCTCGACTACGGCATGTCGCCGGATTTCGCCACGCACTATTCCTGGCTGGCCTCCGGCCACTGGGGGCTTGAAGCGGCGGCCAATCTGGACCAGCTTCCGGCCAAGGGCGCGACCCTCGTGGTGGGCGCGCCAAAAGTGCGCGGCGGCACGGGTGGCCCGTCCCGCGTTATCGCGCTCGCCTGATCCCATCCGGCCGGCGGCCCTGCCGCCGGCCCATTCCTCGGAGGAACCATGAGCACCGTCAAGCCCGCCGACGATCTGGAAGCCGACCCGCGCGTGAAAGCGGTGTTCGACGATATCCGCGCTACCCGCAAATCGGACTTCGTCAACAATATGTGGCGCTACCTCGCCTTCGACCCGGCGCTCCTGGAGCGCACCTGGGCGGAGGTGAAGGCCGTCATGGCGGTGCCCTCGACGCTCGACCCGCTCGTCAAGGAAATGCTCTACATCGCCGTCTCGATCACGAACGGCTGCAGCTACTGCGTCCATTCCCACACGGCGGCAGCGAAAGCCAAGGGCATGAGCGATGCGCAATATGCCGAACTGCTGGCCATCGTCTCGCTCGCCGGCAAGACCAACCAGCTCGCGACGGCCCTGCAGGTGCCCGTGGACGATGTCTTCGACGCGGACCGCGCAAGGGCCTGAAGGCCGCCGCTTTCCACAATCTTACGGCCATTCTTCTTCCCCGCGGAATAAAAGCAGAACGGAAAACTGGCCTTTCGGGACCGAATCACTACATTGAGCCGCATGATCAGCGGTTACGACGACATTCCCTTCTTCGACGAGGACCCGCAGCTCGCCGGCAAGCCCGCGGCACCGGCCAAGCCGACGGGCGGCATCGCCGCGCGCGCCATGGCGGCACGCGACGCGCACCGGGCGCCGGATTACCTCTCCGGCCTCAATCCCGAACAGCGCGAGGCGGTGGAAACGCTCGACGGCCCCGTTCTGGTGCTCGCCGGCGCCGGCACCGGCAAGACGCGCGTGCTGACCACCCGCATCGCCCACATCCTCGCCACCGGCCGGGCCTTTCCCAGCCAGATGCTGGCCGTGACCTTCACCAACAAGGCGGCGCGCGAAATGAAGGAGCGCATCGGCCTCCTCGTCGGCGGCGCCGTCGAGGGCATGCCCTGGCTCGGCACCTTCCACTCGATCGGCGTCAAACTCCTGCGCCGTCATGCCGAACTCGTCGGCCTCCGCTCGGATTTCTCGATCCTCGACACCGACGACGTGGTCCGCCTGATCAAGCAGATCATCCAGGCCGAGGGCATCGACGACAAGCGCTGGCCGGCAAAACAGTTCGCCGGCATGATCGACACCTGGAAGAACAAGGGGCTCGACCCCGCGCAAATCCCCGAGGGCGACGCGCGCGCCTTCGCCAACGGCAAGGGCCGCGAACTCTACATCGCCTACCAGAACCGCCTGAAGACGCTGAACGCCTGCGACTTCGGCGACCTCCTGCTGCACCCGATCCGCCTGTTCCGCGCCAATCCGGACGTGCTTGCCGAATACCACCAGAAATTCCGCTACATCCTCGTCGACGAGTACCAGGACACCAACACCGCGCAGTACATGTGGCTGCGCCTGCTCGCCCAGCGGCCGAAGGGCACGCCGCAGAATGTCTGCTGCGTGGGCGACGACGACCAGTCGATCTACGGCTGGCGCGGCGCGGAGGTGGACAACATCCTGCGCTTCGAGAAGGATTTTCCGGGCGCCAAGGTCATCAAGCTGGAGCGCAACTACCGCTCCACCGCCCATATCCTCGGCGCCGCCGGCCACCTGATCGCCCACAACGAGGATCGCCTCGGCAAGACGCTGTTCACCGACCGCCGCGACCCGGACGACGACAAGGTCGTCGTGCACGCCGCCTGGGATTCGGAGGAAGAGGCCCGCGCCGTCGGCGAGGAGATCGAGCAGCTCCAGCGCAAGGATCACAAGCTCAACAACATGGCGATCCTCGTTCGCGCCTCCTTCCAGATGCGCGAATTCGAAGACCGTTTCGTCACGCTCGGCCTCAACTACCGCGTCATCGGCGGCCCGCGCTTCTATGAACGGCTGGAGATCCGCGATGCGCTGGCCTATTTCCGCCTGGTCAGCCAGCCGGCCGACGACCTCGCCTTCGAGCGCATCGTCAACACGCCCAAGCGCGGCCTCGGCGACACGACGATCCGCAACCTGCACGACTACGCCCGCGCCCGCGACATCCCCATGCTCGCCGCCGCGGCCGATATCATCGAGACCGACGAACTGAAGCCGAAGGCGCGCAAGGCGCTCTTCGACGTCGTCACGGATTTCCGCCGCTGGCAGTCGCTTCTGGAGACCATGCCGCACACCGAGCTTGCCGAGCAGATCCTCGACGAGAGCGGCTATACCGCCATGTGGCAGGCCGACAAGTCGGCCGAGGCGCCGGGGCGGCTGGAAAACCTGAAGGAACTCATCCGCTCGATGGAGGCCTTCGAGTCGATGCGCGGCTTCCTGGAGCACGTCTCGCTGGTGATGGACGCCGAGCAGAACGCCGAACTCGACGCCGTCTCGATCATGACGCTGCACTCGGCCAAGGGCCTCGAATTCGAGACCGTGTTCCTGCCCGGCTGGGAAGAGGGCCTCTTCCCGCACCAGCGCTCGCTCGACGAGGGCGGCCGCTCGGGCCTCGAGGAGGAACGGCGCCTTGCCTATGTCGGCATCACGCGGGCGAAACGCCGCTGCCACATCTGGTTCGTCTCCAACCGCCGCATCCACGGCCTCTGGCAGACGACGATGCCCTCACGCTTCCTCGACGAACTGCCGGAAGCCCATGTCGAGGTGGCGGAGGTCGAGCAGTCCTATGGCGGTTACGGCCGCGGCGGCTACGGCCAGTCGCGCTTCGATAAGCAGGAGCCCTTCCAGAACGCCTATTCGACGCCCGGCTGGCGCCGTGCCCAGGCCAACCGCACCGATGCGACGCGCGACAACTGGGGCTCACGTTCCGGCCACGCCGTCGAGCGCATCGGCTATGGCGAGAGCGGCCCTCGCGCCCGCACCATCGACGGCGAACTGGTGGCGAAATCGACCGTCAGCGAGCCGTCGAAATTTTCGATCGGCGACCGGGTCTTCCACATGAAGTTCGGCAACGGCAACGTGGCGGCGATCGAGGGCAACAAGCTGACCATCGATTTCGACCGCGCCGGCCAGAAGCGCGTGCTGGACGGATTTGTCGAGCGGGCTTGAAGCTTGAAACTTCCGGGGAAATGCCCCCTCATCCGCCTGCCGGCACCTTCTCCCCGCAAGCGGGGCGAAGGAGACAGGACGCGCCGGTTTCCTCAAGCAAGGTCCGTTCGTGGGGCACGTCCCCTCTCCCCGCTTGCGGGGAGAGGGTTAGGGTGAGGGGCAGGTTTCAGGAAATCAGGCGCCGGCCTTGCGGTAGAGCGCGGCAAGCTGCGTGCGGGAGGACGGCAGTTCGGGCACCACGACCAGCATCGTCACACGGCCGCGCTTGAAGGCGTTGAGGAACGGCTCGTAGTTCTGGAAGGCGACGCAGCCGTGCGAGCCCTTCTGGCCGCGCAGGAGGTTGGTGTGCGTCAGGAGGCCCGTGCGGTTCTTCGGGTCACGCCCGTCGATCGACGTCATGCGGATCGCCTCGACGCCGTGGAAGCGCCGCTCGCGCATCTTCAGGCGGTAGATGCCGGCCGGCGTCGGCCCGGTCATCTTGACGTGCTCGTAGCGCGGATTGTCGCGCATCTTGCCGATGCCGGAATGGGCGCGCAGCTTCGTGCCGTCGGGCATGTAGACCGTCGCGTTGGAGACGTCGTAGATCGCGACCTTCGTGCCGCGGCCCGGCCAGCCGGTGCCGCTGCCGCCCTTGCTCTTGAAAAGGTCGCCGAACAGCGAGCGCTCGGGCTGGACGAGGGCGACGTCCTCCTTGTCCTCCGTGTCCTCGCGCCGGGTGCGGGCGACGGGCTTTTCCTCGACCGCCGGCTTTTCGATCGTCACCGTCTCCAGCGCGGGTTTTGCCTCCGGCAGCGGGATTTCGGTGAGGAGGCCTTCCTCCTCTTCCTCCGGTTTCGGCATGACGAGGCCGAAGGGCTGGATGTCCTTGCGGGCGGAAACGTCCTCGACGAGCGCGGTCACCATGACCGGCTGGCCGGTGAGCCGCTTCTCGTCCTCGACGGAGCGCTCGGCGCGGGCGAAGGCCGCCTCGATCATCGCGGCCTTGGCCTTCTCGCGCTTGACGACGGCGGCAAGCTCGATGGAGATCCTGCGCTGGTGGGCGACCTGGATGGCCGCAGCCGTCAGTTGCTTCTGGCGCAATTCGCTTTCCGAGGGCTGCGAGAGGCGCGAGAATTTCGCGACCTTCACCATGCGCTCGGCCTGTTCCGTCTTCCGCATGGCGGGCTTGCCGTGCAGCGAGGCGGCGATGATCTTCTTGCCTTCGGAAAGGGAGGATGCCGCTTCCTGCATGCTGCCCAGCGTCGAGACGAGGGCGAAGGCCGATCCCGCGACAACGCCACAGGCCAGGAATGCGCTGAGAAGGATGCCGCCGGACCGACCCCGACGGGATTTCGACGCGGAACGCGCGGAACTGTATACAGACGCCATGATACTCGTTACCCGATACTCGTTACTCGACGCGGCCGCGGAAAACACGCTCCGAAAGCCGTTACGCTTGCGGCAGGCGGCGGGACCACGCGTCCCGGGCTTCTGCCGAACGAGCAAAGAATGACGAAATATGGTAAGCAATTCCTAAACGGCGCCTCGCGTTTTTGAAGGAGTCCGCCGGGAGGTCCTCAACATCCGGCAAGGCTGCCTGCCACGAGAATGCGGCGCCGGCGTGTCCGGGCCGCCCGTATCCCTAGAACTGGGGATGCCGGGCGAGCCAGTCGGTGGCCGCCTCGTAGCGCGCGGCGGCGGCCAGCACGTCACTATCGGCCCGCGGCCGGCCGACGATCTGGATGCCGGCGGGCAACCCGCCCGCCCCGAAACCGGCCGGCATGGCGGCGACCGGAAGGCCGGCCAGCGTCGGCCCTATCACCACCTCCATCCAGCGGTGATAAGTGTCCATCGCCCGCCCGGCGATCGCCTTCGGCCAGTAGATCCCGGCTTCGAAGGGGAAGACCTGGGCGGAGGGCAGGACCAGGAAATCATAGGTCTCGAACAGGCCCATGACGTGGCGCAGCCAGTCGCTGCGGCCGAGCGAGGCGGCGTAGACCTCCGCCGCCGAAAGGCTTTGACCGTTCTCGATTTCCCAGATCATCTCCGGCTTCATGCGCGCGCGGCGGACCGGATCGGCATAATCGGCCGCCTGGCCGTTGGCGACGAGGAAATGGCGCAGCGTGCGCCAGATCTGCCAGAGCCGTGCCATGTCGAAGCCCGGCGGCACGTCCTCCACGCGGCATCCGAGCCGCCGGAAGACGTCGAGCGAGGCGCGGCACAATTCCAGCACGCCGGGCTCGAAGGGAAGGTAGCCGCCGAAATCACCGAGCCAGCCGATGCGGGCGCCGGAGAGATCCCGGTCGGCATCGAGCGCAAGCCCTTCGCCAGCAAGCGACAGCGGGTCGCGCGGATCGTGGCCGGATTGCGTCGCCAGCAGGGCGGCGACGTCGGCGACATTACGCCCCATCGGGCCGTTGACGGCAAGCTGGCCGAGGAAAAGCTCGGTGTTGAGCGAGGGCACCCGGCCGAAGGACGGGCGGAAGCCGACGACATTGTTGAAGGCGGCGGGATTGCGCAGCGAGCCCATCATGTCGCTGCCGTCGGCGGCCGGCAGCAGCCGGGCCGCCAGCCCCGCCGCCGCACCGCCGGAGGAGCCGCCCGCGCTCTTGCCCGTATCGTAGGGATTGCGCGTGACGCCGAAGACCGGGTTGTAGCTGTGTGAGCCGAGGCCCATTTCCGGCGCATTGGTCTTGCCGATGATGACGGCGCCGGCCGCACGGATGCGCGCGACATGGATATCGTCGTAGTCGGGCACGAAATCCGCGTAATTGGCCGAGCCGAACGAGCAGAGGATGCCCTTCGCCTCGGAAAGGTCCTTCACCGCGAAGGGCACACCGTGCAGCCAGCCGCGATACTCCCCCGCCGCAAGCGCCCGGTCCGCCTCCTCCGCCTCGGCCAGGAGCGCGTCGGCCGGGCGCAGGCTGACGATGGCGTTGAGGCGCGGATTGATCGCCGCGATGCGCGACAGGTAGGCCGCCATGACACTGCGGCAATCGAGCCGGCGCTCGGCGATGGCGGTGGAAAGGGCAAGGGCGGAAAGGTCGGTAATGTCCTGCAAGGTCGGCTCCGGCATTCGTCTTGCCACAGAGCTAGCAGGCGGAAGGAAGGAGCGCCAGCCCGGCCCTAGCCGAGGGGAACGCCCTGACGGAAGGCGAGCGTGAAAAGCCCGACGGCGACGAGCGAGCCGAGCGTGCGCACATGGTTCCACATCGTCCAGACGTCGAGGTAGCGCTGCCAGAGGGCCGCCTGTTCGGCGCTGCCGGCAGGCGCGGCGGCCAGCGCATCGTTGAGCGGCACGTTGAAGACGATCGTCACGCCGAGGACGGCGAGAAGGAAGACGATGCCACCCGTAGCGGCCATCGCCCCGCCCGCCCCGCCCAGCAGGAAACCGAGGACCGCCAGCACCAGCGAGAGAAACGCTGCGCCGAAGAAGGCGGAGAAGAACCACGGGTTCTGGATGACGGCGTCGATGGCGTTCATCGCCGCCGCCCCTTCCGCCGGCGGCAGGCGCGCGAGGGCCGTCATGATGCAGACCGAGAAGATGAAGAACAGCCCGGCGTTCAACGCCGCGGCGAGAACGGCAAGGAAGGTCAGGATGGGAAAGGCACTTGCCATGCTCGGATCCTCCAAAATATGAGTAACTCTCATATTTGCAAAATGTGAGGAATCCTCGTATTTGTCAAGCCCAATCGGAAAGCCCTCGCAACCGCCCCGGAAGAACGATGACCGAACCACAGATGCGCCGCGCCCCGAGCCAGAAACGCAGCCGCAAACGGGTGGACGCCATCCTCGCTACGGCGACGGACATGATCGCGAAGGCGGGCAGCGACGCCCTGCGCATGAGCGAGCTTGCCCAGCGCACGGGCATCTCCATCGGCTCGCTCTACCAGTATTTTCCCGACAAGAGCGCCGTGGTGCGCGCGCTGGCCGAGCGCAGCAACGAGGAGAGCCGCGCCTGCATCGCCGAGGGCCTTGCCGCCGCGGCGAGCATGGAGGCACTCGCCGGCGCCTTCGCCAGCCTGGTCGACACCTATTACGGAATGTTCCTCGCCGAACCGGTCATCCGCGACATCTGGTCGGCCGTGCAGGCGGACGGCGCGCTGCGGGCCATGGAGGTGGCGGAGAGCCGCCGCAACGGCGCCCTGCTCGCCGCCCGGCTGAAACTGCTGCGTCCGCAGGCCGATCCCGCCCGGATCGAGGCGACTGCCCTCCTCGTCATGCATCTCGGCGAAGCGACGATGCGGCTTGCCGTCTCGGTCGACCGGGCGGAGGGGGACCGGCTGGTCGAGGCCTACAAGCGCATGGCGATCCGCGAACTGACGGCGCCGTAGCCGGCCGAACGCCGCGCCATCACCGATTTTTGAAGAACGCATGCCCTTCCCACCCGTCGGCCGTGATACATTTTCTCCCATTCCGGATGCGCGGAGGGGTGATGGTCATGCTGACGACGCTTGCCTTGCTGATAAGCCTGATGCCCGGCGCGGAACTTGCCGCCGCGGACCAGGAAGTGGATGTGGAACTGGTGCTGGCGGTCGACGTCTCCGGCTCCATGGATATCGAAGAGGCGCAGGTGCAGCGCGCCGGCTATGTCGATGCCTTGCGCCATCCCGATTTCATCAATGCCGTGCGCGACGGCCTGACCGGCCGCATCGCCATCAGCTATTTCGAATGGGCGGGCACGATCCGCGAAGACTCCTTCGTGTCCTGGCAGATCATCTCCGGCCCGGAAGACGCGAATGCCTTCGCCGCCCAACTGGAAGCCCGGCCGATCTCCACGCGCCGCGGCACGTCGATCTCGGGCGCCATCGTCTATGGCGCACAACTCTTCGATGCCAACGGCTATAGCGGCCTGCGCCGCGTCATCGACGTTTCCGGCGACGGCCCGAACAATTTCGGCCCGCCCGTCACCCCCGCACGCGACGCGGCGACCGCGCTCGGCATCATCATCAACGGCCTCGCCATCATGATCCGCCCGTCGGCCGCCTATGGTTCGCTCGACGACTACTATGCCAACTGCGTCATCGGCGGCCCCGGCGCCTTCGTCCTGCCGGTACAGGAGCCGGAGGATTTCGCCATCGCCATCCGCCGTAAGCTGATCCTCGAAGTCAGCGGCGCCGAGCCGCCCGCCCGCGTCATCCCCGCCGCCGGCGCGCCGGCCGATTGCCTGATCGGCGAAAAACTGAGGCCGAGCTACATGGAGCGCTTCTATCCGGAACTCGACCGCTAGAGTTTGTCAGGGAAAAGTAGGAACCGGTTTTCCCGAAGAGACAAACGAAAACAAAGAAATCCAGAGTCTGTCAGATTCAGAATGAACCTGACAGACTCTAGGACCTGTTCCATCCGAAACAGCGCCGCCCGGTCCCGCATGCGACAGTCACCCTACTGGATGAAATGGTTCGTCCATCGACTGGTAGAGAGGAGACTGAAATGCGCAAGTTCATCATGTCCGCCGTTGTCGCGACCATCGCAGCGGTATCCTTCGCCGCCCCCTCGCAGGCTGGCGGCTTCTATTTCGGCTTTGGCGGCGGCCATGGCTGGGGCGGCCATCACCACGGCTATGTCAGCCACTACTACGGCCATCACCGTCACTGCTTCTGGAAGAAGATCAAGCGCTACAACAAGTGGGGACACGTCGTCTACAAGCGCGTGAAGGTCTGCCGTTAAGCCTCGGCGCCGGCGCGATTTTTCCCCGCAAACCATCCCTCCCCCGGCCGCTTCGCGGCCGGGGTTTCGCCATTTAGAAAACATGCATCGTTCGCAACCTATTCCTTTTGAAGGAAAATCGTGCTTATATTGAATGAACGTTCAGCAAAATAATGGGGAGCGACATGAACGAGATGATCCGCGATATCAGTGTTCCGAACGACTGGGACAGGAGCGGACTTCCCGGCTGGTGTTATCACAGCCCTGCCCTTCTCGAGCTGGAGAAGCAGCATGTCTTCCGCGAGCACTGGCAGATCGCCTGCCATGTCTCCGACATTCCCGAGCCCGGCAACTACCTCGCCATGGACGTCGTCGGCGAGCGCGCGCTGATCCTGCGCGGGCAGGACGGCGCGGTGCGGGCCTTCCACAACATCTGCCGCCATCGCGGCTCGCGCCTCGTCGCCGACGAGAAGGGCAGCTGCCGCAACGCGCTGGTCTGTCCCTTCCACGGCTGGGTCTACAATCTCGACGGTACGCTGCGCGGCGCCGCCCGCCCGAAAAGCTTCCCGCCGCTCGACAAGAACGAATTCGCGCTGAAGGCGCTGGAATGCGAGGTCTGGCAGGGTTTCGTCTTCATCCGCTTCGCGCCCGGCCCGCAGCCGTCAGTCGCCGACCTGATGAAACCCTTCGAAGAGGAACTGGCGCACTACCGGGCGGAAGAAATGGTGCCGACCGGCGACATCTGGACCCAGGAGACACCGGTCAACTGGAAGTCCGTGCGCGATGTCGACAACGAGGGCTATCACGTCGCCATGGCCCATCCGGCCCTGCAGGACCTCTACGGCTCGACCTACTATGACGAGCCCTTCGTCGACGGCCTCTGCCGCTCCTTCGCCACCTACAACCCGCATGCCGGCCGGCGCTGGAGCGTGCGCAACTATGTGAACATCTCGCCGGAGAACCGGGCTCTGCCCGAGCGGCTGCGCAAGGCCTGGATCTATTTCGGCCTGTTCCCCAACGCCGTCATCGCCGTCACGCCGGAAACCGTGCAGTTCTATCAGGAATTCCCGCTCGGCGTCGGCCGGACGCTGCTGCGCGGCGGCATCTACCGCTACAGGCAGGAGGAGCGCGCCCATCGCCTCGCCCGCTACCTCGCCTTGCGCATCGACCGCGACACCCAGGCCGAGGACGTCCAGCTCACCGTCTGGTCGAACGAGGCGATGACCTCCAACGCCTTTGCCGGCTTCTACCTCTCCGATCTCGAATACGGCGTGCGCACCCATCACGATCACCTGCGCAAGGTGCTGCCGGTGGTGACGTTGAAGGGGGCGCCGGAGGAGAAAGCGATGGCGGGCGTCAATGCCGGGCTGCGGCAAGGCTAGGCTTCTCCGATAGGCCTTAGGTGCCGCATGGGTCCTCAGGTCAAGCCCGAGGATGACGATAGGAGAGAAGCAAGGCAGGCAAAAGCAACATGGCCGCATGCCGCACCGCTTGACAGGTGGGAGCCTCCTCCTCCCCACCGTCATCCTCGGGCTTGACCCGAGGATCCACATCACACCGCAGGTCCAACGCGAAGAGCCTCAGCCCTTCCAGAGCTCCTCCCGCACCAGGTCGTCCATCGTCAACTCGATGCCACGGCGCAGGATCGCCGCCATGTCGTCGATCTGGGCCGTGGTGATGGTGAGCGGCGGCGACATCACGCACATGTTGATGAGCGGACGCACCAGGAGGCCAAGCTCCTGGCAATGCCGGTCGATGCGCTTGCCGACCTCCAGGTCGAGCGTCAGCGGATTCTTGCTGACCCGGTCGGCGACGCATTCCACGCAGGCCATCAACCCGAGGCCGCGCACCTCGCCGACCAGCGGCAGCTCCTCCAGCGCCTTCAGGCTCGCCTGGAAGTGATCCGTGACGGCGCGCGCATGGTCGAGCAGCCCGTCCTCCAGGATATCGAGGTTCTTCAGCGCCACCGCACAGCCAACCGGATGGCTGGAATAGGTGAGGCCGTGCGCGAACATCGCCTCCGAATGGTTCGAGCGGCGCAGTTCCTCGAAAAGGCGCCCGGCGATCATCACCCCGCCAAGCGGGAAATAACCCGACGTCACGCCCTTGGCGAAGGTGATCATGTCCGGGTCGATGCCGAAGACCTCCTGCGAGGCAAAGACATGGCCGAGGCGGCCGAAGGCGGTCACTACCTCGTCGGCGATGAAGAGGATATCGTTGGCGCGGCAGAGCGCATGCATGCGCTTCAGGTAGCCGGCGGGCGGCACGATGACGCCGCCGGAGGCCATGACCGGCTCCGCGATGAAAGCACCGATCCGATCCGCCCCCCTCTCCTCGATCACCGCGCGGAACTCCTCCACGAGGAAATCGCAGAAGGCCTCGACGCTCATGCCCTCCGGACGGCGGAACGGATCGGGGCAGGAGAGCTTGACGACGAGATCGCCGGCGCTATCCATCCAGTCATGGTCGCGCGGCCGGCCGTTGAGCGAGGCGGAGAGGTAGGTCGAGCCGTGATAGCCGCCCTGGCGCGAGACGATCAGCTTCTTCTCCGGCCGGCCCTTCACATTGTTGGCAAACTGCATGAAGCGCAGCGCCGTCTCGACGGCCGACGAGCCGCCGGTCGTGTAGAAGACATGGTCGATCCCGTCGGGTGCATGACCGGCAAGGCGGGCGGAGAGCACGGCGGACGGCGCGTTGGTCGTGTACCAGGGCGAATTGTAGGAGAGTTCCATCGCCTGCGCGGCCATGACCTCGGCCAGTTGCCTGTTGCGGTGCCCCGCATTGACGCACCACATGCCGGCAGGCCCGTCGATCAGCCGGCGGCCGGCGGCGTCGGTAACATAGATGCCCTCGCCCGCCTCGATGCGTCCGCGCGCCTCCGCACCGATGGACCCGGAAACCGGCCAGGGCTGCACGAGATGGCGCTCGGCCAGCCGGGTGACCTCGTCACCGGCCGCCGCGTCGGCACGCAAGTCCTCGTTCGCCGTCTTCGGTATTGCCGCCATGTCTCTCTCCATCGATTATTCACCAGAAAGAACTTTTGAACAACGATATGAAAGATCTCGCATTTCCCAATCATATTGAATGTTCGTTCAATCAATATTGCAGAAGTGGGGCTTGATTTCAACGAGGATTTCGGCGCATGCTGCCAATCAGGGAACAGGAGGGCGCCCGAAACGGAGCGCCCCCAGGCCGAAAAGGCGCAGCGCATGGGAACGGGAAATCTCACGCTCTATGAAAGTTGTCGTCGCGGGAGCTTCGGCCGATGACGGCGGCGGCATTCGGCGCAGTTGCCGACACGCCCTCCCCCGGGAGGCGCAAGGCCTGGATGCGCAGCGAGGAGGCCCGCGGCCTCGCCCTGATATCGCCGACCTTCCTCTATGCGCTGGCGCTGCTCTTCCTCCCGGTCCTCATCGTCATCGCCTACAGTTTCTGGACCCAGAACTATCTCGACATCGACCGCACCTTCACGCTGGAAAACTACCGGCAGGCCCTTACCGAGCCGATCTACCGCGACCTGTTCATCCGCTCACTGTGGATATCCCTGACGGTCAGCATCGTCACCGTCGTGTTCTCCTATCCGATCGCCTGGTTCATCTCCTTCCACGGCGGGGTGCACAAGAACCTCTGGCTCTTCCTCGTCACCGTGCCCTGCTGGACGAGCTATCTTCTGCGCGTCATGTCCTGGAAGGTCATCCTCGGCTATGGCGGCGTCATGAACACCGGCCTCATATCGATGGGCCTCATCGACAAGCCGATGACCTCGCTGCTCTACAATTCCAACGCCGTGGTGCTCACGCTGGTGCATAGCTGGGCGGCCTTCGCCATTCTGCCCATCTACGTTTCGCTGCAGAAGATCGACCGCACGCTGATCGAGGCCGCGCGCGACCTCGGCGACAGCCGCCTCAAGGCCTTCCTGCGCATCACCCTGCCGCTCTCGCTGCCGGGCATCATCTCCGCCTTCCTGATCGTGATGATCCCGACCGTCGGCGACTATGTCACGCCACGCCTCGTCGGCGGCAAGGACGGCGTGATGATCGCGACCGCCATCCAGGCGCAGTTCGGCAAGGCAGCCAACTGGCCGCTCGGCGCGGCCCTCTCCGTCACCACCATGGTGCTCGTCTCGCTGGCCGCCGCCGCCGTCGTGCTCGCGCTGAAATCCGCCGTCAGGAGGATCCGATGAGCCTCCTCACGCAGCGGCTGCGCGTCCTGCCCTTCCTGCCGGCCTATGTCGCGCTCTATTTCCTCTTCCTCTATCTGCCGATCCTGCTTTTGCCGGTCTTCTCCTTCAACAACGCGGCGACGACCACCTTCCCGCTCGCCGGCTTCACCACAAAATGGTACGCCTCGCTCGCCGGCAATTCGGTCATGCTGCAGGCGGCCTGGAACAGCCTCGTCGTCGGCGTCTCCGTCTCGCTGCTCTCCACCGTGCTCGGCATCTGCGCCGCCCGCGCCATCACGCGCTACCGCTTTCGCGGCCAGAAGGCGGCGGCCGGCCTCATCATGGCGCCGCTCTTCCTGCCGGAGATCATCGTCGCCGTCTCGCTCTTGATGATCGTGCTCGCCATGGGCGTAGAACTGTCGCTGGTGACCGTCATTCTCGGCCAGACGGTGTTCTGCGTGCCCTATGCCATGTCGGTGCTCGTCTCCGGCTTCGAGGGCTTCGACCGGAGCCTCGAGGAAGCCTCCTACGATCTCGGCGAGACCGCGATCGGCACGTTCCGGCGCGTCACGCTGCCGGTCGTCGCGCCGGCCATCGTCTCCAGCCTGCTCGTCACCTTCACCATCTCGCTCGACGAGTTCATCCTCGCCTTCTTCCTCTCCGGCACCGAGCCGACGCTGCCGGTCTATATCTGGGGGCAGTTGCGCTTCGCGGCGAAGCTGCCGGGCGTTCTGGCGCTCGGCACCGTCATGCTGGTCGCCTCCATCCTCATGCTCACCCTTGCCGAAATCCTGCGCCGCCGGGCCGAACGCCGCACGCAGATGGCATTCACGCTACCGTAGAAACAGGAGCCCGCCATGGCCGACCGCCCGATGATCGAGATCGCCAACGTGTCGAAATTCTACGGCATCTACAAGGCGCTCGACGACGTCTCGCTTGCCATCGGCGAAGGCGAATTCTTCTCCCTGCTCGGCCCGTCCGGCTGCGGCAAGACCACGCTCCTGCGTTCCATCGCCGGCTTCGAGACGCCGACGGCGGGCGAGATCTTCATCGACGGCGTGCCCTCCCTCGCGCTGCCGCCGAACAAGCGCCCGACCAACATGGTCTTCCAGAACTATGCGATCTTCCCCCATCTCGACGTCGCGGAAAACGTCGCCTACGGGCTGAAGCGGCTGAAGCTTTCGGCGGAGGACGAGAGGAAGCGGGTCGGCGACGCGCTCGACCAGGTGCGCCTCTCGGGCCTTGGCCAGCGCAAGGCGCACGAACTTTCCGGCGGCCAGCGCCAGCGTGTGGCGCTCGCCCGCGCCCTCGTCATGCGGCCGAAGGTGCTGCTGCTCGACGAGCCGCTCTCCGCGCTCGACAAGAAGCTGCGCGAGGAGATGCAGGTGGAACTGCGCACGCTGCAGAAGGCCGTCGGCATCACCTTCATCCTCGTCACGCACGACCAGTACGAGGCGCTGGCGCTCTCCGACCGCATCGCCGTGATGTTCGGCGGCCGCATCGCGCAGATCGCCAGCCCCAAGGAGATCTACCAGCGCCCGCGCACGCGAAAAGTCGCCGATTTCCTCGGCGGCATGAATTTCCTGAAGGCGAAGGTGCTGGGAGAACAGGGCAACGCCGTCTCGGTCGACGCCGCGCGCTTCGGCGCGGTCAATCTCGACAAGCCACAGGGCTTTGCCGCCGCCAACGGCCACGTCACCGTCGGCATCCGCCCGGAACGTCTGCGGCTCCTGTGGGACGACGACCGCGCGCCGCACGAGCTTGCCGGCCGCATCGAGAACCGCGCCTATTTCGGCGAGGTCACCCACCTGACGGTCGGCGTCGACGGGCTGGAACAGCCGCTCTCGCTGGTCGAGACGAACAATTTCGGTGCGGACGACCTGCCGGTCGGCGCAGAGATCCGGCTGGCCTACGATCCGGAGGCGTTTGTGCTTTTGGCCGAGGATGAGGCGATACGACGGACTTAAGCGAATAGCGAATAGCGAATAGCGAATAGAAGGTAGCGATGCGAAAGCTATTCGCTACTCCCTATTCGCTATTCGCCCCCTCTCAATACCCCGACTTGATCTTCTCGAACTCCGCGATCATCTTCTGCCGCAGCTCCGTCGGGATCGGCGCCTGGAAGAGCGTGTTGGCGACGAAGGCGTCGACATCCGCATAGCCCTTGTCGGCAAGGATCTTCGGATCGACGGCGGCCATGCCCTTGGCGTTGGAATGGCCGTAGCCCCAACTTTCGACCATATAGGCCGCGACGGCCGGATCGGTGACGGCGTTGAGGTAGTCATAGGCAAGGTCCGCGCTGCCTTCCCCGCCCTTCAGCCGCGAATAGCCGCAGACCCAGGTGGAAAGCCCCTCCTTGGTGTCCTTCTTGATGGCGACGGGCTGGCTTTCGGCCTGCAGCGTCGTTGCCGTCTCGTTCCAGGCCCAGGCGAGATCGACCTCGCCGCTCGCCAGCGCCTGGCTGAGATCGGTATTGTCCGTCCAGTAGAGCCGCACGTTCTTGTGCACCTCGCGCAGGAAGGCGGAAGCCTCCTCGAACTGCGCGTCCGTCAGGCTCGCCCAGTCCTTGACGCCGATGGCAAGGCTCGCCAGCGCATAGGCATCATCGACATTGTCACCGATCGACACGCGGTCCTTGAATTTCGGATCGGCAAAGGCCCTGAGCGAGGCGATCTCCTCCGGCTTCACCGTGTCGGTGCGATAGGTCAACACCGTGTTGCCCCATTCGAAGGGCAGGAACCAGGCCGTGCCGTCGTCCGAGGTCATCAGGTTCTTCATGCCCTTGAAGGCCGGCAGGATATCGTTCCACGCGGCCAGCTTGGAGGTGTCGAGCGGCTCCAGCAGCCCGGCCTCGCGCCATTTGACGATGCTCTGCGCGCAGGGATGCGCGACATCGGCCTTGAAGCCGGAGCGCAGTTTCTGGAAGGCTTCCTCCTCGTCGCCGAAGAACGAGAAGTCCGGCGAATTGCCGTGCTTTTCCGTGTAGGCGGGATGGAAAGCCGGGTCCTCGTAGCCGGACCAGTCGAAGACCGTGAGCGTATCGGCGGCAAGGGCCGGAAGGGCGGTGCCGAGGGCGAGGAAGGCGGCCAATGCCGCTATCGTGGTGCGTTTGGCCTTGTCTCTGGTCTTCATGCCGTACTCCTTCCCCGTTTCGGGTTCCCTATTGTGATTGTGGTCCTTGCAAGGTGAGATGCTTCGGGAAGGCGGTGACGACGAAGGCGATCGCCGCCTCCAGCGCCTTGTCCCGCGTCGTGCCGTCGCCCATCATCAGGCGCAGCCACAGGCCTTCCAGCATGGCGCACAGCGAGAGCGCCATCGGCTCCGGCTCGAAGAGATAGCCGCCCTCCGCCTTCAGCGCGGCGCAGAGCGAGATCACGGTCTCCTGGTACTTCACGTCGCGCGCACCGCACAGCGCCTGGTAGGTCGGCCGGGACTTGGCCTCGCCCCAGAAGGCGCACCAGGCGGCGAGCTTGCGCTTGGTGCAGATCTTGCGGTCGAAATCCGCATGAACCAGCGCCCAGACGCGGCTTGCCGCATCCGGCCCGGCCTTCTCCAGCGCCGCGTTCCAATGGTCCGCATATTCCTCGGACATGAACTGCAGCGTGGCGATGAGCAGGTTTTCCTTGCTCTCGAAATGGAAGTTGACGATGCCGCGGGAAAGGCCCGCGCCGTCGGCGACATCGGCAAGCGTCGTGTCGGAATAGCCGCGTTTGGCGAGCGAATCGATCGTCGCCTCGACGAGCTGCTGCCGCCGCGTCTCCTTGGAGGCTTTGCGCCCCCGCTTCTCGCCATCGCCCGAGCCCTGTTCAGCCCCGCCTGCCCGCATCTTCACCGCCACCTTGCCTTTGGGATTGCGCATCGTCACGGTCACGGGCGCACTCCCGCGGCCGGCCTGACGCCGCGCAGATGAGCCGGACAATGCTCCCCGCTGTCAAGAACCTTCTGCATGGCCGTCCAGGTGCGGATGTTCTTGGCGACATAGGCCTCGCCCACCGCCGCCACCGCCTCGGCATGGAGCGGCCCTTGCAGCCGCGCCAGTTCCCCGCGCGCCACCTCGCGATACCAGGCATTGCGGCTCTCCACCGCGCCATCGGCAAAGCCCGCCGCCGCCATCGCCTCGAGGTAGCGGCGCGGCGAGGCCATGCCGAAGCTCAGCCCTTCGGTGGCGATATAGTCCTGCATGTCCGGGCTCGGTTCGCCGTCATGGCCGATCAGCCAGTCGGATGCGGCCAGAACGCCGCCCGGCCTCAGCACCCGGAAAAGCTCGGCAAACAGCGCCTCCTTGTCCGGCACATGGATCATCGCATCCTTGGAGAAGACGACGTCGAATGCGCCATCATCGAACGGCAGACGCCCGGGCGGGCTGGAGACGAAGCGCGCGACCGCGGAAAGCCCTGCCCTTGCCGCAGCTGCCATCGCCCGGTCGATCACCGGCTGCTCCACGTCGTAGCCGACGATTTCGGCCGGGCCATGCGTCCTTGCGATATGCAGCGTGATGCCGCCGGCCCCGCAGCCGAAATCGAGGACGCGCCGCCCCTCGAGATCGACGCCCGCAAGGATGCGATCGACCTCTGCCGACCCGCCCGGCGAAAGATAGCCCTCGCCCCACAGGACCGCGAGGAAGCGGATCGCCGCCTCGTCATATTCCGGCTCCGCCGCCGCGCCGTCCCTGCCCGTTGCCGCCATGGCCTCCGCCATCCCCGGCCGCATGGCCGTCGCGCTTTTCCGTGGCCAAAATTCTAGCGCATAATCAGGCGATTGCAAGATACTTGCTGAATGATCATTCAGAATATCTGGACAACATTTTGCTTTTGATGCAGCTTTTAGAAACAAGGGAGACATCAAGAATGCAAAAGTACGATGCCCTGATCGTCGGCGGCGGCCATAACGGGCTCGTCACGGCCTGCTACCTCCAGCGCTCCGGCCTCAATGTCGCGGTGCTCGAAAAGAACGGCTGGGTCGGCGGGGCGGCGACGAGCCGCGAGCTGACCCCGGGCTTCCTCTACTCCAACTGTTCCTATGTCTGCTCCCTCTTCCGGCCGGAGATCATGCGCGACCTGGAATTGCCGAAACACGGCCTCCAGGTCATCGCCTACGAGGGCGGCGCGGTCTTCACGCGCGATGGCGACTACCTCGCCTCCTACCGCGACCACGACAGCCACCGCCGCGAATTCGCGCGCTATTCGAAACGCGACGCCGAGGCCTATGAGCGCTACGCCCGCGACGTGACCCGCCAGTGCCGCTTCATCCAGCCGCTCCTGATGCGCACCGCGCCCGACCCCTTCGGCTTTCGCCCGCGCGACCTTTCCGAATTTCTCTACCTCGCCAAGAAGTTCGGCGAATTCAGCCCGCACGAAATGGCCGAGACGCTGCGCTTCTGGACCATGTCGATCTCCGACTTCCTCGACGAATATTTCGAGACCGACGTCATCAAGGCCTATCTCGCGCTGTCGGGCATCATCGGCACCGCGCTCGGCCCCATGTCGCCCGGCACCGCCTATGTGCTGCTGCATCACTATATGGGCGAGGTGGACGGCTCCGTCGGCGCCTGGGGCTATGCGCGCGGCGGCATGGGCGCGGTGACACAGGCCCTTGCCCGCTCCTTCGAGGCTTGCGGCGGCACCATCCGCACCGATGCCGAGGTCGCCAAGATCCTCACCCGTGGCGGCCGCACCACCGGCGTCGTGCTTGCCAACGGCGATGAAATCAACGCGGGCCTCGTCGTCTCGAATGCCGACGTGAAGCGCACCTTCCTCAAGCTCGTCGACGAGGACACCCTGCCCGGCGGCTTCGTCCACCGGGTCAGGCATTTCAAGATGCGCGGCTCCTCCGGCAAGGTGAACATCGCGCTCGACAGCCTGCCGGAGTTCCCCGCCCTGCCGGAAGGTTCCTCCTGCATACGCGGCGACATGCATTTCACCGATTCGATCGAGCGCATGGAACGCGCCTATGACGACTGGAAGGCGGGCCGCTGGTCGGCCGATCCCTTCCTCGACATGGTGATCCCGACGACGCTCGACCCGACCATGGCCTCGCCGGGAAAGCACTTCATGAGCTGCTTCGTGCAGTATTGCCCGCCAAAACTTCAGGGCCGCGACTGGACGGATGCCGACCGCGATGCCTTCGCCGAGACGGTGATCGGCCAGATCGCCGATTATTCGCCGGGCTTCCGCGAACGCATCGTGCATATGGAGGTGCGCACGCCGCGCGAGATCGAGAACGAGGTGGGCCTGACGGAAGGCAATATCTTCCAGGGCGAACTCACCTTCGACCAGCTCCTCTTCAACCGGCCGGTGCCCGGCTACGCCCAGTACCGCAGCCCGATATCCGGCCTCTACATGTGCGGCTCCTCCACCCATCCGGGCGGCGGGGTGATGGGCGCGCCCGGCCGCAACGCCGCCGCCGAGATCCTGCGCGACCTGAAGCGTTCCCCCGAACAGATGAGCAAAGCCCATGACGTCATTTGATGCCATCGTGATCGGCGCCGGCCACAACGGCCTTGCCGCCGCCACCCGCCTCGCCAAGGGCGGCCGCAAGGTCCTGGTGCTGGAAGCGGCGAGCGAACCGGGCGGGGCGACGCGCGGCCGCGAATTTTCTCCGGGCTTCCGCTCCGCCGGCCTTGCCCATCTCGTCAACCGGCTGGATGCGGACGTGGCGCGCGACATCGGCCTCGACCTGGCCGGTGCCGATACCTTGCTGCCGACAGCGGTTCTCGACGGCTCGGGAAAGGCCGCCGTGCTGCACGGCGCCTATGGCGAGCGCATCGACGGCGTCTCGCCTGAGGAGGCGGAAGCCTTCGCGGCGCTGCGCGCGAAGCTGGTCTTCCAGGCTAGCATCCTGAAGCGGTTCCTCCGCCGTCCGCCGCCGCAGATCGGCGCGTTCTCGCTCGGCGATCTCTCCACCTTCGCCTCCGCCGGCTTCGGCCTCATCCGCAAGGGGCGCAGCGAGGGCCGCGATTTCCTGCGCATGCTGCTGATGAATGTCGCCGACGTCGCCGACGAATATCTTTCGGACGACCGGCTGAAGGGCCTCCTCGCCTTCGATGCCACGCTCGGCATTCATCTCGGCCCCCGCTCGCCGACCTCCCTGCTCGGCCTCTATTACCGCCTGACCGGCGAGGTCGCGGGCAAGGCCGGCGGCCAGTTCGTGCCGGAAGGCGGCATGGCGCGCGTCGCGCCCGCCTTCCTGCGCGCGGCGGAAAAGGCCGGGGTCACCCTGCGCTGCGGCACGCCCGTCGGCCGCATCCTTGCCGATCGCGGCCGGGCGAGCGGCGTCGTCCTCGCCGACGGCACGGAGATCGCCGCCCCCGTTGTCGTCTCGGCGATCCACCCGCAGACCACCTTCCTCCAGCTCGTCGATCCCGCCGAAAGCGGCACCGGCTTCGTGCGCTCCGTGAAGAACGTGCGCAGCCACGGCAATGTCGCCAAGCTCGACCTCGCGCTCGACCGCATCCCCGATTTCGCCGGCCTGCCGGCGGAAGCCCGTGGCGGGCGCATCGTGCTGGTGCGCGCGATGGAGCAGGTCGAGGAGGCCTTCAACCCGGCGAAATACGGCGAGTTCTCCAGCGACCCCGTCATGGAGGTGACATTGCCGAGCCTTGCCGACCCGTCACTGGCGCCAAGCGGCGGCTGCACGCTGTCGGCGCTCGTGCAATATGCGCCCTATCGCCTCAAGGCGGGCTGGGAGAGCGGCAAGCCGGCCTTCCTCAAGGTCGTGCTCGACACGCTGGAGCGCCATGCGCCCGGCCTCGAAAAATCCGTGGTCGCGGCCAGCCTGCTGACGCCGGTCGATATCGAGGCGGAATACAACCTGCCCGGCGGCCACTGGCATCACGGCGAACTGCAGGCCGACCAGCTTCTCGTCAACCGGCCGACCGGCGCCGCCTCCGGCTACCGCACGCCCATCGAGGGCCTCTATCTTGCGAGCGCCGGGGCGCATCCGGGCGGCGGCATATCCGGCCTGCCCGGCTGGAACGCGGCCCGCCACATCCTTTCGGGAGCGAGCGCATGAACGCCATGACGAAATCCGCCGCCGAGCTTCGCCGCGCCGCCCGCAACCATATCCTCGCGCCGCGGCTGGAGAGTCCGTTCCATGATCGCCTGATGGCCCTGAGCGAGGTCAACGACTGGTACAATTGGGCCGGCTACAAGGCGCCGCATGCGCTGTTCGACGGCGAACTCGAATATTTCGCCATCCGCTCCACCGCCGCCCTCTTCGACATCTCGCCGATGGTGAAGTACCGCATAACCGGCCCGGATGCAGAGCGCTACCTCAACCGGCTGACCCTGCGCGACGTGCGCAAGCTCGGCGTGAACCGCGTGCACTACACCGCCTGGTGCGACGACCATGGCCATGTACTGGACGACGGCACGCTTTTCCGCCTCGGCGAGAGCGAATTCCGCCTCTGCTGCCAGGAACGCCACCTGCCATGGCTCCTCGACAGCGCCATCGGCTTTGCCGTCGAGATCCACGAGGAGACGGAGGAGGTCGCCGGCCTCGCCCTGCAGGGGCCGACGAGCTACGCCGTGCTGCGCGATGCGGGCTTTGCCGGCGTGGAGGCGTTGAAACCCTTCCATATCGGCACTTTCCCGCATGAGGGTGGCGCGGTGACGATCTCGCGCACCGGCTTCACCGGCGATCTCGGCTACGAACTCTTCGTCCCCCGCGCCCGGGCGCTTTCCCTGTGGGACCGGCTGTGGCGCGCAGGCGCGCCGCACACGATCCGCGCCATCGGCTACGGCGCGCTCAACCAGGCACGCATCGAAGCCGGCTTCATCGTCGCCAACACGGATTTCGTCACCGCCGAGGGGGCGCTGCGCGCCGACCGGGTGCGCATGCCCGACGAGATCGGCCTCGACTGGCTGGTCGATCCGGACAAGCCGAACTTCAACGGGCGCCGGGCGATCCTCGACGCGCGGCGGAATCAAACTCTGAAGCACATCCTCGTCGGCCTTGAAATCGAAGGGAATATTCCCGCCGAGCACGCCATCGTCTATCATCGAAAAAAGCACGAGGCGGGCCTCGTCACCGCCGCGATCTGGTCGCCGACGGCCAAGCGCAACATCGCCATCGCCAGCCTCGAACGGCCCTATGGGTCGAAGTTCACGGAGGACCTCTGGGTGGAGATCTACGCGATGCGGGAATTGAAATACCAGAAGCTGATGAAGCGGGCGAAAATCGTGCCGCGACCTTTCGCCAAGCTCGCAAGGCGCACGGCGAGCCCGCCGGGCCTCACCTGACATGGACGAGGAGACGCGCCGCAACTGGGAGATCATCGCCATGCCGCCCGGCGCCGAATGGTCCGGGCGGGCGCGCTATGCGGCGGCCATGTATTTCTGCCAGCGCGGCGAGATGGCGCCGGAGGTGCTGGAGGTCTATCGCATCTGCTCGCGGCTCGACGCGGAAGACCCCGTCTCGGTGCTCAGGCGCTGGCAGATCGGCGCGGATTGGATCGCGCGGCTCGAGGCCTTCCGCTCAGCGTGACGGCATCGGGCTCGCATAGGTCAGGAAGAGACGGCGCAGGGCCTCCTTGCCCTCGCAGGCGATATCGAACCGCCGGCCGAACAGCAGCCATTCCGAGCAGAGCCCCTTGATGACCCAGCGCAGCATCGCCGCGGCCGAGCGCGGCGTCCAGGCTGCGCCGAGCTTGCCCTGGCCCTCAGCCTTCGCGAAAGCCGCCTCCAGCGCCTGCATGTGCTCGTCGTCTATGTCGTTCTGCCGCTCCGAGATGGCGGCGAACTCGCCCGACGTATCGCAGCGCAGGAGGATCGACAGGATGCGCTGGCGGTGCTCGTCGGTGGCCAGCAGCTCCAGCCATTCCCGCCCGACCCGTTCCAGGACGCCGAAAACGTCGGCGTTCTCCGCTTCCAGTTCGCGGGCGATCAGATCTTCCTGCGGCATGGGCAGCGAGTTGTAGAGTTCCAGCACGAGATCCGCCCTATTGGCGAAGTGCCAGTAGATGGCGCCGCGGGTGACCCCCGCGGCGCGCGCCACATCCGCCATGGAGGCGTGGGCGACACCCTTTTCGTAGAAGACCTTCTCCGCCGCCAGCAGGATCTGCTGGCGGGTTTCCTCGGCCTCGGCCTTGGTCCGGCGCATGGCGGCCTACTCCGCCGGGCTTGCCGCCGGAGCCGTCTCCTCCTTCTTCTTCTTGCCGTAGCCGAACAGCTTCATCACGAAGACGAAGAAGACTGGCACGAAGAAGATGGCGAGCACCGTGGCCGTGATCATACCGCCCATCACGCCGGTGCCGATGGCGCGCTGGCTGCCGGAGCTTGCGCCCGTGGCGATCGCCAGCGGCAGAACGCCGAGCGTGAAGGCGAGCGAGGTCATCAGGATCGGGCGGAAGCGCAGATGGCAGGCCTCGATGGTCGCCTCGACCAGCGACTTGCCGTCCTCCATCAACTCCTTGGCGAACTCGATGATCAGGATCGCGTTCTTTGCCGAAAGACCGATGATCGCGATCAGGCCCACCTTGAAGTACACGTCGTTCGACATGTCGCGCAGCGTGACCGCGATGACCGCGCCGATGACGCCGAGCGGCACGACGAGGATGACCGCGAACGGGATCGACCAGCTTTCGTAGAGTGCCGCAAGGCACAGGAAGACCAGCAGGATCGACAGGCCGACGAGGATCGGCGCCTGCGAACCGGACTGGATCTCCTGCAGCGACTGGCCCGTCCATTCATAGCCGAAGCCCGGCGGAAGCTGGGCGGCGAGCCGCTGCATTTCCGCAATCGCGTCACCGGACGAGAAGCCCGGCTTCGTATCGCCGCTGAAGCGGACGGACGGGTAACCGTTGTAGCCGACGGTCTGCGTCGGCGCCATCGTCCATTCGGCGGTCGCGAAGGCCGAGATCGGCACCATGCCGCCCGACGCGTTCCTGACATTGAGGTTCAGGAGATCGGCCACCTGCATGCGCTCGTTCTGGTCCGCCTGGACCGTCACACGCTGCATGCGCCCGGCATTCGGGAAGTCGTTGACATAGGTCGAGCCGAGATTGGTCGAGATCGTCGAGTTGATGTCGGCGAAGGTCACGCCGAAGGTGTTGGCCTTCTCGCGGTCGATCGTGACGTTGACCTGCGCCGCATCCGGCATGCCTTCGACGCGCACGCCCGCCACGACGCTGCTCTGGGCGGCAAGGCCGAGAAGCTGGTCACGCGCGGCGGAAAGCGCCTGCTGGCCAAGGCCGGCACGGTCCTGGAGACGGAACGAGAACCCGCCCGTCGTGCCCAGGCCCTGGATCGGCGGCGGCGACAGCGCGAAGCTGATCGCATCCTTGATCTGGCTCATGGCCATGCTCGCCCGGCCTGCGATCGACTGTGCGGAGTTTTCCGGCCCGCGCTCGCTCCAGTCCTTCAACGTGACGAATGCAAGGCCTGCATTCTGGCCCGCGCCGAAGAAGGAGAAACCGTTGATGCCGACGATGGTGTCGACCGCCGGTTCCTGACCGAAGATCTTTTCGGTCTGGGCCAGCACCTCGTCCGTGCGGTGGCCGGTGGCTTCCGAGGGAAGCTGCATCATGACGATGACAAAACCCTGGTCTTCATCCGGCAGGAACGAGGACGGCAGCTTCAGGAACATGTAGCCAAGCCCCGCCAGGATGGCGAGATAGATCACCATGACCCGGCCGGCGCGGCGGACCAGCCAGCTCACGCTGCCGCTGTACCCTTTCGAGGTCCTGTCGAAACCGCGGTTGAACCAGCCGAAAAAGCCGCGCTTGGTGTGATGGTGCCCCTTGGGAACCTGCTTCAGGAAGCTGCCGGCGAGAGCCGGGGTCAGCGAGAGCGCGAGGAAGGCGGAGAACAGGATCGAGACGACCATCGTCAGCGAGAATTGCTGGTAGATGACGCCGACCGCGCCCGGGAAGAAGCCCATCGGGATGAACACCGAGGCGAGCACCAGCGTGATGCCGATGACGGCGCCGGTGATCTGCTTCATGGCCTTGCGTGTCGCCTCCTTCGGCGGCAGCCCCTCTTCCGACATGATGCGCTCGACATTCTCCACCACGATGATCGCATCGTCGACGAGGATGCCGATGGCAAGCACCATGGCGAACATGGTCAGCACGTTGATCGAGAAGCCCATGGCGAGCATGACGGCGCAGGTGCCGAGCAGCGCGACGGGAACGACGAGCGTCGGGATAATCGTGTAGCGGATGTTCTGCAGGAACAGGAACATCACGAGGAACACGAGGCCGACGGCTTCGAGCAGCGTATGCAGAACCTTCTCGATCGACACCTTGACGAAGGGCGAGGTGTCGTAGGGGATCGAATATTCGAGGCCCGGCGGGAAGAATTTCGCCAGTTCGTCCATGCGCGCCTTGATGGCTTCCGACGTCTGCATGGCATTGCCGCTCGGCGACAGCTGCACGCCGATAGCGGCGGACGGCTGCCCGTTGAGACGGGTCGAGAAGGAATAGGTCTCGCCGCCCACTTCCACGCGGGCGACGTCACGCAGGCGCACGGACGATCCGTCCGCATTGGCACGCAGCACGATGGCGCCGAACTCTTCCGGCGTCGTCAGCTGGCCCTTGATGTTGACGGGAGCCGCGATCTGCTGGGTGATCGGGTTCGGCTGTGCGCCGATGCTGCCTGCGGCGATCTGCGCGTTCTGCGCCTGCACGGCGGCGGTGATGTCGGCCGCCGTCAAATTGAGGCCGAGCATCTTGTCCGGATCCAGCCAGACGCGCATGGAGCGCTGCGTCGCGAAAAGCTGCGCACGGCCGACACCGGGCACGCGCTGGACTTCGCTGAGAATGTTGCGGTTCAGATAGTCGCCGAGGCTGATGGCGTCCATCGTGCCGTCGGTCGAGGTGAGCGAGACGATCAGGAGGAAGCCGGAGCCGGCCTCTTCCACCTGCACGCCCTGGCGACGAACCGAATCGGGAAGACGCGGCTCGACACGGCTGATGCGATTCTGCACATCGACCGACGCCTGGCTGGGATCGGTACCGGGCGCGAACGTGATGTTGATTTCGGCCGAACCCGCAGCGCTCGAGGTCGATTCGAAATAGAGCATGCCCTCGACGCCGTTCAGCTCATCCTCGATGAGCTTGGTGACGCTCTGGTACGTATCCTGCGAGGACGCACCGGAATAGGTCGTCGAGACCGAAATCTGCGGCGGCGCCACGTCGGGATACTGAGAAATGGGCAGAAGCGGGATGGCAATGGCGCCGGCGATCATGATGAAGATCGCGACCACCCAGGCGAAAATCGGCCTGTCGATGAAAAAACTGGGCATCGTTCAGATCCTCACTTCGCCTGCTCGGCCTTGGCGGCACCCTCGCCGCCCTCCGCCTTGCCGGCCTCGCCGGTCTGCGCAGCCGCCTCGCCGCTTTCGGCAGCCGGCTGGGCGGCCTTCGCCGCGGCATTGGGATCCCATTCGGCCGGCACGACCTCGCCGCCCGGCTGAACCTTCTGGAAGCCTTCCACGATGATCTTCTCGCCGTTCGTCAGGCCGTCGGTGATGACCCAGTTCGTGCCGGCGGCACGACCAACACGCACATTGCGCGTGCCGGCCTTGTTGTCGGCCGAAACGACATAGACGAGCGCGCTGCCCGAGCTGTCGCGCTGCACGGCCTGCTGCGGCACGATGACGGCATTCTTCTCGATGCCCTGCTCGATCTGCACGCGCACATACATGCCCGGAAGCAGATCGCCGTCCGGATTGGGGAATTCGCCACGCAACGTCACCTGGCCGGTCGTCTCGTCGACCGCGGCTTCGGAGAACAACAGCTTGCCCGAATGCGGATAGGCGGATCCGTCGTCGAGCATCAGCTTGACGTCGGCCGAGTTGTTGTCGGCCATCAGCGCGCCGTCCTCCAGCGCCTTGCGCAGGCGCATGAGATCGGTCGCCGACTGGGTGAAGTCGGCGTAAACCGGGTCGAGCTGCTGGATCGTCGCGAGATTCTCCGTGCCATTGGCCGAAACCAGCGCACCCTCGGTGATCAGCGCGCGGCCGATGCGGCCGCTGATCGGCGCCTTGACCTCGGTATATTCGAGATTGAGCTTGGCGGTCGCAAGGCTCGCCTCGGCAATCGCCACGTCCGCATCCGCCTGCGCGAGCTGGGCGACGGCGTCGTCATAGGTCTGCGCGGAGGCGACGTTCGACTTGCGCAGCTGCTCCTGGCGCTCGGCGGTATTGCGCGCCTGGGCCTGAACGGCCCTGGCGCGGCGCAGCGTGGCCTCGGCGCTGTCGACCTGCACCTGGAACGGCGCGGGGTCGATGCGGTAGAGCACGTCGCCTTCCTTGACCTGCGAGCCCTGCTCGAAGATGCGCTCGATGACGATGCCGGTCGCGCGCGGGCGCACTTCCGCCGTGCGGGTCGCGGCGATGCGGCCCGGCAGGTCATTGGTGATTGGCACGTCCTCTGCCTTCACGGTGACGACGGCCACCTGCGGCGGCGGAAACGCAAAGCCGCCCTGCGGCGCCTGCTCGTCCTGGCAGCCGGCGACAATCAACAGGGCGCCGAAGGTCGCAATCGAAATCGGTCTCGTGAAACGCATGGGTTCTTCCGTAAGCGGTGCCGCCCGAAGCGCGGCAGGGTCCTGAAAACATGAAGATGCGGTGATCGAAGGACCACCGCATCGCAACATACAAACAACGCTGTATGTTAGTTTCTGATCTTTGACAATCGTAGACCGCCGTGCCGGCGGTCGCAATCCACCCTGATCACGGACTTGTGATGAGGGTCCTCAACGTATGGCCCGGCCATTTGCGTCGAAGCGATGCATCTGGTTTGCCGCGGGCGTGGCGAAGACCCTGTCGCCCGTCTCGTAGTGATGTTCGCCGAACAGACGGGCGGTCAGGCTGCCGACCTTTTCCGATTCGAGATAGACGATCGTGTCGGCGCCGAGATGCTCGACATGCACCGCTTTCGCCTGCCATTCGCCGCTCTCGGCCGACAGGGTGATGTGCTCCGGACGCACGCCGACCGTCTTCGCGTCGGCAACGCCGAGGCGCTCCGCGTCGATGAAATTCATGCCCGGCGAGCCGATGAAGCCGGCGACGAAGAGGTTGGCCGGCCGGTTGTAAAGCTCCATCGGCGAGCCGACCTGCTGGATGACGCCGCCGTCGAGCACCACGATCTTGTCCGCCAGCGTCATCGCCTCGACCTGGTCGTGCGTGACGTAGATCATGGTGGCCTTCAGTTCGCGGTGCAGCCGGGCGATCTCCAGCCGCGTATTGACACGCAGCGCCGCATCGAGATTGGACAGCGGCTCGTCGAACAGGAAGAGCTTCGGCTCGCGCACGATGGCGCGGCCGATGGCGACGCGCTGGCGCTGGCCGCCGGACAGCTCCGCCGGGCGGCGGGCGAGATACTTTTCCAGCGACAGCATGGCCGATGCCTTGTCGACGCGCGCCTCGATCTCCGCCTTGGGCGCGCCGGCCTGCTTGAGGCCGAGCCCCATATTGTCCTTGACCGTCAGGTGCGGATAGAGCGCGTAGGACTGGAACACCATGGCGATTCCGCGCTTTGCCGGCGGCACGGTCACGACTTCCGCGCCGTCGATGGTGATCGAGCCGGAGGTCGCATCCTCCAGGCCCGCGATGATGCGCAGCAGCGTAGACTTGCCGCAGCCCGAGGGGCCGACGAAGATGACGAACTCGCCGTCCTTCACGTCAAGGTCGATGCCCTTGATCACGTCGACCTTGCCGAAGGACTTGCGCACGGATTTGAGTTGAAGAGAGCCCACCTGATATCCCCTTAAAGCAATTCCAGCAAAAGTGTGTAGCGGTTTTGCGTTCGGAATTGCGTGAAAACAAATACTTACAGCTTGACCGTCTGACCGGTCCTGACACTTTCGTCGGCCGCAAGGCAGATCCTCAGCGACTGGACGGCGTCGTCCATGTGGCGCGTCAGGTCAATGTCCTCGCGGATCGCCTTCAGCACATAGGCCTGCTCGCGGTCGCACAGTTCCTGGTGGCCGGGCTCGCCGGCCATCTTCAGGTCCTCGTCCGGCGACAGGAACCGGCCGTCGGGGCCGGTGGCCGCATTGTGCAGGCGGATGACGGCCGTCTTGGTATGGGTATCGATATCGTCGGACTTCGCGTTCGGATCCATGACAATGGAAACGGAGCCGTTCGGCGACATGACGTCCTTCACGAAGAAGGCGGTTTCCGAAATCATCGGTCCCCAGCCCGCCTCGTACCAGCCGAGCGAACCGTCGTCGAAAAGCACCTGGAGGTGGCCGTAATTGTACATGTCCGGCGCGATCTCGTTCGACAGGCGCAGGCCCATGCCGCGCACCTCGACGGGTTTGGCGTCGGTGATCTGGCACATCACGTCGACATAATGCACGCCGCAATCGACGATCGGCGGCGTCGTCTGCATCAGCGCCTTGTGGGTCGCCCAGGTCGGCCCGCTCGACTGCTGGTTCAGGTTCATGCGGAAGACGTAGGGCCCGCCGAGCTTGCGCGCCTCCTCGATCAGCCGCATCCAGGACGGATGGTGGCGCAGGATATAGCCGACGACGAGCTTGCGGCCGTTCGCCTTCGCGCAGGCCACCACCCGCTCGGCATCCGCCACCGTCGTCGCCAGCGGCTTTTCGAGGAAGACATGGGCGCCGGCTTCGAGTGCTGCGATCGCATATTCGGCATGGCTGTCCGAATAGGTGTTGATCGAGCAGAGCTCCGGCTTCAATTCGCGCAGCGCCTCGTGGAAGGACGGATGGATCTCGTAGCCTTCCAGCCCGGCCGGGACCGGAACCTTCGAGCGGTTGACGAGGCCGATGATCTCGAAGCCCGGGTTTTCATGGTAGGCGAGCGCATGGCTGCGGCCCATATTGCCGAGGCCGGCGGACAGGACGCGGATGGGGGACGTGGCGGAACTCACTTGACTGCTCCCGAGGTGATGCCGCGGATCAGCTGCCGCGAGAAGATGAAATAGAGGATGAGGACGGGCAGGATCGCGAGCGAGAGCGCGGCGAGCACTGCATTCCAGTTGGTGACGAACTGGCCGATGAAGATCTGCGATCCCAGCGTCACCGTCTTGGTCGCCTCGCTCGGCGCCAGGATCAGCGGAAACCACAGGTCGTTCCAGATCGGGATCATGGTGAAGACCGCGACCGTCGCCATGGCCGGCCGGACGAGCGGCAGGACGAGGCGGAAGAAGATCGAATATTCCGAAAGCCCGTCGATGCGCCCGGCATTCTTGAGGTCGTCGGAAACGGTGCGCATGAACTCGGAGAGGATGAAGACGGCGAGCGGGATGCCCTGCGCGGTATAGACGAGGATCAGCGCCGTCAGCGTGTTGACGAGCCCCGTCGCCACCATGCCCTGCAGGATCGCCACCGTGCCGAGGCGGATCGGGATCATGATGCCGATGGCGAGATAGAGGCCCATCAGCGTGTTGCCGCGGAAGCGGTATTCCGAGAGCGCGAAGGCGGCCATGGCGCCGAACAGCAGCACCAGCGCGATGGACGCCACCGTGACGATGAAGCTGTTCTGGAAATAGGTCGCAAAATCCCCCTGCCCCAGCACCGTCGTGTAGCCGACGAGGTCGAAGGTTTTCGGCGAGGGAAGCTGCATGGGGTTGCGGAAGATGGCGTTGCGATCCTTCATCGAGTTGATGATCGTCAGGAAGACGGGAAAGATCGAGATCAGCGCATAGCCGATCAGCGCCAGGTGAACGAGCGACGTGCGGGTCAGCGAGGTGCGTGCCTTGGACATGTCCGGCCCTCCCGGTCAGAACTGGTAGCGGCGCATGCGCCGCTGGATGGCGAAGAGATAGAGCGAGACGCCGGCGAGGATGATGAGGAACATGACCGTCGCGATCGTCGCGCCCATCGAGCGGTCGCCGAGCTGGAGCTGGAAACCGAAGAAGGTGCGGTAGAGCAGCGTGCCGAGGATATCAGTGGACTTGTCGGGCCCGGCCAGCGCCCCCTGCACGGTGTAGACGAGGTCGAAGGCGTTGAAGTTGCCGACGAAGGTGAGGATCGAGATGATGCCGATGGCGGGCAGGATGAGCGGCAGCTTGATCTTCCAGAACTGGCTCCAGCCAGTGACGCCGTCGCATTCGGCCGCCTCGATCACCTCATCGGGAATGTTGAGCAGCGCGGCATAGATCAGCATCATCGGGATGCCGACATATTGCCAGACCGAGATCAGCGACACGGCGATCAGCGCCGAATTCGGCCTGCCGAGCCAGGGGGCGAACAGGGACTTCAGGCCGACGAGATCCATCAGGTAGGGCGAGACGCCCCAGATCGGCGAGAGGATCAGCTTCCAGATGAAGCCGACGATGACGAAGGACAGCAGCGTCGGCAGGAAGATCGCCGTGCGATAGAAGGCCGCAAAACGCAGCTTGGGGATCGACAGCATGGCCGCGAGCGCCACCCCGATCGGGTTCTGCACCAGCATGTGGATGGCGAAGAAGATCACGTTGTTCTTCAGCGCGTTCCAGAAATCGGCCGCCCAGCGCTCGTCGCCGAACAGCACCTTGAAATTGCCGAGGCCGACGAAGGCCGGCTGGCCGTCCACCGTGTTGAACAGCGACAGGCGCAGCGTCTCGATGAGCGGCAGGATCATGACCGCCGAATAGACGATGAAGGCCGGCAGCAGGAAAACGCCGATATGCCAGCGCCGCGGCCGCCTGATCGGCCCTGTCGCCTCATGGGAAGAAGGTATGTCGCTCATGGCCAGCGTGCCCCGTCGCGGTTGTTGTTGGTTAGGTCCGTATGCACGGACGCATTGCGCGGCCGGTTGTGCCGCACATGACAAATTCAGCATACACGATAGTGCCGGGGTCGCTCCCCGATTTTGCCTTGCGGCGTCCTGACCTCCCAACTTTCGGGAAGATCGGGGGCACCCAGCCCCTCATCCGGCCTGCCGGCCACCTTCTCCCCGCAAGCGGGGAGAAGGAGACTTGCCGCAACGTCTCGGTCCCCTCTCCCCGCAAGCGGGGAGAGGGCTAGGGCGAGGGGCATTCCCCTCCCCGCACATCTATTTATCCCGGCCTTACTTCGCCGGCTTGTACCAGCTGTCGAGGCCCTTCTGGAGCTTCTCGCCGGCCACTTCCGGCGTATCCGTGCCGTTGATGACGTTGGCGGATTCCGTCCAGGTCTCGTTTTCGAGGTTCGGCGTGCCGCGCGACAGGATCTGGTAGGTCGAGCGGATCGTCGGCTGGCACTTCTCACGCCAGGAGACGAATTCCTGCGCCAGCGGGTCGTTCATCTTCACGGCCGTCGAATTCAGGCTGAAGAAGCCCGGCAGCGAGTTGGCGTAGATGTCGGCGAATTCCGGCGAGGCGACGAAGGTCAGGAACTTTTTAGCAGCCTCCTGATTGGCGCCCTTGGCGTTGAGGCCGATGCCGATGTCGTTGTGGTCCGAGATGTAGCAGGTGTCGCCGGCATTCTTCACCGGCGGCGGGAACGCGCCCATCTTGAACTGCGCCTGCGTGTTGAACAGGCCGATTTCCCACGAGCCGGCCGGGTAGATGGCAGCGCGGCCGAGCGTGAAGAGGTTCTGGCTGTCCGGATAGGTCTGGGCTTCGAAGCCGTCGCCGAGATAATCCTTCCACTTGGCCAGCACGCGGTAGGGTTCGACCCAGCCCTCGTCGGTCAGCTTCTGCGTGCCGGCGATCAGCGCCTTGCGGCCTTCCTCGCCCTTCCAGTAGGTCGGGCCGATGTTCTGGTAGCCCATGGTGGCGGCTTCCCAGAGGTCCTTGGTGCCCATGGCCATCGGGATATAGTTGCCGTCCGCCTTGATCTTGTCGAGCGCGGCGAAGAACTCGGCCTCCGTCGCCGGCGGCGTGATGCCGAGCTGGTCGAAGGCGTCCTTGTTGTAGATGAAGCCGTGGATGACCGAGGCCATCGGCACGCAGAAGGTCGTCGCGCCGTCGTCCGTCGTCCAGGCGGACTTGGCGACGTCGGAGAAGTTCTCCATGCCCGAAAGATCGTTGAGGCCGGCAAGGTGGCCCTTGTTGAAGAGTTCGAGCGAGGCGTCGAACGGACGGCAGGTGATGAGGTCGCCCGCCGAGCCTGCGTCGAGCTTGGCGTTCAGCGCGGCGTTGTATTCGGTCGGCGCGGTCGGCGCGAAGACGACCTTGATGCCCGGGTTCTTGGCTTCGAAGGCCGGGATGATCTTCTCCTGCCAGATCGAAAGGTCGTCGTTGCGCCAGCTTTCGACGGTCAGCGTGACGTCCTGTGCCTGAGCAAGCCCGGCGGTGCCGAGGATGCTCGTGGCAAGAAGCAGGCCTTTGATTGCGGTGCGTGTCATTTCCTTCTCCCCTTTTATGCGCATGGCGCGTTTTGAGACCAGTTTATCGAAGAGCTTTCAGGGCGCGCCGGAGGCTTTGCCCCGAGCGGTCCAGCGCCGCCTCGGCCGCGCCGGCATCCTCAACGCCCGCGGCGAGCAGCACGGCCGCCTTGACCGAGCCTTCGGAGCGCTGAAGAAGGCGTTCCGCCTCGTCGAGCCCGACACCCGAAATGTCGGAGACGATACGGCAGGCACGCCCTTTCAATTTGATGTTGTCGGCCTTCAGGTTGACCATATGACCATCGTGCACATGGCCGAGATGCACGCCGACAAGCGTGGAAAACATGTTGAAGGCGATCTTCTGCGCCGTGCCGGCGCCCATGCGCGTCGAGCCGGAAATCACTTCCGGCGGCGTTTCGAGCAGGATCGCGGCATCGGCGTCCTCGAAGAGCGCGGCGCCGGGATTGTTGGCGAGCGCCACGACCCGGGCGCCCTTCTCCTTCGCATGGGAGGCGATCGCCAGCGCATAGGGCGTGCTGCCGCTCGCCGAGACGGCGATCACGCAATCGCGCGAGCCAATGGCGACTGCCGCGGCGTCGCTCACGGCAAGCGCGCGATCGTCCTCATAGCCGCCTGCCAGGTCCACAAGGCTCGCGGCGCCGCCGGCGAGCAGGATGACGATGCGATCGTGGGGAATGCCGTAGGTGCCGGGAAGTTCAAGCGCGTCGGCCATGGCCATCAGGCCGGAGCTGCCGGCGCCGGCATAGACGAGGCGTCCGCCGGACAGGAGCGCATCGGCCGCAAGACGCGCCGCGGTAGCGATATCGTCCAGCGCGGCGTCGACAACGCCGGCCGCGGCCTTCTGGGCATCCGCCAGCACTTTCAGCACGTCGACGGGCCGACGTTCGTCCAGCCCGCTCGCCTGATCGTGTCTGCCTTCTGTCCTGCCTGCAGCCATTATGGTGTCTCCTCTGGCCGGAATTAATGCCAAAAAAATACCAATTGTCCATAGGAAATTAATTTTTGAGACCACTTTTTTGACGCTCAATATTTTTATTGTTCAAAAACAAACAGTTGAGCGAAAGCTGATTTTCGATACCACCATACCCCTTGGTTAATGGTATTTTTTTGGTATCGTTGTGCTCGGAGGTGCCCATGACGGATCTTATTCTCGGTATCGACGGCGGGGGGACGAGTTGCCGCGCGGCGGTCGCACGCCCGGACGGCACCATCCTGGGGCGCGGCAAGAGCGGCGCGGCCAATATCCTGACCGACCCCAACAATGCGATCATCTCCATCACGGAAGCCGCCAGGGCCGCGTATCGCGACGCCGGGCTGGACGAGGCCGGCGTCGATACCGCCTCGGCCTTCCTCGGCCTTGCCGGCACCAATGTCGGCGACCTCACCCGCTACGTGCACGACCGGCTGCCCTTCCGCCACACGGATATCGATTCGGACGGCCTGATCGCCCTGCAGGGCGCGATCGGCGATACGGACGGGGCCGTGGCGATCCTCGGCACCGGCTCCATCTATATGGGGCGCAAGACCAATACGGTCCGCTATATCGGCGGCTGGGGCTTCACCGTCGGCGATCTCGGCGGCGGCGCGCGCATCGGCCATGCGGCGCTCCAGGAGGCGCTGCTCGCCCATGACGGCGTGCATCCGCGCTCGAGCCTGACGGATGCCATCCTCGACGAGTTCAAGCACGATCCCCGCGGCATCGTCGAATTCGCCCGTCTCTCCAAGCCCGGCGATTTCGGCCGCTACGCCCCTCTCGTCTTCACCCATGCGAAGGACGGCGACGCGCAGGCGATCGCCATCGTCACGGCGGGGGCGGCAAGCGTCAACGAATCGCTCGACGCCATCATGGCGCTGGCGGGCGCGCCGCGCCTGTGCCTGCTCGGCGGCCTTGCGCCGCTCTATCCGCAATGGCTGTCCGCCCACCACCGCGCGATCCTGGTGGAGGCCGAGGCCGACGCCCTCACCGGCGCCGTGGCGCTCGCCGCCAAGGCCTACACGCAGCGCACGGGAGCTGCCGCATGACCACGCCCCTCGCCGCGATCCTCACGCCGGAAAGCCTGCAATCGGGCGTGCCCGGCCCGCTCTATGTCAAGCTGCGGCAGACGCTGGAGGAGGCGATCACCTCCGGCAAGCTGAACTACGGCGACGCCCTGCCCGCCGAGCGCGACCTTGCCGACCACGCCAATGTCAGCCGCGTCACCGTGCGCAAGGCCGTCGACGACCTCGTCAAGGACGGCCTCCTGGTGCGCCGCCACGGCTCCGGCACCTTCGTCGCCAAGCCCGTTGCCAAGGTGCAGCAGTCGCTCTCCCGCCTCACCTCCTTTACCGAGGATATGGCGCGCCGCGGCCTTACCACCCGCGCCGAATGGCTCGACCGGGGTCTGTTCCATCCCTCGCCGGACGAGATGATGATGCTCGGCCTTCCGGCCGACGCGCTCGTCGCCCGCCTTGGCCGTCTGCGCGTGGCCGACGACATGCCGCTCGCCATCGAGCGCGCCTGCATCTCGGCGGAATTCCTGCCGGATCCCCTGCAGGTGCAGGGCTCGCTCTATGCGGCGCTGGAAAAACGCGGCTGCCGGCCGGTGCGCGCCGTCCAGCGCATCTCCGCCTACAACATGAAGGACCCGGACGCCGCCATGCTCGGCGTGCCGCCGGGCTCTGCCGGGCTCTCCATCGAGCGGGTCTCCTATCTGCGCTCCGGCCGGGTGGTCGAGTTCACCCGCTCCATCTATCGCGGCGATGCCTATGACTTCGTCGCCGAACTGACGCTTTCCGAGACGTGACCAACCGCGAAGGGACTTCCATGCAGACCAACATGCGCAAAGAGATCGACGAAATCCCGGACGCAGCGGCCCGCCTGCTCGCCAATTCCACCAGCGCCATCAAGGCCGCCGGCAGGGCGCTCCGGGAGCGCGATCCGCAGTTCTTCGTGACCGTCGCGCGCGGTTCCTCCGACCATGCCGCGCTCTTCCTGAAATATGCGATCGAGCTGACCGCCGGCCGCCCCGTCGCCTCGCTCGGCCCGTCGCTCGCCTCCATCTACGGCGCGAAGCTGAAGCTTTCCGGCGCGGCCGCCATCGCCATCTCCCAGTCCGGCAAGAGCCCCGATATCGTCGCCATGGCCGAAGGCGCGACGAAGGGCGGCGCGATCTCGATCGCGCTCACCAACACCCTGCCCTCGCCGCTGGCGGATGCATGCACGCACTCGCTCGACCTCTCCGCCGGCCCGGAACTTTCCGTCGCCGCGACGAAATCCTACGTCAACTCCATCGTCGCCGGCCTTGCGGTGCTGGCCGAATGGACGGGCGATTCCGATCTCGATCGCGCCGTCAAAAACCTGCCGGAACAGTTCGCCAAGGCCGTCGCGCTCGACTGGTCCGACCTTGCCGGCGACCTCAAGGACGCCCAGTCGCTCTATGTGCTCGGCCGCGGCCCCGGCCTTGCGATCGCCAGCGAGGCGGCGCTGAAGTTCAAAGAAACCTCCGGCATGCATGCCGAGGCCTATTCCTCGGCAGAAGTGCTGCACGGCCCGGTCGCCCTCGTCGGCCCGTCCTTCCCGGTCATCGCGCTTGCCGCACGCGACGCGGCGGAGGCCTCCGTCACCGGCATGGCCGACAGCCTCGCCGATCGCGGCGCCTATGCCTGCGTCACCGCCGCCAGCGGAAAAAGCGCGCGAAAGCTCCCCTTCGTCGCCACCGGCCACCCGATCACCGATGCGCTGGCGCTCGTCGTGCCCTTCTACGGCTTCGTTGAAGCCTGGTCGCGCGCCAAGGGGCTCGACCCCGACAAGCCGGTCAACCTGAAGAAAGTGACGGAAACCCGATGACAGCGCTCACCGCCCTTACCGGCGCCCGCATCTTCGACGGCGATCTGTGGCACGAGGACAACGCGCTATTGATCGCGGACGGCAAGGTCGCTGCCATCGCGCCCCTTCGCGATGTGCCGGCCGACGCCCGCGCCGTGCCGATGGGCGGGCTGTCGCTCGTTCCCGGCTTCATCGACCTGCAGGTCAACGGCGGCGGCGGCGTGCTGCTCAACGAGCAGCCGGACCTCGAGGGCATCCGCACGATCTGCGCCGCCCATGCCCGCTTCGGCACGACGGGCCTTCTGCCGACACTGATCACCGACACTGTCGAGGTGACGACGCGAACCATCGCCGCGGGGCTTGCGGCACGGCAGGCGCAGGTCCCGGGCTTCCTCGGCCTCCATCTCGAAGGTCCGCACCTTTCGGTGGCCCGCAAGGGCGCGCACGACCCGAACCTCATCCGCCCGATGGAGGACGCCGACCTTGCCCGCACCGTCGAGGCACGAAACGGCCTCGATGCGCTCCTGATGACGCTGGCGCCGGAAAACGCCACCAGTGACCAGATCGCCGCGCTCCATGCGGCGGGCGTCACCGTCAGCCTCGGCCATTCGGATTGCACCTACCGGACTGCCGCCGCCGCCGTTTCGGCCGGCGCCAGCATGATGACCCATCTCTTCAACGCCATGAGCCCGCTCGGCCACCGCGAGCCCGGCATGGTCGGCGCGGCGCTCGATCTCGGCCATGTCAATGCCGGCCTGATCGCCGACGGCTTTCACGTCGATCCGGCCTCCATCGGCGTGGCGCTGCGCGCCAAGCGCGGTCCCGGCCGCATCTTCCTCGTCACCGACGCCATGTCGACCATCGGCACCGCCATGACGCGCTTCTTCCTCAACGGCCGCGAGATCTTTCGCGAGGGCGGACGCCTGACGCTCGCCGACGGCACGCTTGCCGGCGCCGATATCGACATGGCCTCCTGCATCCGCTTCATGCGCGACCATGCCGGCATCGACCTCGAAGAGGCGCTGCGCATGGCCTCGCTCTACCCGGCCGAGGCGATCGGCATGACCGGCCGCAAGGGCCGCCTCACCCATGGCCATGACGCCGATTTCGCCGCCATCGACGGCGACGTCAATGTGGTCTCGACCTGGATCGCCGGAACGCCGGTGTTCGCCGCCTGATGCCGGTGCCGCGGTTCTTGCGGGCCGCGGCGGAATCGGCTCTACCCCGTCGGATCATCTGACGTATCGATCCGGGAGCGCCCCATGCAATTGATCTTCGACGGCCACAACGACGTCCTGCTGCGCCTGTGGGAGCATGCCCGGAAAGGCGCCGACCCGGTCGCCGAATTCGTCGGGGGAACGGACAAGGGCCATATCGACGCCCCGCGCGCCAGGAAGGGCGGCCTTGCCGGCGGCTTCTGCGCCATGTTCATTCCGCCGGTGGAGGATTATCCGCCGCGCGAGGTTGATGAGAACGGCCATTACAATATCCGGATGGTCGGCCCGCGCGCCCATGCCGACGCGCTGGAGATCGCGCTCGAAATGGCCGATATCGCCGCCCGGCTGGAAGCGGCCGGCGGCCTTGCCATCTGCCGCTCCACGACGGAAATCCGCGCGGCCATGGAGGCCGGCCGCTTCGCCGCCGTGCTCCATATCGAAGGCTGCGAGCCGATCGCCGCAGACCTGTCGAACCTCGAGACCTTCTACGAGAACGGCCTGCGCTCCCTCGGCCCCGTCTGGAGCCGCCACAACCTGTTCGGCCACGGCGTGCCCTTCGCCTATCCCTCCTCGCCCGACACCGGCCCGGGCCTGACGGCAGCCGGCATCGAGCTCGTGAAGGCATGCGACCGGCTCGGCATCATGATCGACCTCGCCCACATCACGGAACAGGGCTTTTGGGACGTCGCGCGCGAAAGCACCCAGCCGCTCGTCGCCACCCATTCCAACGCCCACGCCCTGACGCCGATCTCGCGCAACCTCACCGACCGCCAGCTCGACGCGATCCGCGAGCGCAAGGGCATTGCCGGCCTCAACTACGCCACCACCATGCTCAGGGCCGACGGCCAGGAGAGCCCCGAAACGCCGCTCTCCGACATGGTGCGCCACATCGACCACATGGTCGAGCGCATGGGCATCGACTGCGTGGCGCTCGGCTCGGATTTCGACGGCGCGACCATTCCCGGCGCGATCCACGATGCCGCCGGCAGCCAGGCGCTCGTCGCGGCGCTGCGCGAGGCGGGTTACGGCGAGGACGACCTTGCCAAGCTCTGCCGGGAGAACTGGTTGCGGCTCCTCAAGACCGTCTGGCGCGAAGCCTGACCGAAACAACCGGAAGGACACCATGGCCAAGCCCCTCATCGAACTCTGCGTCGAAGGCATCGACGGCTTCCTCGCCGCGCAGGAGGCCGGCGCCGACCGCGTGGAACTCTGCGCCAGCCTCGTGGAGGGTGGCCTGACGCCGAGCCTTGCGACGATCCGCGCCGCGGTGAAGGCGGCAAGGATCCCCGTCCATGTCATCATCCGCCCGCGCGGCGGCGATTTCCTCTATTCGCAGACGGAGTTCGAGACGATGGTGGAGGACGTCGCCGCCCTGAGGGATGAAGGCGTCTCCGGCATCGTCATCGGCTGCCTGACGCCCGACGGCCGGATCGACGAGACGCGCACGCGGCGGCTGGTCGAGGCCGCGCGGCCGATGTCCGTCACCTGCCACCGCGCCTTCGACATGACGGCAGATGCCGACGAGGCGCTGGAAGCGCTCATCCGCTGCGGCGTCGACCGCGTGCTGACCTCGGGCCAGCGCGACACCGCGCTGGAAGGCCTTACGATCCTCAAAGCCGCCAACGAGCAGGCGGCCGGCCGCATCGTCATCATGGGCTGCGGCGCGCTCGATGCGGAGAACATCCGGAAGGTCCGCGACGGCGCCAATCTCACCGAACTGCACTTCGCCGCGCTGAAGACCGTGCCGAGCGGCATGGCCTTCCGCAACCCGCATGTCGGCATGGGCGGCACGCAGAAGGACCGGGAATACGAGGTGACGCTGACCGACGGGGACACGGTGCGCGCCACCATCGCCGCGGCGAAATCTTAAGAGCAAAGCCGGCAAAAGCGAAAATGCTCCGGGGCCGGCTTGCAAGCGGTCCGCGCCTCCTTACGTTGAGGATGGAACAAGGAGACCTGCCATGCCGCTGACGATTTCTGCCACCGCCCGCCTTCGCACGGCCATCGCTGCCGGTCTGATGGCCCTTGCCGCCCTGCCCGCCGCCGCAGAGACGGTCGGCAAGGTCGGCGTCGACTGGATCGGCAACGACATCTATGTCGACGCGGTGACCGACCCGGAGGTCTCCGGCGTCACCTGCCACGTCACCTATTTCGACCGCAGCGTCATCGACCGGCTGAAGAAGGGCAACTGGTTCGAGGATCCCTCGAACAACGCCATCGCCTGCCGGCAGACCGGGCCGATCACCATCGGCGACATCGAACTCGACAGGGAGGGCGAGGAGGTCTTCAAGTCCGGCCTGTCGCTGATCTGGAAATCGCTGATCGTCACGCGCATCTACGATGGGAAGAACGACACGCTGATCTATCTCGCCCATTCGCGCGAACTGACGGAAGGATCGGCGAAAATGTCGATCTCGACCGTGCCGCTCTACGGCGAGACGGTCACCTGGATCAACGGCAAGCCCTGAACGGGAGAAAGCGCCCGGCAGCGAACGGCCGGACGCGCAGGACGGCGATTTCGATGCGGCCGCGATCAGGCGGCCTGGGCGAGCTCGTCGGCGATGACGGTGTCGAGGTTGAGGAAGCAGACCATCGACTTTTCCAGCGCGACGATGCCGCGGCAGAAGGCGCGCTGGGCTTCCGGGATGATTTCCGGCGCCGGCTGGAGGGCCTCGCTCTTGATGGTCATCATGTCGGAGACCTGCTCGACCAGCAGGCCGACCAGCTTGCCGGCAATGTCCGTGACGATGATCGCCGAGCGCTCGGAAGGCTCGGTCATCTTCATGCCGAGGCGGCAGGCCATGTCGATGACCGGGATCACCGCGCCGCGCAGGTTGATGAGGCCCAGCACATAGGGCGGCGTGTGCGGCATCGGCGTCACCGGCGCCCAGCCGCGGATTTCGCGGATGGCCATGATGTCGATGCAGAACTCCTGCTCCCCGAGATGGAAGGAGACGATTTCGAGATAGGCGCCGGACTGTTTCAGGGCATTGGACATGGTGAGGCTCTTTCCAATCGACATGGACTTGGCGGAATGCGCTGCACGCCGTCTCCGGCGCACGGCGGACATCATGTCCAGCGGGTCTGACCGGCCCTTTGCGCGTTAACCGAAAGTGGCAAAGAGAGATTAAACAATGGCTAAGGAACGGCACCGGAAACTTGCATTTTAGCCTCTTTCGATGAATTCCGGGGCGCCGGAGCACCTTCCGTTACGGCAGCCCGGGCCGGTTTGAAATCCGGCGATTCCGGTCTATACTCGCCGCCATGGACAAGACCGCCCGCCGATACACCGCCCTGCCCGCCGCGCTCATTGCGCTCGGCCTCGGCGTGATGGCCGCCACCGCCGCCTTCGCCGGCTGGCTGGAGCACGGCACGGCGATCTTCCTCAGCCTTGCCGACAGCGGCATGGCCTGGTGCTTCTGATCACAATTCCGCGAGACCCGCTCCTGCCCGCCCGTTGCGGCAATCGGCCCCTTTGCGCGCGCCGGGGCGAAGGACTAAGACACCGGCAGACATAGCCTGATCGAAGGACTGCCATGAAAACCCTGCGCCTCGTACTGTGGATTGCCGTCGCCCTCGTCGCGGCGCTGCTCGGCTGGCTGACGCTGGAAATGAGCGAGACGAAGGAGAAGGTCGCGAGCGGCCCGTTCGGCGTGCCCTTCGAACTCGTCGCCCAGGACGGCAAGCCGATCACCGAAAAGGCCTTCACCGGCAAGCCGACCGCCCTCTTCTTCGGCTTCACCCATTGCCCGGAAGTCTGCCCGACGACGCTGTTCGAGATGAACGGCTGGCTCACCAAGGTCGATCCCGACGGCTCGAAGCTGCAGGCCTATTTCGTCACCGTCGACCCCGAGCGCGACACGCCGGAACTGATCGGCCAGTATGTCGGCAACGTCTCCAAGCGGATAACCGGCATTTCCGGCCCGGTGGACAAGGTGCTGGACATGGTCAAGGGCTATCGCGTCTACTATCGCAAGGTGCCGCTCGACGAGGAGAAGCCCGACGGCGACTATACGATGGACCATACGGCCTCCGTCTTCCTGCTCGACGCGACCGGCCGCTTCGTCGGCACCATCGCCTATGGCGAGAACCCCGAGGTCGCCGAACAGAAGCTCGCCAACCTGATCAAGGGCTGACGGCCCCTTTGCCCTCGGCCTGCGGACATGCTAGGCGGACCTGAAACAACAGGGACCCCGAGCCGTGAGCGAAATCCGCCTCTACATCACCACGACCGAGAAGCGGGCCGAGATCGCCCTTTCGCTGATGACCGACGCCTTCGAGGACGAAGGCTACGCCATCGCGACGATGGAGATCGACGAGAAGAAGGACATCTGGGAGGCTTCGGTCTACATGTTCCGGCCGGACGAGGCGGAGATCCACGCCCGTTTCGCCGCCCTCCTCGCCGACGAATTCCCCGATGCGACAATCGAGCGCGAGGAACTGCCCGACATCGACTGGATCGCCAAGTCGCTGGAAGGCCTGAAGCCCGTGCGCGCCGCGCGCTTCGTCGTGCACGGCTCGCATGACCGCGGCAAGGTGCGGGCGGGCGAGATCGCCATCGAGATCGACGCCGGCCAGGCCTTCGGCACCGGCCATCACGGCACGACGGCAGGCTGCCTGGAGGTGATCTCCGACGTGATGCGCACGCGCAAGGTGAAGCGCGTGCTCGACCTCGGCACCGGCAGCGGCGTGCTGGCCATCGCCGCGCGCAAGCTTGCGCCCGTCTCTGTGCTGGCAACGGATATCGACCCGATCGCCACCCGCGTCGCCAGGGAAAATGTCCGCCTCAACGGCATCGCCTCGGGCATCGCGCTGGAAACGGCGCCGGGCTTCCATTCCACCGCCTTCGGCCGCCACGGCCCCTTCGACCTCATCATCGCCAACATCCTTGCCCGCCCGCTGATGCGCATGGCGCCGCAGCTTTCCGCGCAGCTTGCGCCGCAGGGCGACGTCATCCTGTCCGGCATCCTCGCCTCGCAGCGCTGGAAGGTGCTTGCCGCCTATAACGGCGCGGGCCTGCGCCATGTGCGCACGATCTGGCGGGAGGGCTGGGTGACGATCCATCTCGACAATCGTCGATAAAGCGCAGCTTGAAGCGGGGTGGCAACATCCCGCTTCAACGTCAGGAAATCGCAGAAAAAAGAAAAGGCGGTGCCAGAGGCACCGCCTATGGACCGGCGAACCGGCCTGCCCGCGAGCTTGAGGAGGAGGAGCGCTCAAGCGGGCCTATGTGTTCCGAGCGCCTTCCCGGAGGAGGGAGGAGGAGTGACCGGCAAGACGCCTGATCGGAACACCTAGTCTTTTGCCTTTCGGCAGTTCATTTTGCGATCCGAAGGACTGGAGGGACTTTCACTTCGTTTCGCTTGAAGCGCGTTTCGTTTCGCTTCGTTGGCGCCGCTTATACTGGATTCGAAAATTTGCGACAGGCCCTTTGGAACATGGGTGCCATGCGCAAGACGCATAAGTCCAATTGCAGACCTCTTCGCGCTACCTAAAGGGTTCTTCCGGTCATGGCCGCCACAATCATCCCCCTCGTCTGCCTCGCCGTCATCGTCTTCGTGCTGTGGGTGGCGATCCGCGCCAATATCGAGGCGCGCAGGCACCCCTACCGCGTCGAGAGCACGACCCGCACCGAGGCGGAGCGCCGCCGCATCGCCGAATCCCTGCGCGATGCCTTGAGCCGGAAACCGCTCGGCGCGCCGCTCGCCGGGCGGCTCTGGCGCAAGCTGATGAACGAGATGCCCGGCCACGGCGTGATCTACGACCATCACCGGGATTTCTGCGGCCAGGGCCTCATCCGCACCGAAGAGGGCGTCATGCTTGCCGACGTGCAGGACGGCGGCGCCTATTTCGGCCCGCCCATCGCAGCCTGGGCGAACGAGGCGGAGTTTGTCGCTTTCTTCGCCCGCCAGTCGGATTTCTCGATGAGCGGCTGGGATCCGGCCGAACCCGCCTTCTTCACGGAGGACGACTGGTATCGCAACAACCAGCGCCCGACCCGCGCCGTGCTGGAGCGCTACCTCTCCCGCCTTTGACTCAGCCGGCCGATGGGCCAAAGCGCATCGCGATCTTCCAGATTCGCTCCTTGCGCTTTCGCTCTCTGGTTTTTCGCACGTCGTTGCCGCAAAACCGCTGCACACTTTTGCGCGACATGCTTCAGGTTTTTCGCATGTCGTTAGCGCAAAACCGCTGCACACTTTTGCGCGACATGCTTTAGATTGCCGGTACGATTCATCGCCATACCGGAAGTCTCCCATGTTCCAGAGTTTCGACGTCACCTCCACGCCCCAGTTCGGCCGCGAACGCGCCGAGGCGCTGCGCGCCAGCTTCGATGCGCTCGGCATCGATGGCTTCCTCGTGCCGCGCGCCGACGAATACCAGGGCGAATATGTGCCGGCCTCGGCCGAACGCCTCTCCTGGCTGACGGGCTTCACCGGCTCGGCCGGCGTGGCGCTCGTGATGCGCGGCGCCGCCGTGGTTTTCGTCGACGGGCGCTATGTCACGCAGCTTGCCGAGCAGGTGGACGGCAGCGTCTTCACCGGCGGCGACCTCGTCGGCGAGCCGCCGCATCTCTGGCTGCAGAACCATGGCCCGAAGGGTTTTCGCCTCGGCATCGACCCGTGGCTGCACACCGGCGCGGAGGTGCGTCGCCTCGAAAAGGTGCTCGCCGGCCTCGGCGGCGCCCTCGTCTTCCTGCCCCACAACCCGCTCGACAAGGCCTGGACCGACCGTCCGAGCGAACCGCTCGGCCGCGTGACGATCCAGGCGATCGAGCAGGCCGGGGAACTCGCCAGGGACAAGCTCGCCAGGATGGCGGAGGCGACCGCCAGGGCCGGCGCCGACGCCCTTGCCGTCACCGACCCCTCCTCCATCGCCTGGATCTTCAACATCCGCGGCAGCGACGTGCCGCACACGCCGCATCCGCTGGCCCGCGCCATCATTCCGGCGGAGGGCCGCCCGCAGCTCTTCCTCGACAAGCGCAAGACCGGCATCGAGCCGGAAGCCTACCTCACCCAGCTTGCCGACCTCGTGCCGCCCTCGCAGTTCGACGAGCGCATCGCGGCGCTCGCCGCCGAGGGCAAGCGCATCCTGATCGATCCCGACCAGGCCCCCTTCGCGCTCGCCGAGATCGTGCGCCGCAAGGGCGGCACGCTGGTCGAGGCCGCCGACCCGGCCCGCCTGCCCCGCGCCTGCAAGAACGCCGTCGAGATCGACGGCTCCGCGCGCGCCCACCTTCAGGACGGCGCGGCCATGGTGGAATTCCTCGCCTGGCTCGACGGCACGACGCCCGGCACGCAGACCGAGATGGCCGTCACGAAGAAGCTGGAGGCCGTGCGCGCCAGCGTCGGCGAGCGTCACCAGAACCCGCTGAAGGACGTATCCTTCGACACCATCGCCGGTGCCGGCGCCCATGCCGCCATCATGCACTATCGCGTCACGACCGCCACGGACACGGTCATCGAACCCGGCACGCTGTTCCTCATCGATTCCGGCGCTCAATATATCAACGGCACGACGGACATCACCCGCACGGTGGCGATCGGCGCGGTGCCGGAGGAGCAGAAGCGCTTCTTCACGCTGGTGCTGAAGGGCATGATCGCGATCAGCACGGCGCGGTTCCCCAAGGGCACGCGCGGCTGCGACCTCGATCCGCTCGCCCGCATCGCGCTATGGAAGGCCGGCGCCGATTTCGCCCACGGCACCGGCCATGGCGTCGGCTCCTATCTTTCCGTGCACGAGGGTCCGCAGCGCATCTCGCGGTTTTCGACGCAGGAGCTGCTGGCCGGCATGATCCTCTCCAACGAGCCCGGCTACTATCGCCCCGGCGCCTTCGGCATCCGCATCGAGAACCTGATCCACGTCCTGCCGGCCGCCCCGGTCGAGGGCGGTGACATGGAGATGCTCGGCTTCGAAACGCTGACCTTCTGCCCGATCGACCGCCGGCTCGTCGTGCCCGCGCTGATGACGGACGAGGAGCTTGCCTGGCTGAACGCCTACCACGCGCAAGTGCGCGAGAAGATCGCGCCGCTGCTGTCGGACGAGGCGACGAAGCGCTGGCTGGAAACGGCGACGGCGCCGGTCAGCCGATGACGTGACGCAGCACCATCACGACCGCCCAGCCGATGGCCAGCACCGGCAGGAGCGAGAGGCGCAGGCCGATGAGGAAGGCGATGGCCATCGTCAGGCTGACGTCGAACCCGCCCGTCACGGCCGCCGGCGCCACCAGCGTGGTGAGCACGGCGGCCGGAACGGCATTGAGCGCCGCTTCGGCGCGCGGCGGGATGCGCTTCATGCGCGTGATGAAGACATAGCCGCCGACGCGCGTCAGATAGGTCGCGATCGCGCCCGCGGCGATGATCAGCAGCGTCTGGGTGTGGAACAGCGTGTCCATGCTCATGCCTCCCCGCCGACGGTCTCGCCGACCGGTTCGGCCGGCGCCTTGTCGTCGAGCGGCATGATTGCCGCGACCAGCACGCCCGCGAGCGCCCCCAGGCTGACATGCCAGGGCGAACCGACGAAATGCAGCGCCAGGATCGAGCCCGCCGAGGAGGCGAGCACCACCGGCAGCCAGTTCGCCCGGCTGCGGAAGCCGAGCACGAGGCCCATGAAATAGATCGGCAGCAACACGTCGAGGCCGATCGCCTTGGGATCGCCGATCAGGTTGCCGAGCAGCCCCCCGACGACCGTCAGGCAGAGCCAGGGGACGTAGACGGTGAGGCCGAGCACCATGGACCAGACATAGCTGACGCGGATGCCCGCATCGGCGCGGCGTTCGGTTTCGGCGAATTGCGGGTCGGTGAGGAAGAACAGCGACGTCGCCTTCTGCCAGAAGGTCAGATGCCGGATATGGGCGGCGATCGCCGCCGAATAGAGCACATGCCGGAAATTGACAGCGAAGATCGACAGCACCACCAGCCAGGGCGCGACATTGTGGTCGAAAAGCTCGACGCCGACCAACTGGCTGGCGCCGGCATAGAGCGTCGCGCTCATCAGCGCGGCTTCGGCGATCGTCAGGCCGTTGTCGATGGCGACGGCGCCGAACAGGACGGCAAAGGGTGCCGCGGCGATCGCGACGGCGCCGCCACGCCGGAAGGCGTCGCGGATTTCTTCTTTCGTGGCGGGGGTCATGGGTCTGCTCTATCTTGGGAGCCTACAGCCATAGAGCAGCAAGGGCCTACCCGCAAACCAATATGGCTGATGGATCGTTCAGCGCCGTTGATCGATCGGCGTCGAATTTCGTCCGATTCTGATGGATGTCGCCCCCTCTCCTCCGTCATGGTCGGGCTTGACCCGACCATGACGGAGGAGAGGTGGAGCCAAGCGAAAGAGAGATGGCGCCGGGCGGAAGAGAGGTGGAGCCATGGATATGGCGCCAGACGAATAGAGAGGTGGCGCCCAGACGGGAGAGTGGCGCCCGGCGGTGCCGAAAATCACCCCTTCTTGAGCTGGAACGTGTGTTCCGGCGCGGGGAAGCTGCGCGCCTTCACCTCTTGCGCATAGGTCGCGAAGGCCTCGCTCATGACGGGGGCGAGATTGGCGAAATGCTTGACGAAGCGCGGCTTGAAATCCGTGAAGATGCCGAGCACGTCGTCGACGACGAGCACCTGGCCGTCGCAGGCCGGCGATGCGCCGATGCCGATGGTCGGCACCTTGACCGCGCCGGTGATCTCGCGCGCCAGCGGCTCGACCGTGCCCTCGATGACGATGGCGAAGGCGCCGGCGTCGTCGATGGCCGCGGCGTCCTTGCGGATCTTCTCGACTTCCTTGTCGTTGCGGCCGAGCGAGCGGTAGCCGCCGGTCGTGTTGATGAGCTGCGGCATCAGGCCGACATGGCCGAGCACCGGAATGCCGCGCTGGGTGAGGAAATGCACCGTCTCGGCCATTTCCGCCCCGCCCTCCAGCTTGATGGCCGAACAGCCGGTCTCCTTCAGCACCCGGGCGGCCGTCGCAAAGGCCTGTTCCTTCGACTGCTGGTAGGAGCCGAAGGGCAGGTCGACGACGACGCAGGCATTGGACGAGCCGCGCATGACGGCCTGGCCATGGGCGATCATCATCTCGATCGTCACGCCGACGGTGGAATCGAGGCCGTAGAGCACCATGCCGAGGCTGTCGCCGACCAGCATGAAATCGACATGCGGGTCCATGAGCTTGGCGACCGGGGTCGTATAGGCGGTGAGGCTGACGATCGGGCGCTCGCCCTTGAGGGCCCGGATGTCGGCGGGCGCCAGACGGCGCTTGGCGGTGTGTACGCTCATGTCACGCTACCTTTTTCATGGTCTTCGGGCCGAAAACCCGGTTGTCGAGGAGTTTCGTGCTCCCAAAGCGCACGAAAAGCAACAAGAGAGCCGGCCTGTCGCCGACCGTGTCGATCTCGGCCAGCGTCTGCGGATCGCGGACCGCGACGACTTCGGGCCGGGCCAGCGGCTCGCGCGCAAGGAAGGCGGCGACGCCCGCCTCCAGCCGCTTCGCATCCGTCTCGCCGGCCGCAATCAGCCGCTCGGCCTCTTCCAGCGCCCGCGGCACGACGGCGGCGGCCGCGCGCTCCTCGGGCGTAAGATAGATATTGCGCGAGGAACAGGCGAGCCCGTCCGCCTCGCGCACCGTTGGCACGCCGACCACCTCGACCGGCTGCGCCAGGTCCTCGGCCATGCGGCGGATGATGGCGAGCTGCTGGAAATCCTTCTCGCCGAAATAGGCGCGGTCCGGCTGGGCGATGTTGAAGAGCTTCGTGACCACAGTCGCAACACCGGCGAAATGACCGGGCCGCACAGAGCCTTCGAGTTCCGAGCCCAGCGTCGGCACGTCGACGGCGGTCTCCATCGGCCGCGGATACATGTCGGCAACACCGGGCGCGAAAAGATAGTGCACGCCCTCCGCCTCCAGCATCGCCTGGTCGCGGGCAAGGTCGCGCGGATAGCGCGCCAGGTCCTCGTTGGCGCCGAACTGCAGGGGATTGACGAAGATGGTGGCGACGACGATGTCGTTGTCGGCGCGGGCCCGCCGGGCAAGCTCCATATGGCCGACATGAAGATAGCCCATGGTGGGCACGAGACCGATGGTGCGGCCGTCCAGCCGATGCGGCGCCAGCGCCGCGCGCAAATCCGCGATGGTGGTGAAGGTCTGCATCGACGGTTCCTCCTTGCTCTCGCCCTCTCCCGCGGGCGATGCCGCCCGCACGGCTTCTTGCGGGCCGTTTCAGGGTGCGCCGCTTTCTATCTTGTGCAGCGCAAAAAGACAATCGGCAAACACCTTTGCCGGCGATAGGCTCCGCCGCTGGGCAGGGTTGCGTTTTGCGCACTGTACATTTCGCCCAATGCCCAGTAGAGAGCGCGTCGACACGCCCGTCGCATGCGAGCGCAGAGTGCGACGCCAGATCGTCGCGGAACCCGAATTCCGAAAGACCCTACATGACAAGTTTCGAAAGCCTCGCTCCGGCGATGGCAAAGGCGTTGGAAAAACGCGGCTATACCACCCTGACGCCGGTGCAGGTCGCCGTCTCAGACCCGAAGATCGGCGATGCCGATGCGCTGGTCTCCGCCCAGACCGGCTCCGGCAAGACCGTCGCCTTCGGCCTGGCGCTTGCCCCGACGCTGCTTGAGGGCGAAGAGCGCTTCGCCCGCGCGGAGAGCCCGCTCGCCCTCGTCATCGCCCCGACGCGCGAACTTGCCATGCAGGTCAAGCGCGAGCTGGAATGGCTCTACGAGATGACCGGCGCCGTCATCGCCTCCTGCGTCGGCGGCATGGACGTGCGCAACGAGCGGCGCGCGCTGGAACGCGGCGCCCATATCATCGTCGGCACGCCGGGGCGCCTGCGCGACCACATCACCCGCGGCAACCTCGACCTGTCCGCCATCCGCGCCGTCGTGCTCGACGAGGCGGACGAGATGCTGGACCTCGGTTTCCGCGAAGACCTCGAATTCATCCTGGAAGCCGCGCCGGAAGACCGCCGCACGCTGATGTTCTCGGCCACCGTGCCGAAGGAGATCGCCGCGCTTGCGAAGAACTACCAGCGCGATGCGCTGCGCATTTCCACGGCCTCCGAGCGCGAGCAGCATGTCGACATCGACTATCGCGCCCTGCTCGTCGTGCCCGCCGACCGCGAGAACGCCATCATCAACGTGCTGCGCTACTACGATGCGCAGAACGCCATCGTCTTCTGTTCGACCCGCGCGGCGGTGAACCACCTGACGGCCCGATTCAACAATCGCGGCTTCTCGGTCGTGGCGCTTTCCGGCGAACTCAGCCAGAACGAGCGCACCCACGCGCTGCAGGCCATGCGCGACGGCCGCGCCCGCGTCTGCATTGCCACCGACGTCGCCGCCCGCGGCATCGACCTGCCGAACCTCGAACTCGTCATACATGCCGACCTGCCGACCAATCCGGAAACCCTGCTGCACCGCTCGGGCCGCACCGGCCGCGCCGGCCGCAAGGGCGTCAGCGCGCTCATCGTGCCGCTCAGCGCCCGCCGCAAGGCCGAGCGCCTGCTGCAGGCGGCGAACCTCAAGGCGAACTGGGCGACCCCGCCGTCCGCCGAGGACATCCTGCGCCGCGACGACGAGCGCCTGCTCGCCGCCACGATGCTGACCGACACGATCGGCGAAGACGAGATCGAGACGATCGACGCGCTTGCCGCACGCTTCGACGCAAGGCAGCTTGCCGCCGCCGTCGCCCGCTTCTTCAAGGCCGGCCGCTCGGCGCCGGAGGACCTCGTGCCCGTCTCGCTCGAGCAGCGCAAGCCGCGCGAGCGCGGCAACGACTTCGTCCCCGCCGAGACCAAGCGCCCGCGCGACGGTTTCGGGGCGAGTGTCTGGATCTCCGTCTCGGTCGGCCGCAAGCAGCGCGCCGAGCCGCGCTGGCTGATCCCCATGCTGTGCCGCAACGGCAGCATCACCAAGAACGAGATCGGCGCGATCAAGATGCAGCCGGAGGAGACCTATATCGAGCTGTCCGCCGATGCCGCCGACGGCTTCCTCGGCCATATCGGCCCGAGCAGCATGCTGGAGCGCGGCATCCGCGTCACCGTGCTGGAAGGCCAGCCCGACCTGACGCCGCAGCCCTATACCCGCACGCCCGGCGAGAAGACGCAGCGCTACGACAAGCCGGAGCGCCGCGCCGACTGGAAGCCGAGGGGCGAGTTCGACAAGAAGCCGCGTTTCGAGAAGAAGCGCGATTTCGACAAGCCGGAGGGCGCCGCCGCCAAGCCGCACTGGAAGGACCGCGAGGACGGCGGCAAGAAGCCCGCCAAGCCGTTTGCCGGCACGAAACCCTTCAAGGGCAAGCGCGACGAGAAGTTCGCAAAGCCCGACGGCGCCCCGCGCAAGCCGAAGGGCAAGAAGCCGGATCGCTTCTGACGCGGCCGGCGCGTTTGGCCGTGGTTTGGCGACACACCGCGCGCCATTCTCAACGTCATCCTCGGGCTTGACCCGAGGATCCAAATCCAGGGCATGCCGGTGGGATGGATGCTCGGGTCAAGCCCGAGCATGACGGAGGAGAGCGTAGCAGGAGCCAAGGCCAACAGGCCTGTCGATCCAGCGCGGAACTTTCATCACCGCGCCGCATTACCCTCGCGCTTTTGCGAGGGGATTTTCATGACACGCGCCGAGGGCGAAAAGGACGAGTTCGGCCGCTTCGTGACCGGTCTCGGCCGGGGCGTCGCCGGAGCGCTCCTGCTGGCGCTGCCAATGCTGATGACCATGGAGATGTGGTATCTCGGCTTCTACATGGCGCGCGAGCGCCTGTTCCTGCTGCTTCTTGTCAACATTCCCCTCCTCATCCTGCTCGCCCATCGCATCGGCTTCGAGGAGACGTTCACCTGGCGCGAGGCGATGCGTGATGCGACGATCGCCTATGGCATCGGCATCGTCACCAGCCTGGTCGTGCTGACGGCGCTCGGCCTGCTGCGCGGCGGCATGCCGGCGAGCGAGCTTGCCGGCAAGGTCGCCCTGCAATCGGTGCCCGCCAGCATCGGCGCCATGCTCGGCCGCAGCCAGCTCGGCCATAGCGAAGACGACGCGGAGGACGGGGAGACGCCCTATCACGGCGAACTGCTGCTGATGGCGGCCGGCGCGCTCTTCCTCTCGCTCAACATCGCGCCGACCGACGAGATGATGGTGCTGGCCTACAAGATGACGATCTGGCACGCGCTCGTCGTCGCCCTCCTCTCCATCGCCCTCATGCACGGCTTCGTCTATGCGGTGTCCTTCACAGGCGGCCACGAGCTTTCGCCGCAGACGGCCTGGTGGCACGCCTTCGTGCGCTTCACCCTGCCCGGCTACGTCATCGCACTGGCGGTCAGCATCTTCGCCCTGTGGATCTTCGAGCGCCTCGGCGACAGTTCGCCGGTCGAGATCCTGCTGTCCGTCATCGTGCTCAGTTTTCCCGCCGCGCTCGGCGCCGCCGCCGCGCGGTTGATCCTGTGAGGCCGCCATGACCCGCTCCAGACAGGGCCGCCACCGGGAACGCCACGATCCGCACTGGATCGAATGGCTGACCGGCCTTCTCTCCGCCATCCTGATCGCCGCCATGCTCGGCTGGATTGGCTGGGAAGCCTTCACGCGGGAAGCGACGCCGCCAGACCTCTCCGTCACCGTCCTGACGACGGAAAGGACCGGGTCCGGGCATCGCGTCGCCTTCGACATCGCCAATTCCGCCACCACCACCGCCGCGGCCGTCACCGTCGTCGGCCGTCTGCTGGAGGGGAAAACAGTCATCGAGGAGAACCACGTCGTCTTCGACTATGTCGCCGCCGAATCGAAATCGAGAGGCGCGATCCTGTTTTCGAACGATCCGGCCGGGCGGCAGGTGGATATCCATGCCGCCGGCTATACCGATCCGTGACGGCCGGCTCCAAACGGGGAACCAATTCCGCGCCCGGGGATTGAACAGGACACGAGCGGTTTCGGCGACGGTGCAAAGCGGTCACGCCCGGAATTGCGGCGAAACAAGAGATTTGAATATCCGTGTCCGCAGAAGGAAGGGCATGGCCGATCCCGCAAGGTTCTACCCATGGAATGGCCCATTCTCATCCTGCTGACGACACAGGTTCTCCTGCCGGCCTTCTTCCTCTGCTGGCTCTGGCTGCCGCGCCCCGCCGACCGGCTCGGCTGGCTCATGCGTGCCGTCTACGGTGCGGCCTATTTCTCCTTCGTCGCCGTCATCGGCCGCTGGGATTTCCTCGGCGCGGCGCTCGCCCTGCTCCTGCCGGCCGCCTTCGCGACAGCCGCAGCGCTTTCCTACCTGCGCGTGCGCCGCCGCCCGTGGAGCCTGTCGCGCTCCGTGCTGCGCGCGCATGGCTTCACCGCGGCCATGGCGGTCTTCTTCCTGGCGCTGACGGCGCGGGCGCTTTCCGGCTACGGCTACCAGGAAACGGCGGTGTCGCTCGCCTTCCCCTTTTCCGCCGGCACCTATTATGTCGGCCAGGGCGGCGGCACGACGGCGATCAACACCCACCATGCCGACCAGAGCCAGCGCTTCGCGCTCGACATCGTCGCGCTCAACGATTTCGGCATGCGGGCGAAGGGGCTGATGCCGAAGGCGCTCACGGACTACGCGATCTATGACCGCGAGGTGAAGAGCCCCTGCACCGGCATCGCCATCGCCACCCGCGACGGGATCGACGACAACCGTATCTTCGAGACGAACACCGCGGCGCCCGCCGGCAACAACGTCATCCTGGCCTGCGGCACGGCGCGCATCCTGCTCGCCCATTTCCGCCAGGGGTCCATCGCGGTCGCCGCCGGCGCGATCGTGTCGGAAGGCCAGACGCTCGGCCGGGTCGGCAATTCCGGCAATTCCTCCGAGCCGCACCTGCACATGCACGCCTATCTCGGCGGCACGCGGGATTACAACGACGGCCAGGGCGTGCCCATGACCTTCGACGGCCGCTTCCTCGTGCGTGGCTCGACCGTCACGGTGCCTTGATGCGCTCCAGCCAGCCGTCCTCGTCGATGACCTCGACGTTGAATTCCCGCGCCTTGTCGAGCTTGGAGCCGGCGCCCGGCCCCGCCACCACGAGATCCGTCTTCTTGGAGACGGAGCCTGCCACCTTGGCGCCCAGCCGCTCGGCCATCGCCTTCGCCTCGTCGCGCGTCATCTTTTCCAGCGAGCCCGTGAAGACCACCGTCTTGCCGGCGACCGGGCTGGAACTCGCCACCATCGCCTCGGCCGCCTCCGGCGTCACCTCCTGCAGCAGCCGGTCGATGACGTCGAGATTGCGCGGCTCCTTATAGAACTCGACCATCGCCCGGGCGACGACCTCGCCGATGCCGTCGATGCTGTTGAGCTCGTTCCAGGCCTCGCCGGAAAGCGGCGCCGCGCCCTTCATCCCCTCCTCGAAGGCGGCATAGGTGCCATAGGCGCGCGCCAGGATCTTGGCATTGGTCTCGCCGACATGGCGGATGCCGAGCGCATAGATAAAACGGTTGAGCGCGATCGACCGGCGGGCGTCGATGGCGTCATAGAGCTTGCGCACGCTCACCTTGCCGAAACCGTCGATATTCTCCAGCTTGGTCAGCGAGACGGCCTGCCGTTTCTCCAGCGTGAAGATATCGGGCGCGGTGCGGATCGCCAGCGAAGAATCTTCGGCCTCGAAGAAGAAATCGATCTGCTTGGCGCCCAGCCCCTCGATATCGAAGGCGTTGCGCGCGACGAAATGCTTGAGGTGCTCCACGGCCTGCGCGCGGCAGACGAAGCCGCCCGTGCAGCGCGTGACGGAATCGAGCCGGCCCGTCTTCTCGTGGCGCTCGCGCACGGCATGGCTGCCGCAGATCGGGCAGGTCTTCGGGAATTCGTAGCGCTGTGCCTCCGCCGGCCGCTTCTCCATCACCACATCCAGCACCTGCGGGATCACGTCGCCCGCGCGCTGCACGATGACCGTGTCGCCGATGCGGATATCGTGGTCCTCCGCGCGGATGCGCTCGCCGCTATTGCCGATGCCTTCGATATAGTCGGCATTGTGCAGCGTCGCGTTGGTGACGACGACGCCGCCGACGGTGACCGGCGTCAGCCGCGCGACGGGCGTCAGCGCACCGGTGCGGCCGACCTGGATGTCGATCTTCTCGACGGTGGTGAAGGCTTGCTCGGCCGGGAACTTGTGCGCCGTCGCCCAGCGGGGCGAACGGGAACGGAAGCCCAGGCGCTCCTGCAGCGCCAGCTCGTCCACCTTGTAGACGACGCCGTCGATGTCATAGTCGAGATCCGGGCGGGCAAGGCCGATCTCGCGGTAATGGGCGATGATGTCGTCGACGCTGGAAAGCCGCCTCGTCAGCGGGTTGACGGGGAAACCCCAGTTCCGCAGCACCTCGATCATGCCGTATTGCGTATCGGCCGGCATGGCCGACATCTCGCCCCAGGCATAGGCGAAGAAGCGCAGCTTGCGGCTCGCCGTCACCGTGGCGTCGAGCTGGCGCAGCGATCCGGCCGCCGTGTTGCGCGGGTTGACATAGGTCTGCTTGCCTTCCGCCGCCATCTTCTCGTTCAGCGCCAGGAAGTCGCTCTTGGCCATGTAGACCTCGCCGCGCACCTCGACGATATCGGGCGCGCCGGCCGGCAGGCGGTTCGGGATCTCGCCGATGGTCATGACATTGGCCGTGACGTTCTCGCCCGTCGTGCCGTCGCCGCGCGTCGCCGCGCTCACCAGCCGGCCGTTCTCGTAGCGGATCGACATGGAGAGCCCGTCGATCTTCGGCTCGGCGGTGAAGGCGATCGAAGCGTCCGGCAGGCGGCCGAGGAAGCGGTAGACGGAATTGACGAAGTCCCGGACGTCCTCGTCGGAGAACGTATTGTCGAGCGAGAGCATCGGGCGCGAATGAACGATCGGCGCGAAGGTCGGCAGCGGCGCCGAGCCGACGCGGCGCGACGGGCTGTCGTCGCGCACCAGCGCCGGGAACCGCGCCTCGATCGCCTCGTTGCGCCGCTTCAGGGCGTCATAGTCGGCATCCGATATCTCCGGCGCATCCTGGCCGTGGTAGAGTTCGTCATTGCGCGCGATCTCGGCCGCCAGGAAGGCAAGCTCGGCCGCCGCTTCTTCTTCGGTAAGGGTCTCGACGGGGGTCTTCACGTTTGCCATGGCCTGCTCCGGATTCTGCAACAGGTTTTAGAGAAAACGGGGCGAAAGGGAAGATGGGGACATGTCGACACTGCCCTTCATCCAACGGCCGCGGCCGTGGCCTCCCCCTCTGGCTTGCCGGCCATCTCCCCCACAAGGAGGGAGATTGGCAGGAGGAGAAGGCATCCTCAAATCGTATCGTCAAAAAGGAGCAGAACGTCTCCCCATCCAATCTCCCCCCTTGTGGGGGAGATGGCCGGCAGGCCAGAGGGGGGTAAGCCTCGCCCCCTACACCCCGCCCGAAAGCAACCGCGCCGCGGCCGCCCGTGCCTCGTCGGTCACCGAGGCGCCGGCGAGCATGCGGGCGATCTCCTCGGTGCGGGCGCCGTCGTCCATCCGGGCGACGCGGGTGGCGACCGTCTCGCTGCCTTCGACGGGGCCCTTGGAGATGAGGAGATGCGTCGCCGCGCGGGCCGCGACCTGCGGGGCGTGGGTGACGGAGAGCACCTGCACGGTGGCGGAGAGCCGCTTCAGCCGCTGGCCGATGGCATCGGCCACCGCGCCGCCGACGCCGGTGTCGATTTCGTCGAAGACGAGGGTCGGCGCGGAGCCGCGGTCGGCGAGCGCCACCTTCAGCGCCAGCAGGAAACGCGAGAGCTCGCCGCCCGAGGCCACCTTCATGATCGGCCCGGGGCGCGTGCCGGGATTGGTCTGGACGTGGAACTCGACCGTGTCGATCCCCTCCTCCGCGCCGCCCTCCGGATCGGTTGTGATCTCGACCGTGAAGCGCGCACGCTCCAGCTTCAGCGCCGGCAGTTCGGCCATGACGGCAGCGGCCAGCGCCTCGGCGGCATGGTGGCGCTTTTGCGAGAGCGAGCAGGCGGCAAGGTCGAAGGCGGCGCGCGTCTCGGCAAGATGGGCCTGGAGCCGCACCAGCTTCTCCTCGCCGGCATCGAGATCGGCAAGATCGGCGATCATCTTCGCGGCAAGCGCGGGAAGACCGGTGACCGGAACGGAATATTTGCGGGCGGCGGCGCGCAGGGCGAAGAGGCGCTCTTCCGTGCGCTCCAGTTCCTTCGGGTCGTATTCGGTCTTGCGCAGCGCCACGTCCACGGCCATCTGCGCGTCGGAAAGCTGGTTCAGCGCCTGGTCGAGCAGCTCGACCGTCTCCTCCAGAAGGCCCGGCGCCTCGTGGCTCTTGCGCTCCAGCCGGCGCACCAGCGCGGCGATGAGCGGCACGGGCGAGGCATTGCCGTTCAGGAATTCGCTCGCCTCGTTGATGTCGCCGGCGATGCGCTCGGCCTTCATCATGCGGGCGCGGACTTCGGCCAGCGCATCCTCCTCGCCGTCCTGCGGCGAGAGGGTTTCCAGTTCCTCGACGGAAGAGCGCAGGTAATCGGCCTCGCGGGCCGCCGCCTCCACCTTCTCGCGGTGGCGGCGCAGCGTGCGGTCGGCCTCCTTCCACTGGTGGTAGAGCGTGCCGACGTCGCCCGCCGCCTCGCCGAGGCCGCCGAAGGCGTCGAGCAGAAGGCGGTGCGCATCGGTGTCGACAAGCGCGCGGTCGTCGTGCTGGCCGTGGATCTCGACGAGGCGCTGGCCGGCCTGGCGCATCAGCTGCACGGAGACCGGCTGGTCGTTGACGAAGGCCTTGGTACGCCCGTCGGCGGATTGCTGGCGGCGGAAGATCAGGTCGCCGTCGTCATCGATGCCGTTGTCGCGCAGCAGCATGCGGGCGGCATGGCCCTGCGGCACGTCGAAGACGGCCGTCACCTGGCCGCGCTCCACGCCATGACGCACCAGCGAACCGTCGCCCCGCCCGCCGAGGGCGAGCGACAGGCTGTCGAGAAGGATGGACTTGCCGGCGCCCGTCTCGCCCGTCAGCACGGAGAGACCCGGCTCGAAAGCAAGGTCGAGCCGTTCGATCAGGACGATATCGCGGATCGAAAGCTGCGCCAGCATCCGGTGTTTGCTCTTAGGTCAGACGCCGAGCAGGTTCTTGCCGGCGCGGGAAATCCAGGATCCGCTGTTCTCGCGCGGCTCAAGCCCCTTCGACTGAAGCAGCTTGTAGCTGTCGGCATACCACTGGCTGTCGGGATAGTTATGGCCGAGGACCGCCGCCGCCGTCTGCGCTTCCGTATCCACGCCCATGGCATAATAGGTCTCGACGAGACGGGCGAGCGCTTCCTCGATCTGGTTGGTCATCGGATATTTCTCGACGACGACGCGGAAGCGGCTGGCGGCCGCGATATATTCCTTGCGCTCGAGATAGTAGCGGCCGACCTGCATTTCCTTGCCGGCGAGCTGGTCGCGGGCAAAGCGCATCTTGCTCTGCGCATCCTCGACATATTCCGAATCGGGATAGTTCTCGACGACGGCCTGCATGGCTTCCAGCGTCTGCGCGGAGGCGCGCTGGTCCTGCGTCACGCTCGGGATCTGCTTCCAGTAGGCCAAGCCGACGATATATTGCGCATAGGCCGCGTCTTCCGAACCCGGATAGAGGTTGAGATAGCGTTTTCCCGCGGTGATCGCCTCTTCGTTGCGGCCCTGGCGGTAATTGGTGAAGGCCGACATGACGAGCGCCTTGCGCGCTTCCTCGGAGAAGGGATGCTGGCGATCGACGGCCTCGAACTTGCGGCTCGCCTCACCCACCTTGCCGGCATTGAGGTTGGCAAGGCCCTGGTTGTAGAGCGTGTCGGCCGGCTCGGTCTCGCCGGTCAGCTTGGTGATGTCGATGTCCGGATCCGACTGGCACGCAGAAAGAACGACAGGCGAAGCCGCCGCAAAAAGCGTAAGATAGACAATGCGCGCCGTCTTCTTCACACCAACAGACCCTGCAACAACCATGTGACAATCCCAGTTCAACGGACGCGATGCGGTAACCCGCCGCGCGCGCCCCGCGTTGTATCTCCAAATGCCTGAAGACCGCAACGCCATGCCGGCGCATTAACGCATTTTTATGGCAAGGCCGTCTGGAAGGCTGCAGCCGGAAAAGATCCCCCTCAGAGGGACCAGGGTGCGAATTCCGGCGCGTTGACGGCGATCAGTTCGCGCTGGCCGGGACGCGAGCGCGGCGCGGCAGCCTCGACGACCTCATAGGCCGTCCGGTCGCTGAGCAGCGCCTTCAGCGCATGGGCGTTCATCTTGTGGCCGCCGCGATAGGAGCGGTAGCAGCCGATGAACTGCGCGCCGGCAAGCGCGAGGTCGCCGACGGCGTCGAGCGTCTTGTGGCGCACGAACTCGTCGCCGGCATAGCGCAGGCCCTCGACATTGATCACGGTGTTGTCGTCGGAGATGACGACGGAGTTTTCCAGCGACGAGCCGAGCGCGAAGCCGGCCGCCCAGAGCTTCTCCACGTCGCGCATGAAGCCGAAGGTGCGGGCGCGCGACAGTTCGTTGCGGAAGGTACCCGGCGTCAGGTCGCCCTTCCAGGACTGGCGGCCGATCAGCGGGCAGTCGAAATCGATCTCGACCTCGAAGCGCGTGCCGTCATAGGGCGAGAACTCGGCCCAGGACGCCCCGGCCTCGACGCGCACCGGCTTGACGATGCGGATGTAACGGCGCTTGACGGCGAGCGGAATGAGGCCGACCTGGTCGATGGCATCGATGAACGGTGCAGAACTGCCGTCCATGATCGGCATCTCGGCGCCGTGCACCTCGATGAGGACATTGTCGAGGCCGAGCGCATAGAGCGCGGCCATGACGTGCTCGACGGTGGCGATGGACGTCGCAAGGGAGAAGCCGAGGACGGTGCACAGATCCGTGTTGCCGACCTGCGCGGAGACCGCGCGGTATTCACTGACGGTGCCGTCGTCGTGCAGGCGCTGGAAGACAATGCCGCTGTCGGCTTCTGCCGGATTGAAGGTGATCGACACGGCCGCGCCGGAATGGACGCCCGTGCCCGAAATGGTCACCGGGCTCGCAATCGTCGTCTGGAAACCGAGCATACCGATCGTCATGTGCATTCGCCTCGTCTTGCTGCCGGCTCATTCCTCGCCGACATTCTGTCTTTGATGGGCTCGCGGGAGCCCCGGTCTTTCATTGGCCCAAGGAAACCCTTGGCCGGGCGCGCTGCGCCCACCGACAAGTCCGCCTCAGCGTCTGGAGTGATTTGATGCGCTCCGGCGTGATGCCGGCATCCGATCCCTGACTGGCCCCTGTGCCTAGGCTGAATGTAGTAGGTCCCTCAGGGCTACACAAATCACTGTTTCTTTCGCTTTGTTACGCTTTATTTCCGCGGCAAGCGCTTGAAATCAGACGCGAATCAAAAATGCCCGGACCAGGGTCCGGGCATTTCGAAAACGGGCTTGCGAAGAGGTCTCAGTTCGACTGGCGGCGCAGGAAGGCCGGGATTTCGAGCTGGTCATCCTCGCCGAGCGAACGCGGCTGCGGATTGGCGCGGCCATGGTCGTCGAGCTGGCCGCGACGCGGGGCGTAGAGGCTGGCCTCGGCCGACAGCGGGCGACGCTGCTGCTGCGGCTGGACGACCGGCTCCTGGGCGGCCTGCGCCTCCTCATGACGGCCGAGCGAGGACGTCAGGCGCTTCAGGAGACCCATCGGACCGCGCTCCTCGCCGTGCGAGGCGACCGGCTGCTGGGCGGCGCGGTGATCGATCTCGGCCTGCACGACCGGCGGGAAGTCCTCGATCTTCGGCATGCGCGTCGCCTGCGGCTCCTGACGGATGATCGGAGCCGACGGCTCGACGCGCTGCTGCATGACCGGAGCCTGCTGCATCGGCTGCTGCACCGGAGCGGCACGCTGGACGACCGGGGCTTCAGCCGGAGCCGCGAAGAGACGGTTCTGCAGGCGCGGCTCTTCGTGGACGGAAGCGACAGGCTGCTGCACCTGAACCGGACGGCTCACCGGAATGGCGAGTTCCCGCTCGAGGGTCTCTTCCGAGGCGCGGATGGCTTCGGCGATCGGGTCGATAACCGGCTGCTGGACGACCGGCTGCTGCAGGACGGGCTGGTGAACCGGCTGGGGCGCGACGGCCTGGACCTGCGGCTGGACCGGAACGGCGGCGGAGGGGCGAGTTACCGGCTTGCTGAGGTTGCGAAAGTCAGCATTACGTGCAGCCACCTCCGAGGCCGCGCGGTCGATACCGGTTGCAACAACGGAAACGCGGATGAGGCCTTCGAGCTCTTCGTCGAAGGTCGCGCCGAGAATGATGTTTGCGTCCGGATCGACTTCCTCGCGGATACGGGTCGCGGCTTCGTCGACTTCGAAGAGGGTGAGGTCACGGCCACCGGTGATGGAGATCAGGAGGCCCTGCGCACCCTTCATCGAGGTCTCGTCGAGCAGCGGGTTGGCGATCGCGGCTTCCGCGGCGGCCATTGCACGGCCTTCGCCCGAAGCTTCGCCCGTGCCCATCATGGCGCGGCCCATCTCGCGCATCACCGAGCGGACGTCGGCGAAGTCGAGGTTGATGAGGCCTTCCTTGACCATCAGGTCGGTGATGCAGGCGACGCCCGAATAGAGCACCTGGTCGGCCATCGCGAAGGCGTCGGCAAACGTGGTCTTGTCGTTGGCGATGCGGAAGAGGTTTTGGTTCGGGATGACGATCAGCGTGTCGACCGACTTCTGCAGTTCCTGGATGCCCTCTTCGGCAAGGCGCATGCGGCGGCCGCCTTCGAAGTGGAACGGCTTGGTGACGACGCCGACGGTCAGGATGCCCTTGTTGCGGGCGGCCTGGGCGACGACGGGAGCGGCGCCCGTGCCCGTGCCGCCGCCCATGCCGGCGGTGACGAAGCACATGTGGGTGCCGTTCAGGTGATCGATGATCTCGTCGATGCACTCTTCGGCGGCGGCGCGACCGACTTCCGGCTGCGAGCCGGCGCCGAGGCCTTCGGTGACCTGGACGCCCATCTGGATGATGCGCGAAGCCTTGGTCATGGACAGCGCCTGGGCATCGGTGTTGGCGACGACGAAGTCGACGCCCTCCAGGCCCGCGGTGATCATGTTGTTGACGGCATTGCCGCCGCCGCCGCCGACGCCGAAGACGGTGATGCGGGGCTTCAGCTCGGTGATGTCCGGCTTCTGGAGTTTGATAGTCATTGCAGTGTTCCTTTCGTTTCCGGCCGCTTCGCCCAGCCGGTCTATTCCCAATAAGCGTTGTCGGTCTCTCCCGGCGGGGCCGCCGGGAAACCCGTCAGAAACTTTCCTTCAGCCACTGGCCCATGCGGGCGATGCGGCCGTTGCCACCCGTGAGCTGCGAGAGCATGCCACCCTGCACAGCGTGTTCTTCCAGTTCCGCGACCTGCGGATAGATCATCAGGCCCACCGCCGTCGAAAAGGCTGGCCCCTTGGCCGCCGTCGGCAGGCCGGACACGCCGAGCGGGCGGCCGATGCGGACATTGCGGGCAAGGATGCGGCGCGCCGCTTCCGGCAGGCCGGTTAGCTGGCTGGCGCCGCCCGTCAGCACGATCCTTTTCCCGACGATCGGCGAGAAGCCGGAGCGCTGGATGCGGTCGCGGATGAGTTCGAGCGTCTCTTCGATGCGGGCGCGCACGATGCGCGACAGCAGCGCGCGCGGCACATGAGTCGGCTGGTCGCGGTCGTCGTCGCCGATCGGCGGGACGGTGACGATATCGCGGTCGTCGCCGGCATTCGGCAGGGCCGAGCCGTGCACGACCTTCAACCGTTCGGCGTCCTCGATGCGGGTCGAAAGACCGCGCGCGAGGTCCGTGGTGACGTGGTGGCCGCCGAGCGAAACGGCATCCGAATGCACCAGCTTGCCTTCGGCGAAGACCGAGATCGTCGTCGTGCCCCCGCCCATGTCGATGGAGGCGCAGCCGAGTTCGACCTCGTCGTCGACGAGGGCCGAAAGGCCGCTGGCATAGGGCGTCGCCACCATACCCTCGACGGAAAGATGCGCGCGGTTGATGCACAGTTCGAGGTTCTTCAGCGCGGCGCGTTCGGCGGTCAGCACATGCATGTCGACGCCGAGCACGTCGCCGAACATGGAGAGCGGATCGCGGATGCCGCGCTCGCCGTCGAGCGAAAAGCCCGTCGGCAGCGAATGGAGGATGGCGCGGTCCTGGCGCAGCGACTGCTGGCCGGCAACGGCGAGCACCTTGCGCAGGTCGTTGGCGTCCACTTCCTGGCCGCCGAGGTCGATGGTGGCGGTGTAGACGTCGCTCTGCAGGCGCCCGGCAGAAACGTTGACGATCAGGCTCTCGATGGTGAGACCGGCCATGCGCTCGGCCGCATCGACGGCAAGCCGCACGACGCTTTCGGCCGCGTCGAGATCGATGATGACGCCGTTCTTCACGCCGCGGGATTTCTGGTGGCCGATGCCGATCACCTCGACATTGTGCGTGCGGCCGGGAAGGATCTCGCTCTCGGCGCGCGGCGTCAGCCGGCCGATCATGCAGACGACCTTGGTGGAGCCGATATCGAGGACCGAAACGACATGCGCCCGCTTGGAGGAAAGCGGCTTCAAGCGCGGCAGGCCGAAATGGGACGAACCGAAAATGCTCATGTGCGCTTCGCTGCCTTCTTCAGGTCCTTCGTTCTCTGCTCGACCGCCGCATTGCGGCGTTCCAGCGCCCCTTCCGTCAGGCGGACCGTCGTGCGGTCTTCCAGCCGAAGATCGACGGCCGCAATGTCCCGCTCCAGGATCTCCTGCTCGGCCTGCAGCGTCGCCAGCGTATCCATGGCGCGCGGCACATCGTGCTCCGGCAGCTTGACGACGATGCCGTTGTCGAGGCGCAGGTCCCAGCGGCGGCCGGCGACCCGGATATAGGCCTTCACCCGCGCCTTGATCTCCGGCCAGTTGTCGAACTCGTCGGCAAAACCGGCTGCGGCCGTCTCGGCATCGCGGCCGACGAACAGCGGCAGCGTCGAAAACTTGTTGTCGCGCAGCGGCGCGATCACGCTGCCGTTCTTCTCGATCAGCGAGAGGTCGGTGCCATGCTGCCAGATGCCGAAGGCTTCACGCTCCTTGAGCGTGATCTCGATCGTGCCCGGATAGACTTTTCGCACCGAGGCGTCCTCGACCCAGGGCAGTTCGGTCAGCTGCCTGCGCGCCTCCTTGACGTCGAGGGCAACGAGCGAAGTCGTGCCGTCGAGGCCGAGGCGCTCGAGAATGTCGATTTCCGAGGTCTCGCGGTTGCCCGAGACCTTCACATCCTCGATGGCGAAGCCGATCGCCGTCGTCGAGGCTTGCGCGACGTCCTGCGAATGGCCGCCGAGCGACATGCCGTAGAGACCCGTCGCGCCGATGAACAGCGCGGTCGCGATGCTGCCGGTGTGGCGCGGAATATGGATGCGGCCGGCCGCAAGGCTGATCAGGAACCGGACGATCCGGCGCAGCGGGCGCGGCAGAACACGGCCGGCTTCCGCTTCCGAAAACCCTTCGGGACGCACCCTGCTCTTCTTGACGCTCAACGCAAGCACGACGCGTCCTCCACCATCCACCGCAAGAATTCACCAAAGGAGTGGCCGGCATGAACGGCCATTTCGGGCACCAGCGAGGTCGGGGTCATGCCGGGCTGGGTGTTGATCTCCAGCCAGACAAGCTCACCGTTTTCGGAGAACCGGTCGTCGTAACGGAAGTCGGAACGGCTGACGCCACGGCACCCGATCGCTTGATGCGCCTTGAGTGCGAGTGTTTGTACTTTTTGGTAAATATTCGGTGAAATCTGCGCCGGGATGACGTGTTTCGAGCCGCCTTTCACATATTTGGAATCATAGTCGTAGAAGGCGTGGCCCTGCGGCACCACTTCCGTGACGCCGAGCGCGACATCACCCATGACGCCGCAGGTCAGTTCACGACCATAAATGTAGCGCTCGACCATGACGCTGTCGCCATAGCGCCATTCCGAGGAGGTGATGATCTGCGGGGGGTGCGACTGGTCTTCCTTGACCATGACGACGCCGAAGGACGAGCCCTCACGCACGGGCTTGACCACATAGGGCGGCTTCATCGGGTGCGAGGAGGTGAAATCGAAGCGGTTCATCAACCGCTGCTCGGCGACCGGGATGCCGGCGGCCTTGGCGACGATCTTCGCCTGCGCCTTGTCCATGGCAAGGGCGGAGGCGAGCACGCCGGAATGGGTATAGGGGATTTCGAGATATTCGAGGATGCCCTGGATGGTGCCGTCCTCGCCGAAGGGGCCGTGCAGGGCGTTGAAGGCGACGTCCGGCTTCAGGTCGGCAAGGACGCTGGCCACGTCATGACCGACATCGACGCGCGTGATCCTGTAGCCCTCGGCCTCGAGCGCATCCGCGCAGGCGTTGCCCGACGAAAGGCTCACCGGCCGTTCCGACGAAAAACCACCCATCAGCATCGCGACATGCTTTACGCTCATAGAACCCTCGACTGAATTCCGCACACTGCCCCTCGTCCCTTGCGCGGACCTGATTTGCCCTGGCGATCCGACTCGGGGAGCGAGTTGGGATCACTAGAGCGCCATTAAGGTTAATGAAGCGTTTACTTTCGTTAACCGGTGCCGCCCGGAGGCGAATTTTCCCGTCCCGAATCAGGTCACGCTTCGATTCTCTCTCTGGAATCAGAGAGTTGTGGCCGGTGCAAGAAAAAGAAGAATTTAGGGATCGCTAAAGCGGAGGCGCCGGGCCGGCCCCGCACCCGCAAAGCCTTGGTAAACGCGGGCGCGCCTGCAGGCGCACGAAAAGTACGATTTTTTACCGCCCGGTATACTTTTATTGTTTCGCTGACCGCCCGGTTGACGTATTAAGCCGTCGCTGCCTCCCAAGACAGCCTCAAGAACCAAGAAAAGGCACCCACGATGAGTGATACTCTCGCTTCCGGGTCGCCGACCGCAACGCATTCCAACCGCGCCGGGCTCAACTCCCCGGCGCGCGTTCTTTTTGCAAGCCTGGTCGGAACGACCATCGAATTCTTCGATTTCTACGTCTATGCCACCGCCGCCGTGCTGGTCTTCCCGACGCTGTTCTTCCCGAACAGCGACCCGACGACGGCCCTGCTCGCCTCCTTCGCGACCTTCTCGATCGCCTTCTTCGCCCGCCCGCTCGGCGCCATCGTCTTCGGGCACTACGGCGACCGCATCGGCCGCAAGACGACGCTGGTGGCGGCCCTCCTGACCATGGGCGTCTCGACCGTGATCATCGGCCTGCTGCCCTCCTACGAGACGATCGGCGTCATGGCGCCGCTGCTGCTGGCGCTCTGCCGATTCGGCCAGGGTTTCGGCCTCGGCGGCGAATGGGGCGGCGCGGTGCTGCTGGCGACGGAGAACGCCCCGCCCGGCAAGCGCAGCTGGTACGGCATGTTCCCGCAGCTCGGCGCGCCCGTCGGCCTGTTCCTCTCCTCCGGCATCTTCTGGCTGCTGCTGCACGTCATGTCGCAGGAAGCGCTGCTCGCCTGGGGCTGGCGCATTCCCTTCGTCGCCTCGATCGTGCTGATCGCCGTCGGCCTGTGGGTCCGCCTGTCGATCACCGAGACGCCGGCCTTCCAGAAGGCCATCGAGAAGCAGGAGCGGGTCGAGGTGCCGGTCGTGGAGCTCTTCCGCAACCACAAGCGCAGCCTCTTCCTCGGCACCTTCGTGGCGCTCGCCACCTTCGTGCTGTTCTATATCGGCTCGGCCTACCTGCTCTCCTATAACGTCAAGGTGCTGAAGCTGCCCTTCGTCGAAGCGCTGGAAATCCAGCTCCTCGGCTCGGTCTTGTTCGGCCTGTTCATCCCCTTGGCCGGAAAGCTCGCCGAACGGTTCGGCCGCCGCGAAGTGCTGATCCTGACGACGGTGCTGATCGGCGCCTTCTCGTTCTTCCTGCCGGGGCTGATGACGGGCGGCGAGAGCGGCATCGTCCTCTTCGTCATCCTCGCCATGGCGTTGATGGGCATGACCTACGGCCTCATCGGCACGGCGCTCGCAGCGCCCTTCCCCACGAAGGTGCGCTATACGGGCTCGTCCATCACCTTCAACTTCGCCGGCATCTTCGGCGCCTCGCTGGCGCCCTATATCGCGACGTGGCTGCAGGCGAACTACGGCATAACCTACGTCGGCTACTATCTCGGCCTGTCGGCGGTCATCACGCTGGCCTGCATCCTGCTTTCGGGCAAGGAAGAGGTCTGAGCCCTTCGGGACCTTCGAGAGAAAACCCGCCGCGGCGACGCGGCGGGTTCTTTTTGTCCGCGATCAGTCGTCCTCGCCGACAACCTTCCAGATCACCGCGCCGATCACCGCGCCGAGGACCGGAGCGAGCCAGAACAGCCAAAGCTGCGAAAGCGCCGCCGTATCGGCAAAGAGCGCGACGCCGGTCGAGCGGGCCGGATTGACCGAGGTGTTCGTCACCGGGATCGAGATGAGATGGATCAGCGTCAGGCCGAGGCCGATGGCGATCGGTGCAAAGCCGACCGGCGCACGGCCATGGGTCGAACCGAGGATGATGATGAGGAAGAAGGCCGTCAGCACCACTTCGGCAACCAGCGCCGCCGTCAGCGAATAGCCGCCGGGCGACAGGTCGCCATACCCGTTCGAGGCGAAGCCGCCCGCCTGAAAGCCCGTCTTGCCGGAGGCGATGAGATAAAGCACCACCGCCGCGACGACCGCGCCTACGACCTGCGCCACGATATAGGGCACAAGGCTGGACGCTGGGAACTTGCCGGCGACCGTCAGGCCCACGGAGACGGCCGGGTTGAAGTGCCCGCCGGAGATGCCGCCGACCGTATAGGCCATGGTGAGCACCGTAAGGCCGAAGGCGAAGGCGACACCGAGATGGCCGATGCCGACCTCCGGGAAGGCGGCGGCCAGCACCGCGCTGCCGCAACCGCCGAAGACGAGCCAGAACGTGCCGAGGAATTCGGCTGAGAGTTTCTTGAACATGAATGCCCCCTGGTCAAAACCCCGCTGGAGCGGGGCTTCATCGCGCAACCAACGCGCGACCGAGCATAGCCTTCGCTAAACCCGCATGAACAGGGGCTGAACGAAGAAAATGAACCTGCGCGCCTGCTAATCAAGCACGCAGATTCGCCTTCAATGCAAGGGTGGGGTCGGCCTGCACCGCACCGCTTTCACCGACCAGCCTCCAGGCCACCGCACCGACGACGGCTCCGAGCATCGGGGCGAGCCAGAACAGCCAGAGCTGCGAGAGCGCCGCCGTCTCGGCAAAGAAGGCAACGCCCGTCGAGCGGGCCGGGTTGAGGGAGGTGTTGGTGACCGGGATCGAAACAAGGTTGATCGCCGTCAGGCTGAGGCCGATGACGATGGGCGCGACATCCACCGGCGCACGGCGATGGGTTGAGCCGAGGATGATGAAAAGGAAGAGCGCCATCAGCACCACTTCACTCACCAGGCCGGCCATCAGAGAATAGCCACCCGGGGAGAGATCGCCATAGCCGTTCGCGGCAAAACCGCCCGGCTCGAAGCCCGCCTTGCCGGAGGCGACGAGATAGAGAACGGCGCCCGCCGCCGTCGCACCCGCGACCTGCGCCACCATGTAGGGCAGGATATGGCTGGCCGGAAACCGGCCAGCGACGGCAAGGCCCAAGGAAACGGCCGGGTTCATGTGCCCGCCGGAAATGCCGCCGATCGTGTAGATCATCACCATCAGCGCGATGCCGGCGGCAAGGGAGACGCCGGCAAGGCCGATGCCGACCTGCGGAAAGGCCGAGGCCAATATCCCGCTGCCACAGCCGCAGAAGACGAGCCAGAACGTGCCGATGAACTCGGCGGCAAGTTTCCTGTTCATGAATACCCCCATCAGGACCCTGGCATGCAGGGCCGCCGCGCGCCGGAGGCGCGACGTCACACGGTTTCGTTTCGGTGAACTTGCCTGTGGGGGAGAGGGCGTTTCTCGAACGCCCCAGCAAGAATCGTGTCGGATCAGGCCGTTGCGCGGCCCAGGAACTCCTTGACCTCGTAGCCCGGCATGAAATTGCCGAGGCGCTTGATCTCCCATTGCAGCATGATGCCGGAATGCTCCAGCACGCGGCTGCGCACGGTCTCGCCGAGATATTCCAGCTCGTAGCCGGTGGCCTGGCCCGTGTTGATCATGAAGTTGCAATGCATCGGCGACATCTGCGCGCCGCCGATCATCATGCCGCGGCAGCCCGCCTCGTCGATCAGCTTCCAGGCCGAATGGCCTTCCGGGTTCTTGAAGGTCGAGCCGCCGGTCTTCTCGCGGATCGGCTGCACGGTCTCGCGATGCTGGCGCACGGCGTCCATCCTGCCGCGGATATCCGTCTTGTCACCCGCCTCGCCCTGGAAGATCGCGTGGGTGAAGATCAGGTCGGCCGGCGCGGCCGAATGGCGGTAGGTATAGCCCATGTCGGCATTGGACAGCACATGCGGATTGCCCTTGCGGTCGACCGCATGCACCTCCACGACGAGGTCCTTGGTCTCGCCGCCGTTGGCGCCGGCATTCATGCGCAGCGCGCCGCCGATGGAGCCCGGAATGCCGTAATAGAACTCGAAGCCGGCAATGCCGTGATCGAGCGCCATGGCGGCGATGTTCTTGTCCGGGCAAATCGCGCCGGCCTTGATGCGGTTCCCGCCGACCAGCTCGACATCGCCGAAACCCTTGGCCGAAAGACGGATGACGACGCCCGGAATGCCGCCGTCGCGCACCAGGAGGTTCGAGCCGACGCCGGTCACGGTGACCGGCACGTCCGCGGGCACGAGCTTCAGGAAAGTCGCGAGGTCATCGGCGTCGTGCGGATGGAACATCAGCTCGGCAAGGCCGCCGGCGCGGAACCAGGTGACGCGGTCCATCGGCGCATCGGGCGTCAGGCGACCGCGGACCTCCTTGATCCCCTCGCCCAACGACGCCAGAAGTTTCGCACCATCCACCTGCTTCATGCCACCTGCCCCGAAATGCCTGCCAAGTCCTTCGGCAGCGCCTGCGCCCAATGCGTGATACTGCCAGCCCCCAAGAGAACCACAAAGTCACCGGGCTTTGCAATGCCGGCAACAAGAGGCGCCAGGGCTTCCGGCGAGGTGAGGAACCGCGCGTCGCGGTGGCCGGCGGACTTGATGCGGGAGACCAGCTCCTCCGCGCTGACGCCCTCGACCGGATCCTCGCCCGCCGCATAGATCGGCGCGATCATCACCGTGTCGGCATCGTTGAAGCAGCCGGCGAACTCCTCGAAGAGGCTCGCGACGCGGCTGTAGCGGTGCGGCTGGTGAACCGCGATGACGCGGCCCGCGCAGGCCTCGCGCGCCGCGCGCAGCACAGCCTTGATCTCGACCGGATGGTGGCCGTAATCGTCGTAGACGTTGACGCCGTTCCAGCCGCCGGTCAGCGTGAAGCGGCGCTTGACGCCGCCGAAACCGGCGAGCCCCCGGGCGATCGCTTCCGACGTGATACCGAGGCGCTGGGCGACGGCGATCGCCGCGGTCGCGTTGGAAACGTTGTGGCGGCCCGGCATCGGCAGACGCAGGTCCTTCAGCGAAATGACCTGGCCGGTGCGGCGGCGACGGATCTCGACGTCGAAGACGGAGGTCGCGCCGTCCATGCGGATATTACCGAAGCGCACGTCGGCCTGCGGGTTCTCGCCATAGGTGATGACCTTGCGGTCCTCGATGCGGCTGACCATGGCCTGCACCTCGGGATGATCGAGGCACATGACGCCGAAGCCGTAGAACGGCACGTTCTCGACGAACTGGCGGAAGGCGGCGCGCACGGCGTCGAAATTGCCGTAATGGTCGAGATGCTCGGGATCGATATTGGTAACGATGGCGACATCCGCCGGCAGCTTCAGGAAGGTGCCGTCCGATTCGTCCGCCTCCACCACCATCCACTCGCCCTCGCCCATGCGGGCGTTGGTGCCGTAGGCGTTGATGATGCCGCCGTTGATGACGGTCGGGTCGAGGCCGCCGGCCTCGAGGAGCGTGGCCACCATCGAGGTCGTCGTCGTTTTGCCGTGCGTGCCGCCGATGGCGATCGCGTTGCGGAAGCGCATCAGCTCGGCGAGCATTTCGGCCCGGCGCACGACGGGCAGCAGCTTTTCACGCGCCGCGACGAGTTCCGGATTGTTCTTCTTGATGGCGGTGGAGACGACGACCACCTCGGCCTCGCCCAGGTTCTCCGCCTTGTGGCCGACGAAGACCTCGATGCCCTTGTCGCGCAGGCGCTGCACATTGGCGCTGTCGGCTTGGTCGGAGCCCTGCACCTTGTGGCCGAGATTGTGCAGCACCTCCGCGATGCCGCTCATGCCGATGCCGCCAATGCCGATGAAATGAACGAGCCCTATGCTCTGCGGCATCTTCATGGCCGTTCTCCCTTGAATTGCGCAATCGTCCTGCCGCCCGCAATAGCCTCAACCATCGAGGCGAGCAAGCGCGCGGCATCCGGTTTGCCCGCCTTTCTGGCGTTCGCGGCCATGTCCGTCATGCGGGCCGGATCGTGCATTGCCTTGGAAACGATGCTCGCCAGGCGCTCCGTCGAAAGCTCTCCCTGGGCGATCACCTTCGCCCCGCCGCCGGAGGCGAGCGCCGCGGCATTGGCCGCCTGGTCGTGATCAAGCGCATAGGGATAGGGCACGAGGATGGCGGGACGGCCGATGACCGAGACTTCCGACACCGTCGAGGCGCCGGAGCGGCTGATGACGAGATGGGCGTTGCCGATGCGCGCGGCCATGTCGGTGAAGAAGGGCGAGACGTCGGCCGGGATGCCGAGTTCAAAATAGGTGCGCACCACCTCGTCGCGGTCTTCCGGCCGCGCCTGCTGGGTGATCCTGAGCCGCGCCCGGTCCGCCGGCTCCATGGCCGCGATGGCCGAGGGGATGGCCTTGGAGAAGAACTGCGCGCCCTGGCTGCCGCCGAAGACGACGAGGCGGAACTCGCCGTCCGTCGAAGCGTGATAGGGAATGTTTGCGGCCTCGAGCACGGCGGGGCGGACCGGATTGCCCGTCGTGACCGTCTTGTCGGCATGGGAACCGCCCGTCTCCGGCAGGAAGCCGCCGGCAATGGCCTTCACGCGGCTCGCCAGCGCCTTGTTGGCGCGGCCCATCACGGCGTTCTGCTCGTGGATCATCGAGGGGATGCCCATGCCCGTCGCGGCAAGAAGCGGCGGCACGGTGGGATAGCCGCCGAAGCCGACCACGACCTTCGGCCGCAGCCGCGCCATCAGCTTGCGCGCGACGCGGATGCCCTTCCACAGCGTCAGGAGCGATTTCACCACACTGACCGGGTTCTTCGAACCGATCGTCGCCGAGGGGACGATATGGATCTCGTCGGCCGGGAACTTTCCGGCGAAACGCTCGGCGCGGCTGTCGGTGACGAGATGCACCGACCAGCCGCCGGCCTTCAGCTCATGGGCCAGCGCCTCCGCGGGGAAGAGATGGCCGCCGGTGCCCCCGGCGGCGAGAAGAACGATGCCTTTGCTCATGGAGTGCATGCCTTGTGCGTTGCGGAGGGGGTGAATCCCGCTTGCGCCATCGCGCCCGTCACTCCGCCGGCGCCACGATGCCGCCGCGGAAGAGGCTGCGCTCGGAGGCGCGCTTTTCCGGACGATGGCGGGTCAGGGCGAGGACGAAGCCAGCCGTCACGCAGATGGCGATCATCGACGAGCCGCCATAGGAGATCAGCGGCAGCGTCATGCCCTTGGCCGGCAGCAGTTCGAGGTTCACGCCGATATTGATCATCGACTGCGTGCCGATCTGCAGCACGAGGCCCGCGACGGCGAAGCGCGTGAAATCGTTGCGCTCCTTGAAGGCATGGTTGAGGCCGCGCATCACCACGAAGGCGAAGATCAGGACGATGACCATGCAGAACAGGATGCCGAACTCCTCCGCCGCGACGGAGAAGATGAAGTCGGTATGGCTGTCCGGGATGATGCGCTTGACGGTGCCCTCGCCCGGCCCCTGGCCGAACCAGTCGCCGCGGATGATGGCTTCCCGCGCCGTGTCCATCTGGAACGTGTCGCCCTCGCCGGTCAGGAACTTGTCGATACGGCCCGCGACGTGCGGCAGGAACGTGTAGGCCGTCAGCAGGCCGCCGACGGCCGCCCCGCCGAGCACGATGATCCACAGCCACGGCATGCCGGCCATGAAGAACATGCCGCCCCACACGGCTGCCGTCAGGATCGTCTGGCCAAGGTCGGGCTGGGCGACGAGCAGCGCGGCGACGATGCCGAAGAGGATGATGGCGAAGAGGTTGCCGGGGATTTCCGGCTGGCGCGCGTGCTCTGCGAAGAGCCAGGCGCAGATGACGACGAAGGCCGGCTTCATGAATTCGGACGGCTGGAGGGAGAAGCTGCCGATGGAGATCCAGCGCCGCGAGCCCTTGACCTCGACGCCGAAGAACAGCGCCAGCACCATGGCGGCAAGCGACACGACGAGCAGGATCATCGCCGCCCGGCGCACCTGGCGCGGCGACAGGAAGGAGATGCCGAACATGATGGCGATGGCCGGCAGCAGGAACACGGCATGGCGTTTGACGAAGTGGAAGCTGTCGAGCCCGAGGCGCTCGGCAACCGGCGGGCTTGCCGCGAAGGACAGCATGAAGCCGAGACCCATCAACAGGATGAAAGCCGCCAGGAAGAACCGGTCTATCGTCCAGAACCAGTCCGCCAATGCACCACGTTCGGCACGACTAACCATTTTTCCGTTCCTTCGCTGAGCGGCTCCGGGTTTGCTGCCTTGCCCTCCTCCCCTCCGTCATCCTCGGGCTTGACCCGAGGATGACGGAAGAGAGGGAGGGAAGGTCGCAAACCCCGAAACCATCCTAAACCTCGACCAGCATGGACACGTCCGGCAGTGCGGAAACGTGTTTCACGAAGGCGTCGCCTCTGACTTCAAAGTTCTTGTACTGGTCGAAGCTTGCGCAAGCCGGGGAAAGCAGAACGGCGACGGGGCCGTTTCCATCTTTTTCGGCATCCGCCGCCGCGTCCTGAACCGCCCGCTCCAGCGTGCCCGACAGGTCGAAAGGCACGGCCGCGCCGAGCGTCGCGGCGAATTCGGGCGCCGCCTCGCCGATGAGATAGGCCTTGGCGATCTTCGGAAAGAAGGCGGCAAGCGACGAAATCCCGCCCTCCTTCGGCACGCCGCCGGCGATCCAGTAGATGCGCTCGAAGCTCGATAGCGCCGGCGCCGCCGCATCCGCATTCGTCGCCTTGGAATCGTTGACGAACAGCGCCTCGCCCTTGCGCCCCACCGGCTGCATGCGGTGCTTGAGGCCCGGGAAGGAGGCAAGGCCGGCGCGGATCTCGTCCTCGCCAAGGCCGACCGCAAGGCAGGCCGCGACGGCGGCGGCGGCGTTCTGCGCATTGTGCGCGCCGCGCAGGGTCTGGATCGGCGAAAGGTCCGCTATCACGCGGGTCGCGCCGCTTTGCGCCAGCACGAGCCGCGCACCGTCGGCATAGATGCCGTCGGCCAGAACGTTGCGCTTGGAGATGCGCACGACCTTCGTGCCGGCCCGCTCGATACGGTCGGCGATCATCGTGCAATGACTGTCGTCGACGCCGACGATCGCCGTGTCACTGGCAGCGACGAGGCGTTCCTTGACGTCGGCATAATGCTGCATCGAGCCGTGGCGGTCGAGATGATCGGGCGTCAGGTTGATGAGGATGCCGGCGGACGGGTCCAGCGTCGGCGCCAGGTCGATCTGGTAGGAGGAGCACTCCACCACGTAGAAGCGCCCGGCCTTCGGCGGATCGAGCGTCAGCACCGCGGTGCCGATATTGCCGCCGAGCTGGGTATCGCGGCCGCTCGATTTCAGGATATGGGCGATCAGCGCCGTCGTCGTCGACTTGCCGTTCGTGCCGGTGATGGCGACGAAGGGGCAATCGGGCGCATGCGCCCGGCGCTCGCGCGCGAAAAGCTCGACATCGCCGATGATCTCGACGCCTGCGGCACGGGCAAGCTCCGCGCTCCAGTGGGGTTTGGGATGGGTGAGCGGCACGCCGGGCGAAAGCACGAGCGCGTCGACGGCCTGCCAGTCGAGATTTCGCAGGTCCCCCGTCCGGATGCCGGCGGACGACGCGTTCTCGACGCTCGCCGCGCTGTCGTCCCAGGCGGTGACGTCCGCACCGCCGGCGGACAGCGCCAGCGCCGTCGCAAGGCCGGAGCCGCCGAGCCCGAAGAGCGCGACCGCCTTTTCCTTGAAGGTGGTGACGGGGATCATGGCCTCTTCACCGCAGCTTGAGCGTGGAAAGGCCGACCAGCGCCAGCACGACGGCGATGATCCAGAAGCGCACGACGACCTGGCTTTCCGTCCAGCCCTTCTTCTCGAAATGGTGGTGGATCGGCGCCATCAGGAAGACGCGCTTGCCCGTCAGCTTGAAGGAGGCGACCTGGATGATGACCGACAGCGTCTCCATGACGAAGAGGCCGCCGATGATCGCCATGACGATCTCATGCTTCGTGGCGACGGCGACCGTGCCGATGAGGCCGCCGAGCGCCAGCGAACCGGTGTCGCCCATGAAGATGGCGGCCGGCGGCGCGTTGAACCACAGGAAGCCGAGGCCTGCGCCGATGACCGCGCCGAGCACGACGGCAAGCTCGCCCGTACCGGGCACGAAATGGATCTGCAGGTAGTTCGCGAAAACCGCGTTGCCGGCGAGATAGGCGATGACGCCGAAGGAGGCGGCAGAGATCATCACGGGGACCGTCGCAAGCCCGTCGAGCCCGTCCGTCAGGTTCACCGCATTGCCGGCCGCCACGATGACAAAGCCGCCGAACAGCACGAAGAAGAGGCCGAGGTTGACCATGAAGTCCTTGGCGAAGGGGAAGGCGATGGAGGAGCCGAAGGTCGAACCGGCGGCGCCCGTCGCGAGCGAGGCCCGCATCATGAAATAGGTCGCCGCGCCCGCGATGATGAATTCGAGGCCGAGGCGCGCCTTGCCCGAAAAGCCCTTGTCGGTCTGTTTCGTCACCTTGAGGTAGTCGTCGTAGAAGCCGATCGCGCCGAAGCCGAGGGTGACGAGCAGCGTGGCGACCACGTAGACGTTGGAGAGATCCGCCCAGAGCAGCGCACTGCCGACGATGCCGGCGAGGATCATCAGGCCGCCCATGGTGGGCGTGCCGGCCTTCTTGAAGTGCGTCTGCGGCCCGTCGGCGCGGATCGGCTGGCCCTTGCCCTGGCGGATGCGCAGGGAGGCGATGATCATCGGTCCGAAGAGGAAGACGATGGTGGCCGAAGTGAACAGCGCAGCGCCCGTCCGGAAGGTAATGTAGCGGAACAGGTTGAACACCTGCACGGTGTCAGCCAGTTCGACGAGCCAAAGCAGCATTGTCACCCTTTCCCCAAAAGGTTCCCCAAGTCATCCACGGCGTGACCGACCGCGGACGGAGATGTCGATTCCATAAAAAAGAAGGCCCGGCGGGCGTCTGCCCGGCCGAACCTCCCTCAAAGCTCGCGTTCCCTCTCGAAGAACGCCGGATATTTGTCAAGCAGGGCCGCGACGATACGACTGAATCCCGTGCCTTTCGACGATTTCACGACCAGAACATCGCCCGGCCGCACCGCTTCGAGCGCGTGGGCCGCAAGCGCATCCGCCGTATCGCGATATTCGGTCGAAACGCCTTCCGGCAGCGCATCCCGCAACGCCGCCATGTCAGGCCCGCCGAGCCAGACGTCGCCGATGCCCGCCTCGAGAAGCGGTTCGGCAAGGCCGGCATGAACGAGGGGCGAATGCTCGCCCATTTCCAGCATGTCGCCGAGCACGGCGATGCGCCGGCCCCGGCCATGCGGTTCGCCATCGCGCAAGAGCGCGATCGCCGCGCGCATCGAGGCCGGGTTGGCGTTGTAGCTCTCGTCGATCAGCGTGAACCAGCCGCCGTCCCTGGCGAGCCGGTAGCGCCGGCCCCGGCCCTTTTCGGCCTGCATCGCGGCAAGCCCGGCCATCGCCTTCTCGACGTCGCCGCCGGCCAGATGCACCGCGCCGAGCACGGCGACGGCATTCTCGGCGATGTGCCGGCCGGGCGCGCCCATCGGCACTTCCAGCGTCTGGCCGCCGACCGCCGCGCGCAACAGCCCGCCCTCGGCGCTCGGCATGAAATCGAGCAGGCGGAACTCCGCCGCCGGATCGGCGCCGAAACCGTGAATATGCGAGACGCCCGCCGCCTTTGCCGCCTTCTCCAGGAAACCGAACTGCTCGTTGTCGCGGTTGAGAAGGACATGGCCGCCCGGCACGACACCCTCGAAGATCTCCGCCTTCGCCGCGGCGATCTCCTCGAGGTCGCGGAAATTGCCGAGATGGGCCGGCGCGATCGTCGTGACCATCGCCACATGCGGGCGCACCATGGCGACCAGCGGGCGAATCTCGCCCGAATGGTTCATGCCGATCTCGAAGATGCCGTAGTCGGTGGTCTCGGGCATGCGGGCGAGCGTCAGCGGCACGCCCCAATGGTTGTTGAAGGAGGCGACGGAGGCATGCACGCTGCCGGACGGGCCGAGCGCCTGGCGCAGCATCTCCTTCGTCGTCGTCTTTCCGACGGAGCCGGTGACGGCGATGATGCGGGCCGCCGTGCGGTCGCGCGCCGCGCAGCCGAGGTCGACGAGCGCCTGGAGCACGTCCGGCACAACGATCATCGGCGTGACGAGGCGGCCGAGCGCCGGCAGCTTGCCCTCGCTGACGACGAGCAGCGCCGCGCCGTTGGCGACCGCGAAGCTTGCGAAATCATGGCCGTCGACGCGGTCGCCCTTGATGGCGAAGAAGGCCTCGCCCGATGCGATGTTGCGGCTGTCTATGGAAATACCGGTAATGCCCTGCGGCAGATTGCCGATGGGCCGGCCATGCATGGCGGCGATAAGATCAGCACTGGTCCAGAGCCATTTCACCGGTCGAGTTCCTCCAGCGCTTCACGCAGTTCCGCATGGTCGGAGAACGGCAGCGTCACGGTGCCGACGGTCTGCCCTTCCTCATGCCCCTTGCCGGCGACGATCAGCGTGTCGCCGGGCTGCAGCATCCGGACGGCGCTGCGGATCGCTTCGGCACGGTCGCCGATCTCGGTCGCCCCCTTTGCCGCGGCCATGATCTCCGCGCGGATGATTTCGGGCACTTCCGAGCGCGGATTGTCGTCGGTGACGATCACCACGTCGGCAAGGCGCGTGGCGATCTCGCCCATGATCGGCCGCTTGCCCTTGTCGCGGTCGCCGCCGCAGCCGAAGACCACGATGACGCGGCCCGTCGTGAAGGGGCGCACGGAAGTGAGTACGTTTTCCAAGGCATCCGGCTTGTGGGCATAGTCGACATAGGCGAGCGCGCCGTTCTTCGCATGGCCCACCAGTTCGAGGCGGCCGGAGGCGCCGATCAGCTTTTCGAGCGCGGCCATGGCGGTCGCGGCGGGAACGCCGGTCGACATGGCAAGGCCGGCAGCCACGAGCGCGTTCGCCACCTGGAAATCGCCGGCGAGCGGGATATGCACTTCATAGATGTCGTCGCCGACATGGATCTCGGCCGTCTGCTTGTGGCGGAAATGCTCGACGCGCTTCAACGTGAGATAGTCGCCCTTGCGACCGACCGTGCGCACGTCGAGCCCAGCCTTCCGCGCCGCCTCGATCGCCGCGGCCGACCATGCGTCATCGGCATAGACGACGGCCGGCGCGCCCTTGGCGAGCAGCGAGTCGAACAGCCGCATCTTGGAGGCCATGTAGTGCTCGACCGTCGGGTGGTAGTCCATATGGTCGCGGCCGAGATTGGTGAAGGCGGCGGCGGAAAGCTCGACGCCGTCGAGCCGCGCCTGGTCGAGGCCGTGGCTGGAGGCCTCCATCGCGGCATGGGTGACGCCGGCATCGGCGAGCTCGGCGAGCAGTTCGTGCAGCGACACCGGATCGGGCGTCGTCAGCGAGCCGTAGTCGTTGCGGCCGGGCGCGACGACGCCTGTCGTGCCGATCATCGCGGCCGCATGGCCGGCATGGGCCCAGATCTGGCGGGTGAAGGAGGCGACGGAGGTCTTGCCGGCCGTGCCGGTGACGGCGACCATGGTCTGCGGCTGGCGACCGTAGAACCTGGCGGCGGCAAGCGCGAGGAAGCGGCGCGGCTCGGCGACGGGAATGACCGGCACGGGGGCCTCGGCCTTCGCGCCGGAAGCGACGACGACCGCGGCGGCCCCGCGGGAAACGGCATCGGCGATGAAGGCGCTGCCGTCGGCCTTCGTGCCGGAGAGCGCGACGAAAAGATCGCCCGGCTTGACCTTGCGGCTGTCGCTGGCGATGCCGGCGATGTCTATACCGGCTGCGGCGGAAAGGTCGTTGGTTTCGGGTCCGGCAAGGTCACTGATCTTCATTGTCCGCTCTGCTGCTTTCCAGTGGAGGCCGATCCGTTCGAATCGGCGTCCTGTCTTCTCCATTCAATAAGACACAAGCAAGGCAGACCCGTCCTCGCCGAATTTCGGCTTTACACCGAGAAGAGCGGCCGAGCGGCGGATGATCTCGCCGACCATCGGCGCGGCGTTGAGGCCGGCGGTGCGACCGCCGCCCTCGCCCGTCTGCGGCGCGTCGATGAAGGTGAGCACGACATATTTCGGATCGTCGATCGGGAAGGCGGAGAGGAAGGCGTTGAAGTTCTGGGTGTTGGAATAGCGGCCATTGACGACCTTGTTGGCCGTGCCCGTCTTGCCGCCGACATTGAAGCCGGGAACGAGCGCGCGGCGGCCGGAACCGTCATTGGCGTTGAGCTTGAAGAGGTAGCGCATCTTGTCGCCGGTCTCCGGCTTGACGACGACCTTGGCCACCTCGTTCGCTTCCTCCGCCGTGCGCGGCAGGAAGGTCGGGTTGATCAACATGCCGCCGTTCATCAACGCTGCCGCAGCCACCGCCGTCTGCAAGGGTGTCGTCGAGACGCCGTGGCCGAAGGAGATGGTGATCGAGTTGATCTTCTTCCATTCGCGCGGCTGCGTCGGGGTCTTCACCTCCGGCAGTTCGGTGTCGAGCCGCGTCAGGAGGCCGAGCCGGGTCAAAAACTCCTTGTGGCCGGCGATGCCGACGACGTCGGCCATCTTAGCCGTGCCGATGTTGGAGGAATACTGGAAGATCTCCGGCACGGTCAGCACGCGGTGCTTGCCGTGGAAGTCCTTGATGGTGAAGCCGCCGATGCGGATCGGCGCGCGGGCGTCGAAACTGTCGGTGATCTTCACCTTGCCCGAATCGAGCGCCATCGCCGTCGTGAAGCTCTTGAAGGTGGAGCCCATCTCGAACGTGCCGTTCGACATGCGGTTCAGCCAGCCGTCCTTGGCGCCCTCGGCCGGGTTGTTGGGATCGTAGTCCGGCACGGAGGCCATGGCGAGGATCTCGCCGGTATGCACGTCCATCACGACGGCGCCGGCGGCGATCGCCTTGTACTTCTCCATCCCCGTCGCGACGACTTCGCGCACGATGGCCTGGACGCGCAGGTCGATGGACAGGCGCACCGGCTCCAGCTTGGCGTCGCTCGTCATGCCGATGGCGGCAAGGTCGGCAAGGCCCTGGCTGTCGATGTAGCGCTCCATGCCGGCAATGCCGCGGTTGTCGATGTTGACATGGCCGACGATGTGCGAGGCGGTGACGCCGCCCGGATAGAAGCGGCGCTTTTCCGGCCGGAAGCCGACGCCGGGAATGCCGAGCGCCAGGATGCGGCTCTGCTGCTTGGGCGTCAGCTGGCGCTTCAGCCACTGGAAGCGGGATTTCGAGGTGAGCTTGCGGTAGATGCCGCGCCGGTCGAGGTCCGGCATGACGGTCGCCAGCATTTCCACCGCCTCGTCCGCGTCGACGATCTTGTGCGGCTCGGCATAGAGCGAGACGGTGCGAATGTCGGTGGCGAGGATTTCGCCGTTGCGGTCGACGATGTCGGGGCGCGAGGCCATCAGGTGGTCGGCCGGGCCGATCGAGGATACGGTTTCGGGCGAGGCCATGCCGTATTGCACGAGGCGGCCGCCGATGACGGCATAGACCATGCCGAAGCAGCAGATGATGACGGCGACGCGGCTGCGGGCCTGCGAGCCGGAGCGCTTGCGCGTGCCCTCGAAGGCGTGGCCGCCCTTGCCGCCGGCGCGGTTGTTGTTGCCGCCGGCGTTGAAATGCGCCTTGCTCTTCAAGTCCATGATGCGGGAGAGAAACGACATCAGTTGGCCACCGATCCGGTCTGGATTTTGTCCGTGTCCCCGGCCTTCTTCTTGTTTTTGGCGATCTTCTCGTCCTTCTCCGGCGCCAGCGCCGGCAGCTCGGCCGTCGCCATGGGCAGTTCGTTCGGCTGGGCGAGCTGGGTCGATTCGGTCGGCACGAGCTTCAGGTCCGCCTCGAAGGTCGTCACCAGGCGGTTCAGGCGGTTCGGCTGGGTGAGCAGCGCCCAGTCGGCCTTCAGGAGGTCGATCGTGTCCTCCTCCAGCTTGATCTCGGCGTCGAGCTTGCGCACCGTTTCCTGCTTGTTCTCGGCCTGGTGCTTGATCGAATAGGTGACGGTGGCTGCCGCGGTCATGACGGCGATCATCACGACATCAAGGGTACGAAACATCACTCAGCTTCCCATCTTCTCAAGGCCGGCAAGGTTGGGCAGGTTGAAAATGGACAGATCATCCGTCCCGGCGGGGGCGCCCGTGCGCTCGCCCGCCCTCAGCTTCGCGGATCGGGCGCGCGGGTTGACCGCACTCTCCTCGTCGCTGGCCGCCACCATAGGGCGCCCGACTGGTGCGAAGGTTGCGGCTCTGTCGTGAACTTCCGGCAGATGCCGGGAGCCCGACGCCTTGCCCGCGCGATCCTGGAAGAATCTCTTGACGATGCGGTCTTCCAGCGAATGGAAGGAGACGATGACGAGGCGCCCGCCCGGCTTCAATGCACGCTCGGCGGCGAAAAGCGCTTCGGCGAGTTCGCCGAGCTCGTCGTTGACGAAGACGCGCAGCGCCTGGAAGACGCGCGTCGCCGGGTGGATCTTGTCCTTGGCCTTGCGCGGCGTCGTCAGCTCGATGAGGTTGGCGAGCTGGCGCGTCGTGGTGAAAGGCTCCTTCTCGCGCGCCTTCTCGATGGCGCGGGCGATGCGGCCGGCCTGCTTCTCCTCGCCGAGGAAACCGAAGATGCGGATGAGGTCGGAGACCTTCGCGCGGTTGACGACGTCGGCCGCCGAAACGCCGGATGCGGACATGCGCATGTCGAGCGGGCCGTTCTTCTGGAACGAGAAGCCCCGCTCGGCCTCGTCGATCTGCATGGAGGAGACGCCGATATCGAGTACGACGCCGTCGAGCCCGCCCGCGGGCGCGTGTTCGGCAAGCTCGGAAAAGCGCGAATGGATGAGGGTCAGCCGGCCGCCGGACGCTTCGACAAGCGCCTTGCCGCCGGCAATGGCGTTGGGATCGCGGTCGAGCGCAACGACATTCGCCCCCTCGCCGAGAATGGCGGACGTGTAGCCGCCGGCACCGAACGTACCGTCGAGGATGACCTGGCCGGGCTTGGGCGCCAGCGCCGCGAGGACCTCGGAGAGAAGAACCGGAATGTGACGGACCGGTCCGTCATCGGCATCAGAAAAACCTCCGCCAAGATCCGCCGCCATTCCGATTCTCCGTCTTACCCCGAGCCCAGACCTCGCGTCCTGAACTCTTCCCGGGCGGCCGCCTGCGTGGCTAGGAATGTCTGCGGCGCCCAGAGCTGAAAATGATCCGCCCGACCGACAAAGGTCACCTCCGCGGCGATGCCCGTATAGTCCCGGATGAAATCCGTGACCGGCAGGCGCCCCTCCGAATCGAGCTTCATGAAGACCCCGCCCCCGTGGATCAGGAGCGACATCCGGTTGGCTTGCGGCGAAAGAACATCCTCGCTGGCGATCTGGCGCTCGAAACGATCGAGCAGATCCAGCCCGCCGACGCTGATCGCCGGAAACATGAAATCCTGGAAGCAGTACAGCTCCCGGATGTCGCGCTGCGACAGGACGGAGCGAAAGGCCGACGGAACGGAAACCCGCCCCTTGGCATCGATCCTGTTTGTCGCATTCGACAGGAACCGGTTCATGACGCGATACAGCCGCTTCCCGAGCCATGGCGCTGTGCATCCGCCCCGGCTCACCCAACACAACATCACACACGCAAGCCAGCCCGGATGCGGCGCCCAAGCGCCGCGCCGTCCCCAGCCGGTTAGCCTCAAAGCTTTGCGATGATCGGACGCTCATGCGTCCTCGTGCGATGTGGATTTGGGATATCATGGGACCATATGGGCGTCAATGGGAAGTGACCTCGTTCCCCGTGATGAGACCGTCAAATGTTTATAAGGCGTTAAGTTTAACAAATGGTTAGGAAAGCCCTGCCAACGCCTTGTATTTGCATGGTGCACGATGGGCGGTGCGCGCGGTTGCAGGCACCGCAAGGCATGCGCGAACCCCAAGGATTTCAGCGCATTAGCAGATCTTAAAAAAACACCCTGCGGAGAGAGATTTTTTGCCAGTTGGCCTGTAAGCCGGGTTCTGTATGGCTCCGGCTTTCGCCGGAACGTGGCAGCCATTCATCTGGGACCGGACTTGCGCCCGGCCTCTTGCAACCCACCCGGATGACCGGCCCGGAAACGGGCTGGGACGCTTGCGCGACCCGCGTCATCCCTATTCGGTTTTGCTCCCGGTGGGGTTTACCGTGCCGACCATGTCGCCATGGCCGCGGTGGGCTCTTACCCCACCCTTTCACCCTTACCTTCCGGGGAAGGCGGTTTGCTTTCTGTGGCACTTTCCCTGGGGTCGCCCCCGCCGGACGTTATCCGGCACCGTGTTTCCGTGGAGCCCGGACTTTCCTCACCCTGCGGCCTTTCGACCCTTGCAAGGCGCGGCTGCCCGGCCAACTGGCAGGCGCTGACTAGCCGATAGCGAGAGGAAAGACCAGTACCCTAGCGGAAATGAACGGCGAAATCCGTCGTGTAGTCCGGTTCGTCCAGCTTTCCGCGAATCACCAGGTCCGCGCCGATGCGGCCGATCTCGTCGGAACTCTTGGCCGCCGCCCCGTTGCCGCCGGTCAGGAGCGCGATGCGGTCCGAACCGACGAAGCCGGCATAGGGATAGCCGTGCACGGTATAGGTGGTGACGCAGGGTGCCGAGACGAGGCGCACCGGGTCGAGATCGGGAAGGGAGCGCGTGAGCAGGCGCTTCAGGTGCACGATCGCCTCCGGGCGCCCCTCGCCGCGGAACCAGTCGAAAATCGCCTGCTCCTCCTCAATGTCCACCTCGGTCGGGTCGCCGCCGATCTTGAGGTAGGAATGGCCGTCCGGATAGACGATCGGCGGCAGGAAGTAGAAATGGTCGGCAGGATCGGCGCTCTCGTCGATCCAGGACGGCATGGCGCGATAGGCCTCGGCCTGCTCGGGCGAAAGCTGCGCCAGGACGACGGTGCGCGCCTTGACGACGAGCGCCGGCACCTTGGGCAACAGTCCCGGCGCGCGGGAGAAGCCGCCGGTCGCCACCAACACGCGCCCGCCGGTGACCGTTCCGCCCGATTTCAGCGCCACCGCGGCGCGGTCGCCGGCCTCGGTCACCGAAAGCGCATCGTCGAGGATGGAAACGCCACCGGCCTTTTCCAGGCAGGCGACCTGTGCGGCGACGAGCTTGCGCGGGTCGATATAGCCGGCCCCTTTCGCCTCGAAGACGCCGGCCGAGCTTTCCGGCAGGGCGAACCAGGGGAACCGCGCCCTGAGCGCCGCCCGGTCGAGGAGCGGAGCCTCCAGCGCGTGGCACTGCGCCACCCCTTCCACGGCATTGAGGAAGTCGCCGCCGGCGGGGCCGCTGATCAGGCAGCCCGTCTCGCCGTAGAACGCGATGCCGCTCTCGGCCTCGATGGTGCGGTAGCGGGCGATCGACCGCTTGGCGAGCAGCGCCCAGTCGGGATCCTGGTCGATGGTGCGGGTGATGCGGCCGCTGTCGTAGTGGCTCGCGAAGACGCCGTCATGCTTCTGCCAGTCAGCCGGTTCTCCCCGCCCGACGAGCGCCACCGAGGCGCCCGTTGCGGCGAGGTGGCGGGCCGCCGCCGCCCCCATCATGCCCCTGCCCACGACAACGAAATCGAAATGCGTATCCATGCCCTACCCTCGCGTTTCACCGACGGCATAGCATGGCCGCGGGCCGATTCCAGCCCGCGAAACGTCGCGGCGGTCAGTCGATGATGCTCTGCACCTTGCCGCAATAACGCTTGGAGACCGGGTTCATGCGCTTGGCGCCATGGCCGGCATTGTAGCGCAGGATCGTGCCGCAGGTCGTGCCGCCAGAAAGGTCGTGGGCAACGGCGAGGTACTTCATGCCGAACTTGATGTTGGTCTCGGGATCGTAGAGGCCCTTGGCGCTGCCGCGGTAGCCCATCATGCGGGCCGTCGCCGGCTTGATCTGCATCAGGCCGATCTCGCCGGCGCTGCCGCGGGCCCGGGGGTTGAAGTTGCTCTCGACGCGCACCACCGCATGGGCAAGGTCGACCGGCACGCCATAGGCCTTGGCATAGGTCTGGATCAGGCCGGAATAGCCGGCCGTCTTACGCTCCGCCGAAAGCGGACTCTCCGCCTTGGGATAGCCGGTCGTGCTCCTGTAGGTCTTCAGCTTGCCGACGACCACGCCGTCCTTGTCGATGACGGTCTTGCGCTTGTTGCTGCGCTTGCCGGAAACCTTGCGCGGCTTTTCCTTGGCAGCGGCCTCCTGTTTCTCGGAGGTCTGGAACAGATACTGTTTCTTGGCCGGCCCCCGGGAGGGTTCGGCATATGCCGTGGCGGCGGAAAGAACGGACACACAAAAGCAGGCCGCGCTGAGGGCAGCAAGAAGTCTTCTCATCTAGTCATCGTCTCCAAAAGGCGCAAAGGCACAGCCTCGGCGCGCGGCATCTCAAGCCGCGCAGCCTGCGCAAACGTCTCGATCCTCGTTGATCGCGGTCAGGCCCTGACCGCATGCTGCGCTGCAATGAACGCAAGCGGAAAGAACATGCCCAATCGGGTCAGGATGTGGCGAAACGGTAAACTTCTGTTACAAACCGTAATATTCGAATATTCGGATGGGCTGTCAGGCGACCAGTCGCGGCAGAGTTGAGAGCAGCCGGTGCAGCGTGTCGATGGTCGAGAAATCGGCAATGCCGTCGACCCGCGCGGGCCGGAAATGGCGCTGGAAAGCGGCGACCGCGCCTTCCGTCTTCTCCGAATAAATCCCATCGATTTCAATGCCATAGCCATAGAGCGACAGCATGGTCTGCAGGGCTTCCACCGGCTGGCCGGCATCCCCCTTCTGGAAGAAGCGCCCGCCGGCGATCGGGGCCGGCGCAACCCAGTGCCCGACGCCGCCGGCATGGAGGCGGCCCCAGGGGAATTTTTCACCCGGATCGACTTTGCGAACGGGCGCCACATCGGAGTGCGCGAGCACCCGTTCGGGGGCGATCTGCCACCTCTCGCCACAATCACGACACAGTTCGACGACCGCCGCGATCTGCTTTTCCGGAAAATCCGGCAGCCCGCCGGGATGGCCCGCATTGGCGATCTCGATGCCGATCGAGGCCGAATTGATATCGGTCTCGCCCTGCCAGAAGCTCTTTCCCGCGTGCCACGCGCGGTCGGCCTCGCGCACGAGCTGCTCGACGCGCCCGTCCTCGTGCACGAAGTAGTGGCAGGAGACCTGGCTTTCGGGCGCGCAGAGCCAGTTCAGCGCGCCGTCCGCCGTTTCCATGCCGGTATAATGCAGGAGGATGATATCCGGCTTGCGCCCGCCCGCGCGGTCGCCGAAATTCGGCGACGGCGCGGCGGTCGCGCCGGCATAGTCACAGATGAATGCGCTCATGCAGCGCAGCGTTCCTTCTCGATCGCCTCATAGGCAGCGTTGAGCGCGGCCATGCGGTCGTTCGCGATCTGATGGAACTCGGCCGGCACGCCACGCGCCACCAGCCTATCAGGATGGTTCTCCGAAGCAAGCACCCGATACCGCTTGCGAATCTCGGCGAAGTCGTCGCTCGGCTTGACGCCCAGCACCTTGTACGGATCGCGCCCGCTGACATGGACATGCCGCGCGGTGATCTGCTCGAAGCGCTCCTCAGCCATGCCGAAGATCTCGGCGACGCGGCCGAGGAAGGCCATCTCGTTCTCGTGGATCAGCCCGTCCGCCTTGGCGATATGGAACAGGCCGTCGACGATATCCTCGAGGATCGGGCAATTCCTCTCGCAGGAGACGCAGAGCGCCTTCATCTTCTCCGCATAGGCCTCGTAGCCGGCGACATCCTGGCGCGCGAGATTGTAGAGCCGGGCGACATTGGCCGCCTGGTTGTCCGGATACTTGAAGATGTCCTTGAAGGCATCGACCTCCGCGGTCGTGACGATGCCGTCGGCCTTCGCCATCTTGGCGGAAAGCGCAATCAGCGCCACCGAGAAGGCGACCTGCTTGCGTGTTTCCGGGTCCCCTTCGAACAGCGTGCGCACGGCCTCGACCACGCCGGACAGCACGTTGCTGGCGGCATCCGAGACCATGCCGACGAGGCGATCCCACACGGCACTGATGAAGCAACTGGGCGAATTCTGGAACATAAGGTGATCTTGATCAGACAATTGCAGGGAAAGCAAGGCAGGAATTGGTGGGATGACAAAATTTTGATGCCCCTCAATAAGTGGAGGCATGGGAATTCCGCGGGCGGAATTTCCGCCTCGCGCGCACGAGGATCGATCCGTCATGGAATGCGGATAAGTTCGCCGCGCCGTTCCCCTGCCAGGGATTCTGCGCTAGAGCAACTGCACCATCGAGACGGGCTGACGCCGAGGAGGAATTATGGCCAAGCAGAAAGTCGCAATGCTGACCGCGGGCGGGCTGGCGCCCTGCCTGTCGTCGGCCGTCGGGGGCCTCATCGAGCGCTACAGCGACGTCGCGCCGGACATCGAGCTCGTCGCCTATCGCTCGGGTTACCAGGGCCTGCTGCTCGCCGACCGCATCGAGATCACGAAGGACATGCGCGAGAAGGCGCCCCTCCTCCACCGCTACGGCGGCTCGCCGATCGGCAACAGCCGCGTCAAGCTGACGAACGCCGCCGACTGTGTGAAGCGCGGCCTCGTGAAAGAAGGCGAGAACCCGCTGCGGGTCGCTGCCGAGCGGCTCGCCAAGGACGGCATCACCATCCTGCACACCATCGGCGGTGACGACACCAACACGACGGCGGCCGACCTTGCCGCCTATCTCGGCGCCAACGGCTACAACCTCACCGTCGTCGGCCTGCCGAAGACGGTCGACAACGACGTGGTGCCGATCCGCCAGTCGCTCGGCGCCTGGACGGCCGCCGAAGTCGGCGCCGGCTTCTTCGACCATGTCAGCAACGAGCAGAGCGCCGCGCCCAAGACCCTCGTCGTGCACGAGGTGATGGGCCGTCATTGCGGCTGGCTCACCGCCGCGACGGCGCGCGCCTATATCCAGAAGACCGCCGGCAACGACTATGTCGACGGCTTCATGATGAACAAGCAGTTGAAGAACATCGACGGCCTCTACCTGCCGGAGCTGGACTTCAACCTGCAAGCCGAGGCCGAGCGCCTCAGGGGCATCATGGACCGCGCCGGCTTCGTCACGCTGTTCGTCTCGGAAGGCGCCTGCCTCGACGCCATCGTCGCCGAACGGGAAGCCGCCGGCGAGACTGTCAAGCGCGATGCCTTCGGCCATGTGAAGATCGACACGATCAATGTCGGCAACTGGTTCTCCAAGCAGTTCGCGGCCCTGCTCGGCGCCGAGCGCGCCATGGTGCAGAAGTCGGGCTACTATGCCCGCTCGGCCCCCGCCAACCGCGACGACCTGCGCCTCATCCAGAGCATGACCGACCTTGCCGTCGAAAGCGCGCTCAACAAGGTTTCCGGCGTCACCGGCCACGACGAGGGCCAGGGCGGCAAGCTGCGCACCATCGAGTTCCCGCGCATCAAGGGCGGCAAGCACTTCGACACCTCGGCAAAATGGTTCGGCGAGGTGATGGACACCATCGGCCAGAAGTGGAAGCCGGCGGCATAACGCCTTCCCGCGCGAAAACGCCGCTTGACGGCGAAAATCCGTGATGGCTTGCTCCCCGGATCGCACTCGATCCGGGGAGTTTTCATGTCCTTCGAACATTGGCTTGCCTTCGCCGCCGCCTCCGCCGTCATGCTGGCCATTCCGGGCCCGACCATCCTCCTCGTGATCTCCTATGCGCTCGGCCACGGCCGCCGCACGGCGGGCGCTACCGTCGCCGGCGTCGCGCTCGGCGATTTCACCGCCATGACCGCCTCCATGCTCGGCCTCGGCGCGCTGCTCGCCACCTCCGCGGCGGTCTTCACCGTGCTGAAATGGGCAGGCGCGGCCTATCTCGTCTGGCTCGGCATAAAACTGTGGCGTGCGCCCGTCGCGGCCGGCGGCGAAGGTACGGCGCCGGCGGAGGAAAAACCGTTCCGCATCTTCGCCCATGCCTATGTGGTGACGGCTCTGAACCCGAAGAGCATCGTCTTCTTCGTCGCCTTCCTGCCGCAGTTCCTCGACCTCTCGCGGCCCGTCCTGCCGCAGATGGCGATCTTCGAGATCACCTTCCTCGTGCTCGCCACGCTCAACGCCTTCTCCTACGCCCTGCTCGCCTCCGCCGCGCGCAAAACCATCCGTAAGCCGTCGGTCCAGAAGGTCGTCAACCGCACCGGCGGCACGCTGCTGATCGGTGCCGGACTGCTGACCGCGGGCCTCAAGCGGGCCACCGCCTGAGGCATGGCCAAGCCTACGGGTTGCCGCTTCGCACCCGATCGGCTATGGACGGGCACGGCCACGGCCGATTGATTTGCAAAGACGCGGGCGTTCCGGCGCCCGCGCGCCCCGGCAAACCGAGAGCGACGACCATGGCCGATACCCCCGTTTCCCGTCCGGCACGCATTGCAGCGCTCGCCTGCGCGGGCCTTCTTGCGACGCTTGCCGGCTGCGCCAGCGTGGCCGACGACGCGACCTCCGCCAGGACGGTGACGCCCTCATCGGCGCAGACCACGGATAGCGCCGCCGCCGACGGCACGACGACGGACGTCGCCTATGCCGCCCTGCCCGCTGCCAAGCCCGGCACGGAGAACACGTCCGAGGCCCTGCCGACGCCGATCGCCGTCGCGGGCGACACGGCGGGCGTCCCCGTCTCGGCCCTCGCCGAGGCCAAGCCCGTGACGGGCGCCGCCGCGGCCACCGCCGCGCTTGCCGGCAACGACGTCGCGAGCGCGACGCAGGGCTACGACGCCGTCATCGGCGTTTCCGTCATGGAGCCGGGCTTCGACAGCGGCGAGCCGGAAGGCCTCGAACAGCTCGTCGCCAGCCGCAAGATCGTGCCGCTGGCAAAGCCCGCCCTCGTCCAGAATGCCGTCCTGACGACGCAGACCCGCCTCCTCGTTCCGCAGACCGAGCAGCCCTTCAAGAAATCCGGCACGCCGATCGATGCGATCATCACCAAATATGCCGCGATCTACGGCATCCCGGAATCGCTGCTGCACCGCGTCGTCAAGCGCGAGAGCACCTATAATCCGAAGGCCTATAATCGCGGCCATTACGGCCTGATGCAGATCAAGTACGCGACCGCCAGGAGCATGGGTTACGAAGGCCCGGCCGAAGGCCTGTTCGACGCCGAGACGAACATCAAATATGCCGGAAAGTACCTGCGCGGCGCCTGGATGGTGGCCGACGACAAGAATGACGGCGCCGTGCGCCTCTATGCCGCCGGCTACTACTACCATGCCAAGCGCAAGGGCCTGCTCGACGAGACCGGCCTGAGGTAAGGTAAGGGGCCGCCCCTCAGCGCGCGTCCTTAAGCCAGAACGTCATCGGCTTTTCCGTCTCGTCCGCCTCGCCGATATCCTGCCAGGCGAGCATGGTGCGCAGGTCCGCACGCCGTTCATAGCCGCGCTTTCCCCAGAATTCATCGAGCGGAACATAGTTCGCCGGCCGCAGCGGATGATCCGCCGGGCGATCGACGGCGCAGAAGGCGCACCAGTCGAAGCGGCCGAGGCGGCGGGCATAGGCTTCGCGCTCCTCGAAAAACCGCACGCCGAGCCCCCTGCCCCGATAGGCGGAAAGCAGCACGGATTCGCCGAAATAGAAGACCTTCGCCGGATCGATGCCCGCGGCCGCGAAGGGCGCGCGGAAAACCTGCGAGGCGTCCGTCATCGGCACACCCGTCGAGGCGCCGACGATGCGCTCGCCGTCCAGCGCCAGAACGAAGAGGCTTTCGGGCGATTGCGCATAGGTCGCAAGATAGGAGGCCTCGTAGTCCTCGCTGCCCTCGTAGAGATAGGGGAAGGCGCGGAAGACCGAAATGCGCAGGCGCGCGAGGTCGGCGATATGCGGCGTCACCGCCGTGCCATGGACAATCTTGATCTGCATGATCGCGTGAATGTTCCCAAGAATTTGAACAATGCTATAAGGCGGACGGGCTTTGCCCGGAAGACAACGATATGAGGGATGACATGCCGGCAAAAGAGACGATCCGCGCCTATTACGACGCTTTCAACAGGCAGGACATGGAGGCCTTCTTCGACCTCCTGCACGAGGACGTCATCCACGACATCAACCAGGGCGGCCGCCAGGTCGGCAAGGATGCCTTCCGCGATTTCATGGCGCACATGAACCGCAGCTACCGCGAGACGCTGACGGACATGGTGATCATGTCGAACGGCGACGGCACGCGCGGCGCGGCCGAATTCACCGTCAACGGCCAGTACCTCGCCACCGACGAAGGCCTGCCGGAAGCCAACGGCCAGACCTATGTGCTGCCCGCCGGCGCCTTCTTCGAGATCCGCGACGGCAAGGTCGCGCGCATCTCCAACACCTACAACCTCAACGACTGGATCGCTCAGGTCGGCGCCTGACCGGGCTCGTTCCTGCCTGCGTCCAGGATGTCGAGGACGCCCTTCACCAGCGGCTGGGGCCGATAACCGAGTTTCGACGGCGTCAGCCCCAGCCGGATCACCGCAAGCCTCTTCGAGGGGATGACGACCGCCGACTGGCCGTCGTGGCCGAGGATCCAGAACGCCTCGTCCGGCAGGCCGTATTCCGCGTCGCTCGTCTCGCCCGGCCCCTTCGCCCAGGTCTGCATGTGGCTGTAGGCGCCATCGGATGCCTTGGTCGGCAGCGCCATGGCCCCGACGAACCCGGTTGGTAGCAGCCGCTCGCCCTTCCACACCCCGTCCTCCAGCAGGAAGAGCGCGAAACGCGCCCAGTCGCGCGCCGTGGCGTACATGTAGGAGGAACCGGCGAAGATACCGGTCTCGTCCGGCTCCAGCACGGCGCTCGCCATGCCGAGCGGCGCGAAGAGCCCTCGCGCCGGGAAGGACAGCGCCTCTGCGCGCCCGCCGAGCGCGCCCATCCAGAGGCGCGACAGGATCACGGCCGTGCCGCTGGAATAGGTGAAGCGCTCGCCCGGATTGGCCTCGAGCGGCCGCGACAGCGCGAAGCGCGACATGTCCGGTTCGAGGAACAGCATGCGCGTGACGTCCGTCACGCTGCCATAGCTCTCGTTGAAGGCCAGCCCGCTTTCCATGGCCAGAAGCTGGCCGAGCGTGATTTTCGCGCGCGCGTCGCCGCGCCATTCCGGGAAGAGGTCGTCCATGCCCGGCGCGAGCGCCCCGGCGAGCATCAGCCGGCCAAGCAGCGCCGCGTTGACCGTCTTCGTCATCGACCAGCCGAGCAGCGGCACCCTTTCGGAAAAGCCGTCCCCATAGGCCTCCGCGACGATGCGCCCGTCATGCACGACGACGATCCCACGCATGCCGGGACCGGCGAGCGCCGGGTCTTCGAGCAGGGCGGCGACGCGCGCATCTTCGCTCACCGCCTCGCCCTCGGGCCAGGCGACGGCCGGATCGCCGGGCGGGATTTCCGGCAGGGCCACATCGGACACCGCCTGCCGCGCGGCCTCGAAATCGCCGTCCGGCACGCCGGCGCAGCCGAATCCCTCGTGCCAGACGGCATAGCCCGGCGCAAAGAGGCCGAGGAGGCGCGTCGTCACCGTCTTGCCGGCAAGGTCGACATCCTGCCGCATGAGCCTGAGGAGCGGATGGCCGGGCGCCTGCACGTCCTCGGCCAGCACCTCTGCCGGGTCGCGGCCGGAAACGAAGACGCTGGAGCAGACGATCTTGGCGGCATAGCCGGCGCCTACGCTAAGCAGCGCGGGCGGCGATACGATGAGCCAGCTTGCCCCCACCAGCACGACGAGGGAAAGGAGGGAAAGCGTCCAGGCGGCAAACCTGTAATATCGTCTCATACCGGCCTCTCCTTCGTGCCCCGAGACAATCAGGATTTGCCTGTCATGGAAAGCCATTTCGCAGTCATGCGGAAAGCCGGTCGCCGGTTTGCGCAAGCAGGCGCGCCACCTCGGGCCCGGCCATCGGCGCCGATATCAGGTAACCCTGCGCCTCGCAGGCGCCGCGCTGGCGGATGAAATCGAGCTGGCCTTCCGATTCGATGCCCTCCACCGTCGTCGTCACCTGGAACGTCCGGCCGAGCTTCAGGATGATATCGACGAGGTCGGCGTCCCGCCTGCTCTCCATCATGGCCTGCGTTACGGACCGGTCGATCTTCAACTGGTCGATCGGGAAGGCGCGCAGGGTGTTGATCGAGGAGAAGCCGAGGCCGAAATCGTCGAGCGCCACGCGCACACCATGGCTGCGCAACTCCGAAAGGCTTTCGCGGATCACCGCCGTATCGCCGGAGAAGACCGATTCCGCCACCTCGATCGTCAGCCGCCCCGGCGCAAGCCCCGTCTCCCTGAGGCACTGCCTGACATGGTCGACGAAGGCGCGGTCCTTGAACTGCTCGCCGACGACATTGATGGAGACACCCGCGGGCGCCGGCCAGCGCGCCGCCTCGCGGCACGCCTCGCGCACGACCCAGCCGCCGAGCGGCAGGATGAGGCCGGTCCTTTTCGCCGCGGGGATGAACAGGTCCGGCATCATCCGCCCCTTTTCGGGATGCCGCCAGCGCAGCAGCGCCTCGAAGGCGCGCACCGCGCCGCTCTCCACGTTGACGATCGGCTGGTATTCGAGGAAGAACTCGTCGGTGTGGATCGCCCGCGCGAGGTCCTGCTCGACGGCCGCGCGGGCCTCAACCTCTGCCGCCAGCGCCGCATCGAAGAAGCGGAAGCTGCTGCCAGGCATCGCCTTCGCCTCGTAAAGCGCGTGGTCGGCCCGCGCGAGGGGTTCGGACATGGACGTGTCGCCTGCTTCCAGGAAGGTCACGCCGATGCTGCAGCCGCTGGCGACCCGGTGGCGCCTTACATCGAACGGTTCGGCGAAGAGGCCGCAGATCGTGCGGCAGACATTCTCGACCTTGCCCTCGGAAGGCCGCCCGGCGATCGTCACCACGAATTCGTCGCCGCCGAGCCGGTAGACGCCCGCCGCCGCGCGCAGCGCGCGCCGCAGCCGCCCGGCAATCGCCGCCAGCAGCGCATCGCCCACGTCATGGCCGAGGCTGTCGTTGACGAACTTGAAGCGGTCGAGATCGAGCAGCAGCAGGGCGGGCCGCTCCGCCGACCGGCTGTTATCGACGATGGCCTGGATATCGCGCTCGAGGCGGAACCGGTTGGCAAGGCCCGTCAGCCGGTCGTGATGGGCGTCGCGCGTCAGCCGGCGCTCCGTCCTGCGACGCAGGCACCGCTCGGCGGCAAGCTGCGCCCTGGAGCGGCCGATCTGGTAGAAGCCGGCGCCGAAGACGACGGGCATCAGCGCGAACGCCGTGGCGAGGGGAGCGGAAAAGCCGAAGGGGCTCGCCTGCATATCGGCAGGCAGAATCTGGCCGGCGGCAAGGCAGAGGGTCGGCAGGAAGGCTCCGAAAACCGATCCCGCCAGCGCATAGCGCTGCTCGATCCTCGGCAATAAGGTTTTCAACATCATGTAACCCTAAACCGTTGTTATCATGACAACAGGGTGTGTCGGCCGATGCCGGCCCCGCGGATGTTTCTAGCGGACAAAGAATGACAGAGTGTTAAGGAGAGGTTGGCATCCACCCCCAAGATTCAACGGGGCACCTTTTCTTCGGAACCATCGCGGCGGTCGGGCGTTCGAGCCCTGTTGCCATTCGTGCGTGGGGCTTCGTGCGAGTATCCGAGTGGGAAGGACCATCAGATGAAATCCATGTTTTTCGGTGCCGCGGGCATCCTCGTCGCGGCCGGCGCGCTCCCGGCCTTTGCCGCCGACATGACCATTGCCGAGCCGCCGGTGGAAACGCCAATCGTCGAGACGGCCGCCGGCGTCTATGACTGGGGCGGCTTCTATGTCGGCGTGAACACCGGCTACGCCTGGACGAATGCCAGTTCCGGCGGCCCGGCGCCCGCCATAGACGAGGGCCTCGACGATTTCGCGCTCGGCGCCTATGCCGGCTACAATTTCTTCAACAACGGCTGGGTCTACGGCGTTGAAGCCGACATCAAGCACGACTTCAACAATGAGCGCTTCTCCTCCGGCGGCACGCGCTACGAGGCGGAGACGAACTGGGGCGGCTCGGTGCGCGCGCGCCTCGGCTATGCCTTCGACCGAACGCTCGTCTACGGCACGGGCGGCTGGGCCTTCACCCGGGCGGAACTCGAAAACCGCGACACCGGCGTGAAGGAGAAAGATACCGCGCATGGCTGGACGATCGGCGCGGGCGTGGAGCAGGCCTTCACCGACACGGTGGCGGGCCGCCTCGAGTACCGCTACACCGATTACGGCGATTCCGACATCTTCGATGCGGCCGGCCGCAGCGGCGACCTCGATTCGCATTCGATCATGCTCGGCGTCAGCATGAAGTTCTGACGCAGCCGAAGGCCCCTGCCCCGCCGGCGGACAGGGGCCTTCGCCCGCCCGGCTTAACGGCCCGCTAACCATAATTTTACGGAAATCTGCGAGTGGTCTTCGCCCGTCTCGCGCGTCCTCTCTTTACGACCCGCCCCGTTCGAGGCAGGATTAGGAAACGCGCAACAACGGGACCTCCATGCGTCGGCTCATTCTGGCTCTCATGCCCCTCGCCCTTCTCGCTTCGTCCTGTTCCACCACCGACTACGACCTCGTGTCGACCGCGTCCGTATCGCCGCGTTTCGACGACAAGGACCCGCAGGATTTCGGCACGCGCAACCCGCACCGCCACGAGGTCCACGGCATCGACGTTTCCAAGTGGAACGGCGACATCGACTGGCCGGCCGTGAAGAAGGGCGGCGTCTCCTTCGCCTTCCTGAAGGCGACCGAGGGCACCGACCGCCTCGACAGCCGCTTTGGCGAATACTGGCGCGGCGCGCGGGCGGCGGGCGTGGCGCACGCGCCCTATCATTTCTACTATTTCTGCTCGACCGCGGATGCGCAGGCCGACTGGTTCATCGCCAACGTGCCGAAGGAGGCCGTGCTGCTGCCGCCCGTGCTGGATGCCGAATGGAACCCGGCCTCGCCGACCTGCAGGACCCGTCCGCCGGCGGACGAGGTGCGCACGGCCCTGCAACGCTTCATGGACCGCCTCGAAAAGCACTACGGCAAGCGGCCGATCATCTACACGACGGTCGACTTCCACCGCGACAATCTCGTCGGCCATTTCGCGGGCTACCCCTTCTGGCTGCGCGCGGTGGCCGAACACCCGGAAAACATCTATTCGACGCGCAAATGGGCCTTCTGGCAGTATACCTCGACGGGCGTCGTACCGGGCATTTCCGGCGATACGGACATCAACGTCTTCGCCGGCTCCGCGAAGAACTGGAACAGTTGGGTCAAGACGGTTTCCCGCTGACCGGCGGAGCGGCAAAGTCGCCCGAAAGGCACAATCGCGTGAAAAGGGCGGCAGCGCAGCGCGGCCGCCTTTTTCTTCTTGCTTCGGTCACATTCATCTGAGACAGCCGGGCCAGCAACGGACCAAGGAGCATTCGAGATGCGGCTAAACCTGAAGACGAAATTTGCGGCGGGCCTTGCGGCCCTTCTTCTCGCCGGCAGCGCCCATGCCCAGTCGACGGCGGCCTGCGGCGGCGATTTCAACGCCTTCCTCCAGGGCGTGAAGGCCGAGGCACTGACGCGCGGCGTTTCCGCCGAGGTCGCCGACCGGGCGCTCGCCGGCGCCGCCATCGACCAGAAGGTGCTCTCGCGCGACCGTGCCCAGGGCGTCTTCCGCCAGACCTTCCTCGAATTCTCCAAACGCACGGTCAGCCAGTCGCGCCTCGATATCGGCCGCAAGAAGCTGAAGGACCTCGCCCCGGTCTTCGAGCGCGCCGAACAGGAATTCGGCGTGCCAGGCCCGATCATCGCCGCCTTCTGGGCGATGGAGACCGATTTCGGCGCGGTGCAGGGCGATTTCAACACCCGCAACGCGCTGGTGACGCTCTCGCACGATTGCCGCCGGCCGGAACTCTTCCGTCCCCAGCTTCTCGCCGCCATCGAGATGGTCGGCCACGGCGACCTCGACCCGAACGGCACGACGGGCGCCTGGGCCGGCGAAGTCGGCCAGGTGCAGATGCTGCCGAAGGACATCATCGAATTCGGCATCGACGGCGACGGCGACAACCATGTCAACGTCAAGCAGTCCTCGCCGGACGCCATCCTGACGGCCGCCAAGTTCATCCAGCATCTCGGCTTCGTGAAGGGCCAGCCCTGGATCCAGGAGGTCTCCGTGCCCGACATGCTGCCCTTCGAGAAGTCCGGCCTGCAGCCGGGCATGAAGGCCGCCGACTGGTTCGCGCTCGGCGTGACGCCGCGCGACGGCGACACCTCCTTCGGCAATCTCGAAGCCGCACTGGTGCTGCCGCAGGGCCGCAAGGGCCCGGCCTTCATCACCTACCCGAACTTCAACATCTACCTCGAATGGAACCAGTCGTTCATCTACACGACCTCGGCCGCCTATTTCGCGACCCGCCTTGCCGGCGCTCCGCCCTATGAGCGCGGCACGCCGGAGGAAGGCCTTTCCGAGGACGACATGAAGCAGCTCCAGACCAAGCTGCAAGGCCTCGGCCACGACGTCGGCAAGATCGACGGCATCCTCGGCTCCGGCACGCGTGCCGCGATCCAGAAGGAGCAGCTGCGCCTCGGCCTGCCCGCCGACGGCTGGGCGACCCGGACGCTGCTTTCCGCCCTCTGACGGAAATCGGGTGGCACCGCCGCGCCGCGGTGCTATAGGCAGGAAGAGACCCAGAGCGGCGGCCCGGTCGGAACCGGGCCGCCGTTTCGTCTTTTGCCGCGCCGGCTGGCGCATGACCGGCGGGCGGCGGATGCCCGGGAGAGAGAACATGGAACAGCGAGCGACAGCAACGCGCATGAGCGCCGGGACCTGGGGTCTGCTCGCGCTGCTCGGCATGATCTGGGGCGGCTCGTTCTTCTTCGCCCGCGTCGCCGTCGGCCATGTGCCGCCGGCCACGCTCGTGCTGCTGCGCGTCGGCATCGCCGCCCTCGCGCTGCATCTCTATATTGCCGGCCGGTTCGACGTCTATGCGACGCTGCGGGCGCGCTGGCGCGAATTCCTGCTGCTCGGCCTCATCAACAATGCCGTGCCGCACATGCTGATCTTCCTCGGCCAGACGCAGATCGGCGCGGGGCTCGCCTCCATCCTCAACGCGACGACGCCGATCTTCACCGTGCTCATCGCCAACCGGTTCACGATGGACGAGAAGCTCTCGTCGGAAAAGATCGCCGGTTGCCTGATCGGCCTTGTCGGCACCGCGGTGCTGATCGGCCCGCGCGCGCTCGCCCCCTTCACCGGCGCTGCTTCGACCAATGACGGCGGCCCGCCGCTCTGGGCGGTCGTGCTGCCGGTGCTCGCCGCCGTCTCCTACGGCTTTGCCGCGACCTACGGCAAGCGCTTCCGCGGCAGTGCCCCGCCGGTCATCGCCGCCGGCCAGCTCACCGCGTCGACCCTGCTGATGCTGCCCGTCTCCTTCGCCCTCGACACGCCCTGGCAGCTGGCCCTGCCTCCGCTTCCGGCCATCCTCGCGGTGCTGGCGCTGGCGCTCCTCTCGACGGCCTACGGCTACATCCTGTTCTTCCGAATCATGGCGGTCGCCGGCGCCACCAACACCTCGCTCGTCACCCTGCTCGTGCCGCCGAGCGCCATCCTCGCCGGCATGCTGTTTCTCGGCGAGAGCCTGACCCCGCTCGGCATGCTCGGCATGGCACTGGTCCTCCTCGGCCTCGTCGTGCTCGACGGCCGGCTGTTCGCCCGCCTCCGCGCGCCCTGAAAAAGCCGGGAACAAAGCGCCTTGCCGGCCGTTTCACGGCGATCTACCGGCCGACCACGCGACTTGCGCGCCCGACTTGCGCCATTTTGGTAAATGAACAATGTCGGCATTCGTCATCCGGTAGGGATTGCGATTTTTTTGTGACATCCACAATAAAGGAGGGAATTCAGCAGGTTAGCGCTGTGAATAAAGGCCCGTCGACGGGCTGATGTTGCAACGCAGCAACAAAACACCTTTCCAACACGCTTTTTTCGGTCGTAATATCGCACCGTAAACGCAAGGAGGTAGCCATGGGACTCACACATTCCTTGAATGTTCTGATGATCAGTGCCGCGTTCCTCTTCATCGCAACGATGATCTTCATCTGAAGGCGATCAAAGCGCAGTCCGGGAGGTCAGGGACAAAAGCAACAAACCCTGCCGAAGCCTATTTGAGAAAGATGCATGGCCCCGGAGACGGCGCCATGCATTTTCGTTTCGGGCACAGGTTTTACCGGGCGACGCCGGTCAGGCCGCCGCGCCCGTCGCGCGGCGCGCGATGCGGGCAAAGCCGACGCGATCGCAGACGGCCGAGACCAGCGTCGCGCGGTTCATCGTGTAGAAATGGAACTCGCCGATACCGCGGGCGATGAGATCCTCCACCTGCCGGGCGGCAAGGTCGATCGCCGCCGCGGCGCGCTCCTGCGGCCGGTCGTCGAAGGGCGCCAGCCTCTCGGCGAGCCAGCCGGGCACGGACGCCCCGCACAGGCCGGCGAACTTCTGCACCTGGGAGAGATTGTGCACCGGCAGGATGCCCGGCACGACCGGGATCGTGATGCCGGCCTTGCGCACGCGCTCCAGGTAGCGCTCGAAATCGTCGTTCTCGAAGAAGAACTGGGTGAGCGCCCGCGTCGCGCCGGCATCCACCTTGCGCTTGAGCATGTCGATATCGGCGGCGACGTCCGGGCTCTGCGGATGCTTCTCCGGATAGGCGGAGACGGAAATCTCGAAATCGGCAAGGCTGCGCAGGCCGGCTGTCAGCTCGGCCGCATTGGCATAACCGCCCGGATGCGGCCGGTAGGCCGTGCCGACGCCGCCCGGCGGATCGCCGCGCAGCGCCACGAAATGCCTGACGCCCGCCGCCTGGAACTCGGCGACGACGGCGTGCACCTCCTCCTTCGTCGCGCCGACGCAGGTAAGGTGCGAGGCGGCCGGCAGGCCCATGGCGAGAAGCCGGCGGACGGTGGCGAGCGTCGGCGCCTTTGTGGAGCCGCCAGCGCCGTAAGTCACCGACATGAAGCCCGGATCATAAGCCGAAAGCGCGGCGGCCGTCTCCCAGAGCTGGCCTTCGGCCTCCGCCGATTTCGGCGGGAAGAATTCGAAAGACAGGCGGATGTCCTTGCGGGCTGGAATGGCGGTCGCCGGGTTCATGTCAACTCCTCCTGCGGATGGCAACGGTGTCGGCCGCCCGCTCGCGCTGGTCGCGGGCAAGCCAGATGGTGACGGTCAGCGCATCGGCGGCCGAATGCGCGGGCTTGAGATCGACGATCTCCTCGATGGCGAGCCCCGCCTTCTCCAGCCATTCGGCAAGCGTCTGGTGCGAGAAGCCGAGGCGGATATGGGCGTGCTCGTCGCGCAGGTACTCCAGCGCGTGCGGGGCGAGGTCGATGACGGCAAGGCGCCCGCCGGGCGCGAGCATGCGCGCGGCCTCGGCCACCGCCGCCTCCGGCTCGTCGAGGAAATGCAGCACCTGGTGGATCGTCACCACGTCGAATTCGTCGCGCTCCAGCGGCAGGTTGAAGATGTCGCCGTGGCGGATCGAGGCCTTGGTGATGCCGGCGCGGTCGAGATTGGCGCGCGCGACGGCCAGCATGTCGCGGCTGGCATCGACGCCGACACCGCGCTGGTAGAGCCCTTCGAAAAGTTGCAGGATGCGCCCCGTGCCCGTGCCGAGATCGAGGAAGCCGTCGACCGGCTCCGTGCCGATCATCTCGGCGAGCCTCGCCTCCACCTCGGCCTCGCTGACATGCAGGCGGCGCACGGCGTCCCATTCGGCGGCGTTGCGGCTGAAATAGGCCTGCGCCTTGTCGGCGCGGATCTTCTTCAGCACCCGCAGCCGCTCGTCATCGCGCGCGAAAACCGCATCCGCCGGGTCGGCGGCGTCCAGCAGGCGGCGGACGAGCGCGACGGCTGCGCCCCCCTGGCTCAGCCGGAAGAAGGCCCAGGCGCCCTCCTGGTAGCGATCGACGAGCGCGGCCTCGGCGAGCAGCTTCAGGTGGCGCGAAATGCGCGGCTGGGACTGGCCGAGGATGTCGGTCAGGTCCGTCACGGTCAGGTCGCCGTGCGAAAGCAGCGCGAGCAGGCGAAGGCGCGTCGGTTCGCCCGCCGCCTTCAGGATCTCCACGATGTCGTCCAGTCCGAGTTTCTGCATGTCGCCCATGGCTTATCCAATCAAGACATAAAGATATGTTTATGTGATTAACCCGCGTCGCGCAAGGGCAAATCCGTGTCGCCGATCTTCCCACCAACAGGCCCAAAGAAAAACCCCGGCAAGCCGGGGTTTCTCGAAGGGTGCGAGGGTGCCTTGCCTCAGCGCGTCAGGCGCTTGTAGGCCTGGCTGCCGGGATTGAGGGCATCGGGGCCGAGCCGGCGAACCTTGTCCTCTTCGTAGTCCTCGAAGTTGCCTTCGAACCATTCGACATGGCCGTCACCCTCGAAGGCCAGGATGTGCGTCGCGAGACGGTCGAGGAACATGCGATCGTGGCTGATGATGATCGCGCAGCCGGCGAAGCTCTCGAGCGCGCTTTCGAGGGCACCGAGCGTTTCCGTATCGAGGTCGTTGGTGGGTTCGTCGAGCAGCAGAACATTGCCGCCTGCCTTCAGCATCTTGGCAAGATGCACGCGGTTGCGCTGGCCGCCCGAGAGATTGCCGACCTTCTGCTGCTGGTCGCCGCCCTTGAAGTTGAAGGCGCCGCAATAGGCGCGCGAGTTCATGTCGAACTTGCCGAGCTTGATGACCTCGGCGCCGCCGGAGATTTCCTCCCAGACCGTCTTGTTGGCGTCGAGCGCGTCGCGGCTCTGGTCGACATAGCCGAGCTGCACGGTCTCGCCGATGCGGATCGAGCCGCTATCGGGCTGTTCCTGGCCGGTGATCATCTTGAACAGCGTCGACTTGCCGGCGCCGTTCGGGCCGATGATGCCGACGATACCGCCCGGCGGCAGCTTGATCGACAGGTCGTTGATCAGCGTCCGGCCGTCAAAGCCCTTCTTGATGCCTTCCAGCTCGATCACCACGTTGCCGAGACGCTCGGAGACCGGAATGATGATCTGGGCGTCGCCGGGCCGGATGCTTTCCGCCGCATCGACCAGCTGTTCGTAGGCCTTGATACGGGCCTTCGACTTCGCCTGGCGGGCCTTCGGGCTGGAGGCGATCCATTCCTGCTCGCGCGACAGCGCCTTCTGGCGGCCGGCTTCCTCGCGGCTTTCCTGCTTCATGCGCTTGGCCTTGGCCTGCAGGTAGGCGGAGTAGTTGCCTTCGTAGGGAATGCCGCGGCCGCGGTCGAGCTCGAGGATCCAGCCCGTCACGTTGTCGAGGAAGTAGCGGTCGTGGGTGATCATCATCACGGCGCCCGGATAGTCGCGCAGGTGCTTTTCGAGCCAGGCAATGGTCTCGGCGTCGAGATGGTTCGTCGGTTCGTCGAGCAGCAGCAGGTCCGGCTGCGACAGCAGCAGGCGGCAGAGCGCGATGCGGCGGCGCTCACCGCCCGACAGCGTCGTGACGTCGGCATCCTTCGGCGGGCAACGCAAGGCCTCCATCGCCATCTCGACCTGCTGCTCCAGGTCCCACAGGTTCTGGCTGTCGATGATGTCCTGGAGTTTCGCGCCCTCGTCGGCCGTCTCGTCGGAATAGTTCATCATCAGTTCGTTGTAGCGGTCGATGATGGCGGTCTTGTCGGCAACGCCCACCATGACGTTCTCGAAGGCGGTCTTGGCCGGGTCGAGCTTCGGCTCCTGCTCCAGGTAGCCGACAGTCGCGCCGTCGGCGAGCCAGGCTTCGCCGGTATATTCCTTGTCCTGGCCGGCGATGATGCGCAGCACCGTCGACTTACCCGCGCCGTTCGGGCCGAGGATGCCGATCTTGGCATCGGGATAGAAGGACAGGTTGACGTTCTCGAGGATTTTCTTGGCGCCGTAGGCCTTGTTGAGCCCCGACATGTGATAGATGAATTGACGTGCCATGCAAACGTGCTCCGGATCGGACGAATTTGCCCGCTATGTAGGCGAATTCTCCGCCCGCGGCAATGTGAGAAAGCCGCTTCGCCCGGAAGGCCGGAAACCCGGCCGTCTCCAGCAAGGCCCGCACCACGCAAAGCCGGCGCAACGCCCTACCCCGCCTGCCCGCCGCCCGTCACGCCTTCCGTGCAGCGGGATTTCGTCGGGGATGCGGCAGCGATCAGCCCCGCCAGCGTCGGCGCGTCGCCGGCAAGGCCGATGGTGAGGCCGGTGACGACCGGCCCGCCGTCCGTCTTGCGGCAGGCAAGGCGCACCCGCTCGCCGGCGCCCGCCCCGAAGGCGGCATCGAAGGCGGCGCGGACTTCGACAAGGGTGATCGCCGCCCCGGCCTTCCGCGTGAAGAGCGCAAGCACCGGGGAGGCGTTGAGCGCGTCGAGCAGGTCGAGCGAGCGGCCGTAATAGACCTCCGGCGAGGCGGCGACGCAACTGCCGCTACGCAGCCATTGCCGCCGGTCGAGGCCGAGGCGTGCGGCGGGCATCGCCGCCGTCAGGCGCGTCTTGGTGGCCGCGGCGAGCGCGATATCCGGCAACTCGGTCCATTTGCCCTTGCGCGCCCGCTGCTTGAGCGCCGCCTCGATGCCGCAATAGCTCCTACGCGGCTGGAAACGGTCGAGCAGCGAGAACTGCTGCGCGGCCGGCGCGCCCGCGGAAAAATCCGCGCAGCCGCGGCTCTTCGGCCGGGCGGCGCAATAGCCGGCCTGCCAGCCGACGGAGAGGACTTCGCGCCCGCTCCCGTCCGCCGGCACCGACTGGGCGGCGGCGGGCCAGGACCCGGCGACAAGGACAAGGCAGAGGACAGCGAGGGAAAAGGCGGCTTTGAAAGTCAGTGCGGCATTGGTCGTCATGACCGGCTCCCGAACAAGAACAAAACAAGATCATATACAATCAAAAATCATTAAATTGCAACCATAAATCGGAAAAATCGCGACATGCGGGAGGAAAAGGAAAAACACACGCCGCATCCCGTTGTCTTTCAAGTGCAAATCGCGTTCACCTTGCCGAAACGGAGGACGGACCGGTGTTTTCGCAGGCTTCCACGCTGCAAAGCCCCAGCGGGGCGACCCTTGCGCTGCGGCACGAGCCCGCCCGCGGCGCCGACCGCGGCATCCTCCTGATCAGCCACGGCCTTGCCGAGCACAGCGCGCGTTATGCGGATTTTGCCGCGTGCATGGCGTCCGAGGGGTTCCATGTCCATGCCCACGACCATCGCGGCCATGGCCTCACCACCGCGCCGGATGCGCCGCGCGGCCAGTTCGCGCCAAAGGACGGCATTGCAAAAGTGGTGGCGGACATGCGCGCGGTGCGCGACCATGCGGCCGCGCGCCATCCCGGCCTGCCGATCGTGCTCTTCGGCCATTCGATGGGCGGGCTCCTGGCGCTCGCCTTCGCCGAGGCGCATCCCGGCGCCATCGATGCCCTCGCCGCGTGGAACTCCAATTTCGCGCCGGGGTTTTCCGGGCGCGTGGCGCAGGCCGTTCTGGCCGCGGAGCGCATGCTGAAGGGATCGGACGTGCCGAGCGACGTGCTGCCGCGCCTCACCTTCGGGGCCTGGGGCCGCTCCATCGCGAACCGCCGCACGGATTTCGACTGGCTGTCGCACGATCCCGCAGAGGTGGATGCCTATGTCGCCGATCCGGATTGCGGCTTCGACGTCAACGTCTCGATGTGGATCGACATCTTCGCCGTCACCTTTGCCGGTGCCGCTGGGCGAGGGCTTTCCCGCCTGCCGCGGCGGCTGCCGATCCATCTTGCCGGCGGAGAAGAGGACCCGGCGACGGATTACGGCCGGGCGATCCATGCCTTTGCAAGGCGACTGAAGAAATCGCGGCTTGAGGACGTCACCATAACGGTCTATCGCGGCATGCGTCACGAAACGCTCAAGGAGAGCCGGCATCTGCGCGATCCCGCCGTCGACGCCTTCGCCGGCTGGTGCCGGCGTGTGGCCGGCGAACGGACCCGCGCACCGGAACACGCATGACCACATCCGCCACCATCACGCCGCTGCGCAACGAGGTCGGCCTCGGGCTCTTCCTCATGGTGCTCTCGGTGCTCATCTCGCCGATCATCGACATCTTCGCCAAACTCGCGGTCACCGCCGTGCCGGCGACGGAGATCACCTTCGTGCGCCTGCTTTTCCAGATGACCGTGCTGGGGCCGATCTGCCTCCTGCGCGGCACGCTCCTCGACGTGACCTTCCGGAAGATGGGCCTGCATGCCGCCCGCGGCCTGCTGATGGCGACCACCATGATCGCCTTCGTCACGCCGCTCGCCGTCATGGAGGTGGCCGACGCCATCGCCATCTTCTTCGTCGAGCCGATCATCCTGACCATCCTCGGCTCGATCGTTCTGAAGGAGACGATCGGCTGGCGGCGCTACACGGCCTGCGGCGTCGGCTTCCTCGGCTCGCTGCTGGTCATCCAGCCAAGCCTGGTGGAAGTCGGCCCCATCGCGTTGCTGCCGGTCGTGGCGGCCTTCTCGCTCGCGCTGTTCTTCCTCCTCACCCGGCTCGTCGCCCAGAAGGAGGATCCCTGGTCCATGCAGTTCTACGCCGGCCTCTGGGGTGCGCTGTTTTCCGGCCTGCTGCTTCTTGCCGGCGGCGGGCTCGGCATCGCCATCCTGACGCCCGTCGTGCCCGACATGGCCAACACGCTCTACATCGCCGGCGCCGCCGTCGCCGCCACCATTGCCGGCGTTCTCGGCGTCTATGCCTATCGCTCGGCCCCCGCCTCCACGCTCGCCCCGCTGCAATACCTGGAGATCGTCTCGGCGACGATCCTCGGCTGGTTTGTGTTCGGCCACCTGCCGGATGCCGTGAAATGGCTCGGCATCGCCATCATCATCGCCTCCGGCCTCTACGTCATCTGGCGCGAGCGCAAGCTGAACAGGACGGCGACGACACCGCCGGTCTCCACGCCGATCTGACGCCCCGCCCGGCGCGGCAGGCATCATGTCAGTCTCAGCCGTCATGATCTCCCCGCGGGCGCCGTCTATCGTGCCCGCCAGCTTTTTGTTATCCAAAGGGAAACGGGCGAAAGCCCGGCGGGGCCGCGTGCCGGCCGCGCGAAGGAGGGAGTGCAGCATGGTAAAGCCGAACCTGCCGCTGTCCGGCATCAGGGTCATCGAGCTGGCGCGGGTTCTCGCCGGGCCCTGGGCCGGGCAGATGCTGGCCGACATGGGCGCCGACGTCATCAAGATCGAGAATCCCGAGGGTGGCGACGATACGCGCGCCTGGGGCCCGCCCTTCGTCACCGGCAAGGACGGCGAGAACCTCTCGGCCGCCTATTACCACTCGACCAACCGCGGCAAGCGCTCGATTACCGTCGACCTCAAGACCGAGGAGGGCCGCGCCACCGTCCACCGCCTCATCGCGACGGCCGACGTGGTCATCGAGAACTTCAAGGTCGGCGGCCTCGTCAAATACGGGCTCGACTACCAGAGCCTCGCGAAGACCCATCCGAAACTCGTCTACTGCTCGATCACCGGCTTCGGCCAGGACGGCCCCTATGCCGCCCGCGCCGGCTACGATTACATCGTACAGGGCATGTCCGGCTTCATGTCGGTGACCGGCGCACCGGACGGCGAGCCGATGAAGGCGGGCGTCGCCATTGCCGACATCTTCACCGGCATCTATGCCGTCGCCGCCATCCAGGGCGCGCTCATCCATGTCATGAAGACCGGCCAGGGCCAGCATGTCGACATGGCGTTGCTCGACGTGCAGTCGGCCGTCATGGCAAACCAGAACATGAACTTCCTCGTCTCCGGCGACGCGCCGACGCGGCTCGGCAATGCGCATCCGAACATCTCGCCCTACGAGGTGGTGCCGACATCCGACGGACACATCATCCTCGCGGTCGGCAATGACGGGCAGTTCCGCAAGCTCTGCGGCATCCTGAAGCTCGACGGCGTGGCGGACGACGCGCGCTTTGCCACCAACCGGGCGCGCGTCGCCCATCGCGGCGAGGTGCGCCGCCTCGTCACCGGCGCGACGGCCAGTGTCGGCAAGGCCGATCTTCTTGCCACCTGCGAGCGCGAAGGCGTGCCGGCCGGGCCGATCAACTCCATTGCCGAGACCTTCGCGGACCCGCAGGTGAAAGCGCGGGGCCTGCGCGTCGACCTGCCGGACGCCGACGGCAATTCCATTCCCGGCGTGCGCACGCCCATCGTCTATTCGGGCACCCCCCTTGCCTATGACCGGCCGAGCCCGCGGCTCGGCGAACATACCGACGCCGTGATGGCGGAACTCGATCGCCTCGAAGCAGGAAAGAAAAGCGCATGAAGACCGGTGGCCAGTTGATCGTCGATGCCCTCGTTGCCAATGGCGTGAAGCGCGTCGCCTGCGTGCCGGGCGAAAGCTACCTCGCCGTGCTCGACGCGCTGCACGACACCGATATCGACGTGCTCGTCTGCCGCCAGGAAGGCGGCGCGGCGATGATGGCGGACTGCTGGGGCCGGCTGACGGGCGAGCCCGGCATCTGCATGGTCACGCGCGGGCCCGGCGCCACCAATGCCTCGGCGGGCCTGCACATCGCACGGCAGGATTCGATCCCGATGATCCTCTTCATCGGCCAGGTACAGCGCGACGCGCGCGAACGCGAGGCCTTCCAGGAGGTGGAATACCGCCGCGCCTTCACCGAGGTCGCCAAATGGGTGGCCGAGATCGACGACGCCCGCCGCATTCCCGAATTCGTCACCCGCGCCTTTGCCGTCGCCACCTCCGGCCGGCCGGGCCCGGTGGTGCTGGCGCTGCCCGAGGACATGCTGACGGAGGCGGTCGAGACCGTCGATGCCAAGGCCTATGTGCCGGTCGAGGCCCATCCGGGCCGCAGGCAGGTGGAGGAGCTGGCGCGGCGCCTCGAAGCCGCCGAGCGACCGCTCGTCATCCTCGGCGGCACGCGCTGGTCGGAGGAGAGCGTCGCCGGCTTCACGGCCTTCGCGGAGCGCTGGGCGCTGCCGGTCTCCTGTTCCTTCCGCCGCCAGATGCTGTTCGATCACACGCACCCGAACTATGCCGGCGACAGCGGCATCGGCATCAATCCGGTGCTCGGCAAGGAGATCCGCGAGGCGGACCTCGTCATCCTGCTTGGCGGGCGCTATTCGGAAATGCCCTCCTCGACCTACAGCATGCTCAAGGTGCCCTACCCGCAGCAGGCGCTGGTGCATGTCTATCCGGATCCGTCCGAGCTCGGCCGCGTCTACCGGCCGGACCTTGCGATCTGCGCCGCGCCGGAGGATTTCGTTGCCGCGCTGGAGGGCCTTTCACCGAAGGCCGCCCCGCGCTGGGCCGAACGCACCAAGGCCCTGCACGAAAGCTACCTGAAATGGTCGACGCCGCCGGAAACCGGCCCGGGCGGCGTGCAGATGGGCCCGATCATGGCCTGGCTGGAGGAGAACACGCAGGAGGACACGATCTTCACCAACGGCGCCGGCAACTATGCCACCTGGGTGCACCGCTTCCACCGCTTCCGGCGCTTTGCGACGCAGGCGGCCCCCACCTCCGGCTCGATGGGTTATGGCCTGCCGGCCGCGGTCGCCGCCAAGCAGCTCTTCCCGGAACGCGAGGTCGTCTGCTTTGCCGGCGACGGCTGCTTCATGATGCACGGCCAGGAATTCGCCACCGCCGTGCGCTACGATCTCCCGATCATCACCGTCGTCGTCAACAACGGCATCTACGGCACGATCCGCATGCACCAGGAGCGGGAATATCCCGGCCGCGTCAGCGCCACGGACCTCACCAACCCGGATTTCGCGGCGCTCGCCCGCGCCTATGGCGGTCATGGCGAGACGGTGGAGGCGACGGAGAATTTCGCGCCCGCCTTCCTGCGCGCCCGCTCGAGCGGCAAGCCGGCGATCATCGAGGTCAAGCTCGACCCGGAAGCGATCACGCCGACGCGCACGCTCTCGGATATCCGCGAGGGGAAATGAGGCTGGGGGCTGAAAGGCCCCTCATCCGCCTCCTGCTCCTCTCGACGGGCGTAATCTCGGGAAAAGCCGCATAGCCCTTCGCCCCGCAGCCAAGGAGAAGGTCGCGGCAGCGGGATGAGGGGCCGCGTCCCCGGTTACCCGCGGATATGCTGCGTCTGCTCGTAGGTCTTCGTCGAGCGCATGCCGGAGCGGCAATAGCCGAGCATGGGGCGCGGCAATTCGTCGAGCGCGTCGACCATGCCGTTCACCGCTTCCGCGGTCACGCCCATCGGGCCGACCGGCACATGGGCCGTCTCGATGCCGAGCGCCTTCGCGCGGGCGGCGATGGCCGAGAATTCCGGCTGGCCGGCCTCTTCATGGTCCGGACGATGGCAGACGATGGACTTGAAACCCAGGGCGGCGATGGCGTCGAGATCCTCGACGGTGATCTGGCCTGAGACGGAATATTCGTCATTGATCGCGCGGATATCCATGGGCGGTTCCTTCTAGAAAACAGGGTGTCCATCGTTTAAGCCCGCGCTGCGGAAGCGTCAATCATGCAAAATCTATAGCAATTCCCGAAAAAGCGCGCATCACGGAAGCCCTCTTGCCGCGACGTCCCTAGCGGACCTCGAAGGCGAGGCCGTAGCCGATGCTTTCGCCGGGCGCGAAATCCGGCGCCTCGCCGGCGGCGATCAGCTCGGCGCGCGGCGCAAGACGATGCGAGACCGGCTCGATGCCGAGCACCGCCGAGCCCGGCGAGAGGTTCCGCCAGACCTGAAGATGCGGCAGCGTATCGGTGCGGAAGCGGATATGGACGCTGCGCCCTTCGAGCGCGGCGATCGGGCCGATGACGATCTCGGCCCAGCCATGCATCGCCGTTTCGGCGGCCGGCACGCAGAAGATCTCGCGGTCGTCCGTCCCGAAGCGCCACGGCAGGCTGCCGCCGGGCAGCATGGCCCCGGTCAGCCGCGTATCCGCGTCGAAGAGGCCGGTGCCGAAATTGATATGGTACATGCCGAAGGGCGGCCAGGCCGTGTCGCCGGTATTGGTGACGGTATCGTCGAGCGTGATGTGGCCGGTGCGCCGGTCGGCGCGCCAGCGGCGGGCGAGATCGGCCCTGCCGCCATGGGCGAGCGAAACGGTGACGCGCCCCTCGCAGACCACCTCCCCCGCGCCCTCCTCGGTCAGCACGTCGCGTGCCGGCGAGGACGAGAACGAGCCGTGCAGCGGGTAGAGCCGCCCGTCGGCCGCGCCCTCCACCGGCACCGGATGGCGGATGTGATCCGGCCCGCAGGTGAACAGGAAGCCCGGCAGCGCCTTGTCGATGCGCGGGTCGCCGTCGGAAGGCACGGCCGCGCCCGGCGCAAGGTCGATGCCGTGGAAGACGGCGCCGGCGACGTCGAGCACGGATTGCGGCGTCAGGTCGAGGCGGAAGGACTGGTCGGGCGTCTGGGCGGAAAGGGAAAGGGTCATCCGGGGCTCCGGCAAAGGGACAATCGAAAGGTGGCATGCTAGAGCAATTCGCGCGGACGTGTGAAGCGGTTTTGCGTGCAGGCGGCCGGCGGCAGGCGGTTTCGTCACCCGGCCTGAGATCCTCCCTCGCGCGGAAACCATCACGGCCGGTCACAAGTTTTTGCAATGCGCGTTGACCTTACGTTCACCATCGATTCAGTTTTTTCATATTAAGGTCCGAATTGAAGTGTTCCGTCCGCGCGATATAGGCAAGCAGGCAGGTCAGGTGTCGTGAATTCCATTTTGAAAACAAGTCTTTCGCTCCTTGCCGCGGCGTCCGTCCTCGGAATCGCCGCCCTGCCGGCGCACGCCCAGCAGCGCTTCTTCGCGCGCGACACGGTCCTGGTGTCGCCGGAAGGCGATATTCTCGACTACATTCCCGACGACGGGAGCCTGCGCGTGATGCGCGACAACCGCGGCCGCACCGTCTATGTCGACGGCTGGGGCAACGTGGTCGCGACCGCCATGCAGGCCGACCGCTACTTCGCCCGCGGCGACGACTATCGCCCGCGCCGCGCCGCGCGCGGCTACCCGGAAACGAACCCCGACTACTTCCCGCCGGCGCCCGAGGCCGACTACGGCGACGACCTGACGACGAGTTCCGTGCCGGAAATGCGCGAGGGCCTGCCGGGCGATATCGAACGCCAGCCGCTGCCGGACGCGGATTTCGGCGGTGAGCAACCGCTGCCCGACTTCGGCGGCGAGAGCGCCGCCCTGCCGGAAAACAGCGCGGACCCGAACGCGGAATTCGTGCCCGGCCCGAAATTCGACCCGGCGATCGCCATCGGCAAGCTGTCCTCCGCCGAAGTCACCGCGCTGCAGGTCTTCCTCGACCGCGAGGGCTTTTCGCCGGGCGTGATCGACGGCAGGAAGGGTTCGAACGTCACCAAGGCGATCGAGGCCTGGCAGAACGCGACGGGCGAGACGCTCGATCCGAACAATGCCGACGATATCCTGGAGCGGCTGCGCCTGTCGGGCGGCCTTGCCTTCACCACCTACGAGATCTCGGCCGCCGACGCCGCCGGCCCCTATGTCGCCGCCATTCCCGACGATTACGCCCAGAAGGCGGCGTTGCCGCACCTCTCCTTCACCTCGACCACCGAGATGCTGGCCGAAAAATTCCATATGGATGAGGCCTATCTGAAGGAGATCAATCCGGGCGTCGACTTCACCATTCCCGGTACGCTCGTCAAGGTCGTCGACACCGGCGGGCGGAAGACCGGCAAGGTCGCCAAGATTCTCGCCGACAAGGGCCGCAAGCAGGTGCTCGCCTATGACGAGAGCGGCACGCTGATCGCCGCCTATCCGGCCAGCATCGGCTCGGCCGACACCCCCTCGCCGTCGGGCACGGTGACGGTCGAGCGCATCGCGCTCAATCCGGGCTATACCTACAATCCGAAGATCAACTTCCAGCAGGGCGCCAACAACAAGGTGCTGACGCTGCAGCCCGGCCCGAACGGCCCGGTCGGCACGGTCTGGATCGCGCTGTCGAAGCCGACCTACGGCATCCACGGCACGCCGGAGCCCTCCAAGATCGGCAAGACGCAGAGCCACGGCTGCATTCGTCTCACCAACTGGGACGCGACGGAACTCGCCAAGATGACAAGCGCCGGCGTGACGGTCGAGTTCGTCGACTGACGACTACACGATGCCCTGCAAAAGCCGGCCTTCAGGCCGGCTTTTGCATTTGATGCGGTAAAGCCGTTGCATGGCGCCGTTCCGTCACGCGGTAGACTTGAAAATGCCGCCTTTGGCACCGATGCGTCCTTCCGGCAAGCGAACAGGCAACCATCCTTCCGCGCGCCCTTGCTGCAAGTCGCATCCGAAAGTCCGGTATCCCATGCGTGAAAAACTCCGCCCCGCCCTTCTCTGCCTCACGCTTGCCGGCCTCTTGCCGCAGGCCGCCGGCGCTGCCGACCTCATCGGCTTCTGGGACAGCCCGCAGAAGGGCGGCAACAGTTTCAATGCCGCAGCACCGGACCGGGCCTATTTCGACGCACTCGCAGCGACCGGCGCAAGCTGGGTGCGGCTCACCTTCAGCAAATGGCAAGGCGAAGGCAGGGATTTCCTGATCGGCGACGCAGACCGCTACAAGGGCCTGCCGCCCGGCGACCTTGCCAGGCTGCGCGCAACGCTCGATGCGGCCGGGGCCGCCGGCCTCAAGGTCGTAATCGCCCCGCTCAGCCTGCCCGGAGCGCGCTGGAAGCAGCAGAACGGCGGAAAATTCGACGACCGGCTATGGTCCGACCCGGCCTATGCCGACCAGGCGGCCGCGTTCTGGCGCGACCTTGCAGCAGCGCTCAAGGACCATCCGGCGATCGCCGCCTACAACCTGCTCAACGAACCGGCCCCGGAAAAGACGACCGGGCTTGCGGAGAACGCCGCACTGGCGGATATCCGCGCCTGGCAGGAGAAGAACGCCGGCGGCACCCGCGACCTGCCAAACCTCTATGCGCGCATGATCGCGGCGATCCGCACCGTCGATCCGGTGACGCCCGTGATGGTCGATGGTGGCTACTACGCCAATCCGCGTGCCCTCGCCGCCTGGCCGGAGCGCCTTGCCGACGAGCGGGTGCTCTATGCCTTCCACATGTACGAACCCTATGACGCCACCAGCGCGCCGAACATGAAGCGCAAGATGCCGCTTTCCTATCCCGGCGCCAAGACGGACTATGCCGGCGGCAAGACGACCTGGGATCGCAAGGCCGTCGGGGAGCATATCGGCATGGCCTTCGACTGGGCAAAGGCCGCCGGCCTGCCGCCGAGCCGTGTGGTTGCCGCCGAATTCGGCTGCATGCGCCTGTGGACCGACTGCGGCATCTATCTGACCGACGTCATGGACGCCGTGGACGCGCGAGGCGGCCACTGGGCCTTCTACTCCTTCCGCGAGGACGAGTGGGAGGGCATGGACTATGAACTGTCCGCCAAGGTGAAGCCCGGCCAGTTCTACTGGTTGAAGGAACAGGGCAAGGCCGGCACATTGCCGCGCGACGGCAAGCTTATGGAGCTTCTGAAGGCACGCATGCGGAAATAGACCATTTCCAGCCGGGGCGAAATCGCTTCGGCGTCGGATAATGCGAAAGAACAAAGAGATAGAGCATTTCCGGTGAACTCGTGTTCACCGGAAATGCTCTCGAAATGCGGCACAGCAGCCTTCCGTGCCGCTCCGCCCCAACGAACCGAAAGACTGTCTCAGGCCGCGCGGCTGTAGCCGGACCCCTTCGCCGGGCGGGCCTCGCCGCTGGTGCGGAAGGCGCTGAGCTGGGCGGCGATGGAGGCGGCCTCCTGCGTCAGGGCCTGGCTGGCGGCATTCGCCTCCTCGACCATGGCGGCGTTCTGCTGGGTGATCTGGTCCATGGCGTTGACCGCCTGGTTGACCGCCTGCAGGCCCGTCGCCTGCTCCGCCGTGCTGGCGCGGATCGCGTTGAACACCGCGCTGACCTCGACGACCTGGGTGACGATCTGGCGCAGCGACTGGGCCACCTCGCCGACCGAGCGCACGCCGTCCTCGACCTGGCTGTGCGACTTGGCGATGAGGTTCTGGATGTCCTTCGCCGCATCGGCACAGCGCTGGGCGAGCGCGCGCACTTCCGAGGCGACGACGGCGAAGCCGCGGCCCGCCTCGCCGGCCCGCGCCGCCTCGATGCCGGCATTGAGCGCGAGCAGGTTCGTCTGGAAGGCGATCTCGTCGATCACCTCGATGATGTTGGCGATGGCCGAGGAGGAGGCCTGGATCTCGCCCATGGCGACGATCGCGTGCTCTACCACTTCCCCACCGCGCTGCGCGTTGTCGCGCGCGGCCATGACGAGGGCGTTCGCCTCGTTGGCGCTCTGGGCGGTCTGGCGCACGGTGGTGGTCACCTGCTCGACGGCGGCGGCCGTCTCCTCCAGGTTCGCGGCCTGCCGTTCGGTACGCTTGGCAAGGTCGTCCGAGGCGGCCGCGATCTCCTGCGCGCTGAGATGGATGGAGCCCGCGCCGGTGCCGATATTGCCGATCGCCTGGGAGAGCGTGGAAATGGCGTGGTTGAAGTCGTCACGCAGCGCCTCGTAGGCCTCCGGCAGCGGGCCGGTGATGCGCGCGGTGAGGTCGCCGTCGGAAATGCGCTTCAGCGCGGCGCCGAAGCTGTCGCTGATGATCTTGCGCTCCTCGGCAACGACCTGCGCCTGCACCGCCTGCTGCTTGGCAAGGTCCGACATGTCGTTGTAGACGGAAATGGACAGGTCCATGTCGAGGAACAGGGCCTTGAGCAGGCTGGTGAAGCGCGCCGCAAACTCCTCCGGCCCGACCTCCGGCCGGGCAAAGAGGCCCGGCTTCGGCCACAGCGATTTGACGGCTTCCGTGAGGAGATGCTCGACGATCAGCGCATAGCCGCCGATATACCAGCGCGGCTCCAGGCCGATGCGCGCATGCACGCGGCCGATCGTCTGGACCTTGGCGGCATACTCCCCGGAGAAATCGCCGGCGGCAATGTTCGCCCAGTGGCCGAGCTGGGCGTTCTTCGCCCGGTTGATATGCGCGTCGTTGGAAAAGAGGCGGTTCACCTCCGGGCTCTTGCGCACGATGGCATAGAACTTGTCCAGCGCCGGGCCGAGCTCCTTCTCGATGAAGGGCTTGAGCGTGCGGAGCCGCTTCAGCGCCGCCTCGTCGAGGCCGAGATATTCCAAACGGCGCGCGATATCGTGGTTCTGGCTGGCGGTCTGCGGGGCTGACTTCATTCCGGAATATCCTGGCTACTCAAGAGAACGGGAAAGCAATGGAAAATCGGGGCTGCGATGCCGGGCGGCATCGCCACAGGCCCGTAACCCTTCATGGGTCCCCGTGGAGGCGCATTGCCGAAGGGTTGGCTTTCTAACGCGATATCATTAGGTTAGGCATGGTAAATTGTTCATTACCAACTTTGCGATACGGCATGAAAAAACGGCTGCGCCCTTCGTCGCAGCCGTTCTTGTCATTCGTCAATTCGGACGGTTCAGGCCGCCCGCTGCAGCGTGCGGAAGAAGCCGCGCTCGGCGTTAACGCGCTTGCGCGCCGGCAGGAGGCGCATCACCTCGTCGGCGAACAGCCGCGCATTCTCGCAGGCCTTGTCGAGGTTGCTCACCTTGGCCGCATCCATCGTATAGAGCGAGCCGCCGCAATCGAAGATGTCGCGGAAGGCGGTGCGCTCGCCGATCGGCGTATCGAGCACGGCCACGCCGCGCGCGGCGAGCAGCGTCTTGACGGCACTCATCGCACGGGTCGTCACCAGTGAATTCGTGCGGGTGAGCACGACCGAATGGTTGATGCGGATGCCCGCCTTCTCGTCGAGCTGCTTCAGGAGTTCGAGGATATGCGCCGCCCCGCGGGCGTCCATCGCACAGCCCTGCACCGGGATCATCACATGGTCGGAGAGGCCGATGGCGGTAGCGACCAGCGCGTCGCGCGCACCGGCAAGGTCGATGATGAAATAATCGGTCGTCTGCCGGTTCTCGCGGATATGGCACTGGAGCGAGGCCATCGAGACTTCGGAGATGACGGCGATGTTGCGCTGGCGGCCGGACACCTCGTGCCAATGGCTGATCCAGCGCTGCGGATCCGCATCCAGGATGGTGATGCGATGGCCCCGGCTGGCAAGCTCGGTGGCAAGGATCAGGGCCGCGGTGGTCTTGCCCGCACCGCCCTTGGCATTGGCAAATGTGATGACTGGCATGTCTTTCCTCGTGAATGCTGCGAGCTTCCTCATCGCTCTCGTCAGACGACCCGGTGACAATGGCGCCCGCTGCATCAAACCTTTCAAAACATGGTTAACGAAATGGAAACATGCATATGGCGAAGATTAACGAGAAGGGCCGGAAACTTGCGCTTTCACAAGAAAAAGGCCCGGAAAACCGTGGTTTTCCGGGCCTCTGTCATTTATTAACGGCAAGAATTCAGATGCACTCGACGAAGAGGCGCTTGGCCGCGTCCAGTGTCAGTTCCACCGGATTGCCGCCGGCCGTCGGGTCGACGATCGCCATGGCGGCCATCTCGTCGATCCGGTCGGTGGTCACGCCGAGCGCGGAAAGCTTGTCCGGCACGCCGAGCTCCTCGCGCAGGCGCAGCACATAGTCGAAGAAGCCGTCGAAGCCGCCCGCAATGCCGAGATAGGCGGCGGCGCTGGCGATCTTCGCCTCGATGGCCGGGCGGTTGAAGGTCAGCACCGGCGGCATGACGACAGCATTGGTCATGCCGTGATGCGTGTTGTAGATGGCGCCGACCGGGTGCGACAGCGAGTGGATCGCGCCAAGCCCCTTCTGGAAAGCGACGGCGCCCATGGCGGCAGCCGACATCATGTTGGCGCGCGCCTCGATATCCGTACCGTCCTTGTAGGCGCGCGGCAAAAATTCCTTGACGAGGCGCATGCCCTCAAGTGCGATGCCCTGGCTCATCGGGTGGTAGAACGGCGAGCAATAGGCTTCCAGGCAATGGGCGAAGGCATCCATGCCGGTGCCGGCGGTGATGACCTTCGGCATGCCGACCGTCAGTTCCGGGTCGCAGATCGTCACGGAAGGCAGGAACTTCGGGTGGAAAATCACCTTCTTGGTGTGCGTCTGCGAATTGGTGATGACCGAGGCGCGGCCGACCTCCGAGCCCGTGCCGGCCGTCGTCGGCACGGCGACGATCGGCGCAATGCCGTCGGAATTGGCGCGGGTCCACCAGTCGCCGATATCTTCGAAGTCCCAGACCGGCCGCGTCTGGCCGGCCATGAAGGCGACGGCCTTGCCGAGGTCGAGGCCGGAACCGCCGCCGAAGGCGACGACGCCGTCATGGCCGCCGTCGCGGAACGCCTTGACGCCCGCTTCGAGGTTCTGGTCGTTCGGGTTCGGATCGACCTCGGCGAACATCGCCCGGCCGAGGCCGGCGGCCTCGAGAATGTCGAGCGCCTGCTTCGTGATAGCCATGGTCGAGAGGCCGCGGTCGGTGACGAGCAGCGGCTTCTTCATGCCGACGGCCTTGCAGTGGTCGGCGAGTTCCTTGATACGGCCGGCCCCGAACTTGATCGCGGTCGGGTAGCTCCAGTTGGCGGTGATCGTCATACGCTTCAAGCTTTCCTGAAATGGTAGGATTTCGGTCTCGTGAGGTTGTGGAAGCCGATGACGGAGAGCGAGCCGCCGCGGCCCGTTTCCTTGACGCCGGTCCAGCAGAGCGCCGGGTCGAGATAGTCGGCGCGGTTCATGAACACGGTGCCGGTCTCGAGGTCCCGGGCGATATTGGCCGCGCGGTCGCTGTCCTTCGTCCAGAGCGAGACGGTGAGGCCGTACTTGCAGTCGTTCATCAGGGCGAGCGCTTCCGCGTCGCTCTTCACCTTCATGATGCCGACGGCCGGCCCGAAGGTCTCTTCCGTCATGAATTCCATGGAGTGGTCGACATCGACGAGGATCTGCGGGGCGACATAGGCGCCGCCGTCATCGGCCGGGAAGAGTTTCGGGTCGACCAGGGCCTTCGCGCCCTTCGCGACCGCATCGGCGATCTGCGAACGCACGGTGGCGGCGAAACGCTTGTGCGCCATGGGCCCGAGCGTCGTTTCCGGATCGAGCGGGTTGCCGAGCTTGTAGTTGGACACCCAGGCGACCGATTTTTCCACGAAGGCGTCGTAGAGCTTCTCGTTGACGTAGATGCGCTCGATGCCGCAGCAGCACTGGCCGGAATTGTAGGTCGCGCCGTCCATCAGCGTGTCTACGGCGGCGTCGAGGTCGGCGTCCTCCATGACATAGCCCGGGTCCTTGCCGCCGAGTTCGAGGCCGACCGGCGTGAAGGTGCCGGCCGCCGCGCGCTCGATGGCGCGGCCGCCCTCGACCGAGCCGGTGAAGTTGACGAAGTCGAACGCATTGCCGGCGATCAGCGCCGACGTCGTGTCATGGTCGAGGAAGACGTTCTGGAAGACGTCTTCCGGCACGCCCGCCTCGTTGAAGGCGCGCACCAGCCGCTCGCCGACGAGCAGCGTCTGGGCGGCATGCTTGATGATGACGACATTGCCCGCCATCAGCGCCGGCGCGATCGTGTTGATCGCGGTCATGTAGGGGTAGTTCCACGGCGCGATGACGAAGACGACGCCATGCGGCTCGCGCTCGATGCGGCGCTCGAAGCGGTCGGAATTCTCGATGACGATCGGCGCCAGCGACGAACCGGCGATCTCCGCGACATAGTTGGAGCGCTCGTTGAAGCCCTTGAACTCGCCGCCGTAGCGGACCGGGCGGCCCATCTGCCAGGCGATTTCCGGCACGATCTCGTCGGCCATCTCGTTGACGCGGGCGACGCCCTTGAGGACGAGCTGGACGCGCTCTTCCAGCGGGCGCTTCGCCCAGGCCTTCTGCGCCTTCTTCGCACGGGCGGCGGCCTCCTGCGCGGCGGCCAGCGGCATCGCCTCGCGCTCGGCATAGACCGAGCCGTCCACGGGGGATATGCATTTGATCACAGTCATGATCGACTTCCTGTTGGTTCCATCGGAATTTCAGTTCTTTGGCGCTCCGGTAGCCCCTCATCCGGCCTGCCGGCCACCTTCTCCCCGCAAGCGGGGAGAAGGAAACGTGCCGTGCCGTTTTCCCGGACCAATACCCTTTCGCAGGGCAGGTCCCCTCTCCCCGCTTGCGGGGAGAGGGCTAGGGTGAGGGGCAACTCCCGAAACGCTTCTACGCTCTCTCGAAGCCGCGCGCCACCTCCCAGTCGGTGATGCGACGATCGTATTCCTCCTGCTCCCACTCGGCCGCGCGCACATAATGCTCGACGACGTCGTCGCCGAAGGCTTCGCGCAGCATGTCGGATTCCTTCAATGCGGCGGTCGCCCCGCGCAGGGTCTTGGGGATCTCGCGGATGTCCCTGCCGCCATAGGCGTCGCCCTCGAAGGGCGCCTCCAGCTCCAGCTTCTGCTCGATGCCGGCAATGCCGGCGGCCAGCAGCGCGGCCATGGCGAGATAGGGGTTGAGGTCGGAGCCGCCGACGCGGCACTCGATGCGGATGCCCTTGGTGCCCTCGCCGCAGAGGCGATAACCGGCCGTGCGGTTGTCCTTGCTCCAGACCGCCTTGGTCGGCGCGAAGGTGCCGGCGACGAAGCGCTTGTAGGAGTTGATGTAGGGCGCCAGGAAATAGGTGATCTCGCCGGCATGGGCGAGCAGGCCTGCCACATACATGCGCATCATCTCCGACATGCCGTACTTGCCGTCCCTGTCGAAGAATTTCGCCTCCTTGCCGTCGATGCTCCACAGCGACTGGTGGATGTGCGAGGAGGAGCCCGCCAGATTGTAGTTCCACTTGGCGAGGAACGTCACGGCCTTGCCGCGCTGCCAGGCGATCTCCTTGGTGGCGTTCTTGATGATCGAGTGCCGGTCGGCCATGGTCAGCGCCTCGGCATAGCGCACGTTGATCTCCTCCTGGCCCGGCGAGGCCTCGCCCTTGGAGTTCTCGACGGGAATGCCGGCGCCCTGCAGGCCGTTGCGCAGCGCCCGCATGACATCCTCCTCCTTGGTGGTCTGGAAGATGTGGTAGTCCTCGTTGTAGCCGGAGGCCGTGCGCAGGTCCCGGTAGCCGCTTTCGCGCGCGTCGTCGAAGGTCTGGTCGAACAGGTAGAATTCCAGTTCGCTCGCCATGAAGGGCTTCAGCCCCAGGGCTTCCAGCCGCTTGACCTGCTTCTTGAGGACGGCCCGCGGCGAATGCGGCACCTCGGCATGGGTGTGGTGGTCGAGCACGTCGCACAGCACCAGCGCCGTGCCTTCGAGCCAGGGCAGTTTGCGCAGCGTCGCAAGGTCCGGCTTCATCGTATAGTCGCCATAGCCGGCTGCCCAGCTCGTCGACTTGTAGCCGGGGACGGTCTCCATCTCCATGTCGGTCGCCAGCAGGTAGTTGCAGCTGTGCGTTTCCTCATGGGCGCCGTCGATGAAATACTGTGCGTGGAAGCGCTTGCCCATCAGGCGCCCCTGCATGTCGACGAGGCATGCCAGAACGGTATCGATGCGGCCCTCGGCCACATCCTTCTTCAGGTCGTCGAAACTATAGGTCACGGTCATTGCGGGCGGTCCTGGGGTTGCTGCTTCAAGCCGGACCGGGCCTCAGGGCCCGGTCCGGAGCGGTTGCGGATATCAGCCGTTGACGTAGGGCGGTCCGGCCTTGTTGATGATGGCGTTGTAGTCCTCGAAGATCTTCACGACCTTGGCGGCCGTCTCGCTCTGGCCGGCGATCTCCTTCCAGAACACCTTGGCCGCGTCTTCCACGACCTTCCACTCGGCGGCCGGGATGCTGGTGAGCTTCAGCTTGGTGCCTTCGGCCCGCAGCTTGGCCTCGCCGCCCCAGTACCACTGGTCGCGGTAGTTGTTGCCGGACTCGATCGCCGTCATGACCAGCTTCTTCAGGTGGTCCGGCAGTTCGGCCCATTTCTTCTCGTTGACGAAGAAGGAGCCGATCCAGGCGCCCGAGATGTTGTTGGTCAGGAAGTGGTCCGTCACGTCGGCCCAGCCGACCGTGTAGTCCTCGGTGATACCCGACCAGGCCATGCCGTCGAGTTCGCCGGTCTGCACGGCGACCTGCGCGTCCTCGTAGGGGATCGTCACCGGCACGACGCCGAACTGGCTGAGGAAGCGGCCTGCCGTCGGGAAGGTGTAGAGGCGCAGGCCCTCGAGATCCTTGACGGAGGTGATCGCCTTCTTGGTGTTGAAGTGGCACGGATCCTGGCCCGACGAGGAGAGCCAGACGACGCCGCCGACCTTCTCGTAGGACGAACGCCAGATATCGGCGAGGCCGTACTGCTTGAAGAGCACCGGCACGTCGAGAATCTGCTTGGTGGCGAGCGGGAAGTAGCCGCCGAAGGTGGCGACGTCGGCCGGCGACGCCATGGAATCGTCGTCCGAATGCACCGCGTCGATCGTGCCGGCCTGGAGGGCGCGGAAGAGTTCGCCCGTCGGCACGATCTGGTCGGCGAAGTAGAGCTCGATCTCCAGCTCGCCCTTGGCGGCGGCATTGATCGCGTCGATGATCGGCTTGGTGACGTGCTCGCCGAGCGCGGCGCCGGCATAGGTCTGGAAACGCCACTTGATGGCGGTCTGCGCCTTCACGATGGCGGGGGCGGAAAGCGTTGCGGCGCCGGCCGCGCCGATCGTCACCGCCCCGGCCCGTGTCAGGAATTGCCGTCTGTTGGTCATATCTCTATCCCTCTGGTTAAACATCTGGCTTCTGCCGGAAACGGCCGTTCATCCCGGTCGGTCAATCGTCTTTTCTTCTATCGGCCTCATTGCGCTTGCGGCCGGCGGCCCCGCCGCCGGAAAATTCCCCTCACTTCGAGTAGTAGTTGTTCGGCAGCCACGTCGCGATTTCCGGGAAGCAGCCGATGATGATCAGGCTCGCCACCATGATGCCGACGAAGGGCCAGATCGACTTGTAGATGTCGGTCATGCCGATGCCGGGCGGCGCCATGGCGCGCATCATGAACAGGTTGTAGCCGAAGGGCGGGGTGATGTAGGCGATCTGGCAGGTGATCGTGTAGAGCACGCCGTACCAGACGAGATCGAAGCCCAGCTTCTGCACCAGCGGGATGTAGAGCGGCGCGACGATGACGAGCATCGCCGTGTCGTCGAGGAACATGCCCATGACGAGGAAGGAGAGCTGCATCAGCACCAGCACCTGCCAGGGCTCGAGGCCGAGGTCGCCCAGGAAGAAGCGCTCGATCGACTTGACCGCGCCGAGACCGTCGAAGACGGCGCCGAAGCAGAGCGAGGCGATGAGTATCCACATGAACATGCAGGTGATGCCGAGCGTCTTCTGCAAGACGTCGTTCCACAGGCGCACGCTGAGGCGGCCGCGCTGCCAGGCGACGAGCGCCGACGAGATCGCGCCGATCGCCGAGGCCTCCACGAGGCTGGCGATGCCGCTGAGGAACAGCCACATCATCAGCGTGAAGATGCCGAGCGGCATGATACCGGCCGTCAGCAGTTTCAGCTTCTCGGCCATCGGCACGGTGCGCTCCTCCGCCGGCAGAGCCGGGCCGAGCGACGGGTTGATGCGGCAGCGCACATAGACGTAGATCGCCATCAGCAACGCCATCAGGAGGCCCGGGAACACGCCGGCGAGCCAGAGCTGGCCGACCGGGACGCGGGCAATCATGCCATAGAGCACGAGCACGATGCTCGGCGGGATCAGGATGCCGAGCGTCGAACCGCCCTGCACCACACCGGTCGTCATCACCTTGTCGTAGCCGCGACGCAGCAGCTCCGGCAGCGCGATGGTGGCGCCGATGGCCATGCCGGCGACCGAAAGGCCGTTCATCGCCGAGATGATGACCATGAGGCCGATCGTGCCGAGCGCGAGGCCGCCGTTGATCGGTCCCATCCAGACATGAAATGCCTTGTAGAGGTCTTCGGCGATGCCCGATTCCGACAGCATGTAGCCCATGAAGACGAACATCGGCACCGTCAGCATCGGATACCATTTGACGAGCTTCATGGCCGAGGCGAAGCCCATTTCCGAGCCGCCCGTCCCCCACAGCAGGAAGGCCGCGACGACGCCGACGAAGCCGATCACGGCGAAGACGCGCTGCCCGGTGAGCAGCAGCACCATCATGCCGGCGAACATCGTGATTGCGATGAATTCATAACTCATGCGATGGGCCTTCCCCGCAATTCAGCGATGTCCTTGAAGAGCGAGGAGGTTGCCTGCGCAAGCATCATCAGAACGCCGAAGGTCATGATGATCTTGATCGGCGCCATGTACGGGGCCCAGGCGGTAAAACTCTTTTCCTTGAACGCGATGGCATAGGTCGTGCTTGTGATGCCACCATAGAGCATGAAGCCCAGGAACACGATCAGCGCCACCGCCGTGATCGTGTCGAAAACGGCCCGCTTCCTCACCGACCAGGAACTATAGAAGAGATCCATGCGGACATGGTCGCCGGTCTGCATCGCGAAGGCGCCGCCCAGCATGTAATAGGCCGCCATGGTGAACTGCGCCGATTCCAGCGTCCAGTTCGCCGGCAGGCGGAACGCCTTGGAGAGCGAGGAATAAAGCAGGATCGCGAACATCGCGAAAATCAGATACATCGCAAAAAGGCCGACACGCCGGTTGAACGTGTCGACGAAGCGAACATAGCTCTTGATGAAATCAGGCATGGCCCCTGCCCCCGTTCCGAACGGCGGCAGTCTCAGCCGGGCCATACCCCTCTTGTAACAACGCAAGCATTCGCCTGGCCTCTCCTGTTCCTGTTCGTCTCCGTCTCCACGGATGTCGTTCCCCGGGCCCTTGTCATTTTACCGCCGGCAGGCTCTTCTCGAGCAGCCCCGCCAGATAGTCGGCCACGACCCGTTGGCCGGCTTCGTCCTTTATGAGGTCGTTGCGAACCTCGATCATCACATTGGCAAGGCCGTTGGAAAGGCCGTGCTCCTTCAGCGTGTGCGTCACGCCGTCTTCCGGCCCGTAGGGCGCGTTGCGACGCACGTCGTAGGGGCCACCGCCCCCGGCCGCCGCCAGCATGGCATCGGCAAGGCGCGCGTCGGCATCGTGCAGGATGCCGATCTCGACGGCGCGCGGTTGGCCGAAATAGACCGGCGTGAAACTGTGCATGGTCACGATCACCGGAGCCCTGCCCTGTGCGATCCGGTCCGCCACCAGGGCGGCAAGCTTCTCGCGGAACGGCAGGTAGACCGCCTCGGTGCGGGCGTCGCGCGCCGCCTGGTCGAGGCCGGCATTGCCGGGCACGGTGAAGACCTCGCTCTTCTCCGGGATGGCGGCCGGCGATTCCGGCGGGCGGTTGCAATCGTAGACGAGACGGGAGAACCGCTGGAAGATGAGGGTCGCATCGAGGCTTTCCGCCATCAGGCGCGACACCGCGAGTGCGCCGGGATCCCAGGCGATATGGCTTTCGAGAGCCTCCTCGGGCAGGCCGAGCGTGCCGAGCGCCTGCGGCAACAGGCGGGATGCATGCTCGCAGACCAGGATGACCGGGCCACGGGCAACAGCATTCTCCAGGGCGACGGGGTCGCCCTCCTCTCCAGTCAGAATTCCCATCAGCCTGATCCCCTCGACCGGCTTTTATCGTTGATGAAGAGAATTCTTCACTGCCTTGCCGCTGTCAACCGGCTATTGAAAAAATCTCTTCAAAAAAACATTTGACTCGAATTGTGACAGCGCGCTTTATTTCCGAAACTTCGGCGAAGACCGGAGCGCAGGGGAATAATTTGACGCTCAACCAAGCATCCATGACGGTGTCGGATGTGATCAGTGCCCATTTCGACGCGTTGACCCGCGCCGAAAGGCAACTGGCCACGTCGCTGCTCGACAACTACCCCGTCTCCGGCCTCGGCAGCATCACCACGGTGGCGGAGAACGCCGGCGTGTCGACGCCGACGGTCGCGCGCATGGTACAGAAGCTGGGTTTCCGCGGCTTCCCGGATTTCCAGGCCCGCCTCCACCATGAGCTGGAAGCCACCCTGTCGAGCCCGATCAGCAAGCACGACCGCTGGGCTGCCAAGGCGCCCGGCACGCATATTCTCAACCGCTTCGCCGACGCGATCATGACCAACCTGCGCCAGACGCTCTCGCAGGTGGAAACCGCCGAATTCGACAGCGCCGCCGCCCTCTTCGCCGATCGCGAGCGCAGCATCTACATCATCGGCGGGCGCATCACGAAGGCGCTGGCGGACTATCTCTTCACCCACCTCCAGGTCATCCGCCCGAACGTTACGCAGATCGCGTCCAATCCCAGTTCCTGGCCGCACTATGTGCTGAACATGCGGGCGGGCGACGTGCTCGTCATCTTCGACATCCGCCGCTACGAGCAGGAAATGGAGACGCTCGGCCGCGTCGCCCGCGAGCGCGGCGTGGAGATCGTGCTGTTCACCGACCAGTGGGCCTCGCCCGTCGCCAAGGCCGCGGCGAAGGTCTTCCGCGTGCATATCGAGGTGCCCTCCGCCTGGGATTCGTCCGTCGTGACGCTGTTCATCGTGGAGGCGCTGATCGAGGCCGTCCAGAGTTCGGGCTGGGAGGAGACCAGCGGCCGAATGAAAACGCTGGAGGGTCTCTTCGAGGCCAGCCGGCTGTTCCGGAAACCCCGGCCGCAGGTTCCCGGCAGGCCCGGATAGACATACGAAAAAAACGAAATAAAACTGTCACATAAGCTTCATCAGCCGCCAGTATCAGCTTCGCCGAAGTTGACTGACACACAAAAGGAGAACACCCGTGATGTCACATACGAAACGTCTGCTTTCGCTCTCCACCGCGCTGGCGATCGCCCTTCCCTCGCTCGCCCTCGCCGAGCCGAGCGCCGAGCTCATCGAAGCCGCCAAGAAGGAAGGCATGCTGACGACGATCGCCCTGCCGCACGACTGGTGCGGCTACGGTGAGGTCATCGCCTCCTTCAAGGCCAAGTATCCGGAAATCCAGGTCAACGAACTGAACCCGGATGCCGGCTCGGCCGACGAGATCGAAGCCATCAAGGCCAACAAGGACAACAAGGGCCCGCAGTCGCCCGACGTGATCGACGTCGGCCTGTCCTTCGGCCCGTCCGCCAAGGCCGAAGGCCTCCTGCAGCCCTACAAGGTGTCCACCTGGGACGAGATCCCGGACACCATCAAGGACGCCGAAGGCTACTGGTACGGCGACTATTACGGCGTGATGTCCCTTCTGGTGAACAAGGACCTCGTCGAAAACACGCCGAAGGACTGGGCCGACCTCCTGAAGCCGGAATATGCCGGCCAGGTCGCTCTTGCCGGCGACCCGCGCGCCTCCAACCAGGCCATCCTCGGCGTTCTCGCCGCCGGTCTCGGCAAGGGTGCGAAGGCCGGCAAGGAAGCCGGCGAAGCAGGCCTTGCCTACTTTGCGGAAATGAACAAGGCCGGCAACTTCGTCCCGGTCATCGGCAAGTCCGGCACGCTGGCGCAGGGCTCGACCCCGATCGTCATCGCCTGGGACTACAACGCGCTCGGCTGGGCCAAGACCCTTAATGGCAACCCGCCGACCGAGGTCATCGTTCCCGCGACGGGCGTTCTCGCCGGTGTCTACGTCCAGGGCATCTCGGCCTATGCGCCGCACCCGAACGCCGCCAAGCTGTGGATGGAGCACCTCTATTCCGACGAAGGCCAGATCGGCTGGCTGAAGGGCTATTGCCATCCGGCGCGCTTCAACGCCATGGCCAAGGCCGGCAAGATCCCGCAGGATCTGATCGACGCGCTGCCGCCGGCCGAATCCTATGAGAAGGCCTATTTCCCGACGCTCGAGGAAGTGGACGCCAACAACGCCGCCGTCACCGGCGCATGGGACAGCGTCGTCGGCGCGAACGTGCAGTAAACGACACCCCGTCGCCCCGGCCCGCAAGGCCGGGGCGACGATTGCGGCATGCCGATGACGGCACCCCCATGAGGCCAACGCAATGCCATCAGACAGCCCAGCAGTACCGCCGCCCGCGCGGGCGCCCTTCCGCCTCCCGCTGCACTGGCTCGGTGCCGTGCCGTTCGCGATCTTCGTCCTGTTGTTCCTGATCATGCCGACGATGCGCATCGTCGTCGGCGCCTTCCAGACGCCGGACGGCAGCTTCACCCTGGACAACATCCGGGGCCTGTTCACCACGTCGATCCTCTCGGCCTACTGGATCTCGATCAAGATCTCCATCGCCTCCGCCCTGCTCGGCTGCCTGATCGGCTTTTCCGTCGCCGCCGCCGCGGTGCTCGGCGGCCTGCCGAAATGGATCCGCGGCCCGCTCCTGACCTTTTCCGGCGTCGCCTCCAACTTCGCCGGCGTGCCGCTCGCCTTCGCCTTCCTTGCCACGCTCGGCCCCGTCGGCCTCCTGACGGTGTTCCTGAAGACCCAGCTCGGCATCGACCTGCGGGCGCTCGGCTTCAACATCCTGTCGTTCTGGGGCCTGACGATCACCTACCTGTTCTTCCAGATCCCGCTGATGATCCTCATCATCACGCCGGCGCTCGACGGCCTGAAACGCGAATGGCGGGAAGCGGCGCAGATCCTCGGCGCGACGAACGCGCAATACTGGCGCCTGGTCGCCTTCCCGATCCTCTTGCCTTCCTTCCTCGGCACGCTGGCGCTGCTCTTCGCCAATGCCTTCGGGGCCGTCGCCACCGCCATCGCGCTCACGGGCTCCTCGCTCTCCATCGTGCCCATCCTGCTCTTCGCGCAGATTCGCGGCGACGTGCTGGGTAACCCGCATCTCGGCTATGCGCTCGCCTTCGGCATGATCGTCGTGACGGGCATCGCCAACACGATCTACATCTGGCTGCGCGCGCGCAGTGAAAGGTGGCTGAAATGAAGAAGTTCTGGGCCTGGGGCGCCCTCGTCTTCGGGCTGCTCTATTTCATCCTGCCGCTGATGGGCATGACCAACTTCTCGCTGAAGATGCGCCGCGGCGTCTATTCGCTGGACGCCTATGCCGTCGTGCTCGGCGATCCGCGCTTCCAGCAGACCTTCACCTACTCGATCCTGATGGCGCTTGCGACCATCGTCTTCGGCGTGCTGCTGGTGGTCCCCACCGCTTACTGGGTGCGCCTGAAGCTGCCGGGCCTGCGCCCCTATATCGAGTTCATCACGCTCCTGCCGCTGGTCATCCCGGCCATCGTCATCGTCTTCGGCTATATCCGGCTCTACAACACCTCGAGCTGGCTGCCGCTGACGGGCTCGATCACCGGCACGAACATCCTCTTGATGTTCGGCTATGCGACGCTGGCGCTGCCCTACATGTATCGCTCCGTCGATACGGGCCTTCGCTCCATCGACATCGCGACGCTGACGGAAGCAGCCCAGAGCCTCGGCGCGGGCTGGACGACGATCCTCGCCCGGATCATCCTGCCGAACGTGCTGGTCGCCGTGCTGTCGGGCGCCTTCCTGACCTTCGCCATCGTCATCGGCGAGTTCACCATGGCCGCCCTCCTCAACCGCCCGGCTTTCGGCCCCTACATGCAGTTGCTCGGCGCCAACCGCGCCTACGAGCCGGCCGCACTTGCGGTGATGTCCTTCGCGCTGACCTGGGGCTGCCTCGGCCTGATCCAGCTTGTTTCCCGTTTCCAGAAGGGCGCGCAAAGCGCGACTTAAGGATTTTCCATGAGCTTTCTCACCCTCACCAGCCTCCAGAAGTCCTTCGGTCCCGTCCAGGTCGTCAAGGATTTCAACATGTCGATCGAAAAGGGCGAGTTCATCTCGTTCCTCGGCCCGTCGGGTTGCGGCAAGACCACCGTGCTGCGCATGATCGCCGGCTTCGAGACGCCCTCGGGCGGCGCCATCACCATCGACGGCAAGAGCCAGGTGAACCTGCGCCCCAACCAGCGCAATATCGGCATGGTGTTCCAGGCCTACGCCCTCTTCCCGAACATGAACGTCGCGGAGAATGTCGCCTTCGGCCTCAAGGTCGCCGGCCGCCCCAAGGCGGAGATCGACGCGCGCGTCAAGGAAATGCTCGGCCTCATCAAGCTCGACCACCTCGCCGACCGCTATCCCTACCAGATGTCCGGCGGCCAGCAGCAGCGCGTGGCGCTCGCCCGCGCGCTCGCCCCCAAGCCGCAAGTGCTTCTGCTCGATGAACCGCTCTCGGCGCTCGATGCGAAGATCCGCGTGTCGCTGCGCGAGGAAATCCGGCAGATCCAGCAGCAGCTCGGCATCACCACGGTCTTCGTGACGCACGACCAGGAAGAGGCGCTGTCGATCTCCGACCGCATCGTCGTGATGAACGCCGGCAAGGCGGACCAGATCGGCAAGCCGGCGGATATCTACAACCGCCCCGCCACCCGCTTCGTCGCCAGCTTCGTCGGCACGCTCAACCTCATCGAGGCGAAGGTCGTCGATGCCGCCGCCAACCGCGTCGCGATCGGCGACCAGGGCGTCACCCTGCGCGAGCCGCTCGGCACCGTGAAGGCCGGCGACACCGTCTCGCTGGCGCTGCGCCCGGAGGCCGGCTCCATCGCTGCCGATGCAAGGGGCGACACGGCGCTGACCGGCGAGGTCGTCTCGACGAATTTCCTCGGCTCGGTCATCCGCACCCGCATGAATGTCGGCGGCAACGTCATCTCCTTCGACATGTTCAACAGCCCCGGCCTCGTGCCGCCGACGGTCGGCGAGACGGTCACGCTGCGCTTCACCGCCAGCGATCTGCTCGTCATCCGCGATTGAGCGTCGCAGCCCGGCCGCGGAGCGGTTTTCCACCCTTCGGCCGCGCTTTGGAAAAATCTGTCGTGAATTGCGCCTTTCGCGTCGCCCGCGGATTTGATCTGCGGGCCTTCGCCGGCTAGTCTTGCCTCGTTCTCAGGGCGGGGCGAAACTCCCCACCGGCGGTATCGGGCCTTAAAAACCCGGAGCCCGCGAGCGCCTTGCCGCACGGCAAGGGTCAGCAGATCCGGTGCGATGCCGGAGCCGACGGTCACAGTCCGGATGGAAGAGAGCAAGCAGGAGAAACCCGCCGTCACCGGCGGGCCGCGTCCTGCGTGTTCGCCCAAGGGGACCGTTGCAAAATGGCTCAACCCTTGAAAGGCCTCGACATGAATGTGAATGCCACCCCCTCCGCCCGCATTGCCGTCATCCGTGCCCGCTGGCACGCCGGCATCGTCGACCGGGCGGTCGAATCCTTCGTCGCCGAATGGACGGCGCTCGGCGGCCGCGCCGAGGAGGTCGACATCGTCGACGTGCCAGGCGCCCTCGAAATCCCGCTGCACGCCCAGCTTCTCGCCCGCACCGGCCGCTATTCCGCCATCCTCGGCGTCGCCCTCGTCGTCGACGGCGGCATCTACCGCCACGATTTCGTCGCCGGCACCGTGGTGGACGCCATCGTGCGCGTCGGGCTCGACACCAACGTGCCGGTGCTCTCGGCCGTGCTGACACCGCACAATTTCCAGGAATCGGACGCCCACATCGCCTTCTTCCGCGACCATTTCGTCCTCAAGGGCAAGGAAGCCGCCAACGCCGCCCGCCAGATCATCGACGCCCGGGCGCAGGCCGCGCTGGCGCTGGCGACGGCGGGTTGAATCAGGAGTTGAAGGCGTAGAATCAATCCGTCAGGACGCGTCCGCAAGCCTTTGGAAAGATTCGATGGAGCCCGGCAGCAATGCCGGGTTTTTCCTTTTCCCCTTTTCCTTTCCCCTCCCTCTCCACCGTCATCCTCGGGCTTGACCCGAGGATCCACGAGCCACAGCAGGGTGTTGCATTGTGGCATGGATCCTCGGGTCAAGCCCCAGGATGACGGAGGGAGGAAAGGAGTGACCCGCCTTCCCCGACGCACCTGCCGCCCCGCCTATCCCTGAAGGTTCTTCAGATAGATCGACAGTAGCTGGATCTGCGAGGAAATGCCGAGCTTGCGGTAGACGTTGCGGCGGTGGACCTTCACCGTGCCGGTGGAGATGTCAAGCTTCAGGCCGATCGATTCCGACGAATGCCCCTGCAGCACGAGTTCGATGATCGAGGCCTCGCGATCCGTGAGGTTCAGCTTGCGCCACACCCGGTCGGCCGCGCTCAGGGGCTCGCTGCGCCGTCCCCGTCCCTGGCCGGTTTCCGCAAAGCGTCCGGCAAGGCCGCTCCAGGCGCGCTGCACGAAGGCGGCGACGAAGGGTTCGGCGTCGCTGAGCAGGGCGAATTCCGGCGCGGGAAAGACACCGGTCTTCTCGCGCCGCATCAGCGAGACGACCACCGTCACGCCGTCGTCCACCGGCACGAAGAAGCCGATCTCCTCGGCAAGCCGCGTCTGCGAATAATAGGTGCGGAAATATTCGCTGGAAAAGAACCGGTCCGGAGCCAGCTCCCGCATGCGAAAGATGCCGGCGCGGCCGGCGCGCGTCGTGCGGTAGAACGGATCGAGCAGGTAGGGTCCGGCCTGGTAGAGCGTCACGAAGACATGATGGTCGTCCGCATCGAACGTGCTGAAGAGGTCGATCGGCCGCGCCTTCTCGTGGTAGCCGAAGACGACGATATCGTCGAAGCGCACCAGCGCCCGCATCATCGCAAGCAGGGTCTCGCCCGTCTGCCGGTCGGAGGTTTCCGGCGCGCCGGTCCAGTCGGCCAGGGTGCGAAAAAGTGCCGTGAAATCGACCCGCATGATGCCGCTCTTCCCCCGCCTCCCCCGCGGCAGCCGGAATGGACTGCCGCTGGATATACTCCTTCCACAGCCGATTTACGGATAAAATACCTCTCTTGGGGTATATACCGCCCATCGGCCGCTGACTAGCATTCCCCCTGACGGTGGCCAAGGCGGCAGAGATCGCCCAGAGACCAACAACCGCAGGGAACAGACGTGACATCCGCCCCAACGAACGACATCGAGTTCCGTTCGGTGACCAAGCGCTATGGCGCGGTGACCGCGGTCTCCGACATCAATCTCTCCGTGCCGAAGGGCGCCTTCGTCGCGCTGCTCGGCCCGTCCGGCTGCGGCAAGACCACCTGCCTTCGCATGATCGGCGGCTTCGAGCAGCCGAGCGAGGGCGAGGTGCTGATCGCCGGCAGCGTCGCCAACGGCGTGCCGGCCTATCGCCGCCCGGTCAACATGGTCTTCCAGCACTATGCCCTCTTCCCGCATTTCGACGTGGAGAGGAACGTCGCCTACGGGCTGAGGCAGCTGCGCCCGAAGCTGCCGGCGGCGGAGATCACCCGCCGGGTCGGCGAGGCGCTGGAGATGGTACGTCTTACGGGTTTCGCCCGGCGCCGCATCCATGAAATGTCCGGCGGCCAGCAGCAGCGCGTGGCGCTTGCCCGCGCGCTCGTCAACAAGCCCTCCGTACTGCTCCTCGACGAACCGCTCGCCGCGCTCGATAAGAAGCTGCGCACCGCCATGCAGATCGAGTTGCAGACGCTGCAGCGCGATCTCAGCATCACCTTCGTGCTCGTCACGCACGATCAGGAAGAGGCGCTGTCGATGAGCGACCTCGTCTGCGTTATGAGCGCCGGCCGCATCCGCCAGCTTGCAACGCCGCAGGAGGTCTACGACCGGCCCGCCGATCTCTTCGTCGCCGATTTCGTCGGCAAGACGAACCGCTTCTCCGGTACGCTGGAGCCCGGCGGCGCCGTGCGCCTCGGCAACGGCGCGGCCCTGCCCGCCGCGCGCGCCGATCTTGCGCCGGGCGCGGTCACGGTCGCGCTCCGCCCGGAGGCGATCCGCCTTGCGCGCGGCGCGGCCGGCGCGACGACGCTGGAAGGCACGGTCACGCACCGCATCTTCCTCGGCTCGGCCGCCGAATATTCCGTCGCCGTCGACGGGCTCGGCGACCTGCTCGTTACCGCCGAACGCCACAGCCAATCACAAAACGACCTCGTCGCGCCGGGCGAACGGGTCGCCATAAGCTTCGATCCCGGCCAGACGCATATCTTTCCGGCCTGAGGGAAACAGGCCCAACAGGGGAACAGCATCATGTCGAAATGGTTCAGAGAGAATGCCCCGATCAGCGCACGGGAACTGACGGACGAATTCATGCGGCTGAAGCGCGGCTCCGTCACGCGTCGCCACTTCCTGGCCGTCACCGGTCTCGGCCTCGCCGCCGCGGTTCTGGCCCGCCAGCCGGGCCTCTTCACCTCCGAGGCCCATGCGCAGGAAGACCTCGGCTCGGCCATGTCGCTCGCCACCTGGCCGAACTACCACGACCCGGCGACCTTCGAGGCCTTCACCGCCGCCACCGGTGTCGCCGTCGAGGTCAACGTCTTCGGCTCGAACGAGGAGATGCTGGCGAAACTCCAGGCCGGCGGCACCGGCTGGGACCTCTTCGTGCCCACCAACTATACGATCTCCACCTATGCCGGCCTCGGCCTGATCGACCCGCTCGACCTTGCCAAGGTGCCGAATTTCGACGCCAAGACCCAGAACACCCGCTTCACCAACGAGGGCACGGTCGACGGCAAGGTCTATGCGCTGCCGAAGAACTGGGGCACGACGGGCATTGCCGTCAATGCCGACAAGGTGAAGGCGAAGGTGACGAGCTGGAAGGAGTTCTTCGAGGTCGCCATGACCGAGGCGGACGGCCGCGCCATGGTGCACGACTACCAGCTCACCACCATCGGCAACGCCCTCGTCTCGCTCGGCTTCTCCTTCAATTCGATCAAGCCCGAGGAGCTCGCCAAGGCCGAGGAGCTGCTGATCAAGGTCAAGCCGCATCTCTACGCCATCAACAGCGACTACCAGCCCTCCATGCGCGCCTCCGACGCCTGGATGACCATGTGCTGGACCAATGACGGCGCCCAGCTCAACCGCGACATCCCGGAAATCCAGTTCGCGCTCGGCTCGGACGGCGGCGAGATCTGGTCGGATTTCTACGCCGTGCCGAAAAGCGCCGCCAACAAGCCGGCCGGCTATGCCCTGCTCAACTTCCTGATGGACCCGCAGAACGCGGTGAAGGAGCACATCGCCAACGGCGCGCCGACGACGGACAGCCGCGTGCTCTCGCTCCTGCCGGCCGAAATCACCGGCAACAAGATCGTCTATCCCGACGAGGCTGCGCTCACCCCGCTCGAATTCGGCGCCGCCGTGACGCTGACGGACCCGGCGCGGGCGGAGCTGATGGCGCGGTTCAAGTCGGCGTAGCCGTCTCGCCCCTCATCCGGCCTGCCGGCCACCTTCTCCCCGCAAGCGGGGAGAAGGAAATGTGTGGCTACGTCCCGTTTCCTCTCGAACGGAACGACACGGCGCCGCATACCCCTTCGCCCCGCTTGCGGGGAGAAGGTGGCGGCAGCCGGATGAGGGGCAATCCACCGATACGCAACAGGAAAACCGCAATGCCCCTGACGATGACGACAAAAAGACGGCTGGTGACGGCGGCACTGCTGGCGCCGGCTTCCGCCTGGCTGTTCGTCTTCCTCGTGCTGCCCTTCATCGCCATGGTGGTCTTCTCCGTCGGCGAGCGCGGACCTGCCGGCGGCTATCAGGCGGCGTTCACCTTCGCACAATATGCCAACCTGCCGGCCCGCGCCGCCGCCTACTGGAACACCCTCCTGCTGGCGCCCGCCGGCGCGTTCCTCTGCCTCCTCGTCGCCTATCCGACGGCCTATTACCTCGCCGTCAGGGCAAACCCGCGCCACCGGCTGCTGCTCGTCTCGCTGGTGGTCGTGCCGTTCTGGACGAGCCTGCTCGTGCGCACCTATGCCTGGATGTACATCCTCGGCTCGCGCGGCATCCCGAACCTGCTCGACATGATCGGCATTGCCGACGTGCGCCTGCTCAACACGCCCGGCGCCGTGCTGCTCGGCATCGTCTACGGCTACCTGCCGCTGATGATCATGCCGATCTATGTCAGCCTCGAAAAGCTCGACCGGCGCCTGCTCGAAGCCTCCGCCGACCTCGGCGCGAAACCCCTGTCGACCTTCTTCTCCGTGACGCTGCCGCTGTCGCTGCCGGGCGTCATGACGGGCGTCGCGCTCGTCACCATCCTGCTTCTCGGCGAATATCTCATCCCGCAGCTCCTCGGCGGCGGCAAGGTCTTCTTCATCGGCAACGCGCTGGTCGATCTCTTCCTGCAGTCGCGCAACTGGCCCTTCGGCTCGGCCATCGCCGTCACGCTGGTCGCCGTCGTCGTGGTGGTGCTGATGGTCGCCATGCGCATCGCCTGGCGCATTTCCGGCACGAGACAGGTGGACCTCGTCTGATGCGCGCGCTGATTACCTCCGTCTACCTCTTCCTCTACGCGCCGATCGCGCTCGTCGTGTTGTTCTCCTTCAATGCGGGGCGCAATGCGAGCGAATTCACCGGCTTCTCCGTCGCCTGGTACGGCAAGGCGCTCGCCAATCCGTTCCTCGTCACCGCGTTGCAGAACAGCCTGATCATTGCCTTCGTCAGCGCCACGCTCGCCGCCGTCTTCGGCACCATGGCCGCCCTCGGCCTCGAACGGCTCGGAGCGCGCGCCCGCGCGGTCTTCGACGGCCTGCTCGCCGCCGCCATCGTCGTGCCGGGCGTCGTCATCGGCATCGCGACGCTGGTCGCTCTCGTCGCCGTCTTCGGCGCGGTCAATCCGGCCATCGCCGCCATCTGGCCCGGCGAGAAGCCGCCTCAGCTCGGCCTCGGCTACGGCTCGATCATCGCCGCGCACGGCCTCTTCACCATGGCGCTCGTCACCATGATCGTGAAGGCGCGCATCGCGACGCTCGGGCGCGACATCGTCGAGGCTTCGGCCGATCTCTACGCGACGCCGCTCACCACCTTCCGCGATATCGTGCTGCCGCAGATCCTGCCCTCGGTGCTCGCCGGGTTCCTGCTCGCCTTCACCTTCTCCTTCGACGATTTCATCGTGGCCTTCTTCGTCGCGGGCTCGAAGACGACGCTGCCGATCTACGTCTTCGCCTCGATCCGCCGCGGCGTGACGCCGGAGGTGAACGCCATCGCGACGATGGTGCTGGTCGCCTCGCTCATGCTGATCCTCATCGCCCGCCTTCTCATGCGGGAAAAAGCCAGAAAATCGCCTGCCGGAGAGTGAGACCGATGATCCTGAAGAACCGTGTCGCCATTGTCACCGGAGCGGGCTCCGGCATCGGCCGGGCCGGCGCGCGCATCATGGCGCGCGAGGGCGCCACCGTCTGCGTCGCCGATCTCAACGAGACGCGCGCCGCCGAGACCGTGGACTTCATCCGCGCCGACGGCGGCAAGGCCGAAACGGTCATCGTCGACGTCACCGACGACGTGGAGCTGAAGATGGCGGTCGCCGGGGTGCTGTCTCGCCACGGCCGCATCGATATCCTGCACAACCATGCCGGCGCGCAGGTCGCCGGCGACCTCGAAAGCGTGCCGCTCGACGGGCTCGATCTGTCCTGGAACCTCAACGTGCGCGCCCACCTGATGGCCGCGCGCCTCGTCATGCCGGCCATGAGGGCGCAGGGCAAGGGCGTCATCCTCAACACCGCCTCCTCCTCCGGCGTGCTCTATGATCGCGAGATGATCGCCTACACGACGACGAAACACGCCGTCATCGCCATGACGAAGCAGATGGCCGGCGACTACGCCGGCCATGGCATCCGCGTCAACGCGCTCTGCCCGGGCTGGGTGGATACGCCCTTCAACGCCCCCTTCATCAACCAGATGGGCGGGCGCGAGGCGATCGAGGCCTATATCAAGGAAAAGGTGCCGATGGGCCGCTGGGCGGATGTGGAGGAGATCGCCGAACCGATCCTCTTCCTCGTCTCCGACCGGTCAAGCTACATGACCGGCCAGATCCTCGTGGTCGACGGCGGCGAGACCGTCACTTAAGTTCAGACGGACGCCATCGGTCCCTGATGCACGACGATGCGGGCGTGATAGGGCACGCGCTTGTAGAGATCGAGCACATCCTGGTTGATCAGCCGGACGCAGCCGGATGACGTCGCCTTGCCGATCGACTTCCATTCCGGCGAGCCGTGCAGGCGGTAGAGCGTGTCCTTGCCGTTCTGGAAGATGTAGAGCGCGCGGGCACCGAGTGGATTCTTGATGCCCGGCTCCATGCCGCCATTCTCGACGGAATACCTGGCAAGGCTCGGCGTGCGCGCGATCATGTCGGCCGGCACCTTCCAGCGCGGCCAGGGCTGGCGCCAGTGGATGATGCCCTCGCCCTCCCAGGCGAAGCCATCGCGGCCGATGCCCACGCCGTAGCGCATCGCCGTGCCGCCCGGCTCCACCACGTAAAGGAAGCGGCCGGGCGTATCGACCACCACCGTGCCCGGCGTCTCGCCCGTCGGGTCCTTCACGCGCTGGCGGTAATATTTCGGGTCGATCTCCTTGTAGGGGATGGCGGGAATGAGATGGCCGCCATCCTCGACGGCGGCATAGCGGGCCGCCAGTTCCTCGTCGGTCGCCGGCACGATCGGATAGCTGACCTTTTGCGGAACCGGGGCATTCCTGACCGGCGTCTGCGTGGTCGCGCATCCCGCAAGCGTCGCGGAAGCGCCCAGGAAAAAGGCTCTGCGCGACAATGTGCACACCGTAGGCATTCTCTTTACGATCTCCTTGGGAAGAAAAGGAAGGTTTGTCAGATGGCTAGCCAAACCGCGGGTGGGCTGGCAAGAAACATCGGGATCACTTCTTCGGCATTAGTCCCTGCCCGGCCGGGCGGCCAGTGCACGAAGGACACGGCTCACCGGAAAACGGGGGAAACACGATGGCACCTGTGGAAATCAACCCCGCCCATGTCCGCGAATTTCCCGGGCAGGAAGAATTCTATCGCTGGCTGGCGGAAAACCACGCCACGGCGCCCGAGGTCTGGATAAGGATCTACAAGCGCGCCTCCGGCCTCGCCTCCATCAATCCCGAAGAGGCGATCGAGGTTGTGCTCTGCTGGGGCTGGATCGACGGCATCCGCAAGGGGCTCGACGAGAAGAGCTTTTTCCAGCGCTACAGCCCGCGGGGCAGGAAGAGCGTGTGGAGCAAGAAGAATGTCGAGACGGTGGGCCGGCTGGTCGCGGACGGGCGAATGACCGAACACGGCCTGAAACAGGTGGAGGCCGCCAAGGCGGATGGCCGCTGGGACAAGGCCTATGGCAGCGGCAAGGACATGAAGATCCCGCCGGACCTGCAGGCCGCGATCGACGCCGAGCCGGCGGCAAGGGCGATGCTCGGCAGGCTCACCGAGCAGAACCGGTTCGCCCTCGCCTTCCGCGTCCACACGATGAAGACCGAGGCCGGCCGCAGGCGGAAGATCGAGACCTTCGTGGAGATGCTGAAGCGCGGCGAGACGATCTATCCGCAGAAGCGTAGATAGATCGTCCGGCTCATCCGCCTGCCGTCATCGACAATCAGTCGCGGCTGGCTGAGCGCTGGCCGGCGAGCCAGTTGTGCCAGTCGCTCACGCTGCCGTGGAAGACATTGAGGTCGATCTTGCCCGTGACGCCGTGCGACAGGCCCGAGCCGGAATATTGCCAGAACACCCAGCGGCGGTTCGGATAGCGCTTGGACGGATGCGCGGCGACGGAGCGCAGCCAGAATGGATGGTTCGCCAGTTCTCCCGAAAGGTTGTCCTCGTAGAAATCCGGCGCCGTGTAGATGATCGGCCGCTTGCCGTAATGGCGTTCCAGCATCTCGGAGAAGACGCGGATCTTCTCGACATATTGCGCCCGCGTGAGGCGCCTGTTGCAGCTCGAATCGCCATTGTATTCGGCGTCGATGACCGGCGGCAGCGCATCGGGATCCTTCGGCACGTTGCGGATGAACCATTCGGCCTGCGAGCTTGCGACGCGGCACCAGTAGAAGAAGTGGTAGGCGCCGCGCTTGATGCCGGCCTCCTTGGCCTTGCGCCAGTTCTTCTGGAACATCGGATCGAGATGGTCGCCGCCGTCCGTCGCCTTGATGAAGGCGAAATTGGCGCCCTGCGTGCGCAGTTTCATCCAGTCGATCTCGCCCTGCCAGCGCGAGACGTCGACGCCGTGCACCTGGTAGTGCTTGGGCGCGCGCTTGCCGAAATTGATCGGATGGGCATCGCGGAACTGCTGGCTGTAGACGCGCGAGCGCTTTTTCGAGCGGCCTTCGGAGGCGGGCTCTTCCACCGTCACGGCCTCTGCCGGCCGTTCGGCGGGAATGGCCGACTGCGTCGTCACGCTCTCGAAGGCGCCGGTTCCGGGAACCGGGCCGGCCCAGGCGAGCATGTCCGCCCCCTCGACCGTCACCTTGCTTTCACCGACGGCGACTTCCGGCACGGGGCCGCTCACCTTGGAGACCGAAGCCGTGGTCTCCGCCGACGGCTTGATGGCAAGCGCCGACACGGGATTGGAGCTCGAGGCACAGCCCGCCGTGGCGACACAGGCAAGCAGAGCCGTTGTAAGGACCGAAAGACGCATAGGCACTCGCACGCAAGACAAACCGAAGCCCCGCCCTTTCGACACCGGACGGAATTACTAACGGAAGATTACCGCGAAATGTTAAATGCAAGGTTTACGGCGCCGAAGACATTTCAGGGCGTTAGCCGACCGCAACGTAGCCGATGTCCTTTCCGGCGATCTCATCGAGCGCCTCCTCGTAGCCGGCATCGGCATAGCGGATGACGCCGAGCGACGTGTCGTTCGTCAGGGCATGCTCCAGCCGCTCCGCGCCGCCGGCCGTGCCGTCGGCAATGAGCGTCACGCCGCAGCTCGTCATGTAGCCCGCATAGCCGCCGCCGCCCGAATGGATGACCACGAGGTCGGCCATGGAGGAGGAGAGCAGCATGGCGTCGAGCAGCGGCCAGTCGGCGATGGCGTCCGAGCCGTCCTTCATGCGCTCCGTCATGATGTTGGGATGCGCCATGGCGCCGGCATCGAGATGGTCGCGTGAAAAGGCGACCGGACCCTTCAGTTCGCCCGCCGCCACCAGCCGGTTGACCGCCAGCGCCAGCGCGGTGCGCTCGCCGTGGCCGAGCCAGGCGATACGCGCCGGCAGCCCCTCGAAGGGCACGTTCTCGCGCGCCAGCCGGATCCAGTTGGTAACGATCCGGTTGTCCGGGAACATCTCCAGGACGAGGTCGTCGATCCGCGCGATATCGCTCTCCTCGCCGGACAGCGCCATCCAGCGGAACGGCCCGATGGCCCGCGCGAAGAGCGGCCTGAGATAGGCCTCGGTGAAGATCGGAATGTCGAAGGCGTTCGCCACGCCCCCTTCGCGCGCCTGCGTGCGGATGAGGTTGCCGTTGTCGAACACTTCGGCGCCCTGCTTCTGGAATTCCAGCATGGCCGAGACATGCTCGACGATGGAGGCGCGGCTCGCCGCCATCAACTGCCCCTGCCCGTCCTCGCGCAGGCCCTTCACCTGGTCGAGGCTCATGCCCTTCGGCACATAGCCGTAGACGAGGTCGTGCGCCGAGGTCTGGTCGGTGACGATATCGGGCACGACGCCGCGTCTCAGGATCTCGGGATAGATCTCCGCCGCATTGCCGACGAGGCCGATCGAGGTCGCGCGCTTTTCCTTCACCGCTTCATCGATCATCGAAAGCGCCGCATCGAGGTCGGGCGCGACGTGTTCCAGATAGCCGACGGCCTTGCGCGCGGCGGCGCGCGCCGGGTCGATGTCTACGCACAGGATGGCCGCGCCCGCCATGCGGCCGGCCAGCGGCTGCGCGCCGCCCATGCCGCCGAGGCCGGCTGTGAGGATGAAGCGGCCGGCAAGGCTGCCGCCGAACCGCTTCTCCGCGATGCGCATGAAGATCTCGTAGGTGCCCTGGATGACGCCCTGGCTGCCGATATACTGCCAGGCCCCGGCCGTCAGCCCGCCCCAGCAGATCAGCCCCTTACGCTGAAGCTCATAGAAGACCTCGGCCTTCGCCCATTGCCCGACGATGTTGCAGTTGGCCATGATGACGAGCGGGGCCTTGGCATGGGTCTTCAGGAGGCCGACCGGCTTGCCGGACTGGATGACCAGCGTCTGGTCCTCGTCCATCTCGGTGAGCGCCTTGACGATGGCCCTGTGCGAGGCCCAGTTGCGCGCAGCCTTGCCGAGCGCGGCATAGACGATCAGGTTGTCCGGATCCTCGCCAACCGACAGCACGTTTTCAAGGAGCCGCAAAAGCCCCTCCTGCCGCCAGCCCCTGGCACGCAGCACATCGCCGCTCGGGATTGGGTAGTTCGGATGGCGCGGGTTCGGTCTGGGCATGGGTGTCTCCTGTTCGTTCGCGGGGCACTGCCCCTCATCCGCCTGCCGGCACCTTCTCCCCGCGAGCGGGGCGAAGGGGATATGCTGCACCGCTTTCCTCAAGCAAAGGCCGTTCGTGGGGCAAGTCCCCTCTCCCCGCCTGCGGGGAGAGGGCTAGGGTGAGGGGCAGCCTCCGTTAGCCACCAAGCGCATACCGCGCCAGCTCGATCCCCATCGCCTTCTCCACGGATGGATACACCGTCGGGTCGAGCACGCTGGAGGCGAGCGGGATGACCGTCTTCGGCACATGCAGCACGAAGACCGTCATGCCGACCTCCAACTGGCCGACGCTGAGCGGTTCGCCCTCCGGCGAAAGCGTGGTGATGACGTCCGGGAACGTCGCGAGCCGTTCGCCCCCGGCCGATTCCACCGCCATGTACTCGTTCATCACATGCAACACCGCCGCGCTGTCACCCTTGCCGAGCGTCACCGTGCCGATATCGAAGGCTTCCTTCGTGTAAACCACGGATTTGTCGGTGATGACGCCCTCGCAGAGAATCGCGCCGCCCGTCGTGCGAACGATGGCGTCGATGATCGCCGAACCGCCCCGGCCCTCGGCGGCGATGATCGCCTCGCCGAGCGTCAGCGCCAAAGAGATGCCGCCGAGCGCCGCGTTCCGGCGCACATAGGAGGCGCGCAGCGGATTGCGGCAGGAGGCGATGAAGCCGCCCGACATGTCGGAGGCCGTGCGCAGGATGGGCGACACCTTCGCCGTCGCGCCGCGCACGACGAGTTCGATATAGCGGTTCTCCTCCCGGTTTCCGCCGACGGCGGTCTGGATCATCTGCTCCGGCGAGCCGGCCATGCCGATGGACCCCATGTCGCCGGTCGGATGCGCCCGCATGTCACCGACGGCGTCGAGCACCTTGGTGCCGAGGATCGCCGAGGGCAGCCAGCCGTTGAGCGTCGAGGACTTGCCGTTCTGCCCGACCATCAGCGCCGAAACCTTCTCGCCGAGCGCCTCCTGCAGAAGCTCCACGGCCTTCACATAGTCGACGCCGCGCATTTCCCACGGCGTGGTCGAGGCCGGCGCGCCGATGGCCGCCGCCGTCGCCACCCAGTCGTCGTCGGACAGTTCGTCGATGGAAACCAGTTCCGGCTTGCCGATCGACACCGCGGCATGGCCGAGCATGCGGCCATGATCCGCCCAGCCGCCGCCGCCAGCCGCATAGACCGAGCCGCCCCTGACCGCCGCCTCGACGTCTTTCTCCTTTAGAATCCGGCCCATCAGACGCCCTCCTCGCTCAATTTCTCATCCAGGTGAATCACCGCGTTAAACAGAACCGCCGCGCCGAGCGCGATATCGTCCGTCTCGGCAAATTCCTCCGGCGCATGGCTGCGCCCGCCGAGGCACGGCACGAAGATCATCGCGGAACGCGTCACCTTCGCCATGAAGGCCGTATCGTGCCCGGCGCCGGAGGCCATGCGGCGGTGGCGTGCACCGGCCGCCGCGCAGGCCGCGTCCAGCACGTCGAGCAGCAAGGGATCTCCGGGCGTCGGCATGTTGTCGGAGATGCGGCGCGGCGGGGCGATCGTCACCCCCGTCTCGCGCGCGACCTGCTCGGCCATCTGCTCGACGGAGGCGGCGAAGATGTCCATCGCGGTGCGATGCTCCGCCCGCGCGTCGATCAACAGGCGCGCGCGCGACGGCACGACATTGGCGGCGTTCGGCTCGATCGAGAATTCGCCGACCGTCGCCGTGAAATGCCCCGGCCCCTCGGACAGCGATCTTGCCAGCGCCTCGACGCCGGTCACCAGCCGCGCGGCGGCCGCCAGCGCATCGGCGCGCCCGCCCATCGGCGTCGTGCCGGCATGGTCCGCGCGGCCCGTAACGACGATCTCGATGCGCGTGATGCCGGAGATAGCGGTCACCACGCCGATATCGAGTTTCTCCGTTTCCAGCACCGGCCCCTGCTCGATATGCAGTTCGAGGAAGGCCGCGATATCCTTGCGCACCGCCGCCGAAAGGCGCGCCGGATCACCGCCGACATCGCGGATGCCCTGCTCCAGGGTCAGGCCACCGACCTCCCGCGCCAGCCAGTCGGCCGGCAAGACGCCGGCCATGCCGCGGCTGCCGATGCACGAGACGCCGAAGATCGACACTTCCTCGGCAAGGAAATCGACGACCTCCAGGTCGTGGTCGAGTTCGATCCCCTCGTCGGCAAGGGCCCGGGCAACTTCCAGCGCCACGGCGACGCCGGCAATGCCGTCATAACGCCCGCCGTCCGGCACCGTGTCGGAATGCGAGCCGAGCATGATCGTGCCGCGACCCGGTTTCCTGCCCGGCCGGCGGGCGATGAGATTGCCCGCGGCGTCGATGCGCGTTTCGAGCCCGGCCGCCCGAAACGTCTCGTCAAGAAAATCCCGCCCCGCCGGGAACGGAGCGGTAAAGGCACGCCGTGTGTAGGGCCGGCCGGGCTCGGTGAGCCGGGCAAGCCCGTCGATCACATCCCTTATGCGGGAAGGATCGACCGGCAGATTGGTTCGCGGCGCGGCCATCAGCGGCTCCCTGCGGACACGAGCGTCGGCAGCGGGCGCACGAAGGCGCCGGCGCCGGGTTCGGCGAGCACCCGCGTGCCGTCGAAGGCGAGCTTGCCGCGCAGGTACGTGGCTGAAACGCGCCACGGCAGGCGGATGCCGTTATAGGGCGACCAGCCGACGACGTTGTGGCCGCTCGCCGCCGCGTCATAGATATAGGGCTCGGGCGTCAGCACGGTGATGTCGGCGTCCTTGCCGGCCTCGAGCGCGCCCTTCGCATGGTCCAGCCGGAAATGCCGGGCCGGGTTCAACGCCATCAGCTCGGCGGCGCGGGTCAAGGGGATGCCGCGCTCCAGCGCGCCCTTGACGAAGAGCGGCACCATGACCTCCAGCCCCGGCACGCCCGAGGCGTTGGCCAGCATATCGGGATCGGTCTTGCGGTCCTCCGACCAGCTCACATGGTCGGTGGAGACGAGCGTGACATTGCCCGCCGCGACATGCCGCCAGAGCTTTTCCACCTCGGCGCGCGGGCGGATCGGCGGGTTGATCTTCGCCTTGCCGCCGAGCCGCGCGACATCGTTCTCCTCATCGAGCACTAGGTAGTGGATGCAGCATTCGATGGTCGCGCGAAAACCTTGCGCCCGGTAGGCCGCGGCGATCTCGTAGCCACGGCCGAGCGAGCAATGCACCACATGGGCCGGGCATCCGGTCGCAGTGCCCGTCTCATAGATCTGGTTGGAGGCGATGAGCTCCGTCAGGGGCGGGCGCGACAGGCCGTGGGCGCGGTAATCGGTGATGCCCGCCGCTTTCACCCGGGCGATCGCGGCGCGCACCGCCTCGTCGTCCTCGTTGTGCACGCCGGCCGTCAGCCCGGTCGGGGCGATGGCGCGGAAACACTCCTCCAGAAGCGCGGCGGGAATGCGCGGAAAGCGCTTCGGGTCCGTACCGAAAGTGGAGAACTTGAAGGCCGCGACACCCGCCTCGACCATTTCCGCGATCCGCGCCGGCCCCTCCTCCGGATCGACCGTGCCGTAGAGCGCGAAATCGACACGCGCCTGCGGCCCGGCATGGTCGATCTTGATCTTCACCGCGTCCGCCGAGCAGACGAGATTGCCCTCGTCATAGGGCATGTCGACGATGGTGGTGACGCCGCCGGCCGCCGCCGAGCGCGTCGACCAGAGGAAATCCTCCTGGTTTTTCTGCGACAGCGAATGGACCTGCGCGTCGATGGCGCCGGGCAGGATCAGCGCGCCGGAAAGGTCGTGCCGCTCCCTCGCCGCCGGCATCGCGCCCTGCCCGACATGCACGACCTTGCCGCCGGCGACGGCGACGTGGCCACCCTCGACGATCCGGTCCGCGAGGACCACGGTGCCTTTCAGGACGAGATCGAAATCGGCCATGGTCTGTCTCCGTCAGGGTTTGAGGGCGAAGAAGGCGTCGAACTCCGCCATGGGCGCGGCCTCGACGAAGGCGGCAAGCGCCTCCGGGCTGGCGAGGTCGCGGTCGAGCGCCTCGATCTCGGCGGAAAGCGGCCGGTCCTTGCGGTAGAACGGGCTGATCGCCCGCGTGCGCTGGTAGGCGATGGCGACGACGCCCTCGACATTGTCGCCGGCAAGGTCGATCGCCTGGGCGGAGAGCATCGCTTCGAGGGCGGCAAGCTGGCGCAGGTCCCGCACCTGGCTCTCCATGCGCTCGACGATGAGCGGCAGGAAGGTCGCCTCCTCCTCCAGCCCGCCGGCAACGACGATCGACTGCGCCGAAATCGGCACCGCCAGCGACTGGATGCGCATATAGAGTTCCACCGCGAGCTTCAGGATCGGCCCGAAGCCCGTCGCCGTCTCGCCCGGTGCAACGAGGTTGACCGGAAGGTTGCGGCGCACGCCGTTGGCGAGCAGCACGCAGCGGTTCAGCACGTTGCGGGCAAGGTGGGCGAAGCCCGTCTGCGCCGCCTCGACATAGAGCGTCGTGGACAGCGGCAGCGAGCCGCCGGAGGCCATGACATGATTGTCGAGCACGACCGGATTGTCGTCGGACTGCGCCGTCGCCTCGACGATGCGCTCGGCGGCGTTCATCAGCGTGTCGAGGCAGGCGCCGAAGACCTGCGCGGTCATGCGCAGGCTGAGCGGATCGTGGATCGCCGACGGCTTCGGCCAGTGGCCGGAGGCGGCCTGCGCCTCGAACCAGGTGCCGGCAAGCGCCTCGCCATGGGCCGAGAGTCTCGCCGCCACCCGCCACGGATCGGCCGAGGCGCCGAGCGCCAGCGAGGAAAGCACGCCCGTCACCATGAGATTGCGGATCGCCATCGCCGCCTCGCGCACCACATTGGCCGCCGCGGCATGCGAGATGGCGTTGACGCTGAGGGCGGCCAGCGCATCGCGCGGCTGCATGCGGTAGGGCGTAAGGCCGGCGCGCGCCAGCGCCTCGGGCGCGGGCAGGCGCTCGCCGCCATACCACGCCTCGCCCTCGCCGGTCAGCACCGCCGCGATCTGGCCCATCAGGCCGATATCGGCGCAGCCCATCGAGCCGTGGCGGCGCACGACGGGCACGACATCCCGTTCGAGCAGCCCGAGCAGGGCGTCGATCAGTTCCGGGCTGCAGCCGGAATAGCCGCCGAGCGCCGTGTTGACGCGGATGCCCATCGCCTTGCGCACGATGGGCAGCGAAAAGGGTTCGCCGGTGCCGAAATGGTGGGCCTTCACCAGATTGTTGTTGAACTCGACGAGGTCGTCGGCTGTCCACAGCTTGTCCTTCATCGAGCCGACGCCGGTATTCGCGCCGTAGATCGGCAGGCCCGTGGCGAGGCGATCGGTGACGACGCGGCGCGACGCGCCGACACGCCCCATGCCGATCTCGCAGGCCACCGGCCGGCGCGCGGCCGTGCCGATCGCCTCCAGCGTCGCGAAATCGAGCGGCTGGCCGGTCAGGTAAAGCGTGTCGGCGGAAGCGAGCATTTTCAAGAAGCCTGTTTCGAACGGCGTGACCGGATACCGATGTTATGCGGAACGCGGCCCGAACCCATATCCCAAAATCCGTACAGTCCATGCTATGGATCGAACAGATATGAAACCCGAAGGACCCGCCCCGTGGATATCGCCACGCTCCGCCTTGTGCACAGTATTCTCGAAGAACGCGGCATCCGCAGGGCCGCCGCTGCGGAAGGACGCCCCGCTTCCAGCGCCAGCGCGGCGCTGCGCCGGGTGGAGGCCGTGCTGTCCGTGCCGCTGGTGCGGCGTGACGGACAGGCCCTCGTGCCGACGCTCGACGCCGAGGCCCGCCTGCCGCAGTTCGCCGAGATTGCCGCCGCGGCAGCAGCACTCTCCGCCCTCGGCGAGAGCGGGGGAAAGACGCCGGCCGTCTCGCTCGCAGCCCTCGCCCGCTTCACCGCCGCGGCGCGCGCCGGCAGCATCAGCGCCGCCGCCAGAAGCCTTGGCCTCGGCCAGCCGCAGCTCACCCGCCAGCTCGGCCATCTGGAAGCCGCGGTGGGCTGTACGCTGATCGAGCGGTCGGCGGCGGGCATAAGCTGCACGCCCGCCGGCCTCGAGGCGCTGGCGCTCGCCGAGCGCATCGGCGCGGCCTGGGAACAGCTCGCCACGGCCTCGGCCGAGCGGTTCCGCCGCAGCGCCGCCACCTGGCGGCTCGGCGCGATCATCCCCTTCGGCCACGAAAGCGTGATCGCCGCCATGCTCGCCCGCCTGACGGTCGCCTGGCGCGCGGCACGGCCGCGCCAGCCGCTCTTCCTCTCCTCCACGACGGCGGACGAACTGGTGGTGGGCCTGAAAAGCCGCCGCTTCGACCTGATCCTGCTCGACACCGACCGCTACCCCGCCGAATTCGAGGGCAGCCTGATCGGCCGCTCCCGGCTGGCGCTTGCCGGCCCGCGCCGGCTGGATGGCGCCGAAAGGCAGGATTTCGCCGCACTGCTCGGCCGCCATCCCATCGCCGTGCCGAGCCCGCGCAGCGGCCTGCGCCAGATGACCGACCGCTTCCTCGAAGCGACGCTCTCGCCCGCAGAGCGCGCGCGCCTTGCGCTGGTCGAGGTCGATTCGATCCCCGTCATCATCAATCTCGTGCTCGACCACGGCCATCTGTCGGTGTTGCCGGAACACTCCGTCGCCAACATCACCCCGCCGCCGACGCTGCTGCCGCTCGACGCTGCCTACCAGCAATCGCTGAGCCTCGTCTGGCCGCGCGACGCGCTTTCCCGCAAGGCCGCCGAGACGATGCTCGCCCTTCTGAAGACCTAGCCCTTGGCCCGCAACCGCCGACGGGTCTCCGTCGGGCTTTCGTGATAGTGCGCGCGGTAGCTGCGCGAGAAGGCGGAGGAGGAATTGAAGCCGGTAAGCGCCGCGATATCGGCGAATTCCGTCTTCGTCTCGATGACCTTGCGCCGGGCGGCATTGAGCCGCAGCGCCAGGTAGTGCCGATGCGGCGCGACGCCCATCGTCTCCTGGAAAAGCTCCTGGAGATGGCGCGCGCTGATGCCGACGCGCCGGGCGAGCCGCGCCAGCGTCAGCGGCGCATCCACCGTCTCCTCCATCAGCCGCACCGCCTGGCTGACGCGCTGGTCGGCGACGCGCATGGTGCCGAGCGCGGGAACCTGCAGCAGCCCCCCCGTGCGCTCGTGCTCGTAGATGAATTGCCGGGACACTTCGAGCGCCAGCGAATAGCCCTGCCGGCGGCGGATGATCTCCAGCATCAGTTCCAGCGTCGGCAGCGAGCCGCCCGTCGTGATGCGCTTGCCGTCGATGACGTAGCGCGCGCGCACCACGCCGATCTGCGGATAGGCGGAGGCGAAGTCCTCAAGGTCCTCCCAGTGGGCCGTCGCGGAATGGCCGTCGAGCAGGCTCGCCTCGGCAAGCAGCCAGTTGCCCGATTCGATGCCCGCCACCATGCTGCGATACCGCGCCGTCTGCGAAAGCTGGCGCCGCAACAGAGGCGTCGCACTCATCTGCCATTGATAGCTCGAAAGCACGAAGAGCGGCTGCGCCTCCTTCTCCGGCCGGAACACGCCGTCAACGGGCACCGGGATGCGGCTGCGCGTCTCCACCGGCGCACCGTCCGGCGAGAAGATCCGCCAGCGGTAAAGGTCCTGGCCGGAAATGCGGTTGGCCGCGCGCAGGGGTTCGATGAGCGAGGCGACGAGGATGAGGTTCGTCTCGGGCAGGACGAGGATGTCGATGTCGAGCGTGTCGGAAGAGGGATCGAGCATGGCGCGAGCTTGTCCGTCCGTCTCTCAAATTGTCAAGGCTGGGTCCGAAAAATGAAAGCATTGCGCCTTCTCTTGGCTCGTAATGGGCCTAACGAGAATACCGGGAGAACGACAATGCCCCTTGCGATGAACCGCGACGTCTTCATCACCTGCGCCGTCACCGGCTCCGGCGACACCGCCGGCAAGTCCCCCCATGTGCCGCGCTCGCCGAAGGAGATCGCCTTGTCGGCGATCGAGGCCGCCAAGGCCGGCGCCGCCGTCGTCCACTGTCACGTCCGCGATCCGGAAACCGGCGCGCCGAGCCGGCGCAACGACCTCTACCGCGAGGTGACCGAGCGCATCCGCGACGCCGAGGTCGACGTCGTCCTCAACCTCACCGCCGGCATGGGCGGCGACATGATCTTCGGCAATACCGAGCAGCCGCTGCCGCTCAACCCCAACGGCACCGACATGGCCGGCGCGACCGAGCGCGTCTCCCACGTCGCCGAATGCCTGCCGGAAATCTGCACGCTCGATTGCGGCACGATGAACTTCTCGCTCGGCGACTATGTGATGACCAACACGCCGTCCATGCTGCGCGCCATGGGTCGGATGATGACCGATCTCGGCGTGCGCCCGGAGATCGAGGCCTTCGACACCGGCCACCTCTGGTTCGCCAAGCAGCTCGTCGAGGAAGGCGTCATCGAGGATCCGGTGCTCATCCAGCTCTGCATGGGCATTCCGTGGGGCGCGCCGGACGACCTCAACACCTTCATGGCGATGGTCAACAACGTGCCCGCGAGCTGGACCTTCTCCGCCTTCTCCATTGGCCGCAACGCCATGGCCTATCCGGCCGCCGCGGTGCTTGCCGGCGGGAATGTCCGCGTCGGCCTGGAAGACAACCTCTATGTCGGCAAGGGCCAGCTCGCCACCAACGCGCAGCTCGTCGACAAGGCGGTCACCATCATCGAGAGCATGGGCGCGCGGGTCATCGGCCCGGCCGAAGTGCGCGAGAAGCTGAAACTGACGAAGCGCGCGCCGCGCGGATAAGCCGATTGCCCCTCACCCTAACCCTCTCCCCGCAAGCGGGGAGAGGGGACCTGCCCAACCGGGTACCGGGGGCAGAGGAAAGCGGCGCGGCATATCCCTTCTCCCCGCAAGCGGGGAGAAGGTGGCGGCAGCCGGATGAGGGGCAAGCAAACCGTGCACACAGAAAAGAACATGAGGGAACGCACAGCATGACCACCATCCACAAGGCAGCCTGTGTCGGCGGCGGCGTCATCGGCGGGGCCTGGGTCGCGCGCTTCGCGCTGGCCGGCATCGACGTGAGCATCTTCGATCCGCATCCGGAGGCCGAGCGCATCATCGGCGAGGTGATGGCGAATGCCGAGCGCGCATACGGCATGCTCACCATGGCGCCGCTGCCGCCGAAGGGGAAGATCACCTTCTGCAAGAGCCTGGAAGAAGCCGTCCAAGACGCTGACTGGATTCAGGAAAGCGTGCCCGAGCGGCTGGAGCTGAAGCGCGGCGTGCTGACGAAGATCGACGCCGCCGCGCGGCCCGATGCCCTCATCGGCTCCTCCACGTCGGGCCTGATGCCGACGGACCTCCAGCGAGACATGAAGCATCCCGAGCGGCTGTTCGTCGCGCATCCCTACAATCCCGTCTACCTGCTGCCGCTCGCCGAACTGGTCGGTGGCGAGAAGACCTCGCGCGCCGTGCTGGAGGACGCCAGGGCCAAGCTCGCCCCCATCGGCATGAAGGGCGTCATCATCAACAAGGAGATCGAGGCTTTCGTCGGCGACCGCCTGCTGGAGGCCGTCTGGCGCGAGGGCCTGTGGCTGATCAAGGACGACATCTGTGACACGGAAACGCTCGACGACGTGATCCGCTATTCCTTCGGCATGCGCTGGGCACAGATGGGCATGTTCGAGACTTACCGCATCGCCGGCGGCGAGGCGGGCATGCGCCACTTCCTCGCCCAGTTCGGCCCCTGCCTCTCCTGGCCATGGACGAAGCTGACGGACGTCGTGGATCTCAACGACGAACTGGTGGAGAAGATCGCGAACCAGTCGGACGCCCAGTCCGGCGCGCGCGGCATCCGCGAACTGGAGCGCATCCGCGACCAGAACCTCGTCGGCATCATGCATGCCCTGAAGGCGGGCGACGAAGGCCGCGGCTGGGGTTCGGGCAAGCTGCTTGCGGATTTCGAGGCGCATCTGTGGACCAAGGCCGGCAAGGCAAAGGTCGAGGTTTCCGCCATCGAACCGCTCCGCCTCGTCGATACCAAGGTCAACGCCGCCTGGGTCGATTACAACGGCCACATGACGGAGCACCGCTATCTCCAGCTCTTCGGCGACACCTCCGATGCGCTGCTGCGGCTGATCGGCGTCGATTTCGCCTATGTCGAGGCCGGCCACAGCTACTACACGGTGGAAACCCACATCCGCCATCTCGGCGAGGCCAAGCTCGGCCAGGCGCTCTACACGACGCTCCAGCTCCTCTCTTCCGATGCCAAGCGGCTGCACTTCTTCACCCGCATCCACGATGCGGCGACCGGCGACGTCATCGCGACCGCCGAGCAGATGATGGTCCATGTCGACTCGAAGGCCGGCAAGAGCGTCGAGGCTCCCGCCGAGGTGCTGGCGAAGATCGCGCCGATTGCGGAGGCGCATGCGGGGCTGCCGAAGCCGGACGGCGCGGGCCGCAGCGTCGGGCAGAAGAAAGCGCAGTCGTAAAGCTACCCCCCTCTGCCCTGCCGGGCATCTCCCCCATAAGGGGGGGGAGATCGGCTTGGGGCAAGGCGGTGCCACGATCCAATCTCCCCCCTTGTGGGGGAGATGCCCGGCAGGGCAGAGGGGGGTAGCCGCACGCACCTCCCGCACAAAATACGGGAGGAATTTTCCATGAATTTCGCATTGACCGACGAGCAGCAGATGATCGTGGATACGGTCCGCGCCTTCGTCGAGACGGAAATCTATCCGCATGAGAACGAGGTCGAGCGTACCGGCCATGTGCCGCCGGAACTCGGCCGGGAAATCGCGCGCAAGTGCAAGGAGATCGGCTTCTTCGGCTGCAACATGCCCGAAGAGGTCGGCGGCGCCGGCCTCGACCACACCTCCTTCACGCTGGTCGAGCGCGAACTTGGCCGCGGCTCCATGGCGCTGACGGTGTTCTTCGGCCGCCCCTCCGGCATCCTGATGGCGTGCAACGACGAGCAGCGCGAAAAATACCTGCTGCCCGCCGTCAGCGGCGAGAAATTCGACGCGCTCGCCATGACCGAGCCGGATGCCGGCTCGGACGTGCGCGGCATGAAGTGCTTCGCCCGCAAGGACGGCGACGACTGGGTCGTCAACGGCACGAAGCACTTCATCAGCCATGCCAACATCGCCGATTTCGTCATCGTCTTCATCGCCACCGGCGAGGAGGAGACGCCGCGCGGCAAGAAGAAGCTCATCACCTGCTTCCTCGTCGACCGCGGCACACCGGGCTTCGAGATCCGCGACGGCTACACCTCCGTCTCGCACCGCGGCTACAAGAACTGCATCCTCACCTTCGACGAATGCCGTCTGCCCTCCGCCCAGATCCTCGGCGAAGTGCACAAGGGCTTCGACATCGCCAACGACTGGCTCTACGCAACGCGCCTGACGGTCGCCGCCACCTCGGTCGGCCGCGCTCGCCGCGCCTTCGACTACGCCCTCAACTACGCCGCCGAGCGAAAACAGTTCGGCAAGCCGATCGGCGCCAACCAGGGGGTCTCCTTCAAGCTCGCCGACATGATCACCGAGATCGACGCCGCCGACCTCCTGACGCTGTCCGCCGCCTGGCGTCTCGACCAGGGCCTTCCCTCCAACCGCGAGATCGCCTCGGCAAAGGTCTATGCGACGGAAATGCTCGCCCGCGTCACCGACGAGGCGATCCAGATTTTTGGCGGCATGGGTCTGATGGACGACCTGCCGCTCGCCCGCTTCTGGCGCGACGCCCGCGTCGAGCGCATCTGGGACGGTACGTCGGAAATCCAGCGGCACATCATCAGCCGCGATCTCCTGCGGCCGCTGGGGGCGTGAGCATGGCAGGCGTCGCCCGCAGCACCCCCCTCTGCCCTGCCGGGCATCTCCCCCACAAGGGGGGAGATCGGAAAGAAGCAAAAACATTGCTCCGCCAGCAATCCTGGCGATGGGCGATACGGTGCTCCATTCAATCTCCCCCCTTGTGGGGGAGATGCCCGGCAGGGCAGAGGGGGGTACAGCCATGACCCGCCCCCTCGACCGCCTCATCCGCCCGAAATCCATCGCCGTCTTCGGCGGCAAGGAGGCGCGCCGCGTCATCTACCAGTGCGACAAGATGGGCTTTGCCGGCGAGATCTGGCCGGTACACCCGCGCGAGGACGAAATCCTCGGCCGCAAGTGCTACCGCTCCGTCGCCGAGCTGCCGGGCGCGCCGGACGCCTCCTTCGTCGGCGTCAACCGTGAACTCACCATCGACATCATCCGCGCCCTCTCCGCCCTCGGCGCCGGCGGAGCCGTCTGCTACGCGTCCGGCTTCCGCGAGGCCGTCAGCGAGCTTGCCGACGGCGACGATCTGCAGAAGGCGCTGGTGGTGGCGGCAGGTAGCATGCCGATCCTCGGGCCGAACTGCTACGGCTTCATCAACATGCTGGACGGCGCCCTGCTCTGGCCCGACCAGCACGGCATGCTGCGGATCGACAGGGGCGTCGCCGTCCTCACCCAGTCCTCCAACATCGCCTGCAACATCTCCATGCAGCAGCGCGGCCTGCCGCTCGCCTATATCCTGACCGCCGGCAACCAGGCGCAAACCGGCCTTGCCGACCTTGCCTGCGCGGTGCTGGAGGACCCGCGCGTCACCGCCGTCGGCCTCCATATCGAAGGCTTCGACAGCCTGGAGGCACTGGAACGCCTCGGCCAACGCGCGCGCGACCTGAAGAAGCCGGTCGTCACGCTGAAGGTCGGCAAATCCGAGCAGGCGCAGCTTGCCACGGTCTCGCACACGGCCTCGCTTGCCGGCAACGACGCCGTCTCCTCGGCCCTCCTCGCCCGCCTCGGCATCGGCCGCGTCGAGACGCTGCCGGAACTTCTGGAAACGCTGAAGCTGCTGCATGTCGCCGGCCCGCTGCCGAATTTCGACATTTCCTCGATGAGCTGCTCGGGCGGCGAGGCCTCGCTGATGGCCGATGCCGGCGTGAAGCGCAAGGTGAACTACCGTGCGCTGAAGGAGGCCCAGCGCCAGCCGCTGCGCGAAACGCTCGGCCGGATGGTGACGATCTCCAACCCGCTCGACTACCACACCTTCGTCTGGGGCGACCGCGAGAAGCAGACCGCCGCCTTCACCACCATGATGGAGGGCGGCTACGGCCTGAACCTCGTGGTCCTCGATTTCCCGCGTCTCGACCGCTGCGACGCGGCCGACTGGATCACCACCTGCCATGCCGTCATCGACGCCTCGAAGGCATCGGGCGCCCATGCCGGCATCGTCGCCTCGATGGGCGAGAACATGCCGGAAGAGACCGCCGAGATGCTGATGCGCAACGGCGTCGTGCCCTTCTACGGCATCGAGGAGGCGCTGGCCGCCGCGGACACCGCCGCCGGCATCGGCGAGGCCTGGGCCAAGCCGCAATCCGCCCCCCTCCTCAAGGCCGCAGAGGGGGAAGGCGAGCCCGTCACCCTCACCGAGCACGCGGCCAAGCAGGCGCTCGCCGCCCACGGCCTACCCGTTCCGAAGGGCCTAGTCGCCGAAACGGCCGCGGCCGCGGCCGATGCCGCGGAAGAACTCGGCTTCCCGGTCGTGCTGAAGGGCCTCGGCGTCGCGCACAAGACCGAAGCGGGCGCGGTGAAGCTGAACCTTGCGAGCCGTAAGGCCGTGCTGGACGCCGCCAATGCCATGGCGGGCGTCGCCGCCGGTTTCCTCGTGGAAAAGATGGTGGGCAGGCCCGTCGCCGAACTCATCGTCGGCGCCCTTCGCGATCCGGTGGCAGGCCCCGTGCTGACCGTCGGCGCGGGCGGCATCCTCGTCGAACTGCTCGAGGATTCGGCAATCCTGACCCTGCCGACGGACGAAACGGCCATTCGCGCGGCGCTCTGCGGGCTGAAGGTGGCAAAACTCCTCGCCGGCTATCGCGGCGCGCCGAAGGGCGATATCGACGCCCTTGTCGCCGCCGTCGCATCAGCGGCATCCTATGTCGTTTCAAACGCTTCAATAATCGAAGAACTGGACGTTAATCCCATAATGGTGCTGCCGGAAGGCGACGGTGTCGTCGCGGCCGACGCGCTGATCCGTCTGAGGAAAAACCCATGACCGGACCGATAAGACAGCGCCGTGAAGGCGGCATCCTCGAAGTGACGATCGATCGTCCCAAGGCGAACGCCATCGACCTTGCGACCAGCCGCATCATGGGCAAAATCTTCGCCGATTTCCGCGACGACGAGAGCCTGCGCGTCGCCATCATCACCGGCGCGGGGGAGAAATTCTTCTGTCCGGGATGGGACCTGAAGGCCGCCGCCGCGGGCGACGCGGTGGACGGCGACTACGGCATCGGCGGCTTCGGCGGCATGCAGGAACTGCGCGACCTCAACAAGCCGGTCATTGCGGCCGTCAACGGCATCTGCTGCGGCGGGGGCCTGGAAATCGCGCTCTCCACCGACCTCATCCTCGCCGCCGAGCATGCGACCTTCGCGCTGCCGGAAATCCGCTCCGGCACGGTGGCCGACGCCGCCTCGATCAAACTGCCGAAGCGCATCCCCTACCACATCGCCATGGACATGCTTCTGACCGGCCGCTGGCTGGACGTCCAGGAGGCGCATCGCTGGGGCTTCGTCAACGAGATCCTGCCGGCCGACAGGCTGCTCGACCGGGCCTGGGAGCTCGCGCGCCTGCTCGAAAGCGGCCCGCCGCTCGTCTACGCCGCCATCAAGGAAGTGGTGCGCGCCGCCGAGGGCGAGACCTTCCAGGCCACCATGAACAAGATCACCAAGCGGCAGTTCCGCACGGTCGATATTCTCTATTCCAGCGAGGACCAGCTCGAGGGCGCCCGCGCCTTCGCAGAAAAACGCGATCCCGTCTGGAAGGGACGATGAGGCGCGCGCCCCTGCATCGGGCGCGATCCGTGTTCCTCCATAAGCTGCACTTGTGGCAGGAATAGATAATTTAGGGCGTTACACGCAGCTTCTGCGTGGATAGCTTATGGATAACGCGCCGCGTCGCGGCAGTGGGAGGAGGCTTTCGGGAGACGGAAATACGCCGCTGCCGGCATAAAATACCGGCTGCAAGGTTGCCTTAGAGGCGAAAACCAGAAATTCTGCCAATCATAACGACAAATGCCCACTTGATGGGCCAGCGAAAGGGAACAGGGGAATGACTGATTACACCAAATACCTCACCAGCCAGGTCACGTTCGGCAAGATGAACCGCCGCGAGTTCATGGGCCGCGCCGCCGCCTTCGGCATCACGCTCGCCGCCGCCGGCACGATGTTCGACACCGCAGCCCGCGCGCAGGAGCCCAAGCGCGGCGGCCACCTGAAGCTCGGCCTCGAAGGCGCCGCGGCGACCGATTCGAAGGACCCGGCCAAGGCGCTCTCGCAGTTCATGTTCGTCGTCGGCCGCAACTGGGGCGACATGCTCGTCGAATCCGAGCCGCTGACCGGCAAGCCCGTGCCGGCGCTCGCCGAATCCTGGGAGCCCTCTGCCGACGCCTCGACCTGGACCTTCACCATCCGCAAGGGCGTGAAGTTCCACGACGGCAAGGAACTGACCGTCGACGACGTCATCAAGACCCTGCAGCGCCACACCGACGAGAAGTCGGAATCGGGCGCGCTCGGCGTCATGAAGTCGATCACCGAAATCAAGGCCGACGGCGACAAGCTGGTGCTGGTGTTGACCGAGGGCAACGCCGACCTGCCGCTGCTCCTGACCGACTACCACCTCGTCATCCAGCCGAACGGCGGCCTCGACGATCCGAACGCCATGATCGGCACCGGCCCCTACAAGGTGACGAGCTTCGAGGCGGGCGTTCGCGCCACCTTCGAGCGCAACGCCGACGACTGGCGCCAGGACCGCGGCTTCGTCGACACGATCGAGATGATCGCGATGAACGACGCGACGGCCCGCATCGCCGCGCTCTCCTCCGGCCAGGTGCACTATATCAACCGCGTCGACCCGAAGACCGTCGACCTCCTGAAGCGCGCGCCGACCGTGGAGATCCTCTCTACCTCCGGCCGCGGCCACTACGTCTTCATCATGCATTGCAACACGGCGCCGTTCGACAACAACGACCTGCGCCTGGCGCTGAAATATGCGATGGACCGCGAGACCATGCTGGAGAAGGTGCTCGGCGGCTACGGCAAGGTCGGCAACGACTTCCCGATCAACGAGACCTATGCCCTCTTCCCCGAAGGCATCGAGCAGCGCGCCTACGATCCGGACAAGGCGGCCTTCCACTACAAGAAGTCGGGCCACAGCGGCTCGGTGCTGCTGCGTACCTCCGACGTCGCCTTCCCGGGCGCCGTGGACGCCGCGGTCCTCTACCAGGAAAGCGCCAAGAAGGCCGGCATCGAGATCGAGGTGAAGCGCGAGCCGGGCGACGGCTACTGGTCGAACGTCTGGAACGTGCAGCCCTTCTCCACCTCCTACTGGGGCGGCCGTCCGACACAGGACCAGATGTATTCCACCGCCTATCTCTCCAAGGCCGACTGGAACGACACGCGCTTCCTGCGCGAGGACTTCGACAAGATGGTGCTGGAAGCCCGCTCGGAACTCGACGAGGCCAAGCGTAAGGACATGTACCGTACCATGGCCATGATGGTGCGTGACGAGGGCGGCCTGATCCTGCCGATGTTCAACGACTTCGTGAACGCCTGCGGCAAGAACGTGAAGGGCTACGTGCACGACATCGGCAACGACATGTCGAACGGCTATGTCGCAACCCGCGTGTGGCTCGACGCCTGATGACCGGCAACGGACCGGCGCACGGTCCGGAGCTGACAGCAACGGCGACTGCGGGCGAAGCCCCGCAGTCTGCCGGCGTTGCCGGGTCGGTTGCGTCCACGGGAACCCCCATCGACGAAGGCACCCCTTCGCTCTGGGCGAAACTCAGCAAGAGCAGCCCCCTGGTTGCGCTCATCCTGCAACGCCTCGCGCTCAGCGTGGCCTTGCTCTTCGCCGTGTCCCTGATGATCTTCGGGGGTGTGGAAGCCCTGCCGGGCGATTTCGCCACGACCTATCTCGGCCAGTCGGCAACGCCGCAGGCGATCGAGAACATCCGCAAGGATCTCGGCCTCGACCAGCCCGCAACGACCCGCTACTTCAAGTGGCTCGGCGGCGCCGTCCAGGGTGATTTCGGCTCCTCCTGGGCTTCGAAAAACTCCGTCAGCGAGCAGATCGGCAAGCGTCTCGGCAATTCGCTGTTCCTCGCCTTCTTCGCCGCGATCATCTCGGTGCCGCTGGCGGTCGGCCTCGGCATGCTGGCGGTGCAGTACCGCAACCGCATGCCCGACAAGATCATCAACGTCATCTCGCTGGCGGCGATCTCGCTGCCGGAATTCTTCGTCGGCTACCTGCTGATCCTGTTCTTCGCCGTGCAGATGGGCGTCGCCACCTTCCCGGCGACGGTCTACGATTCGATGACGATCGGCCAGCGCCTTTCGGCCATCGCCCTGCCGACGGCCACCCTCGTCCTCGTCGTGCTCGCCCACATGATGCGCATGACGCGGGCGGCGATCCTCAACGTCATGTCCTCGGCCTATGTCGAGACGGCGGAGTTGAAGGGCCTCTCCGGCCTGCGCATCATCGCCAAGCACGCCGCGCCGAACGCCGTGGCGCCGGTCATCAACGTCATCGCGCTGAACCTCGCCTATCTCGTGGTCGGCGTCGTCGTCGTGGAGGTGGTCTTCGTCTATCCCGGCATGGGCCAGTACATGGTCGACGCCGTGACGGTGCGCGACATGCCGGTGGTGCAGGCCTGCGGCCTGATCTTCGCCGCCTTCTACATCTTCCTCAACATGTTCGCCGACATCCTCGCGATCGTCGCGAACCCCAGATTGAGGCATCCGCGATGAGACTTTCCTCCATCCCCATAAGCGCCTGGGTCGGCATCCTGGGCATCGCCCTTGCCCTCTTCTGCGCGCTCTTCGCCCCGCTCATCGCCCCCTATGGCGAAAGCCAGATCGTCGGCTCCGTCTGGCAGCCGATGGGCGGCGACCATCTGCTCGGCACGGACAATCTCGGCCGCGACCTCTTCTCTCGGCTGATCTTCGGCGCCCGCACCACCATCTTCGTGGCGCTGGCCGCGACGGTCCTCTCCTTCTCGCTCGGCATGTTGCTCTCCTTCACGGCGGCGGTGACAGGCGGGTTGGTCGACCAGGCCTTCTCGCGCTTCAACGACCTGATGATGGCGATCCCGACGCTGATCTTCGCCCTCGTCGTGCTGGCCGTGCTGCCGCAGCAGCTCTGGATCCTCATCCTCGTGATGGCAATCCTCGATTCGACGCGCGTCTACCGCATCGGCCGCGCCGTCGCGCTCGACGTGGCGGTCATGGAATTCGTGGAGGCGGCACGGCTGCGCGGCGAAGGCACCGGCTGGATCATCTTCCGCGAGATCCTGCCCAACACGCTCTCGCCGCTGCTCGCCGAGTTCGGCCTGCGCTTCGCCTTCTCGATCCTGTTCCTCTCCACCCTCTCCTTCCTCGGCCTCGGCATCCAGCCGCCGGCGGCCGACTGGGGCGGCATGGTGAAGGACAACAAGGACGGCATCATCTTCGGCATTTCGGCCGCCCTCATTCCGGGCGGGGCGATCGCGGGGCTGGCCATCTGCGTCAACCTCGTCGTCGACTGGCTGATGAAACGTACCTCCAGCCTCAAGGGGGGCCGCGGCGATGCCTGACCTGCTTTCCGTCAGAAACCTCAAGATCGAGGCGACCAGCTATCCGCCGGGCGAGCCGCCGAAGACCGTGACGCTCGTCGAGGGCGTGAACTTCGACGTTGAGAAGGGCAAGGTGCTCGGCCTCATCGGCGAATCGGGCGCCGGCAAGTCGACCATCGGCCTCACCGCGCTCGCCTATGGGCGCGGCGGGGTGCGTATCACCGGCGGCGAGGTGAAACTCAACGGCGAGGATCTCCTGAAGCTCTCGCCGGCCGGCATCCGCAAGGTGCGCGGCTGCAAGGTCTGCTACGTCGCGCAATCCGCGGCAGCGGCGTTCAACCCCGCCCACCGGCTCGGCGAGCAGGTGATCGAGGCCTCGCTGAAGCACGGCGTCATGACCCGTGCGGAGGCGGAAAAGCGCGCGCTCTACCTCTTCAAGGTGCTCGGCCTGCCGAGCCCGGAAACCTTCGGCCAGCGCTATCCGCACCAGGTTTCGGGCGGCCAGCTCCAGCGCGCCATGACCGCCATGGCGCTCTGCCCGAACCCGGAACTCATCGTCTTCGACGAGCCGACCACCGCGCTCGACGTGACGACGCAGATCGACGTGCTCGCCGCCATCAAGCATGCCATCGAGGAGACCCATACCGCCGCGCTCTACATCACCCACGACCTTGCGGTCGTGGCGCAGATCACGGACGATATCCTCGTGCTCCGGCACGGCAAGATGGTGGAATACGGCTCGGTGAGAGAGATCATCGAGGCGCCGACGCAAGACTATACCCGTGCCCTCGTCAACGTGCGGGGCACCAAGCGCGAGGAGGCGCCCGACCAGTCGGATACGCTCCTCAAGGTCGACAACGTCACCGCCGGCTATTCCAACGGGTTCAAGGTGCTGCAGAACGTCTCGCTGCACCTGCCGAAGGGCCAGACGCTGGCGGTGGTGGGCGAATCGGGCTCCGGCAAATCCACCCTCGCCCGCGTCATCACCGGGCTGCTGCCGCCGCAGGAGGGCACGATCAGCTTCGACGGCGGCACGCTGCCGAAGGCGCTGAAGAGACGGACGAACGACCAGCTCCGCCGCATCCAGATGATCTACCAGATGGCCGACACCGCGATGAACCCGCGCCAGACGGTGCGCGACATCATTGGCCGCCCCCTCACCTTCTATTACGGCCTGCGCGGCCGGGAGAAGACGGAGCGGGTGAAGGAGCTTCTGGAGCAGATCGAGATGGGCGGCCGCTTCGCCGACCGCTTCCCGGCGGAGCTTTCCGGCGGCCAGAAGCAACGCGTCGCCATCGCGAGGGCGCTGGCGGCAAAGCCCGAGCTCATCCTTTGCGACGAGCCGACCTCCGCCCTCGACCCGCTGGTGGCCGAAGGCATCCTGAAACTTCTCCTGAAACTCCAGGACGAGACCCATGTCTCCTACATGTTCATCACGCACGACATCGCGATCGTGCGCGCCATCGCCGATTCGGTGGCCGTGATGCACCGGGGACGCCTCGTGCGCTTCGGCCCGAAGTCGAAGGTCCTCTCGCCGCCCTTCGACGACTATACCGACCTCCTCTTGAAATCGGTCCCCGAGATGGAGATCGGCTGGCTGGAACGGGTGCTGACGACACGGCGCATGGAAAGCGCCGGCAACTGACGGGAGCGGGCGGCGGAGGCCGCCCGTTCTCCCTTTCGAGACGCCCTCAAACCTCTCTCCCCCGTCATCCTCGGGCTTGACCCGAGGATGACGTCGGGGGTGGGGGTTGGGGTGAGGCGACGTTCTCAGCAAGACCGCCCGCGCCGCACCTTCCCTCAATTCTGCGTGCAGGTCACATCCCCGAGCCGGCTGGCCGATTCGCCCTCGGCCATCACCGTCTCCTCGCCGCGCGCCGCGCAATTGCCCTTCTCGCCGGCGCCCGAGCGGAACTTCACCATGGGCTGCCCCTCGATCATGATGCTCGGCACGATCTCGTAGAGTTCCGGCGGGCAGTTCACCACGTCGGAGAGCCTGAGCGCCGGCGCGCCGCCGATGAAGACGCTGTTGGCGCCCGACAGGGCGCAGGAGGGGATGGGTGCCGGCGCATCCTCCGCCATCGAGACGGACGGTGCCGCCGCCCCGAGAGCCAGGGCAAGGAGGACGCCCGCAAGTCGCAAAGATTTCATCGCCTGTTTCCCTTTTCACGCGCCGCGCGGGAGAGCGCCCGCAGCGTTTCCAGCGCCCGTTCGCCATCCCGCTCCGGCACGAATATATGGTCGTGATGGTAGCCGGCAACCACGTTCGCGCTGATCCCTTCCGCGGTCAGGGCCGTCGCGAAGGCCGCCGTCAGCCCCACCGCCTCCAGCGAGGAATGCACGGTGAGTGTGATCATGCGCATCGGCGCGCCGGTGGCAAGACCCTCCGTTGCATCGGCCGGCAGGATCAGCGTCACGCCCTCCTCCTCCCGGAAAAGGCCGATAGGCCCGCGAAAAAGGTGTTTTTCCAGATCGCCGGCCGGCACGCAGGCATAGGCGAAACGGCCCTCCGCCAGCACCGGCTCCATCATCGCCAAAAGCGCGTCGAGATCGGTGATGCCGCTCATGGATTGGCCATCCGGCGCACGGCATCGCACAGCGCCGCAAAACCCGCCGCCGCCCCCGCGCTCATGAAGCGGGCGCGCAGCCAGGCATGGATCATCTCTTTCTCCTCGCGAAACTCGACCGGCACGCCGGAAAGCGCCAGGCGCGCCGCATAGGCCCGCGCATCGTCACGCAGCGGATCGAAATAGGCGCCGGTGATGAAGGCCGGCGGCAGGCCGGCCAGGTTTTCCGCCCGCAGCGGGAAGGCATGCGCGGCCTCCTCAGGCGCCTTGTAGACCTCGCGGTAATAGGCGACGTCGGCGGTCGAAAGGCCCGGCGCCTCGGCCATCTCGACATAGGAGCCGGAGACGAGGTCGCCGCCGAGGCCCGGATAGACCAGCGCCTGCCCGGCAATGCCCTTCAGCCCCTCGTCGCGCGCCTTCAGCGCGATGCCGGCCGCAAGGTTGCCGCCGGCGCTGTCGCCGATCACCACGACCGGGTGATTTTCCAGGAGAAGCTCGATCAGCACCGCCCAGCAATCGTCGAAGGCGGCGGGCCAGACATGCTCCGGCGACAGGCGGTAATCGACACAGACGAGTTCGGCGCCCGCGGCCTCGGAAAGCTCGGCGCAGATCGCATCGTGGCTGTTCAGCGAGCCGACGACGAAACCGCCGCCGTGGATGTAGAAAAGCCGCGTCTCGGTCGTCACCGTCGCCGGGCGGTAGCGGCGCACCGGAATGCGCTCGGCAACGAGACCGTCCTCCTTGACCATGCCGGCCGGCGGCGGCGCGTCGAAGGCGGCGCAGAGCGCATCGTACCAGCTGCGCTGCCGGGCGATATCCGCATCGACGGCGTCGGCGGGGTAGAAATCCTCGCAGCGCTTGTGAAAGGCCAGGATGCCCTCCTCGGTCGGCATGGGGCGTTCGGTCATGGCGGCTCCTCGTGTTGCGGGCGGATCATAGCAGCCTCGCTTCCCGCCGCCTGTCCCGCCCGCGGCTTTCCCGGACATTTTTCGCTGCTTGCCTCACCCCCGCCGGGCATATTAACTGCCGCCATGGCATTCACCTTCCGGCAGTTGCAATATTTCGTCGCCGTCGCGGAACAGGGCTCCGTGACGCGGGCGGCGCAAATCCTCTCGATCTCGCAATCCTCGATCACCGAGGCGATCAAGGAACTGGAATCCGACCTCGGCGTCGAGCTTTTCGAGCGCCATCCGCGCGGCCTGACGACGACGCACAACGGCCACCAGTTCCTGCGCCACGCCACGAAGATCCTGTCCAACGTCTCGGATGCCCGTCGTTCCTTTGCCGACAACCGCACCCCGGAAAAGGGCCAGCTCAATCTCGGCGTCACCTCGCTCGTCGCCGGCTACGTGCTGTCGGACCTGCTCTCGCGCTATCGCCGCGCCTTCCCCGGCATCGATGTCAGCGCCATCGAGGACAACGGCTCCTATCTGGAGCACCTTTTGGTCGGCGGCGAACTCGACGTCGCCGTCATGGTCATCTCGAACCTGCGCGACCGCATGGCCTTGCAGGCCGAGATCATCGAAACCTCGCCCTATCGGCTCTGGCTGCCGATCGGCCATCCGCTGGTCTCGGCCGATATCATCTCCGTCAGCGACATCGCCAAGGAGCCGCTGATCATGCTGACGGTCGACGAAATCGAGGAGAACACCGGCAAGCTCCTGTCCGCGCTCGGCGCCCGCCCGCATGTCGCCTTCCGCACCCGCTCTGTAGAGGCGGTGCGCAGCCTCGTGGCGACCGGCGCCGGCATCGCGCTGCTTCCCGACCTCGTCTATCGCCCCTGGTCGCTGGAAGGCGACCGCATCGAAAGCCGCGACGTCTCCGGCGCGCTGCCGGTGGTGCAGATCGGCATGGTCTGGCGCAAGGGGTCGAGCCTGCCGCAGGCGGCACGGGATTTCGTGGGGCTGGCGGAGGCGCTGCGGAGCGGGCGGGGACGGTCGTGAACAAGCGATGGCGACCAACATCCTTTCAGACATTAGTCGCCACCTTTCGACACCAGACTGACCGCCACTCAGAGGGTTTCAACCCACACCTTGCCCGCCAAGGGCAAGGTGACCATTCACTTTTTTAGACTTATAGCCAGGGAGACTGAGATTTTCACGATGGCTATTTGAAAAGAAACAGAGCATCGGCAGGACATTTTCCACCTCCGTTAGATGGATGTCACAAGGTGCTAAATTATCATGAGAGTCCCACCTTGACCACCACTTAGAGGTAACTGACGTTTCGTGTGCTATCTGGCATGAACTCACAGCCGCTTTCGGAATTTCCGATACCGACATTCTGATTAATGAATTTGCGAAAGCGGCGAAAGCGCGGCACCTTTCCATCCGGGAACAATACCGCAGACAAGCGGACCAAACCGGGAGACTGTCATGAAGCGACTTCTGCATTCCTGCACCGCGCTTACCCTTTCGCTCGCCTTTGCCACATCCGCCATCGCCCAGGAGCCGCTGAAGGAACTCGGGGCCGGCGAAGGGGAAGTGTCGATCGTCGCCTGGGCCGGCTATATCGAGCGCGGCGAGACGGACAAGGCCTACGACTGGGTCACCGAATTCGAGAAGAAGACGAGCTGCAAGGTCACCGTGAAGACCGCCGCCACCTCGGATGAAATGGTGGCGCTGATGAACGAGGGCGGCTTCGACCTCGTCACCGCCTCGGGCGACGCGTCGCTGCGCCTCGTCGCGGGCAAGCGCGTCCAGCCGATCAACACCGACCTCATCCCGAGCTGGAAGACCGTCGACGAGCGCCTGCAGAACGCCCCCTGGCACACCGTGAACGGCGTGCATTACGGCACGCCGTATCTCTGGGGCCCGAACGTCCTGATGTACAATACGGAAGCCTTCAAGGGCGAGGCGCCGAAGAGCTGGAAGGTCGTCTTCGAGGAGATGACCCTGCCGGACGGCAAGTCGAACAAGGGCCGCGTGCAGGCCTATGACGGCCCCATCCACATCGCCGACGCCGCGCAGTACCTGATGGCGCACAAGCCGGACCTCGGCATCAAGAACCCCTATGAGCTCAACGAGGACCAGTACAAGGCCGCGCTCGACCTGCTTCGCGTCCAGCGCACGCTGGTCGGCCGCTACTGGCACGACGCCATGATCCAGATCGACGACTTCAAGAACGAGGGCGTCGTCGCCTCGGGCTCCTGGCCGTTCCAGGTCAACCTGATGCAGGCCGAAAAGCAGCCCATCGCCTCTACCTTCCCGGAAGAGGGCGTGACGGGCTGGTCTGACACGACCATGCTGCATGCCGAAAGCCAGCACCCGAACTGCGCCTATATGTGGATGGAGCATTCGCTGTCCGCCAAGGTGCAGGGCGACGCCGCCGCCTGGTTCGGCGCGGTTCCCTCGGTCCCGGCCGCCTGCAAGGGCAATGCGCTCCTCACCGACGAGGGTTGCTCGACCAACGGCTTCGACAATTTCGAGAAGATCGCCTTCTGGCGCACGCCGGTCGCCAAGTGCGAAAGCCAGGGCGAATGCGTGCCGTATCATCGCTGGGTCTCCGACTATATCGGCGTGATCGGCGGACGATAACGCGATCGATGCGGCAAACGCCCACCCATCTCCCCCCTTGTGGGGGAGATGTCACCGAAGGTGACAGAGGGGGGTGGCCGCGAAGCGGCGATATCTGCCGGAGCGGGTGGGATACCCCCTCTGCCCTGCCGGGCATCTCCCCCACAAAGGGGAGATCGGCTAGCTGCATCCTCTTCCCGCCCATGAAACGTATCGCGATGGACGGACCAGCGCCCCTCGCCCAGACCGACACCGGGAGCCCCCCATGACCGCCGTCCTCTTCCAGCAAGTCTCCCGCCATTTCGGCGCCGTGCGCGCCGTCGACAGCGTGAACCTCGCGATCACCGAGGGCGAGTTCTTCGCAATGCTCGGCCCGTCCGGTTCCGGCAAGACGACGTGCCTGCGCCTGATGGCCGGCTTCGAGCAGCCGACATCGGGCCATATCGAGATCTTCGGCGAGACGGCGGAGGGCGTGCCGCCCTATCGGCGCAACGTCAACACCGTGTTCCAGGACTACGCCCTCTTCCCGCATCTCTCGATCCTGGAAAACGTCGCCTACGGGCTGATGGTCAAGGGCGTCGGCAAGGCCGAGCGGCTGAAGGCGGCGGAAGAAGCGCTCGCCATGGTGAAGCTGCCCGGCTACGGCACGCGCCGGCCCGGCCAGCTTTCCGGCGGCCAGCGCCAGCGCGTTGCGCTCGCCCGTGCCCTCGTCAACCGGCCCCGCGTGCTCCTCCTCGACGAGCCGCTCGGCGCGCTCGACCTGAAGCTGCGCGAGCAGATGCAGGAGGAGTTGAAGAGCCTGCAGAAGTCGCTCGGCATCACCTTCGTCTTCGTCACCCACGACCAGGGCGAGGCGCTGTCGATGGCCGACCGCATCGCCGTCTTCAGCGAGGGGAGGATCCAGCAGCTCGGCACGCCGGAAGAGGTCTACAAGCGGCCTAAGACTCGCTTCGTCGCCGATTTCGTCGGTTCCTCCAACGTGCTGCCGCCCGATTTCGTCGAACGGCTCGGCTTCGGCAGGAGCCATGCGAGCCTGCGCCCCGAGGCGATCGCGCTCGGCGACGGCCCCGGCCGCAAGCCGTTTTCCGGCCGCGTGACGGCGGCAAGCTTCCTCGGCGCGGCAAACCGCGTGACGGTGGAAACGGCCGGCGCCCGCATCGCCGCGATGATCCCGGCCTCCCTTGCGGTCCCCGCACAGGGCGAGACCGTCACCCTCTCCTTCCTGCCGGAGGACCTGCACACGATGGAGGACGCTCCATGAGCATCCTTGCCGACACCTCCATCCGCGCGCGCCGGGAAGGCGCCTCCGGGCGGCTTTCGGATTTCTTCTGGCGCAACCCGAGGATCCTGCTGCTCCTGATGCTGACGCCGCCGCTCCTCTGGCTCGGCGTCATCTATCTCGGCTCGCTCTTCGCGCTGCTCCTGCAGAGCTTCTTCTCGATCGACGACTTTTCCGGGCTGATCAACTACGAGTTCACGCTTGCCACCTACCGGCAGCTGCTCATCCCGTCGAACTTCGACATCATCCTGCGCACCGTGCTGATGGCCGTACTGGTGACGCTCGCCTCCGCCGCCATCGCCTTCCCGATCGCCTATTACGCGGCGCGCTATGCGAAGGGGAAATGGAAGGTCATCTTCTATCTCGGCGTCATGTTGCCGCTGTGGTCGAGCTATCTGGTGAAAGTCTATGCCTGGAAGCTGATCCTCGCCAAGGAAGGCATCGTCACCTGGGCTTTCGCGAAGCTGCATCTCTCCTGGCTGCTCGATGCCTGGCTCGCTTTGCCTATCGTCGGCGGCTCGTCCCTGTCGATCAGCTATACCGGCACCTTCATCGTCTTCATCTATGTCTGGATGCCCTTCATGATCCTGCCGATCCAGGCGGCGCTGGAGCGCGTGCCGGGCAACCTGATCGAGGCCTCCGCCGATCTCGGCGGCCACCCGGCGCAGACCTTCCGCCATGTGCTGTTCCCGCTCGCCCTGCCCGGCATCATCGCGGGCTCGATCTTCACCTTCTCGCTGACGCTGGGCGACTACATCATCCCGCAGATCATCGGCTCGTCGCGGCTCTTCATCGGCCAGGCCGTCTATGCCCAGCAGGGCACGGCCGGCAACATCCCGCTCGCGGCCGCCTTCTCCGTCGTGCCGATCGTCATCATGGGCCTCTATCTCTGGATGGCCAAGCGACAGGGGGCCTTCGATGCGCTCTGACCGGAACACCTCGGCCCCGCTCGGCCTCAAGGTCGCCGCAGGCGCAGGCCTTCTCTTCCTGCACCTGCCGATCCTGCTGATCTTCCTTTACGCCTTCACGACGGAGGAGAAGAGCTACCAGTTCCCACCGCCGGGCTATACGCTCCAGTGGTTCGCCGTGACCTGGAACCGGCCGGACGTGTGGGAGGCGATGGGGCTTTCGGTCCGCGTCGCGTCCATCTCGACCGCCGTCGCCCTGGTGCTCGGCACGCTGTGCGCGGCCGCCGTTTCCCGCACGAGGTTCTTCGGCCGGGAGACGGTCTCGCTGCTTGTCATCCTGCCGATCGCGCTGCCCGGCATCATCACCGGCATCGCGCTTCGCTCGGCCTTCTCGTTTGCGGAGATCCCCTTCTCCTTCTGGACGATCGTGCTCGGCCACGCGACCTTCTGCGTCGTCGTCGTCTACAACAATGCGGTCGCCCGCTTCCGCCGCGTCTCGGGCTCGCTGATCGAGGCGTCGATGGACCTCGGCGCCGACAGCTTCCAGACCTTCCGCTACATCATCCTGCCGAACATCGGCACGGCGCTGCTGGCCGGCGGCATGCTGGCCTTCGCGCTGTCCTTCGACGAGGTGATCGTGACCACCTTCACGGCGGGCCAGCAATCGACCCTGCCGATCTGGATGCTGGAGGAACTGGTGCGCCCGCGCCAGCGGCCGGTGACGAACGTCGTCGCCATGGTCGTGGTGCTCGTCACCTTCCTGCCGATCCTTGGCGCCTATTACCTCACCCGCGATGGCGACCAGGTCGCCGGCGGCGGCAAATGAACATGAGCGAATAGGGAGTAGCGAATAGCGAATAGGACGTCATATCGAGAAAACCCTATTCGCTACTCGCTATTCGCCATTCGCTCCGTCAACCAACGGAGAACATGCCATGGACACCCAGATGCTGATCGGCTCGCGCTTCGAGGCCGGCACCGAGGCCGAGGAGCACATCCTGAACCCGAAGACCGGCGCGCGGATCGTCGACCTGCCGGAGGCCTCCCATGCGCAGATCGACGCCGCCGTCGACGCCGCCGAAAAGGCCTTCGTCTCCTGGGCGACCACGACGCCCGCCGAGCGCTCCGGCTACCTTCTCAAGATCGCCGACGCGATCGAGAAGGACGCCGATGCCTTCGCCGCCCTCGAAGCGCTCAATTGCGGCAAGCCGATCAACGCCGCCCGCAATGACGAACTGCCGGCCATCGTCGACTGCTGGCGCTTCTTCGCCGGCGCCATCCGCTCGCTGAGCGCCCCGGTCGCTGCCGAATACCTGCCCGGCTTCACCTCCATGGTGCGGCGCGACCCGATCGGCATCGTCGGCTCCATCGCACCGTGGAACTATCCGCTGATGATGATGGCCTGGAAGCTGGCGCCGGCGATTGCCGGCGGCAACACCGTCGTCTTCAAACCCTCCGAGCAGACGCCGCTGACGGCGCTGAAGATGGCCAAGCTCCTCGCCGACATCCTGCCGGAGGGCGTGGTCAACATCGTGCTCGGCCGCGGCGAGACGGTCGGCAACACGCTGATCAATCATCCGAAGATCAACATGGTCTCGATCACCGGCGACGTGGCGACCGGCAAGAAGGTGCTCGCGGCCGCTGCCAAGACCGTCAAGCGCACCCATCTCGAACTCGGCGGCAAGGCCCCCGTCGTCGTCTTCGACGATGCGGATCTCGAGGCCGTGGTCTCCGGCATCCGCGCCTTCGGCTACTACAATGCCGGCCAGGACTGCACGGCCGCCTGCCGCATCTATGCCGAGGACGGCATCTACGAGAAACTGGTCGCCGACCTTTCCGCCGCCGTCTCGACCATCAAGTACAACGATCCCGACGATACGCTGAACGAGATCGGCCCGCTGATCTCCAAGCGCCAGCGCGACCGCGTGGCAAGCTTCGTCGAGCGTGCGGCGGAAGTGAAGCACATCGAGATTACCACCGGCGGGCGGGCCGGCAGCGACGACGGCTACTTCTTCCAGCCGACCGTGGTGGCCGGCGCGACGCAGGACGACGAGATCGTGCGCCGCGAGGTATTCGGCCCCGTCGTCTCCGTCACCCGCTTCACCGAGGCCGACCAGGCCGTCGCCTGGGCGAACGACAGCGACTACGGCCTCGCCTCCTCCGTCTGGACGAAGGACATCGGCAAGGCGATGAAGGCCGCCGCCCGCCTGCAATACGGCTGCACCTGGATCAACACCCACTTCATGCTGACGACGGAAATGCCCCATGGCGGGGTGAAGCAGTCGGGTTACGGCAAGGACATGTCGATCTACGCGCTGGAGGACTATACCGCCGTGCGGCATGTGATGGTCAGCCATGGCTGAATTTTCCGCAGGGTAGTCACATATGAGTTGAAGGCCCCTCCCCAACCCCTCCCCACAAGGGGGAGGGGCTTAACCCGCCGCCCCCTCGGTGCAAACGTCGAGATGATGAGCATGCCTCCTTCTTTCTCCCCCTTTGTGGGGGAGATGCCGGCAGGCAGAGGGGGTCTTGCCCCTCGATCCAGACAGGACGCCCCCGGAACATTTTTCCCCGCCGCGCGTCTTTACTCCGACACAATCGGAGGCATCGCCATGCTGAAATGGGCCCTTATCTTCCTCGTCATCTCGCTGATCGCCGGCTTTCTCGGCTTTTCCGGGGTGTCGGCCGCCAGCGCGACGATCGCCAAGGTGCTCTTCGCCATCGCGCTCGTCATCTTCCTGATCTTCCTTGTGCTTGCATTGATGGCCGGCAGTCTCGCCTTCTGAGTGCAAGTGATCCACAACCTATGTTGCATTCCGGCAACACGGGCTTATTCATGAGCGTTTAAGTCATATAATTCGTTGCAGCAGGGAAAATCCTGATAAAACCGGTCACGTTATCGAACCGTTTCCTCAGGAAGTTCCCGCATGCACAAGCCCTCCCGCACGATGTTCCGCCTGGCGCTCGCCGGCACGTCCCTTCTCACGCTCACGACCGTCGCCCTCGCGCAGGACCAGGCGGCCATGGCGGCGGGCGGCGCGACCGTTCTCGAAGACATCGTCGTCAACGGCGGCAGCGGCGGCGTCATCACGGCGGACGGCTATGTGGGCAAGAGCAGCGCGACGGGCGCCAAGGTCGATACGCCCTTCCTCCAGACGCCGCAGTCGATCTCCTCGATCACGCAGCAGCAGCTCGAGGACCGCAATCCGCAGACCCTGCTCGATACGATCGCCTATACGCCGGGCACCCGCGTCGGCGGCTACGGCTTCGACCCGCGCTTCGACAGTTTCACCGTGCGCGGCTTCGACGTGACCTATACCGGCGTCTTCCGCGACAACCTGCGGCAGCCGGGCGCCGGCTCCTCGCTGTACAAGACGGAGCCCTACGGCCTGGAAGGCGTTTCGATCCTGCGCGGCCCGTCCTCGGCGCTCTACGGCGCCTCCGGTGCCGGCGGCCTCTACAACCTCATCAGCAAGCGCCCGACGGAAGACGCGCTGCGCGAGATCCAGGTGCAGTACGGCAGCCATGACCGCTACCAGGGCCAGTTCGACTTTTCCGGCCCGGTCAACGAGGAAGACCCGGTCTTCTACCGCCTGACGGGTCTCCTGCGCAGCGCCGACACCGAGCAGGTCGGCGTTCCCGACGACCGCGCCTATATCGCGCCGGCCCTCACCTGGAAGCCGGACGAGGATACGAAGCTGACCATCCTCGGCGAATATTCCCGCACCAAGACGGGCGGCACCGCGGCCTATTACTTCGACCCGGCCACCGGCAAAGTCAGTGACTTCTTCGCGGGCAACCCGGCCTTCAACGATTCGATCCAGAACCAGGGCCGCATCGGCTACGAGTTCGAGCATCGCTTCAACGAGGTCTTCACCTTCCGCCAGAACGCCCGGGCCTCCTGGCAGAACGTGGAGGCCGACTGGGCCTTCGCCTACCAGCCGAACGCCGCGGACCCGACGCTTCTCGACAGCAGCGCCGGCTCGTTCGAGGAGTGGCTGGACACCTACACGATCGACAACCAGGTCGAGGCCAAGTTCGAGACCGGCGCGCTGGAGCACACGCTGCTGGCCGGCATCGACTTCACCAAGGTCTACTGGAAGTCGCTGAACGGCTACGGCGTCACGCCGCCGCTCGACACCACCGACCCGACGCGCGGCCGCCCGACGGACCCGATCGGCTTCCAGACGAAGAGCGTGCAGGACCAGTTCATCACCGGCCTCTACCTGCAGGACCAGATCCGCTACGACGCGCTGACCTTCACGCTCGGCGGCCGTTACGACTGGGTCTCGACCGACACGGACCTCGCCTCCGGCGCGGTCGAGACGATCAACCAGAGCGACCGCGCGTTCACCTGGCGCGCTGGCGTGACCTATGAGACCGAATGGGGCATCACCCCCTATGCCAGCTACTCCACCGCGTTCTCGCCGAATGCCGGCGTGAACCTTGCCACCGGCAACCCGTTCAAGCCGACCGAGAGCGAGCAGCAGGAAGTGGGCGTCAAGTATCTCCTGCCCGACAGCAACACGCTGCTGACGGCCGCGCTCTTCAACATCGACCAGACGAACGGCCTCTATTATGAAGTCGTCGACCTGCCGACCGGCCCGGCCAATGTGCAGGTCCAGCGCGGCAAGCTGCGCTCGCGCGGCCTGGAACTGGAGGCGTCGACCAGCCTCGACAACGGCCTGTCGCTGATCGCCTCCTATACCTATACGCAGGCCAAGATCATCGACGGCCCGGCCGGCACCGTCAACAACGACGTCTCCTCCGTGCCGCGCCACATGGCCTCGCTCTGGGCGCACTACAAGATGCCGGAAGACGGCGCGCTCGCCGGCCTCGGCTTCGGCGCAGGCATCCGCTTCACCGGCGAGAGCTACGGCGACGATACCAACAGCATGAAGAACAAGGCACGCGCCTTCGTCGATGCGTCGATCGACTACGATTTCGCCGCCATCGACAAGGACTTCGCCGGCCTGAAGCTGCAGGTCAACGCGACGAACCTCTTCGACCGCCAGGACGCCGTCTGCTCGGCCGGCTACTGCTACCGCGACCAGGGCCGCACGGTCATCGGCACCCTGAAATATTCCTGGTAAGCCCTTGACGGTGCTTACCACCCGGGATGGCGAGACCGCCTTCCGGCCCTCGGGCCTGAAGGCGGTCTTCAGCGGCGAACATGCCTGGTGCGGCGAGAAGATGATGCTCTCGTCGGATCTCGACGACGCCGTGCCGCTCTGCGACTTCCTGGGGGGAGACGGGTTCTCCCGGACGATCGACCGCTACGCGGAGAGCCATGGCAAGGCCGACCGCCGCGCCGCGGCCTCCTTCTGGTCGCTCTACTATTTTTCCGCCCTCACCATCCCCTATGTCGTGGCGCGCCGTGCGGAACGCACCCTGCCCGTCGCCTTCGACACGATGACCATCGCCATCGGCGAGGACGGCCTGCCGCGCGCCTTCGGCCTGCCGCACGAGGGCGACTGGAGCGAGGGCGACGACCTCGTCGATTTCGTCACGCCGCTGGTGGACTGCCACCTCTCCCGCGCCGTCGCCCTGTTCCGGGAGAAGACCGGCATCGCGCCGAAACTCGCCTGGAACAACGCGGCCGTCTATATCGACTATGCCTTCAATGCGACGGACCACGCGGCGCCCGAAGGCGACGACCACTGGCCCTCGCGCCCGCTCTTCGATTGCCCGCTGCTGGCGAACGGCAGCCGGAACCCCTTCCACGGATGCCTGCGCCACGAGATGGAAGCCGGCGCCGTCCACTGTCGCCGCAAGGTCTGCTGCCTGCGCTACATGCTGCCGGGCATTCCCGGCTGCGGCGAGCTCTGCGCCCTGCCGGAACTGAGAAAACAATGACCGCACGCCTTTCCGCCCTCATCGCCGCCGCCTTCCTGCTCCTTGCCGCCCTGTCCGCCCGGGCCGAGGTGAGCTATCCGCTGACCGTCACGGACGCCCTCGGCCGCGAGGTGACCATCGCCGCCGAGCCGAAGGCCGTGCTGCTCGGCAGCGGCTTCAACCTCGTCGCGCTGTCGCTGATCCACCCCGATCCGGTGAGCCTGCTTGCCGGATGGGCGAGCGACATGAAGGGCGACAACCCGGAGATCTACGCCCGCTTCAAGGACAAGTTCCCGAAGATCGAGGACGTGCCGATCATCGGGGACGGCGTCACCGTCTCCTTCGAGGCCGCGCTTTCGCTGCAGGCAGACCTCGCCATTCTCGCCAACTGGCAGGCCGACACGGACCTCGGCAAGCAGGCGATCGACTATCTGGAGCGAAGCGGCGTGCGCGTCGTCGTGGTCGACTTCAACAGCGACGCGCTGAACAACACGGCGGACAACATGCGCCTCCTCGGCAAGGTGCTGAACCGGGAGGAGCAGGCGAACGCCTTCGCCGATTTCTACGAGGCGCGCGTCAAGCGCATCCGCGAGCGGGTGGCCCAGCATCCCGAGCCCGGCCCGACCGTGCTGATGGACGCCTTCCCCAATCCGGAAAAGTGCTGCTATGCCTACGGCACCGGCGGGCTTGGCGCCTTCATCGCCATCACCGGCAGCCGAAACATCGCCGAGAGCCTGCCGGCGCAGGGCGGCATCGTCAGTTCGGAATTCATCGTCGCGGCCGATCCCGACGTCTATATCGCGACCGCCTCGCCGGGCGGCACCTACAGCACCTTCTCGGTCGGCCCGGGCGTGGCGCCCGAGGAAGCGCGCGAGACGCTGGCACGCGCCGTCTCCGGCCCGTTCCTGAAGAACCTCAAGGCGGTGAAGGAAGAGCGCGTGCACGGCCTGTGGAACTTCTTCAACGCCGTTCCGCTGAACATCCTCGCCGCCGAGGCCTTCGCCCACTGGCTGCGGCCGGAGATTTTCGCCGATATCGACCCGGATGCGACCTTGAAGGAAATCAACACGCGCTTCGCCGCCGTGCCCTTCGACGGGGCCTACTGGATCAGCCTCGCGGCAAAGTGAGGGGGCCGGCCTTCCGGTCCCTTCTCCCGCAGGCTATATCATGCCCAGGAGGACCTGAATGATCTGGGCATTCGCAGTCGCGGCGGCGGCCATACTCTATCTCGCACTGCGCTTCCGGCGCTTCCAAAGCTGGGTCGAACCCGTCCTCACCATCGTGGTGGCCATCGGCCTTGCGAGCGCGCTCCTCATCTGGTTCGTCGAGGACCGCGCGCCCTCCGGCGACCCCGTCACGCCGAGCGCCGGCACGCCCGCCTTCACCGCGGACGAGGTGGAGCTGCTGGAGACGCATGCCGAGGCCGGCCAGACGAAGACGAGTTTCCGCGTGACCGGCCGCCTTTCCAACAAGGGCACGCTGCCCATGCAGTCCTTCCGCCTCGATGTCGTTCTGTCCGATTGCCCCGGCGGCACCTGCCGCGAGGTCGGCCGCGACAGCGCGCTGGTCGTGCTGCGCGTGCTGCCGGGCGAAAGCCAGCCCTTCTCCACCTTCGCCGTCTTCCCCGGCATCGACCTCACCCCCGTCACCGCGCCGCAATGGGATTTCGGCCTGCGCGACGTCCGGGCAGCGACCCGCTAGAGACCGGCCACGATATCCGCCGTTCGCCGCACGGTCGCGAATTCATGGCGAAGCGTCGCGACATGGGCGCGATGCACGTCGCGGGCGGGGATCGTCCCGCCCTCGCCGTCCGGCAGGTCGAAACAGTCGCAGGCGTCCTCGACCAGGATCACCCGGTAGCCCATATTCGCCCCGACACGCACGCTGGTCGACACGCACATATCCGTGGAGACGCCGAACAGCACGACCGTCTCCGCCCCGATCCGGCGCAGGCGCAGATCGAGATCCGTGCCGATGAAGGCGGCGTTGACGCTTTTGGTCACCAGCGGCTCGCCTTCCCGCGGCGCAAAGCCGGGACGGAACGCATTGCCCGCCGCTTGCGGACGCAAGGTGGACCCGGGCTCCACGCTGTCATGGCGCACATGGATGATCGGCCGGCCCGCCGCTCGCCAGGCGGCAAGAAGCGCAAGGCCGTTCTCGTCCAGCCTCTCGTTCCAGCGTTGCGGCCAGGGCGCGGCGTCGAAGGCCTGCTGCATGTCGATCGGGATCAGGACGGCATTGTCCGGGAAGGTCGGCATCGGTCTCTCCTTGAAACGATGCCCGACGAATAGTTGCTTTTCCATCCGGTTTCGCGCAGCAAGAAGGCGGAGTGCCGGACGATCGTCCGGCCATAAGGAGTTTTTTCGGATGAACGAACTGGACGAGAAGGACAGGCTGCTGCTCGCCGCGCTGCGCGCCGACGCCCGGCAGAGCCTGGTGGAGCTCGCGCGCCATACGGGGCTGTCGCGGAGCACCGTGCACGAGCGCATCCGGCGGCTGGAGGCAAGGGGCGTCATCGCCGGCTATACGGTGAAGCTCGGCATCGACCGGGAGCGGCCGGGCGTCGAGGCGCTGATCGCCGTCGGCTTCCAGCAGGGCCGCAACTGCGACCACATCGTGCCGCATCTCACCGGCATTCCGAACGTCGTGACCTGCTGGTCGCTCGCCGGGCCGACGGACCTGATGCTGCTCGTCGAATGCATCTCGAATGCCGAGCTCGACACCGTGCGCCGCCAGATCGCCACGACACCGGGCATCGCGACTGTGCAGACGCATGTGTCCCTGCGCACCCATTTCGATAGGCGGGTCTAGTTTCAACGCAATTCCGGACGCAAAACCGCGCTACACTTTTGCTGGAATTGCTTCAGAAATAGATCTTGAACTTTTCCCGCACCGCCTGGTCCGTCGCGAAATCGAACAGCGGGCCACCGGCTTCGGAGAGAATGCGGTTCTTGCGCTCGATCGCCTTCTGCACGAGGTCCGGCCGGCCGATCTCCGCCCATTCCTTCGGGCTCGTGCGGTCGGCCACAGCGGGATAGACATATTCCGTCTGCATCAGCGACAGGGTCTGCGGGTCGCCGAGATAGTGGCCGGGGCCTTCGAGGCAGACGGAGCGCATCGTCTCCAGCGAAACGGAATCCTCCGTCACGTCGATGCCGCGCACGCAGCGCTGCACCTGGCCCAAAAGGTCGTCGCCGAGCACGAGGCTTTCCAGGCAGAAGCCGAGCAGCGAGGCGTGCATGCCGACCGCCTCATAGACCATGTTGAGGCCGGACAGGCCCGCCATGACGTTGGAGATCGCCTGCTCCCAGCCGGCCTGCATGTCCGGCAGCTTGGCATCGGCGATGCCGGCCGCCGCGCCGCCCGGAAGCCTGTAGAACTGGTGCATCTGCGCGCAGCCCGCCGTCAGCAGCGCCTGCTCGCCCGAGCCGCCCGACATGGCGCCCGTCCTGAGGTCCGAGACGAAGGGCCAGGTGCCGAAGATCGCCGGATGACCCGGCGCCATGGCGTTGACATAGACGACGCCCGCAAGGCATTCCGCGACCGCCTGCACGATGGCGGTGGCGAGCGGCGCCGGCGCCGTCGCGCCGGCCTGCCCGGCCGAAAGCAGCAGGATCGGCATGCCGGCCCGGATGCAGGCCTCCATGGTGATGCAGCTTTCCTCCGCGAATTTCATCGGCGGCACGACGAAGCAGTTGGAGTTCGACACGAAGGGTCGCGCCCGCCACTTGTCCTCGCCGCCCGCCATCATGTGGATGAGGTCGAAGCAGCCCGCGACATGCGAGGGATCGGAGAAGCTGGTGCCGACGTGTTTCGACGTGCCGGCACAGCAGCCGTAAAGCGTGTTGATGTCCATCAGGAAATTGTCGGCAACGTCGCGGCAGACCATCGCCCGCTGGAAGAAATGCACGTTGTCGAGATGATGGACGAGTTGGGCGGCGTTGAAGAGGTCCTTGGCCGTCGATTCGCGGTATTCCCGCTTCTCCACGTCGACGATATGCACCGCCGCGCCCGCCGTACCGTAATAGACGCGGGTGCCGGAGAGTTCGAGGTCGTATTTCGGATCGCGGCCGTAAAGCGTGATGTCGCGCGCGGCGAGCGCCAGCATGTCCTCCACCAGCGCGCGCGGGAAGCGCAGCCGCCCGTCCTCGCCCAGGATGGCGCCCGCGCCGGTCATGATCTCGACGCCGGATTTCGGCGCATTGGCAAGGCCGATATTCTCCAGCGCGTCCAGCGCCGCCTCGTGGATGCGGCGCACGCCCGCCTCCGTCAGCGGCTTGTACTGGCCGCCCGGAAGGCCCGGCCGCACCGGCCGGATGTTTTCCGCCAAGGGCGCGGCGCGCATGGCCACCCGCGCCGCACGCCCGCCGGAACGCCGGGACAAAACCGCCTGTTCACTCATGACCCGTCTCCCCCGCACCGGCGGCCAGCATTCTGTTGATGAGATCCCCCGACGCAGCGGCGGACAATTTGGCAAAACTGCCATCCTTGACGATGGCGTCCATCTGCTCGGCGATGGCGGCATGGGTAACGCGGGCGATCATGGAGCCGAGCGAGATGCGGCGCACGCCGAGCGCTGCGAAGTCCGAGACGGTGAGCTGGCGCAACGGCCCAGCGGCCAGCCCGTTCACCGGCACCTTGACCGATTGCACGACGCGCCTCAGCTCCTCCGGCCCCGGCGGCACCGGCACATAGACGAGGTCGGCGCCCGCCTTCTCGAAGGCCTGGATGCGCCGGATCGCCTCATCGAGGTCGTAGACGCCGTTCATCACGCCGTCGGCCCGGGCGCAGAGGATGAAGGGCCGGCCGAGCGACCGGGCGGCGTCCGCCGCGGCGCGGATACGCTCCACGGCGAGATCGAACGCATAGGCCGGGTTGCCGCCCACCATCCGCGTGTCCTCGATCGAGCAGCCGGAAAGCCCGACCTCGGCGGCAAGCCGGATCGTCTCGGCCACGTCGTCCGGCGCATCGGCGAAGCCGTTCTCGAAATCGCCCGAGACCGGCAGCGGCGTGGCGCGCACGAGGTCTTCCGCATGCCGCAGCGCCTCGTCGCGCGTCACGCGGCCCATGTCGGGCCGGCCGAGCGTGAAGGCGAAGCCGGCGGAGGTGGTGGCGAGCGCCACGGCGCCCGACGCCGCCATCATGCGGGCGGAGCCGATGTCCCACGGATTGGGGATGACGAAGCAGCCCGACTGGTGAAGATCGAAAAATCGCTGGTGACGTTCGGCAAGGTTTTTCACGCGCGCACCCTTTCGGCTTTCGGATCATACATCGGCGTCAGCGAGGCCTCCGCCTTCACCCGGATGCCGGCGATCTCGATCTCGTAGCTGGAGGCCAGCACATCCGCCTCGCTCTCGCCGGCGCATGGCACATAGCCCATGCCGATCGCGCCGCCGAGATGGTGGCCGTAATTGCCCGAGGTGACGGTCGAGACGATCTTGCCGTCGCGCACCAGCGCCTCGTTGTGGAAGAGCAGCGGCTCGGGATCGGCCAGCCTGAACTGCACCATGCGGCGCTTCAGCCCTTCCTCCTCCTTGCGCAGCACCGCGTCGCGGCCGATGAAATCGCCCTTCCTCGTGCGCACGGCAAAGCCGAGGCCGGCTTCCAGCACATGGTCCTCGTCGGTGATGTCATGGCCGAAATGGCGGAACGCCTTTTCGATGCGGCAGCTGTCGAGCGTGTGCAGGCCGCAGAGCTTCAGGCCGATATCCGCCCCCGCCGCCTCCAGCGCCTCGAAGACATGGGCCGTCTGGTCGGTGGAAACGTAAAGCTCCCAGCCGAGTTCGCCGACATAGGTGACGCGGTGCGCCCGGGCGAGCCCCATGCCCACCTCGATCTGCCGCGCCGTGGCAAAGGGATGCGCCGCATTGGAAAAGTCGTTCGGGCTCACCTTCCGCATCAGTTCGCGCGCCTTCGGCCCCATGACGCAGAGCACGCTTTCGGCCGCCGTCACATCGGTGATGACGACGAATTCGTCTCGCAGATGCTTGCGCAGCCAGGCAAGGTCGCGTTGCAACGTTGCGCCGGGCACGACGAGGAAGAACGCCGTCTCGGAAAGGCGCGTCACCGTCAGGTCGCTCTCGATGCCACCGCGCGCGTTGAGCATCTGGGTATAGACGATCCTGCCCGGGGCGACGTCCATCTGGTTGGCGCAGAGGCGTTGCAGGAAGGCGAGCGCATCGCGGCCCTCGACGCGGATCTTGCCGAAGGAGGTCATGTCGAACAGGCCGACGCCGTTGCGGACGGCAAGATGCTCCTCGCGCTGGTTCTCGAACCAGTTCTGCCGCTTCCAGGAATAGCGGTACTCCCGCTCCTGCCCGTCCTTGGCGAACCAGTTGGCGCGCTCCCAGCCGGCAACCTCGCCGAAGACGGCGCCGCGGGCCTTCAGGTGCTCGTGGATCGGCGAGCGCCGAACCCCGCGCGCCGTCGCCATCTGGCGATAGGGAAAATGGTCGGCATAGAGCAGGCCGAGCGTTTCGGAGACGCGGTCCTTGAGATAGGCGCGGTTCTTCTGGAACGGCTGGGCGCGGCGGATATCCACCTCCCAGAGGTCGAAGGGCGGCTCGCCGTCGTTCATCCATTGCGCCAAGGCCATGCCCGCCCCGCCGGAGGAGACGATGCCGATGGAATTGTAGCCGGCCGCGACCCAGTAGCCCTTCAGCTCCGGCGCCTCGCCGAGATAGTAGCGGTCGTCGGGGGTGAAGCTTTCGGGACCGTTGAAGAAGGTGTGGATGCCGGCGGTCTCCAGCATCGGCATGCGGTGGATCGCGTTTTCCAGGATCGGCTGGAAGTGGTCGAAATCGTCCGGCAACTGGTCGAAGCAGAAGTCCTCCGAAATGCCGTCCATGCCCCAGGGCTTGGCCTTCAGTTCGAAGGCGCCGATCAGCATCTTGCCGGCGTCTTCCTTGTAATAGGTGCACTCGTCCGGCACGCGCAGCACGGGAAGCCTTTGCAGGTTCGGGATCGGCTCGGTGACGATGTAGAAATGTTCGCAGGCATGCAGCGGCAGGGTGACGCCCGACATGTCGGCGAGCGTGCGCCCCCACATGCCGGCGGCGTTGACGACGTTGTCCGTCTCGATGGTGAAGGTCTCGCCGTTCTGCTCGCAGGCGACGCCCGTTACGCGGCCGTCCTTCGTCAGCACCGAGGTCACCTTGACGCCTTCGAGGACGGTCGCGCCGTTCTGCCGCGCGCCCTTCGCCAAGGCCATCGCGATATTCGCCGGGTCGCACTGGCCGTCAAGCGGCAGGTGCACGGCGGCCTTCACATCCGCCGTGTTGAGGTGCGGATAGAGCGCCTTCACCTCGTCGACGGTGATCTCGCGCACGTCGATGTCGAAGGCGCGGGCGAGCGAGGCCTGGCGATAGATCTCTTGCCTGCGCTCCTCGGTCAGCGCCACCGTCATCGAGCCGCACTGGCGCATGCCGGTGCCGATGCCCGTCTCGGCCTCGAGCTTGACGTAGAGGTCGGCGGAATATTTGGCGAGACGCGTCATGTTCTGCGAGGCGCGCAGCTGGCCGATCAGGCCGGCGGCATGCCAGGTGGTGCCGGAGGTGAGCTGCTTGCGCTCCAGCAGCACCACGTCCGTCCAGCCGAGTTTGGCAAGGTGATAGGCGACCGAGCAGCCGGAAACGCCGCCGCCGATGATGACGGCTCTCGCCTTGGAAGGGATGGGCTTCGTCATGCGCGCAGTCTTTCATTGTTGGGGTCGAAGAGCGGGCCGTCAGGCTCAACGGTCGCCTTGAAGCGCTCGCCGTAGATCTCCACCTCGATCTGCGTGCCGGCTTGGGCGAGGTCCGCCCTCAGCATGCCAAGCGCGATGGACTTGCCGGTGCGATAGCCCCAGTTGCCGGAGGTCGTCTCGCCAACCACCTTGCCGTCGTGCCAGAGCGTCGACATGTAGGGGGCGTCGCAGTCGCCTGCCTCGACGGTCAGCAGCACGAAGCGCTTGGTGACGCCCTGCTGCCTTTCGCGCTCCAGCGCCGCCTTGCCCTTGAAAGCGGGCTTGGTCCAGTCGACGAAGCGTTCGAGCCCGCCCTGCAGGATGGTGTAGTCGGTCGAAAGATCGCCCTTCCAGGCGCGATAGCCCTTCTCGATGCGCAGCGAATCCAGCGCCTCCATGCCGAAGGGTTTCAGCCCGTGCCTTTGCCCCGCCGCCCAGACGGCGTCGAAGATGACGGCGGTGTCCTCGACCTTGGTGTGGATCTCCCAGCCGAGTTCGCCGGCAAACGAGACGCGCACGAGCTGGCACCAGCGGCCGGCGATCTCCACCGGCTGATGGGTGAGCCAGGGCATGGTGAGGTCCGCCTTGCAGACATCCGCAAGGATGGCGCGGGAGTTCGGGCCGGAGAGGATCTGGCACGAGAAAGTCTCCGTGACGTCCTCCAGCGTGAAAACCGGATTTTCCGGCAGGTGCTTTTGCAGCCATTCGAAATCGTGCCACTGCGCGGTCGCGGCGGTGATGAGGAAGAAGAAATCCTCCGCCAGCATCATGACCGACATTTCCGTGACGATGCGACCCTTGTTGTCGGAGAAATAGGCAAGGCCGATGCGGCCGGGTTTCGGCACGCGGCCGGTGATCAGCGAGGAGAGCCAGGCCGTCGCACCCTCCCCCTTCACGCGGAAGCGCGAGAAGCCGGGAAGGTCGAGGATGCCGGCGGCCTCCGCGACGGCGCGGCACTCTGCCTCGATGCGCGGGCGCCACGGGCCTTCGCGGTTCCAGGTCTGGGTCGATGCTTCCGAGGTATCGTCGCCGTCCTGCGCATACCAGTTGGCGCGCTCCCAGCCGTTATAGGGCTTGAACTGCGCGCCGAGCGCCGCGATGCGGTCGTGGATCGGCGAAAGCTTCTGGTTCCGCCCGGCCGGCCAGGCGTGTTTGGGGAAATGCATGGCGTATTCGTGGCCGTAGATTTCCATGCCCTTGGCGACGCAATAGTCCTTGTCGGCGGCAAAGGACGTGTAGCGGCGCGGGTCGCAAGACCACATGTCCCATTCCGTCTCGCCCTCCGTCACCCATTCGGCCAGCACCTTGCCCGCGCCGCCCGCCTGGCAGATGCCGAAGGTGAAGACGCAGGCCTCGAAGGCGTTCGGCACGCCGGGCATGGGCCCGAGCAACGGGTTTCCGTCCGGCGCATAGGGGATCGGCCCGTTGATCATGCGCGACAGGCCCGCGGTGCCGAGGATCGGCACGCGCTCGACAGCGTCGTTGAGATACCATTCGAGACGATCGAGATCGTCGGGGAAGAGCTGGAAGGAGAAATCGTCCGGCATCGGATCGTCGGGCGTCACCCAATGCGCCTTGCAATTGCGCTCATAGGGGCCGAGATTCATGCCCGTCTTTTCCTGGCGCAGATAATAGGACGAATCCACGTCGCGCAGCAGCGGCAGCTTGTGGCCGGCCTCCTTCGACCAGGCGGCAAGTTCCGGGATTTCCTCGAACAGGATATATTGATGGCTCATCACCATCATCGGCACGTCGCGGCCGAACCACTTGCCGACTTCCCGGGCATAGTAGCCGGCGGCGTTGACGACCTTCTCGCAGCGAATCTCGCCCTGAGGCGTCGAGATCACCCATTCCTCGCCCTCGCGCCGCGCGCCGGTCGCCGGACAGAAGCGGAAGATCTTTGCGCCCATGTCGCGCGCCCCCTTGGCAAGCGCCTGCGTCAGCTGCGCCGGGTCGATGTCGCCGTCATAGGGATCATAGAGCGCGCCGGTCAGCTCGTGCGTTTCGAGGAACGGGTATTTGCCGCGCATCTCGTCGGGCGTCAGGATATCGAGGTCCATGCCCTGGTAGCGGCCCATGCCGACCACGCGCTTGAACTCCTGCAACCGTTCCTTGGAATGGCCGAGGCGGATCGAGCCCGTCACATGATAGTTCATCGGATAATCGACCAGCGCGCCGAGCTCCCGGTAGAGCGAGGCCGAATAGCGCTGCATGTTCATGATCGACCAGGAGGAGGAGAAGGTCGGCACGTTGCCGGCGGCATGCCAGGTGGAGCCGGCGGTCAGCTCGTTCTTTTCCAGAAGCACGCAATCCGTCCACCCGGCCTTGGCCAGGTGATAGAGCGCCGACGCCCCGACGGCGCCTCCGCCGATGATGACGACACGGGCATGGCTTGGCAGTGCGGACATTCTCGTTCCCCTTCTTCGCCCCGGATTTGTGGCAACCAAAGCGGCGCGCAGCAAGCGGATGGATTTCGCTTTATTAATCGATGTTCTCGATTAGACTTCGCCGGAACACTGGGAAAAATCGGCGCATTCATGCAAATTGTCCTGATTGAGACATTCCTCGACCTGATGGAAACGCGCAATTTCAACCGCACGGCGGAGCGGCTGAACATCACGCAATCGACGGTCACGCACCGCATCAACGCGCTTGAAGGAATGTTCGGGCGCAAACTCTTCGCGCGCAACAAGGGCGGCACCCAGCCGACCGCGGCGGGCCTGCGCTTCCTCGATCACGCCAAGGCGTTGCAGCACCAGTGGCACGAGGCGGCGCGCGCGGTGGAAACGGCGGGCGCCTACGAGCGCTCCATGCGCATCGGCCTGCAGCACGACCTTGCCGCCCATTTTGCCGGCGACTGGCTGGCGGCGGTGCGCCGGGACCTGCCGGGCACCTCGATCTATGTGGAGGTCGACTATTCCAACCAGATGAACCGCGATCTCGGCGCGGGCGACCTCGACCTCGCGATCCTCTTCACCCCGCACTACCTGCCGGACCTTGCCTATGAGCGCATCGGCGAGGTGCAGTACGAGATGGTGAGCAACCGGGTGGCGCGGATCGAGGACGTCCGGCCGGAGGACTATATCCAGGCCGTCTATTCCCCCGCCTTCGACCGGCTGCACCGCGAGGCGCATCCGGCGCTTTCGACCGCGCCCATCGCCAGCGGCGAGACGACGGCGATCCTTGCTCTTTTGCAAAAACTCGGCGGCTCGGCCTTCGTGATGGCGGCCGACGCGAAACGGCTGCTGCGCACCGGCGCGGCAAGCCGCGTTATCGGCGCCGAGCCCATCGCACAGGCGGTCTATGCCGCCGCCAATGTGCGCACGCGCCACGCCCACCAGCACCGGCGCATCGTCGCCATCATGCAGGCCTTGCTTGCCGCGTGAGGCCCGGGCCATTGAAACCGCGGCCCGCCCCGCCTATGAACGGGCCGCCGACATCTGACGAAGGAGTTTCCATGGCAGCCCGTGACCGCTATTCGCGCAAGATCGAATGCGCCATGTGCGGCAATTCCGGTTATGCCGAGGTGTCGGAGGACGACATGCCGAGCCGCAAGCACCCGGATTTCACCGTCGATTCGCTGCCGCGCGGCTTCCTGACGGAGCGCGCCTCGAAATATCCGGACAGGCACATGCTGCGCTGCCGCTGCGGCCATGTCTTCAAGTTCCAGCAGAAGACCGTCTATGCCGAGGGCGGCGAGCCGCGGCGGTAGTTTTTGCGCCGCAAGGCACGGCAAGAGAACCGGTACGCGCCCCTACCCCCGCCCGACGAAGGGCATGGCGGTCGCCATGACCGTCATGGTCAGCACATTGGCGTCGAGCGGCAGGCTCGCCATGTAGACGACCGCATCGGCGACATTCTTGACGGACATGGTCGGCTCGACGGCGGTCTCGCCGTTCGGCTGGAGCACGCCGGTGCTCATGCGCCGCGTCATGTCCGTCCCCGCATTGCCGATATCGATCTGGCCGCAGGCGATGTCGTATTTGCGCCCGTCGAGGGCGGTCGATTTGGTGAGGCCGGTAATGGCGTGTTTCGTCGCGGTATAGGGCGCGGAGTTTGGCCGCGGCGCGGTGGCCGAGATCGAGCCGTTGTTGATGATGCGCCCGCCGCGCGGCTGCTGGTCCTTCATCAGCCGGAAGGCCTGCTGCGTGCACAGGAAGGCACCCGTCAGGTTCGCCGCGACGATGCCGCTCCAGTCCGCAAAGGAGATGTCCTCCAGCAGCCCCGCGACATTGGAACCGGCATTGTTGACCAGCACGTCGAGCCGGCCGAAATCGCGCTTGATCTCGGCGAAGACCGCGGCGACCTGTTCCGGATCGCCGACATTGCAGGCAATCGCACGGACCGGCTTGCCGGTTTCCCCGGTAATCTCCGCCGCGGCCTTTTCAAGCACCCCGGCCCGGCGGCCGGTGATGACGACCGTGTAGCCCTCGGCGCTGAGGCCGCGGGCGATGGCAAGGCCGATGCCCGTGCCGCCGCCCGTCACCAGTGCGATCTTCCCCATGCCGGTCCTGCCCCATTCGGTCATGCTGTCCTCCTCCTTTGACATATCCTTCCGGTTTGCGCGAAAAGCGCCCCCGCTGCAAGCGCTCATGAAAAAGTCCCCGGCACCGGCCGGGGACTTCGTTGCGTCGTCCTTGGGAAGAGCTCAGAACAGAGCGGCGGTGCTCTTCAGCGTCACCCAGATGCCCCAGAGGAGCGGCAGGCCGACGATGGCCCAGGCGATCACCGCCCTGGCGTCGAGCCCGCCCGTGCCGATGCCGAAGGATCCGGTCGGACCGGCATTAGCGGCCGCCGACTTGGCCTGCAGGGAGGCGACCTCCTCTTCCGACATGAACCATTTGTCGGAAAGCGGTCGCACCAGCATGTTGGCGATGAGGCCGAGCGCCAGCATGCCGGCAAGGATGTACATCGTGCCGGTGTAGAGCGCCGGTCCCGGCGCCACGCCGGCGGCGATCTGCGCCTCACGGATGTAGTTGACCACAACCGGGCCGACGATGCCGGCGGTCGCCCAGGCGGTCAGCAGGCGGCCGTGGATCGCGCCGACGAACTGCGTGCCGAAGATATCGGCAAGGTAGGCCGGCACGGTGGCGAAGCCCCCGCCATACATCGACAGGATGATACCGAAGGAGAGCACGAAGAGCGCCTTGTTGCCCATGTCGGCAAGCGTCGGCGCCACGGCGTAGAGCACGATACCGAGGATGAAGAAGGTATAGTAGGTATTCTTGCGGCCGATCTTGTCGGAGAACGAGGCCCAGGCGAAGCGCCCGCCGATGTTGAACAGCGACAAAAGGCCGGTGAAGCCGGCGGCGATCGCCGCGATGGCCATCTTCTGGTCGGTATCGAGCTGGCCGAAGCTCAGTTCCGGCTGGCCGAGCAGGCGCCCGCCGAAGATTTCCTGCAGCATGGGCGAGGCCATGCCGATGACGCCGATGCCGGCCGAGACGTTGAGGCAGAGCGCCAGCCAGATCAGCCAGAACTGCGCCGTCTTGTGCGCGTCCCGCAGGTGGACGTGCCTGGTGGTGATCATCGCCGACTTCGAGGCCGGCGGCGTCCAGCCTTCCGGGCGCCAGCCGGCCGGCGGAATGCGGTAACCGAAGGCGCCGCCCATCATGAAGCAGAAGTAGATGGCGGCCATGACGAGGAAGGTCTGCCAGACGCCGGCCGTCGTGTCGGTCTTGAAGACGTTCATCAGGAGATTGGCGAGCGGGGCGCCGATCATCGCGCCGCCGCCGAAGCCCATGATCGCCATGCCGGTCGCCATGCCGCGCCGGTCCGGGAACCACTTGATCAGCGTGGAGACCGGCGAGATGTAACCGAGGCCGAGGCCGACACCGCCGATGACGCCCGCGCCGAGCCACATCAGCCACAGTTGATGGCTCATGACGCCAAGCGCCGCGACGACGATGCCGCCGCACCAGCAGCAGGCCGAGACGAAGCCCGCCTTGCGCGGGCCGACGCGCTCCAGCCAGCCGCCCCAGATGGCGGCCGAACAGCCGAGCAGCACGAAGAACAGCGTGTAGATCCAGCCGAGATCGGCGACGCGCCAGTTGCAGGTCGTCGTAAAGAGCGCGGACAGAAGATTGAGGTCGGCGCAGGCCGGATCGGCAGCGCCCGGAATGGACTTGGACAGCGGCAGCCAGAACACGCTGAAGCCGTAGGCCATGCCGATGCAAAGATGGATGGCGAGTGCCGCCGGCGGCACGAGCCAGCGGTTGAAGCCGGGTTTGGCGATGATGCGCTCCCGGTCGAGGATGCTGCCGGAATAGCCGCCGGCATAGGTCTCGGTCGATGCAGTCATTGGGTCTCCTCCGCGACGCACCCCTCGGTGCGAAGATTTTCGTTATGGGGAGCTGGCGAAAACCGCCCTTCGGTGCCGGATGCCTGCATCCCTCTTGCAGACGGCCGGAAGCCGAACCTCCCGCGCGAAGCGTAGCAAGGCCCATGCCAGAGTGTATTTTGCGTAAAATCAATCGCTTGCGCCGGGAAGCGGATTCAAGATGGACAGTTTGTCCCGAACGAAGGACAAACTGTCCGGTCAGGCCGCCTCGGGCAGCCAGATCGTGAAGGTGGCGCCCTCGCCCGGCCGGCTCGCCACCGCGATGGCCCCGCCCTGCCGCGTCACCAGCGTCTGGCTGATGGAAAGGCCGAGCCCCGTGCCCTCCTGCCGCTTCGTCGTGAAGAACGGATCGAAGACCTTCGCCACGAGGTCGGGGCCCATGCCGACCCCGGTGTCGCTGACGACGATCTCGACGCCCGGGCGTCCACCGCGCTCGCTGTCGCGGGTGACGATGGTGAGGCCGCCGCCGTCCGGCATGGCATGGATGGCGTTGACGACGAGGTTGACGACGACCTGCTGCAATTCGGTGCGGTTCATCAGCACCAGCCGTTCGGCCGTGTCCTCCAGCCGCACGGCGATGGCCGCCTTGGCGAGGAGGTGCTGGACGAGCGGCATGCAATCGGCCACCGCCATGCCCGGCGCGTGCCGATCGACGAAACCGGCGAATTCCTCCGGCTTGGCGAATTGCAGGAGCTTCGTGACGATCTGGCTGATGCGCTGGATCTGCTCGTCGAGCAGCTGGAATTCCACCTTGGCCAGTTCCGCCCGGTCGCCGACCACGGTGCGGATGACCTCCAGGTTGCCCTGCATGACGGCGATCGGGTTGTTGATCTCATGGGCGACGCCGGCGGTGATCTCGCCGATGGCGGCGAGCTTTTCCGACAGGATGAGCTGCTTGGTCGTCGCCTCCAGCCGGCGGTTGGCGAGTTGCAGTTCGCGCGTGCGCTCGTCGACGCGGGCGTTCAGCTCCTCGTTCCAGCGGCGCAGTTCCAGGTCGTTCTGCTCGAGCTGGTTCAGGAGGGCGTCGAGATGCACGGCGACGCGGCCGATCTCGTCCTGGCTGTCGACCGGGCCGGTGCGCGCGCCGAGATCGCCGCTTTCCACCCGCGCGATGGTGGCGTCCACCCGCTCCAGAGGCTCGAAGATGCCGCGGGCCCAGCGCAGGAAGATCGGCACGCTGGCCGCCGTGATGGCGAGGAAGGCGGCGATGATGGTCAGCACCGTCTGGTACTTCGCCGCGGTGAACGGCGCCTCCAGGAAGCCGACATAGAGCATGCCGACACGCTGGCCATGGCTGTCGGTGATCGGCTCGTAGGCGGAAATGTACCAGTCGTTGACGACGAAGGCGCTGTCGAGCCAGGTCTCGCCCTCGCCCAGCACCGCCGAGCGCACGGCGGCGGAAACGCGCGTGCCGAGCGCGCGCCGCCCTTCGAACAGGCGGACATTGGTGCTGATGCGCACGTCGTCGAGGAACAGCGTCGCCGTGCCCTGGCTGCCCTCCGGCAGGCTCGCCTCGCGGTAGACGAGATCGTTGATCGTGTCGATGAAGACGAGGTTCTGGTTGAGCAGGATGCCCCCGACGAGCACCGCCTTGCGCCCGTCGCCGAGCGTGACGGGGCTGGCGCTCTGCACGACCATGCCGCGCGTCTCCTCGGTGCGCTCGGTGGGCACCGCATTGGTCGTCGGCACCAGCGGCAGCCGCGCGCGGGCGGCAAGATCGGGCGACAGCCTTTCGAGGTCGGCATTCTCGAAGATGTCGATGCCCGTCGCCGGCTTTCCGGCCAGCGCGTCGCGGATGACCGGCCAGTCCGTGCGCTGCGTCTCCGCCGTGGTCGCGGTCACGGAGACGACGAGCCGGCCGTCGGGCGCGATGATATAGAGGAAATCCAGCTCCAGCCGCGCCCGCGCCTCATCGAGCAGGGTTTTCAGCGCGGCGTTGTCGCCCGCGCTGTCGCGAAACCGCACGGAACCGCCGAGCGCGGTGACGTGCTCGCCCGTATTGTCGAGGATATGGGCGAGATACTGGTGCGCGATGGTCAGGTCGCCGTTGACCTTGGAGATCAGCGTCGCATCGAACTTCTCGTTCCAGCGGTAGACGGTGATGCCGAGCAGGAGCGGCAGGATCACCAGCATCGGCAGGAGCGCGATGGCAAGCAGCCGGTAGCGCACCGAGCGCGCCGGGCGGATGACGCCCTGCCTCACCTCACCCATCCCAGGCCGCCAGCTTGCGGTCGATGGTCTTGCGGGAAATGCCGAGCCGGCGCGCCGCCTCGTCGCGCCCGCCGTTGCAATCCGCCAGCACGGAGAGGATGTGGCGCCGCTCGATATCGGCGAGCGAGCCGGCCTCCGTTCCGGCCGGCGCCGCCGTCGCGGCGCGCCCGAACCCTTCCGGGAAGCGGCCGAGGATCAGCGTGCGCTCGACGAGGTTGCGCAACTCGCGCACATTGCCCGGCCAGTCATAGGCCGACAGCGCCCGGCGGGTCGCCTCGTCGATCGGCACGGCGGGCATGGCAAGCTGCGCCGACAGCTTCTTCATGAAGAGGCCGGTCAGTTCCACCGCGTCGCCGTCCCGGTCCTTCAGGGGCGGAAGATGGATCTGCATGACATTGATGCGGAAGAACAGGTCGGCGCGGAAGCGCCCGGCCTGCACCTCCTTCTCCAGTTCCGCGTTGGTGGCGAAGACGAAGCGCAGGTCGACCGGCACCTCGCGTTCGGAACCGACAGGCCGCACCTTGCGGTCCTCCAGCACGCGCAGCAGCTTGCTTTGCGTGGCCGGCGGCATCTCGCTGATCTCGTCGAGGAAGAGCGTGCCGCCCTGCGCATGCAGGAACAGGCCCTCGCGCGCCCGCTCGGCGCCGGTGAAAGCGCCCTTCAGATGGCCGAACAGCTCGCTTTCGATCATGTCCGGCGGGATCGCCCCGCAATTGACCGGCACGAAGGGCTTTGCCGCCCGGTCGGACAGCGCGTGCAGCGAGCGCGCCGCCACCTCCTTGCCGGTGCCCGACTGGCCGGTGAGCAGCACCGAGGTCGGCAGTGGTGCGACCCGGGCGATGGTTTCACGCACGCGGGCAATGGCGGCCGATTCGCCGATCAGCCGGTCGCGCAGGAGGATATGGTCGGAGGTCGCCCGCAATTCGTAGCGCAGCACGTAGTTCTCGCGCTGCAGGCGGATACGGTCGAGGCAGCGCGCCACGGCATTGAGCAGCTGGTTGGAGCGGAAGGGTTTCAGGATGAAATCGACCGCGCCGGCCCTCAGCGCCTGAATGGCGGTTTCGAGGTCCGCATAGGCCGTCATCAGGATGGCATCGGCGAAGAAGCCGATCGCACGCTGCTCGGCGAGCCATTCCACGCCGTTCTTCTTCGGCATGATGTTGTCGAGGATGACCACGTCGAAGTGATTCTGGTCGAGCTTGCGCGAGGCCTCGTCCGTATCGGCTGCCAGTTCCAGTTGCCGGCAGCGCGGCCCGAGCGTGCGCATGAGGAAGTTGCGCATGCCCGGCTCGTCGTCGACGACGAGGATCGAGGCCTGCGCCAGCCACGGCCCGAATTCCGGGTCGGTTGACGTGTCGCGCAGCACGCGCGCGGCTTCAGTCGGCACCTCGTCTCCTCCCGATGATCAGGCGCGTCAGGATTGCGCGCCCGGATGCGAAAGCGCCGCGCGCTTTTGCCCGGACGGCTTGAACGCCTACCATAGAAAGCCGCCGCCGCAAGCACAAGGCGAGCGCGGCGGCGAAGCGGGAGGAATATCTTCAGGAGTGCAGACGAATGCGCTCGCGGCGTTCACGCATCGCCGCAAGTTCCTGTTCGACATGAATTTTCCGGGCATCCTCCATCGCCGCGGCGATGGTTTCGCTGATGACGCGGACACTGTCTTCCGAGATGAGCGGCGATGCCCCACGGCACTCCGCCGCATGCAGTTTGCAAAGCGCGCTGGCAAGCAGCCGCGCATAGTCTTCCGGTTTGCGACCCATGTTCCCCACCTTTTTTGATTAGAGCCACAGAAAACCACACAATGAGGCAAAATGCCACAGCTTTCTCACATGCTAATGGAAAAAATTGTGGGCATTCCCGCAGGGTTCCCCACGCGGGAATGCCGGGAAACGAGAGCGTTCGGAAATGAGACGGGGCAAATGCCGGGCGGCGTCAGCGGGCGGGCGGAAACACGATGTCCGCCTGGAAACCGTCAACACGCCCGGCAACAGGCGATGTGAGGACGAGGCTCGCGCGCATCTGCGCCAGAAGCCGCTCGGCGATGGAAAGCCCGAGACCGGAGCCTTCGGCAAGCGTCCTGCCGCGGGAAAAGCGCTTGCGCACCGCCGCAAGCTCCGCCTCGGACAGCACCGGGGCACCATTGCGGATGCTGACGATGCCCGTTTCGGCAAGGTGGATCTCGACCGGCTCCTCCGCCCGCCCATGCAGCAGCGCGTTCTCGATAAGGTTGCGCAGCACGATTGCGAAGGCGTCGGCCGTGCCCTCGCGCAGGGCCGGCCCCGCAAGGTCGTTCCGCAACCGGATGCGGCTCGCCTGGTGCGATGCGCGCTGGAAATCCGTGACGACGACGCCGAGCACGTCCACGAGGTCGAAGGTCGCCTCGCTGACGCCGATGCCGGCTTCGGCACGGGCAAGCTGGAGCAGCTTCTCGGTGAGTTTCGTCAGCTTCTGCAAGGAGGCCTCGATCTGGCGGGCGCGCGCCGCTGTCGGGGCGTCCCTCAGTTCGGCCAGCAGCAGCTGCGTCTGCGCAAGCGCCCCGGCAAGCGGCGTGCGCAGCTCGTGCGCGCTGTTGGCGGTGAATTCCCGCTCCGCCGCCAGCACGGCGCGCAGGCGCGCGAGCAGGAGGTTGACGGAGCGCAGGATCGGCTGCAGCTCCTGCGGCAGGCCCGCCGCCGCGATCGCCGCGAGATTGCCGCCATCCTTCTCGCCGATCGCCGCCCTGAGTGTCTCGACCGGCGCGAGCACGCGGCGCACGACGAACCAGACCGCCAGCACCGTGACCGGCACGATGAGCAGCACCGGCAGGAGAAGCGCCAGCGCCCCCTCGACCATCGCCTCCCGCCGCTCCTCGGCCGAATCCTGCACCTGCACGAAGATGGCGCCGTCCGCCGTCGCGGCGGTGTAGACGCGGCCCCGCGCGCCGTCCCGGAACCCCACCTTCAGCGGCACGTCGAACGGCTCCGCCGCCGCGGTGTGCGAATGCAGCAGCACCCGGCCCGCGCGGTCGCGCACCTGATAGGTCAGGTATTCCTCGCCGGGCTGCGAGGGCGAGCGCTCGATGCGCCTCGGGACCTCAAGGTCGTCGCGGCGCTCCAGGTCATCGACGACGAGCGGCACCAGGCGCTCGGCGGTCTCCTGCAGGGAACTGTCGAAGATCTCGCCGAACTCGTCCTGCATGACGAGCGCGCCGAAGCCGACGGCGACGAGCCAGAGGCATGTCGTGATCGCCGTGATCCACAGCATGAGCTGGCCGGCAAGGCTCCTCGGCCCCCTCATCGCCCGAGCCTGTAGCCGATGCCGCGCAGCGTCTCGACGCAGTCCCGGCCGAGCTTCTTGCGCAGCCGGCTGACATAGACCTCCACCGTGTTGCTCTCGATCTCCGCGCCGAAGGCATAGAGCGCCTCCTCGATCTCGCCCTTGGAGACGACGGCGGTCGGCCGCGTGGCGAGCCGCGCCAGCACGGCCCATTCGCGGCCGGAGAGATCAACCGGCGTGCCGTCGCGCAGGACCCGGCGGTCGGCAAGCTCGATCGCCAGCGAGCCGGATTCCAGCACCGGCAGCGCCGAGGCCGCATAGCGCCGCGCGACGGCGAGCATGCGCGCGCCGAGTTCGCCGAGGTTAAACGGTTTGACGAGATAGTCATCCGCCCCGCTGTTCAGCCCCTCTATCCGGTCGGAGATCTGGTCGTGCGCGGTGAGGATGATGACCGGCACCGCCGCGCCCGCGCGGCGCAGGTCCTTCAGCAGCGTCAGCCCGCTGCCGTCCGGCAGGCGCAGGTCGAGCAGGATCAGCTCGTAGCCGACCGCCGCCGCCGCCGTGCGGCCGTCCTCGAGCGTCTGCATCCAGTCGACGGCATGGCCGAGCCCGGCCACATAGTCGCGCACCGCCTCGCCCAGAACGGCATCATCCTCGATCAGCAGAACCCGCAAGAGCCCGTCTCTCCGCATACCGGCGGCGCGCCCGAAGGCCCGAACGCCGCCGTCCGAATCCGGAGGATACATGGGGAAAGCCGGGCTTGCCATCGCCATCCGCTCAGGACAGCGCGCCGAGCCGGCAGGAGCCCATGAGGTCGAGCGCGGGGTCGCGCACCCCGGTCTCCACCCGCATCATGCCGAGCACGGTGTGGAAGAGCACGTCATGCGATTGCGGTTTGAGCGTCTCCGCATCGAGGCAGGCGCCGGAATAGGCGGCCTTCGCATCCTTGCCGAGCCAGAGCACGAAGGGCACGCGGGTCTGCTCGCCCGGCGCGATCATATAGGGCGCGCCGTGCAGGTAGAGGCCGAGTTCGCCGAGCGATTCGCCGTGGTCGGACATGTAGAGCATCGAGACGTCGAGGTTCTCTTCCACCGTCCGCAGCCGGTCGATGATGCCGGCGAGGATATGGTCGGTATAGGCGATCGTGTTGTCATAGGCGTTGACGATCTCCTCGCGCGTGCAATCGGAAAACTCGGCGCGGCGGCAATCCGGCGTGAAGCGGCGGAACTCCTCCGGATAGCGCAGGAAATAGGACGGGCCGTGGCTGCCGATCTGGTGCAGCACCAGCACCGTGTCCGTCTTTACCGCGCTTATCCGGGCATCGAGAGCGTCGAGCAGCACCTGGTCCCGGCATTCGCCGCCCGAACAGTCGCGCGGGTTGCCGCCTTCGATCAGCGAGCGCTCGGTCACGCGAGCGGCGATCTTCTTGCTGCCGGTATTGTTGTCCCACCATTCGACGGCGATGCCGGCATGGGCGAGCACGTCGAGCAGGTTCTCGCTCTCCAGCCCCTTGCGGTGCGTGTAGTCGGCGCGGCTGTAGACGGAGAACATGCAAGGCAGCGAGACCGCCGTCGCCGTGCCGCAGCTCGTTGTGTCGGCGAAATAGCGGATGTCCTTCGTCTCCAGTTCCGGATTGGTCTTCCGCCCGTAGCTGCCGAGCGAGAAATTGGCCGCGCGCGCCGTCTCGCCGGCGACGACGACCATCAGCCGCGGCTTGCGCCCGGTAAGGGGAACGTCGTCGATGCGGGCATCCGTGCCGAGCGGGGCGGCGATAAGGTTGCGATCGGCCGACTGGCCGGCGGCGAACTGCACGGCGGTAACGAGCGGCACGAAGGGGTTCAGCGTCTGGAACCAGTCGTGATGCGCCCTGACGGTGGCGGCGTAGACGCGGGCATGGGACAGGCCGGCGACCAGCGCGATGACCAGCGCGGGCAGGATGACGGCGAGATTGGCGCGCAGCTTCCAGAAGAAGGTGTTGTGGCGGACCTTCACCCACAAGAGAAGAACGGAGGGCAGCAGGCCGTAGAGCAGCATGTGCAGGACGAGGCCCGGCGTGAGAAGGTGCCCGGCCTCCGCGCTGTTCGTCTCGGCCGCATTGCGGATCATCTCGCGGTCGATGATCACGCCGTAGCGATCCATGAACCACGCGCCGGCCGCAGCCGCCAGGATGAGCAGGATGAAGAGCGGTTTCATCGCATATTTCAGCGAGACCGCGACGCAGAACGCGATGTAGAGGCAGGCGACGCCGACGGCGATGGACAGGAACGTGGTCGGCCGCCCGTCGAGATAGAGCCAGCCCTTGGACCAGAAGCTGCGGTTGGTCAGGGCCAGCAGGTAGAGCGCCGTCAGGACGCTGACGGCGATGCTGCCGAGCTGCGGCCGCCGGAAAGCGGCAAGGCCGGCCTTGCCGGTTGTCTCGCGCATCGGATGTCCTTTCGAAATCGCCTCGCAGCCCGCGGGCCGCCGTTCCGCGCCTCCCTGCCCCGCGAAACTGACAGCCGCCTGAACGGCGACGACAGCCGCGTTCAGCGCCGCGTCAGCTTGGTGGCGGACAAGGCGTCGGTTCGACTGTGAGGTGATGCGTGAAATCGAGGCTGATACAGCCGGGGCGACTGTTCGTGGCGGCCCTTGTCGTCCTGGTTCTGGCGATCCCGCTTGCCCGGATGCACGGTCCCCGGCCGCACGGCCAGGACCTGCGGCAGGCGCTGATACTGCACGCCGGGTGAAAGATCCGATTGCATTTTGCAATCGGATTTGCGACAACATCCGCAGACGCGGAGGTTGCCATGAAACCCGTTCTCTACGCCCATCCCTTTTCCAGCTACTGCCAGAAGGCGCTGATCGCGCTTTATGAAAACGGCACCGATTTCGATTACCGCCTGCTCGACCACGCTGATCCCGAAACGCTGGCGGATTTCGAGAGGCGCTGGCCGATCAAGCGCTTCCCGATCCTCGTCGACGGCGACCGGACGATCATGGAGGCGAGCATCGTCATCGAATATCTCGGGCTGCATCATCCCGGGCCGGTAAAACTCATCCCCGACGATCCGAAGGCGGCGCTCGAGGTGCGCATGCTCGACCGCTTCTTCGACAACTACATCTCGACGCCACAGCAGCGGATCGTCTTCAACGCCATCCGGCCGGAGGCGGAGCGCGACCCCTACGGCGAGAAGGACGCGCGCGACATGCTGGAGCGGGCCTATGCCTGGCTCGACACGCATATGGACGGCCGGACCTGGGCCGTGGGCGACAGCTTCACGCTGGCCGACTGCGCCGCCGCTCCCTTCCTGTTCTATGCGGACTGGACGCATGCCATCGCCCCGGCCTTCGCCCATGTGCATGCCTATCGCAGGCACCTGCTCGCCCGCCCCTCCTTCGCGCGCGCCGTCAACGAAGCCCGGCCCTTCCGGAAATTCTTCCCCCTCGGGGCGCCTGATCGCGATTAGGGAGACGCCGAGCGGCTAGTCGGCGCGGCAGTGCCGCCGGTCGTCGGCGGTGGCCTCGCCCGCGATGCCGGTGACGACGAGGACCGGCAGGCTCTGGCGCCGTCCGGCGATCTCCCGCTCGCGATCCTCGACATGGCCGCGCAGCACCAGGCGGCCGTAATAGAGCGCGTCCGTCTCGGCGATGCGCTGCCGGTCGCCCTCCGCAAGCCCGCCGATATCCGGGGAAACGCCGCGGTATTCCGCGCCGGTGTCGAGATTACGGATGGCGGAGGACGGGCACGGCGCCATCACGCAGCGAAGACCGTTGTCGCAGACGACATAGCGCCCCTCCGCCGCGGCGAGCGGCGCGGAGAACAGGGACAAGGCCCAAAACGGCAGGGCAAGGGGTCGAAGGCGCATGCATCATCCTCCCCGGGGAATGCGGCCAAATCGCGTTACTTGCGGCCGTCCCGCTCGCGTTGCATCTCGGCCAGGCCGCGGATGGCATCCTGCCGGCCGGTCTCGCCGAGCGCCTCGAACAGCCGCATGGCGTCCGTGCGCATGCCGAGATTCTTGTAGGCATAGGCGCGCAATACCATCAGGTCCGCCGGCTCGGCATGGAACTGGCGGCGCTGGTCGAGGAAGACCAGCGTCTCGCGGTAGCGTTGCGCACGAAAGCTGCTGACGGCCCGATCGCCGAGGATCGCGGTCTGCAACTCGGCGACGCGGCCCCTGTCGAGCCTGGCCTTGGTGGCGGAGACGGCGGCATCGCTCGTCAGCCCGGCGCGCAGATAGGCAAGGCTCTGGCCATAGGCGGCATCGCTGCGCGTGCGGCCGCCGCCGGCCAGTGCCGCCTCGAAGGCTTGCGCGGCCTCCAGCGGCCGGTTGATCTCCATCAGGCACCAGCCGAGCGACAGTGCGCTTGCCGCCGGAAGGCCGCTCGGATCGCGCGTCGTGCGGCAATCGACGGCGCCTTGCGCCCGGCGCGCGCCACGCTGCGGCTTCAGGGCAACCGCCTCGACCGCTTCACGCACCGGCACGCGGCCCTCGGTTCGGACGACCCGCGCCTGCCGCTCGCGCCGCGCGGGCGCGGCCTCCTTGCTCGTATCGCGTTCGCCGAGCAGCGCGATGCGCTCGGACCGCTCGGCCCAGGCCTCCTTGACGGCGGCAAGGCCCGCGCGATCCTCCAGCCGCAGCCGCGCGACGCCGAGCCCATAGGCGGCGGGCTCGTAGTCAGCCTTCCAGGCCAGCACCTGCGAGAACCATTCCTCCGCCGTTTCCGGCTGGTCCATGGCGAGCGCGTACCAGCCGAACTGCTCGCCGGTCTCGGGATGCTTCTCCTCCAGCGTCGCCTGCGCGATGCGGCCGAGCACCTTGGCATCGAGCTTTTGTGGCGGATCGAGCGCCAGGAGGTTGGTGGTGGCGGCAAGATAGGTCTGCATCGCCTGGTCCGAGGTCGTGCGCCAGGCATACATCACATCCTCCGCCTCGCCGGGCATCTTGCGCGCCAGGAGGATGAGGGCGAGGCCCTGCGAGGCCGAGGCGGAATCCTCGACGGCGCGCGCCTTGCGGAAGAAGGGTTCAGCCCGCGCGTTCTGCTCGCGGCGCAGATGATACCAGCCGAGCAGCAGCGCGTCGGAGGCGAGCCCCTCATCCGCCACCAGTTTCTCCACGAGCGTCAGATAGGCCGGCGCCACGGTGATCGTCGCATCCTCGTCGCCCTCGCCGACGAAACGGCGGGCGAGATCGTTGCGGATCGCGTCGAACTCCTTGACGCCGTCGGCGCCGGTACGCTCGCGGGCGATGAGATCCTGCATGTCGGCATAGCCGAGCAGGGTCGAGGCCTTCTGCACGGTGGCGACACGAACCGGCCCATCCGAGCAATTGGCGAGCATGTAGCCGTAGGCATCCTTGGCGCGCTGCACGCGCTTGGTCTTGACGAAGGCCTCGGCGACGCGCCAGAGCACGTCCGCATCCGAGCAGGTGAGCAGGCTCGGCGTTTCCGCGCCGAGACGCACGACGTCCTCGCTGCGCCCCGCATTGGAGGCGGCCACCAGGTCGGCCCGCTTTTCCGCCACGTCGAGGCGGTCGACAAGATCGGCCGGCGGCGTCCATTGCGGATCGTCCTGCTGGCGCCTGGCAATGGCCGCACGCACGTCCGCATAGCGGGACTGGGCGTAGAGCGCCCACATCTCCTCGAGCTGCCGATCCTCGTTGACCGGCACAGCGAGCGGGTTCTCCGGCGGTATCCAGGTCGGATAGAGCGTGCGCAATCGCGCGATCTCGGCGTTCAGCCGGGCGGTGTCGCCGCGGGCCGCGAAGTAGCGCAGCGCGCTTTCGTCGACCGCCGGCTTGCTCTCGGCCGGCGTCTGCTGCCTGGCGGTGTCGGCCGTCTGCGCCTGTGCCGTCTCCAGGCGCGGCTGCTTCGTCAGGGTGGAAGGGATTTCGTCCGCGCGGCGCACGGCGTCCTCACCCGCTCCCGCGCCAAGGCGCGGCAGGCCGCTCGCCAGATCGTCGGGCACGCCGAAGGACACGCCTGCGACGCTGGCCGCGCCGGCGGAGACGAGGACGAACGCCACGAGGATCGATTTCATCCCGAATTTCCCTCGGTCCACCACTGCCACCACAGCGCCGCGCGTCGATCATGACGTGCAAGGGACGCTGCAACGCTTGAAATCCGCCCCGCCCGGTAAACGGCGCGACATGCCGTCCGGTCCCCGGGAAGAGCCGATCAGTCCCGATAAAACCCCGATAGGGTTAACCGATGGTAAACGCGCCCTCAGACACCCCTGCCGAACCGGCGCAACAGGCCGGATGTGGCTATGCCGAGCAGGATCGACAGCACGCAGAACACCACCGCATAGGCGAGGATGTTGGAAGACAGCCAGTTCGCCGCGACCAGCCGCATGTTGGAGAAGGTCCAGGGCTGCGTCGCCACGAAGCGGGTGCGGTTGACGGGCCGCGTGTCGAGCGCCTCCACATCCTTGCTGTCCAGGCTCGCATAGCCCTCGATCTGCTGCCAGCGCTCGTTCTGCGCGATCGCCACCATGCCGGCCTTCAGGTCTGCGCCCGTCGGCGCGGAGAGCACGGTCCAGGTCGCACCCTCGTCGGGGCTGTCGCCCTGCGCCACCAGGAAGCGCGCCGTATCGGCGGGCGTCACGAACGGTTCGTCGCCGGGCAACAGGCGGAGCGAGGAAAGCGGAATGTCGAAAGTCTCCTGCAGCCAGGCCTCGAAGGCGGAGAACTGTCCGCGCCAGGACCCGCCGCGCACGCGCGACTGCCATTCGTCGAAGGCCTCCTGCGTGGCGCCCTGCCGCGCGCCGCCGTCGGCCGGCCCGCCCCAGGCGGAGGCGCTCTCGGCGGCGATATGCGTCTGGCCGAGCACGAGCGGGGGAAGCTGCGAGATCGTTCCCACCAGAATGGCGTTGCGCTCGCCGATGGCGAGCGCGGAGGATTCCGGGCGCACCTGCAGCGCCCGCCCGCTCGCCACGGCCATCTTGCCGAGGAAGGTGGCGCTCGTCGAAAGCGTGTCCGCGTCGAGGCGGTCGAGATAGAGCGCCAGCGGATCGACCTGGCCGTTATAGGGGAAGCCCGTGCCCGCGAGGGCCGCCAGATTGGGAAGCTGCGCGATGCGGGCGAAACGCGGCATGCGGAATTCTGAAGAATCGAACAGGGCGAAACGCGGCTCGTCGCTAGCGCTGGCGCCCGGCGCGCAGATCGCGTCCGCCTTCGTCAAAAGCGCCGTCTCGATATCGATACGGTTCGGCCCCGGCCGGAAATGCCGCATGGTGAGGCGGATCGGCAGGTGCCGGAAGAGGCCGCCATTGCGGTTGGTGATCGGCACGGTCGTCGCGATATTGCCGTTCACATAGATGTCGATATGGCTGCCCGGCAGCACTTCGGCCGAATAGGCCGCATCGAGCAGCAGCGTCGCCTCGCCATAGGCATCCGCATAGAAATCCGAGGGGATGCCGATATCGAAGCCGGTGCGATAGCGCCGGCCGCTGAATTCGCCCGTGCGCACCCCGAGCGCGGCGAAGCTCAGCGACGTTTCACCGGACAGGAACGGCATGTCAGCGCCGTTGCGCTGGCGCACGCTGAGCGCCTCGCGCGTCACGCCGAGCGGCCGGTCGATCGGCGAGACGATACCTTCCACGGCGCCCTCGATCGACGGCCAGTCCGGCCCGCTGACGACGAAGACCTTGCGGTCCCCGCCCGGCGCGTCGACGAAGGCGGCGATGCCCGAGGATCGCGCCGTCGCCGGCAGGCCGGGCAACAGCGCCGTCAGGTCGCCCGCCGTGCCGACCAGCACCGTCATCTCGCCGGCGCCGGCCGTCGTCGGCAGCCTATCCGTCAGGTCGAAGGTCTGGTTAGGCATCTTCGCCATCAGCGCCAGGCCCTGGCTCAACCGCATCAGCGCCTTGGTGGCGACGGGCTGGCCCATGTCCGGCACGACCAGGACGAATTTCGTCTGGCCCGTCGGCCCGAGGCCGATGGCCGCGATATCGTCGGTCGTCGGCAACCGGCCGCTCGCGTCACGCGGCACCGTCAGGTAGGTGCGGGCCGGGTCGAGCGACGTCCACAGATCATAGGTCGAGCGGATCGTGCAATCCGTGCGGTGGCGGTGCACCGCGTTGAAGGTCACCCGGTTGACGCCGGGGCGCATGATCCCGGCCGGCAGGTCAAAACGCACATCCTTGACGCCTTCCGCGGACTGGACCGGTATCTCGCCGACCACCGTGTCGTTGACGATGACGCTAAGCCGCGAGGCTTCCGGGGCGATCACGACGGCGTTGGAATAGCCGAGGTTGATCGCCGTCGCGCTGCCCGCCTCCTGCGGGGTCAGGAAGAGCGGGAAGGAGTGGCTGGCGACCTCGCCTTCCAGGAGCAGCGATTTCGCGGGAACGATATAGCGCCGCGTGGAAAGGTCGGGCGTCGCCGCCTCCTTTTCCGGTTGCTTCGTTTCGCGTGAGACGGGGGTGGTGTCCTCCCCCGCCGGTGTCTTGTCGACGGCGGGGCCGCGCTCGCCGGACATGTCGAAGGGAACGGCCGTATCCTGCGCAAGCGCGACGGAGGCGCATAGCGCGAAGGCGATGCCCGCGAAAGCGGCGGCGACGGGCGGGAGCCTCACGACGCGGCCTCCCCCTTGCGGCCGCCGGCAAGGCTGCGCGCGAAATAGATGAGGCCGCGGCTCGTCTGGTAGAGGGCGATGCCGAGGAACCACAACGAGCCCCGGAACAGGCCCGGATTGTAACGGCGCGAGACCTGGAAATCGCTCCACTGGTTGGAGTTGGCGAAGATCAGGTCGGCGACAAGCGAATGGTGGCGCGCCGCCTCCGGCATGAAGCGGCAGCCGACCGCCACCACGCTGCCGAGGTTCTCGACATTACGCACGTCGACCGGCAGGGCCTCCTCGTAGTGCGCGCTATAGGGCGTGAAGCGCAGTTGGCAGCGTGCGCCTGTCGCCAGATCCGGCTCCAGCCCGAAGACCTGTACGCGCGCGCCGTTCGCCGACACGTTCTCCAGCGTCGAGGGATATTCGCGGCCGTCGATGATGAAGGTACAGCGCCGCTTTACCGTCACGCGCCGGCTCGCCGCCCGTTCGCTGCGCTCCGACACGACGCCGAGCGCGCAGCCGGCGATGATGAGGTTGAGCAGGTTCCAGCCGCCGACGACGAAGGTGACGTCGGCCTTGTAGGGTTCGGAATAGAAACGATAGATGCTCATCAGGAAGGCGATGAACAGCACGGCGAAGATGACGAAGAACGGCCGGCTGATTTCCGACAGGCGCGATTCGCGGATCGACTCGTCCTTCGCCGTTACCTTGAAGGTCGGCTTGGTGGGGTTCAGCATGACCGAGATGACGGCCGGCAGGAGATGCACGCTCTGCACATATTCGTAGAGCTCGGAGATCCACGGCCAGCGGAACGAACCGTAAAGATAGTTCTGCATCATCAGGTTCACCAGCATGTAGGCGAGCGTGTAGCCGAGGAATTCGCCGCCGGAGGCCGTGAAGATTTCCAGGTCGAAGAACAGGTAGAACAGCGGCGCGAAGAGGAAGATCGTGCGCGGGAACGGAAACAGCCAGAACAGCATCGACGACATGTAGCAGAGCCGCTGGGGCACCGAGAGGCCGCGCTTGAAGAGCGGGAAGCGGAAGCGCAGGATCTGCATCATGCCTTGCGCCCAGCGGCTGCGCTGGCCGATGAAGCTGGCGAAGGTGGCCGGCTGCAGGCCGGCGATCAGCGGCTTGTCGACATAGACGCTGTTCCAGCCGCGCGAATGCAGCGCCAGTGCCGTCTCGCAGTCCTCGGTGATCGAAAGGCCGGCAAAGCCGCCCGCCTCGTTGAGCGCGGTGCGCCGCAGCACGGCGGCCGAGCCGCAGAAGAAGGCGGCGTTCCACTTGTCGAGGCCGCGCTGGATGATGCCGTAGAACATCTCGTTCTCGCTCGGCATCGTCTCGAAGGTGCGCAGGTTCCTTTCCAGCGGGTCCGGGTTCAGGAAGAAATGCGGCGTCTGGACGAGAAAGAGCTTCGGGTCATCGGCAAAATAGCCGACCGTCTCGCGCAGGAAGTCGCGCGCCGGCGCATGGTCGGCATCGAAGATGGCGATCAGCTCGCCGGTCGAATGCTGCATGCCGTTGTTCATGTTGCCGGCCTTGGCATGCTCGTTGCGGGCGCGGGTGAGGTAATTGACGCCGAGATCGCGGCAGAGCGCCTGGAGTTCGCGGTGGCGGGCCTCGGCCGTCTGCGCCTCGATCACCGCGGCGGCATTGCGCTTCTGCTCCGTGCCGCCGTCGTCGAGCAGCCAGACGGTCAGCTTGTCGGCGGGATAGTCCATCGCCTTGGCGGCGGCGAGCGTGTTGGCGAGAAGGCCGACATCCTCGTTGTAGCTCGGCACGAAGACGTCGACGGAGGGCAGCCTGCCCTCCTCCGCAAGGCGGCTCTTGCGCGGCGGCAGCGGCATGGCGACGACGAAGAGGCTGAGCGCCAGCATCATCACGCTGTACATTTCCGCCAGATAGAGCAGGAAGCCGGGAATGAAGTTCTCAAGCTGGTTCAGCGGCGGCAGCGTGCTGGTCGTGCGCCAGTAGACGTAGCGCAGCACGACGGCCGTGCCGAAGGCGAGCGCGATCTGCCGCCAGATGCCCTCGGCACGCAGAACCTTGATGACCGCCATGAAGGTGACGACCGCGATGCTGGCGACAAGCTGGGTCTGCAGGTTGATGGGCAGGGTGATAACAAGGATCACCAGGGCGGAAACGACCGCCCACAGCGTAGTCGTGCCGATATGTCTCATACATCGTCCTTCGCCATCATAGCGGGGTTATGCGGAGACCTTAAGCACCATTGTGTTAAGGAGACATTAGGCAGCACAGCCCTGCGATCAATTGCAGGTCGCCGATCCCGCGGCCGACGTGACGCAGACGGGCGACGGCACCACAACGGCCTCGCCTTCCGTCTCCGAGACGGCCCCGCCCGTCGGCGACGGCACGATGACGGCGCCGCCCCTGTCCCGCGTTTCGGCGCGCCGCACGGCAGGCTTCACGTCCCGCTCGCGCCGGACCGCCGGCACGCGCGCCTCGGCCTCCGCGACAGCCGTCGCCGGTGTCCGGCGTTCCTCGACCGCCACCCGCAGCGGTTCCCCGCCGCCGATCCCGCTATCGACCGAAGCCGGCGTGCCGTAGGGATTCCAGGTCGCGCCGGAGAAGCCCCCGACGACGGTATAGCCGTACATCATTTCGACCAGCTCCCTCTCGCCTGCACCGGACCGGCACACGCGCAGGCGGACCTGGATCGAGCCGTAGCTGTTCATCCTGCTGCGGTCGGCCTCGTCCGCGCGGATCTGCTGCCAGCCGTAGAGGCAGCCGTCGTCGCCCGCGCCCCGTCCATAGGCATAGCCGAACGGGCCGTAGCCGTTGCGCACGAAATTCGACGAGATCGCCATGGCGCGACCGGGCAGCGCGGCGCGCATCTCGCCGCGGATCGCCGAATGCTGCACAGGCTTGAAGGCCAGCGTGCCGCCGGGCATCGCCGCCGTCTCCACCGGCCCGAAGGCCTGAATGCTGATGAAGTTCTGGCCCGGCGTCGCCGCCGAGGTGGACAGCGCGATTTTCTGCTCGATCGCATTGGTATATTGCCGCTGGATCACGCTGACGATCGACAGCGTGCCGGGCGCGGGCAGCACCAGCGCACTCGACGCCGGAACGGTGGTGGAAAGGGTCGCGACGCCGACGCCCGGCCGCGCCGCGCAGCCGGCGGCCAGCACTGCCGCAGCACAGGTCGCAAGCAGGACGCTCCTCTGAAACACCCTGCCGCCACGACCTGAAAAACGAATCGCCGCCGAATCATCCATGAAGCACTCATATTTCGCCCGGGCCCGAATAGGAATCCCTATCCGGTCAAACGCCACCGCCAGGACGACGGAAAGCCTCGGCATCCGCACGGGTGCCGAGGCTCTCGCTGCGTCGTGGCAGCCTTACTTCAGCTTGGCTCCGACGGCTTCGATGCCGGCGCGGGCGCATTCGTCGTCGATATCACCGCTCGGCGCGCCGCCGACGCCGATGCCGCCGATCGTCTCCTCGCCGGCCTTGACCGGTACGCCGCCGGCAAGCACCAGAAGGCCCTCGATCGAGACGAGCTCGGCGGCTGCCGGGTTCTTGCCGACATTTTCGGCGATCTTCTGGGTCGGCGTGCGCATGGACGCGGCGGTGTAGGCCTTGCGGATGGCGCTGTCGAGCGTATGCGGGCCGGCGCGATCGGCGCGCAGCACGGCGCGGGTGACGCCGGCACGGTCGACGACGGCGACCGATACGTTGAACTTCTTGGCGGCGCAGGCCTTGACGGCGGCATCGGCCGCCTCGACGGCGATGTCGAGCGGCATGTTGCGTTCGGTGAGGATTTCAGCCTGGACGGCGCCGGCAAGCGTGAGGGCGGCAAAGGCGGCGGCAACGAAGGTCTTCATGTCTGTCTCCATCTGGGGCCGCCCGGTCTTCCCGGCGGCGACGCCCCTCTTTTCGGAGATTTCCGGCTTTTACGGTATCGGTGGACGGACGGAGCAGGCTCGGTAGGACTACGGAGCCTGCCCGATCAGCGAAAGGCGCGCGAACTCGGCGACCGAGGTCGTGCCGAGTTTCTGGGCGATGTTGGCGCGGTGCGTGTCGACCGTACGGGGCGACACCTGCAGCGCCTCGGCGATCTCCTTCGTCGCCCAGCCGCGCGCCACCATGTCCAGCACCTCACGCTCGCGCTCGGTGAGCTGCGCCACCAGCCTTGCCGCCTCGGCCCGTTCCGCATGCACGTCGAGCGCGCCGGAGGCCTGCTGCAACGCCTCGACCAGCACCTGCTCGTCGATGGGCTTGGTGAGGAAGTCCACGACGCCGGCCTTGAAGGCGCGGCGGCAGGCATGCACGTCGCCATGGCCGGTGCAGATGATCGTCGGCCAGTCGCAGCCGACGGCGGCGAGTTTTTCGTGCAGTTGCAGGCCGGTGATCGCCGGCATGCGCAGGTCGAGCAGCAGCACGCCGGGCTTGAGTTTCGGCGCACGGGCAAGGAAGGCGGCGGGATCGCCGAAGGTCTCGATGCGGATGCCGTAGGTGCCGAGCAGCAGCGACAGCGCGCTGCGCACCCCCTCGTCGTCATCGACCAGATAGACCGGCGCCATGGTCATTCCGCGGCCTCCTCGCGTTCCCCGATACCGTCCGCCGCCGGCAGCCGCACGGTGAAGACCGCGCCGCCCGCCCCGTTCTCCGCCGAGATGCTGCCGTCGAAGCGCTCGACGATGCTTTCGCACAGGCTGAGCCCGAGCCCCATGCCGTCCGGTTTGCCGGAGAAGAACGGCTCGAACAGCCGCGGCAGGATATCCGGCGCGATGCCGGTGCCGTTGTCGCTGACGCGGATCGCATAGCCCGCCGCCTCCCGCGCCAGCGCCACGCGCACCCGCCCGTCCGTCCGCCCCGCCTCGCCCACCGCGTCGGCGGCGTTGCGGACGAGGTTGTGGATGACCTGCTCGATCTCTACCGGATCGACCCGCGCCGGCGCGGGGCCCTCCGGCAGGTCGATATCGAGGGCGATGCCGCGCCGGTCGAGATCGATGCGCGACAGGGCGACGATATCGGCAACGTGGCGGGAAAGGTCATGCATGCCGGCCTCCGGCGCGCTTCTGCCGACATAGGCGCGCAGGCGCACCAGGATATCGGCCGCCCGTTTGGCCTGAAGCACATTGGCGGCGAGCACCCCGTCGACCGGCGTGTCCTTGAGCCCGGCGGCCGCGGCGAGGCGCCGGCCCGCCTGGCTCTGGCTGAGCAGCGCCGTCAGCGGCTGGGTCAGTTCATGGGCAATGCCCGAGGCCATCTCGCCCATGCTGTTGATGCGCAGCGCATGGGCGAGTTTCGTTTCGTGCTGGCGCAGCGCCTCGCGCCGCGCGGCCGCCTCCGCCGCCTCGCGCGCCAGCGCCGCCTCCCGCCGGTGGCCGAGCAGCGAGCGCACGAGCACAAGCCCGGCCAGCGAGACGGCGGCGAAGAGGGCGAGCGGCAGCGGCGGAAGAAGCGCGGCAAGCGTGACATGCCGTTGCAGCGACAGGCTGAGCGGCTGCGTGGCGCTGGCGATCGGCGCCTCGAAACGGATGGTGCGGGAAAGGAAACCCGAATCGGCGGGCTGCTCCGCCCCCGTCTCCAGCAGCCTGCCCTCCCCCGTCGCCAGCCCGAGCAGCGCCCAGCGCGGCAGTTCCCCGTCCTCGACGAGCCTCGCCCCGTCGATATCGAGGCTGACGGCCATCGTGTCGTTCATGCGCTTCATCAGGCGGTAATGGCCGGGCCGCGCATCCGCGCCGTAGACGGCCTTGCCGGGGGTCAGCGCCGCCACGGCTTTGGAAACCTTCCCGGGATCGGACGTCGAGCCGTCGGCCGATGTGGCGGAACTCACCACGTCCGCGGGCTGGAGGCGGATGAGATCGATGGCGACGATGCGCGGATAGAAGCGCAGGATGGATTTGGCGACGAGGTCGAAATCCTCCGACGGCTGCACCTGCGCGAGCCCCAGGGCACTGAGGCTCGTCAGGTGGGCGTCATGCTGGGCGACGCGCTGCGAGATCGCCCTTTGCAGCGCGCGGCCGCTCTCGGAGACCTCCAGTTCCAGCGCCTGCCGGTGGCTTTCCGCCGAATAGAGGCCGAAGGCGGCGACGAGCAGCAGCCAGCCGCCGGCAAAGGCGGCCGAGGAACGGGGAAAGGTCGGGCGTGCGCGCATGCGGGATGAGGCCGTGTCGAGGGTCGGAAAGACCATCATAGGGCCTCGCCCACGCCTTGGCGATCCGCAGCGCCACGGATAGGCGGCCGCTCTCGCCTCAGGACAGGACCGGCAGCGACAGCGGCGCGAGCGTCGCGGCGGACCGGCCGCGCGGGTCGTTCGCCTCGAGGCGGCGCACCGCGAAATCCTGCACCGCCTGCAACTCCGCCAGCGCGCCGTCATAGTCGACCAGCGTCGGGCGGTCCTCCCGCATGACGCAGGCGCCGTCGACATAGACGGCGGCGACCGCACGCTCTGCGGCGCAATGCAGGAGGTTGCGCAAGGGATCATGGAGCGGCTGCATGCCGGGATGTTTCAGATCGACCAGCGAGAAATCCGCCTTCGCGCCCCTGGCGATGCGGCCGATGTCACTGCGCCCGAGCGCCCTGGCGCCAGAGAGCGTCGCCGCCTCGAAGACCGCGGCGGTATCGACATCGAAGACCGAGCCGCCGGCGATGCGGGCGCAGATCATCGCCATGCGCATCTCCTCCAGCATGTTGAACGGATAGCTGTCCGTGCCGATCGCCACGTTGACGCCCGCCCGCCGGTAGCGGCCGAGCGATTGCAGCACCATGCCGCTGCGCGAGAAGGTGACCGGGCAATGGGCGACACTGGTCCGGCTGGCGGCGAGCCGCTCGAGATCCGCCGCCGTGCGCTGGCGCGTCCAGGCATGGCTGTCGATGAAGATGCAGTGCCCGAGGATGAGATCCGGCCCGAGAAGGCCGAGGCTTTCGAGATAGGCGACGGCGGTGAGGCCGTGGCGGCGCATCAGCTCCTCGTGCTCGGCCATGGTCTGCGCGGCGTGGATAGTGATCGGCACGCCGCGGCTGCGCGCCGCCTCCGCCGCCGCCTGCAGCAGGTCCGGCGAGCAGGTCTCGACCTGCGCCGGGGCGACGATACCGCCGAGCCGGCCCGAAGGATGCGCGCGGGCGGCATCGACCGTCTCCAGCGCCCGGGTGAAGGCCTCGCGGCCGCGCGCGCCGTCCCAGCGGAAATCGAGCCGGTGGCTGTCTTCGACATGCCAGGCCGCCTCGCGGAAGCCGGGGGCGACATAGGCGCGCGCGCCGCTCTTTGCCAATGTCGGCAGCCAGCAGGCATGCGGGCCGGCAATATCGACGAAGGTGGTGACGCCGCTGCGCAGGAGATCGCCGAGCATGACGGTAAGCGCGGCCTCGACCGCGTCGTCGCCAATCTCGATCAGCGTCGAATATTCGTACATCGCCTGGCCCCAGAGTGCGGCCGTGCCGGCATCCTCGAACAGGCTTTTCGAGATCGGCTCCTCGCCGGAATGGCAGTGCACGTTGACGAGGCCCGGCATGACCATGTGGTCGCGACCGGAGATTTCCTCACTGAACGGTCCTTCGTAGCGCCCGCCGGCATGGACGAAGCCGGCCGCATCGAAGGCGACGTCGGCGTCGTTGAGATAGGCATGGCCGCCGCTCGCCGCATCGTGGGCGATGACGGTATGGGCGTTGCGGATGACGGTGATCGTATCAGGCATGGGTCGTCCGGAAATGTTTCTCGAGGAAGCGGCTATAGGCGCCCATCAAGGCGCTGAAGGTGAAGTAGACGGCGGCGGCGACGAGGTAGCCTTCCAGCACGGCGATGCCCTGCCATTCCGGATCGCGGATGGCCGAACGCACCGTGTCGAGGAAGTCGACGAGGCCGACGATGGTGACGAGCGTCGTATCCTGGAAGAAGCCGATGAACAGGCCCACCATCGGCGGGATGACCTTCTTCAGCGCCTGCGGCAGCACGATCTTGCGCATGACCTGCCAGTAGTGCAGCCCGAGCGAGGACCCCGCCTCGTATTGCCCGGCGGGCACGTCCTGCAGGCCGCCGCGCACGATCTCGGCGATATAGGCGGAGGCGAAGAGGATGATCGCCACCTGCGCGCGCAGCAATTTGTCGATGGTGACGCCCTCGGGCATGAAGAGCGGCAGCATGACCGTCGCCATGAAGAGGATGCTGATCAGCGGCACGCCGCGCACGATCTCGATGAAACCGACGGCAAGAACCCGGATCGCCGGCAGGTTGGAGGCGCGCGCCAGCGCCAGCACGATGCCGAGCGGCAGGGCGAGCGTCAGCCCGACGAAGGAAAGCATGAAGGAGAGCGGCAGGCCGCCCCAACTCGTCGTCGCGACGGGCGTGAGGCCGAAGACCCCGCCGGCCATGAGGATATAGAGCACCGGCAGGACGACGAGGATCCAGCCAAGAAGCAGGCCCCGGCTCCAGAAGCGCGGCATCATGGAAAAGAGGAAGGCGGCGAAGAGCAGCAGCAGCGCCAGCATCGGCCGCCACTGCTCGTCATAGGGATAGAAGCCGAACAGCATGTAGCGCAGTTTTTGCGCTACGAACGGCCAGCAGGCGCCGCTTGCCGCCTTGCACGCCTCGCCGTTGCCGGAAAACACCGCATCGACCACCAGCCAGCCGAAGGCGAGCTTGGCGATGAAGACGATGGCGGCAATGGACAGCACGCTGACGACCGTGTTGCCGGGCGTGCCGAAATAGGCGGAGAACCTGCCGAGGCGCGGGGCGGTCGGTGCCGGCTGCGGCGGCGCCAAGGCAAGGGACTGGACGTCGGCCATATCAGCGCTCCTTCAGCGCGACATGCGCATTGTACCAGTTCATCAGCAGCGAGATGGCGATCGACAAAGCGAGGTAGACGCCCATGAAGATCGCGATCGTCTCGATCGCCTGACCGGTCTGGTTCATCACCGTGTTGGAGACCATGACGAGGTCCGGATAGCCGATGGCGATGGCGAGCGAACTGTTCTTGAAAACAGTAAGATAGGTGTTGGTGAGCGGCGGGATGATGATGCGCAGCGCCTGCGGCAGCACGACGAGCCGCATGGTCCTGCCGCGCGCAAGGCCGAGCGCTGCCGCCGCCTCCCACTGCCCCTTGTTCACCGCCTGGATGCCGGCGCGCACGATCTCGGCGACATTGGCCGAGACGCTGAGTGCAAGGCCGAAGAGCAGCGCCACGAATTCCGGCCGCACATGCAGCCCGCCCGTCAGGCGGAATTTTCCCGCCGTCGGGAAATCCCAGGCGATGCCGACGCCGCCGGAAAGCCAGAGCGCGAGGACCGGCACGACGAGCACGGCCAGCGCGACCAGCCCGCCGTGGTTCGACCGGCCCGTCGCGACACGCTTGCGCGTGGAAACCCGGCGGATGACGAACGCCGCGGCGGCGCCGCCGAGAAGACAGGCAAGCAGCGCGCCGCCGCCGCTTTCGACCAGGGCCGCCGGCACGACGAGGCCGCTGTTGGAGAGATAGACGCCCGGCAGGAGGTTCAGCGCCTGCTTGACCGGCGGCAGGACGAGGATGATCAGCGAATACCACAGGAAGAGATAGAGCAGCAGCGGCACGTTGCGCAGAAGCTCGACATAGACGAGCGCAAGGCGCGCCAGCAGCGGATTGCGCGACATGCGCGCGATGCCCACGGCAAGGCCGAGGAGCGTGCCGAAGACGGCGGCGAGCAACGACACCTTCACCGTGTTGGCGATGCCGACAAGGATGGCCCGGCCGACCGTGTCGGTCGCCTCGAAGGCGATGGCCGCCTCCGTGATGACGAAGCCGGCGGGCCGCGAGAGGAAATCGAAGCCGGTCGCGATGTTCTGCTTGGCGAGGTTGCCGCTCGCCGTCGAAAACATCGTCCAGCCGACGAGGATCACGGCGCCGATCGCGACGACCTGGTAGAAGAAGGCGCGAAAGCGCATGTCGTGCAGGAAAGCCATGGATCCCCACCGCGAAAGATCGAAAGCGGAAGGGCGCGCGCACCGCCATGCGCGCGCCCGGTCGGTCGCCCGGAAGCGATCAGCGGATCGGCGGCGAATAGATCAGGCCGCCGGCGTTCCACAGCGAATTGGGACCGCGCGTCAGGCCGAGCTTCGTGCCCTCGCCGACATTACGCTCGAACACTTCGCCATAATTGCCGACGCTCTTGATGATGTTGTAGCCCCACTTGTTGTCGAGGCCGAGCATCTTGCCGAGCTCTTCCGTGGCGCCGAGCATGCGCTGCACGTCCGGATCCTCGCTCTTCAGCTTCTCGTCGACATTCGCCTGGGTGATGCCCTTCTCCTCGGCGGCCATCAGCAGCCAGACCGACCAGGAAACGATGTCGCCCCAGTTGGAATCGTTCTGGCGGAAGGCCGGCGCCAGCGGCTCCTTGGAAATGGTTTCCGGCAGGACCACGTAGTCGTCCGGGTTGTTGGCGACGGCGCGGATCGAGGCGAGGTCGGAGCGGTCGGAGGTGATCGCCTCGCAGCGGCCCGAATAGAAGGCCGCACGGTTCTCGTCCGGGCTTTCGAAGACGACCAGTTCGAACTTGCCGTTGATGGCGCGGAAGAAGTCGGAAATGTTCTGCGCCGTCGTGGTGCCCGGCAGGGTGCAGATCGCCGCTTCCGTCAGCTCCTTGGCGCTGGAAACGCCGAGCGACTTCGGCACCATCAGGCCCTGGCCGTCATAGAAGACCGTCGGGCCGAAATCGAGGCCGAGCGAAGCGTCGCGCGAGAAGGTGTGGGTCGTCTGGCGCGACAGGACGTCGATCTCGCCGGACTGCAGCGCCTGGAAGCGCGTGTTGATATTGGTCGGGACGAACTCGACCTTGTCGCCGTCGCCGAAGACCGCGGCGGCGATCGAGCGGCAGATATCCGCGTCGAAGCCCTGCATGCGGCCCTTGTCGTCGGGCGCCGCGAAACCCGGCGTCGCCAGCGAGACGCCGCAGACCAGCTTGCCCCGCGCCTTGACGGTTTCGAGCGTGTTCGCCGCAGAAGCCTGGCCGGCCATGGCCAGCCCGAGCGCGGTCGCGCAGATCGAAAGAAGTGCCTGCTTCATACTTCCCCTCCCATTGGGTGTTGTTGGATGCGGCCGGCGCGCCCTCCAGCGGCGCTACCCCATCACGACCTCCTTGATCGCAATTATTGTGTACAATGCAAAAAGATCATCATCAACAGTTTCAGACGGTGAATGTCGACAATCCAGCGCGATCCTCAATGTACAATAGGCATGAAGCCATGTATCTTGGACATGAACTCTCGCTTCCGCCGCCTTCAGGTGAGCGTTCCATGCCGGAAAAGGCCCAGCCCCGTTGGCAATTTCCGCGAACGATACAATTTTCCGGATAGTTCAGTATACAATCTACGTCGGACACATCCCGCCTGATGGGAGTGGCTTCCGTTGGCGATTTCCGCGCCTGCCGGACCGGCCGAGGCCCGCCCGATTTTTTCCAGCCCGCGCGGGAACAATCGCCCCCCTTGCCGGTTGAGGCCCTGTCCCTGACGATTAGGCGTGATCCCTATGCCGGACCAATCCAAGCTCTTTCCCGACCACCGCAGGCTGTCGGGGGAACGCTACACGGTAGAAACCTTTCGCGCGGCCTACGACCTGCCGCTGCACGAGGCCGAGCGCCTCTACGACAAGTTCGGCCCGTCGAAGCGGGAGCTGGACCTGCTGATGCGCGCCCGCCAGAACCCGGCGCAATTCCTGAATTTCTGAGGAGACGGACCATGACGAACCCACGCGCGCAAGACGACCCGAAGCGCCCTTCCCCGGGCGAGGAAAAGCCCCGCAACGACGCGGAACCCGAGGACACCACCGCCGAGCCGGAGACCGAGGACGAGAAGGTTCGGCGCGAGCAGGCAACAAAGCCGGCGCTGATGCCGATCGGAGACCCGGCCGGCGCCGCCTGACGGCGGAGCCGGCGCTTGTGAGAGGCCCTTGCCGGGCCGGTTTACGCCGCCACGGGAGCTTCGCGCGGTTGCGGCACCGGCTTGAAGGTCATGGCGATCAGGAAGGCGCCGAGGCCGATGCCCCACGAGCCGACGTAAAGCCAGGTGTAGCTGGCAAAGGTATCGTAGATCATCCCGCCCGCCACCGGCCCCAGCGCCATGCCGAGGCTGCCAGCCATGGCCGTGCCACCGATGACGGTGCCCATCATGCGCAGCGGAAAATTCTCCCGCGCGATCACAGCATAGAGCGGCATGACGCCGGCATAGATGAAGCCGAACAGGCCCGCCACGACATAGAAGGAGGCAAGCCCGCCGGTGAAGACATAGGCGAGCGCGCCGAAGGCCTGCGCGAAGAGGCCGAGCACCAGGATGTGCTTGGCGCCGAACCGGTCGCCGAGAAGGCCGAAGGCGATGCGGCCGCCCATGCCGGCAAGCCCCTCGATGCTGTAGATCGAGACGGCGGCGATCATCGGGATGCCGCAGGTGATGGCATAGCTCACCGTATGGAAGATCGGGCCGGAATGGGTGGCGCAGCAGAAGAAGTTCGTCAGGCACAGGATGATGAATTGCGGCGTCCTGATGATGTCGCCCGTCGTCATGCCGGCCTGCGGCGCGCCGGCCGCGGCAGCATCGTCTTCGACGGCATCCAGCGCCGGCGCGCGCCGCACCAGGAGGGAGGCCGGGATCATCACGACGGCGACGAGAAGCGCGATGATCTGCATCGCGGCGCGCCAGTCGTTGAAGGTGACCAGCCAGGCGGCGAAGGGCGACATGGTCATCGGCGCCATGCCCATGCCCGCCGAGACGAGCGAGACGGCAAGGCTCCTGTGCGTGTCGAACCAACCCGTCACGCAGGCCATCATCGGCGCGAACACGGCAGCGACCGCCACCCCCGCGACGAGACCGAAGACGAACTGGAAGGCGACCAGCGAGGTCGTGAGGCTCGCCGCAAGCAGGCTTGCCGCCAGGAGTACCGAGCCGGACAGCACGACCGGCCGCGGCCCCCAGCGATCCGAAAGACCGCCCCAGACCATGCTGGCAAAGGCCATGGCGAGAAAGCCGACGGTCATGGCCGTGGAAATGCCGGTCACCGACCAGCCGGTATCGCGGGCGATGGGCAACAGGAAGACCGGCAGCGAGAACATCGCGCCGATGGCGATGCAGCCGAGTATGCCGCCCGCGGCGACGATCACCCAGCGATAATGCGTATGGATCATTGTCCTCTCCTCTGCGCCCGCCGGCCGGCTGGCCCGGGCTGCTCTTCTAAAAGACGCCGCCGCCGGCCGTTTCCGACACCGTGTCCGCATAAATCGCGAAACGGCAAGACGCGTCGTGGCTGGCGCGCATGGGAAACGACTTGATTGCGCATCGTGAAACGCCTTTCTTCTGCTGCGACGGAGCGAGCGTAAGGGCAGGCCGCCCGGACGCGGGAGTGACAAATGTGACGGGAATTTCATGGATTCGATGATCACCGCCGCCGCCCGGGCGCTCGCCGCGGGCGATCCGCTCGGCGCGCTGGGCCGCGTGGCGCTGCGCGACGACGCACCGGCACTGGCGCTGCGCGGCATCGCCATGGCGCAGCTCGGCGATCTCGAGCGCGCCAAGGCGCTGCTGACATCCGCCGCCCGCGCCTTCGGCCCGCGCGAGGCGGTGGCGCGGGCACGCTGCATCGTGGCGCAGGCGGAAATCGCCCTCGTCTCGCGCGATCTCGGCTGGCCGGTCAAGGCGCTTGCCGCCGCCGAGGCAACGCTCGCCGCCCATGGCGACACGCTCAATGCCGTCCATGCGAGGATGCTCGCCACTCGCCGCCTGCTCTTGATCGGCCGGCTGGACGATGCCGCGGCCCTGCTCACCGCGATCGATCCCGCCACCCTGCCGCCGCCGCTTCGGGCCGCGCATGCCCTTGCCGCCGCCGGCATTGCGATCCGCCGCCTGCACACCGCAACGGCGAGCGAGGCGTTCGCGCGCGCCGCCGAGGCCGCAAGGCAGGCCGGCATTCCGGCCCTGATCCGGGAGGTCGAGGGCGCGGCGGCGATCCTGCAACAGCCGGCGGCCCGCAAGATCGCCGGGGGCGCGGAGCACCCTCTCCTGCCCGGCGAGGTCGAGGCACTGCTTGCGACCGACAGGCTGGTGGTCGATGCCTGCCGCCATGTCGTGCGCTGCGGCGAGACCAGGCTGTCGCTCGCCACGCGGCCGATCCTGTTCGCGCTGCTGCGTACCCTCGCCGAGGCCTTCCCCGGCGATGCCAGCCGGGAAAGCCTGCTGCTGCGCGCCTTCCGCGCCCGGCATGCAGACGAGTCCCATCGCGCGCGCCTGCGCGTCGAGATGGGCCGGCTGCGGGCGGAACTGGCGCCACTCGCCGGGATCACAGCCACGAGGGACGGCTTCCTTCTGGCACCGCGCGAAGGACGGGCCGTCGCCGTGCTGGCGCCGCCACGCGACGAGCCCCATGCCGACATACTGGCACTCTTTGCCGACGGCGAGGCCTGGTCGAGCTCGGCGCTCGCCATCGCGCTCGGCACCAGCGCCCGCACCGTGCAGCGCGCCCTCGAGCAGCTTGCCGCGACCGGCAGGGTGCAGGCGATCGGCCGCGGCCGCAGCCGGCGCTGGCTGACGCCGACGCCGGGCGCTTTCTCGACACTCTTGTTACTCCCGGGTCCGCTGTCCGGCGGTTAGGATCGCCTTATCGATGATCCCCAAGGAGATTGACATGACAACGTCCAAAGCAGAGATCCTGCGCGAATACGGCCCCTTCCCCGGCGTGGAGCAGGTCCACGGCGTCACCTATGACGGAAAGAACGTCTGGTTCGCCTCCGGCGAGAAGGTCAATACGCTGGACCCGGACGACGGCCGCGTGCTTCACGCGATCGATCTTTCGGCCCATGCCGGCACCGCCTATGACGGCCGCCACCTCTTCCAGATCGCCGAAGACCGCATCCACAAGATCGACCCCGTCTCCGGCGCCGTCCTCGCCACCATCCCCGCCCCCGGCAATGGCGGCGATTCCGGCCTCGCCTGGGCGGAAGGCTCGCTCTGGGTCGGCGAATACCGCAGCCGGCAGATCCACGAGATCGATCCGGAAACCGGCGCCGTCCGGCGTACCATCGAGAGCAACCGCATGGTGACGGGCGTCACCTGGGTGGACGGCGAACTCTGGCACGGTACCTGGGAGGGCGAGGAAAGCGACCTGCGCCGCCTCGACCCCAGGACGGGCACCGTGCTCGACATCGTCACCATGCCCGCGGGCACCGGCGTGTCGGGTCTCGAATCCGACGGCGCCGACCGCTTCTTCTGCGGCGGCGGCAACAGCGGAATGATTCGCGCCGTCCGCCGCCCGCGCTGAAGGTGCTGCCGCGTTCTCCGGAACGCCCCTAGAGGCCGTGGGTGCCGTCGTAGCCATTGATCGGCGGCGGCGCCCAGCCTTCCGGCAGGGTTTTCGGCTTGTATATTTCCACGACCATCGGATGGCATGCCGCCGTGTCGGAGGAGTGCTGCGCCGAGCAATCCCCGCCCGGGCAGGCCGACATGCAGCCGAGAAGGTCGATCTCGGCGAAGAATTCCAGATAATCGCCCGGCCGCACCGGGCTCGCCTTCATGAAATACTGGCCCGTATCGCGTGTGAAGCCGGTGCACATGAAGACGTTCAGCACGTCGTGCACATAGGTCTCCGCCTCGCGCGGCGCCATGCCGGTCTTCGCGGCGAAGGCGCGGGTGAGGTTGGAGTGGCAGCAATGGTGGTACTGCCCGCCATGGCTGAGCAGGTTGTGTGTATAGGGGTCGCAGCGCGTGCCGATCACGTCATGCACCGCGCCGCCGAAATCGTCGAACCCGTACCAGTCGAGCGTATCGTGGGTGATGGTGGCGATGGGGCGCAGATAGGGAAAATTGGAGAAGAGCTGGTCGCCGAGGCCGACATGGGTGCCGGCCAGCGCCCGCGTCTTGCCGGTATAGAGCCGCTCCTTCAGGTCCTTCGCATTGAAGAGGTTGAGGTCGCCGACCTGCGGGCCCTCGCTGCAGACGAGGCGGCAGAAATGTCCCGCCGGCACCGACCAGGTCGCCGCCTCGCGCGGCGGCACGACAACCGTCTCGACGAGCGTCAGGTCGTCCCGCAGCGCGCGATAGGCCGCAAGGTCGGGGCGCGGCAGGGTCTCGACCGGGTAGCAGATCACCGGCCGGATCGCCTTGCGGGCGGCAGCGTCGGCGGGCGCCGCCGTAATGGGGTTGGGCTTCATTTCTCGGTCTCCATGTCGTCTCGCGCCGCCGGACCGGCCTTGCGCGCCGCCCGCGACTATAGCGGGTTCCCGCCGCCTGTCAGCCGCCTTTGCCGGACACCCCGACCGACTGGAGAGATTGTCCAGGGGAGCCGGCAAATTTGGCCAGAATCTCTGCGAAATCCCGCTCGCCGCGATTGCGCCGCCCCCCTGTTCTGCCGCATTGTCGGACGCCGTCCCCATCCTCGATCCTCCCTCCAGCTTCACTTCAGGCCGCCCATGAAATCCGTACATGACCGCATCGTCGCCGCTGTCGACCGTCTTTTCGAGGAGGAGGTGCGGCTCCTTGAAACGCTGGTGCGGTTCAAATCCCTGCGCAACGAGGAGGCCGCCGCGCAGGATTTCATCGCGGCCGGCCTCAGGGAGCGCGGCTATGCCGTCGATCGCCTGCGCACCGACGCCGCGCTGATCGGAAAGCATCCGGCCTTTTCGCCGGCCACGGTCGACTATGCCGAAAGCTGGAACGTGGTGGGGCAGAAGGCCGGGTCGGGCGGCGGGCGCTCGCTCGCCTTCAACTCCCATGTCGACGTGGTGCCGGCGGGTAGCGACCGGCGCTGGACCGTTCCGCCGTTCGAGCCGGCCCGCGACGGCGACTGGCTCTACGGCCGCGGCGCCGGCGACATGAAGGCCGGTCTGGTCGCCTCGATCTTCGCGCTCGACGCCATCGCGGCGGCCGGGCTTTCCCTTCGCGGCGACGTCCAGGTGCAGTCGGTCGTGGAAGAGGAGATCACCGGCAACGGCGCCGCGACGCTTTTTGCGGCGGGATTCACCGCCGATGCCGTCGTGAGCCCCGAGCCCACCGACGAACAGCTCGTGCGCGCCAATGCCGGCGTCATCAAGTTCCGGCTGGAGACGAGAGGCCGGCCGGCCCATCCCCGCGACCCCGAATCCGGCCAGAGCGCCATCGACCTGATGATCCGCCTGATCGGCCATCTGCGCACCCTGGAGCGCAAGTGGATCGCCGAGCGCGAGGGCAAGCGCTGGTTCGGCGATCTCGCCAATCCGGTGGCGCTCACCATCGGCACGATCAACGGCGGCGACTGGATCGCCTCCATCCCGAGCGACTGCGTCGCGGAGGGCCGGATCGGCTTCTATCCGGGCGAGGACCCGCAGGCGCGTGCCGCGGAGGTCGAGGCCTTCCTCCGGCACGTCCAGGCGGAAGACAGCGCCCTGTCCGGCGAGGGCCTGGTGAGGCTCACCTGGGTCGGCGTCATGCATGCCGGATACGAGCTTGCCGAGGACGGCGCAGCCGAACGCACGCTGCGCGCCGCCCATGCCGCGACCCATGCCGGCGCGGACCTCCCGTCCTATGTCATGGCCTGCTATCTGGACGCTGCGGTGTTCTCCGTCCACGGTGACATCCCCTCGCTCGTCTACGGGCCGATCGCGGAGAACATCCACGGCATCGACGAGCGGGTGAGCCTGTCCTCGCTGAAGCGCGTCACGCAGACCCTCGCCCTCTTCGCCGCCGACTGGTGCGGGCTGGAAGAGGCTTAGCAGGACCGCCATCGTCGATACCTGCCTTCCCTGATCGAGAATCATGCCGAGGCCGGCAGCCGTTCGGGGCGCCGCCGCGCGCGCGGCATGTCGACGTCCCGGAAAAACGGCTGGAGAAACAATAGTCTTCCAAGTCCGGTTGACTCTTTTTTGCACACTAGTATACAACTCGTAATGCGACTAAATGACCGCGGGAGGAGACGGCGGAAATGGCATTGCATCCCGACCGACTCCTGCCGGTGGAACCGGACGTCAGGGCGATCGCCCGACGCCTCTATGCGGGCGTGGCGGCGCTGCCGATCATTTCCCCGCACGGCCATACGGATCCCGCCTGGTATGCCGAAGATACGGCGTTCCCCGATCCGGCCGCGCTTTTCATCACGCCCGATCACTATGCGACGCGCATGCTCTATTCCCAGGGCGTGCGCCTTGAGGACCTCGGCGTGGCGCGGCGAGACGGGACACCTTCCGTCACGGACGGCCGTCGCATCTGGCGGCTCTTCGCCGAGCATTTCCACCTGTTCGCCGGCACGCCGACGCGCCTCTGGTTCGAGCATTCGCTGGAACTCGTCTTCGGTATCGAGGAGCGCCTGACGCCGAAGAACGCCGATGCGCTCTACGACCGGATCGCGGCGGCCATCGCCACGCCCGCCCTGCGCCCGCGTGCGCTCTACGATACGTTCGGCATCGAGGTGATCGCGACGACGGACGGCGCGCTCGACGATCTTGCCCACCACGATGCAGTCCGCCGCTCCGGCTGGCACGGCCGCGTCGTGCCGACCTATCGGCCGGATGCGGTGGTGGACCCCGAGGCGGCCGGTTTCGCGGGCAACGTGGAGCGGTTCCTTGCCCTGACAAACGAGCCTGCGACCTGGGCGGGCTATCTTTCGGCCCATCGCACGCGGCGCGCCTTCTTCAAGGCGCATGGCGCGACGGCGTCCGACCATGGCCATCCCACCGCGCAGACGGCCGACCTGCCGACGGACGAGGCGGCCCTGCTGTTCGACAAGGTGCTGTCCGGCCGGGCGGACGCGGCGGAAGCCGAGGCCTTCCGTGGCCAGATGCTGACGGAAATGGCCCGCATGAGCCGCGACGACGATCTCGTCATGCAGCTCCATCCCGGCTCCTTCCGCAACCACAATCCCTCGCTCTTTGCCGCCTTCGGGCCGGACAAGGGCGCCGACATCCCGAAGGCGACGGATTACGTGCGGGCGCTGAAGCCGCTGCTCGATGCGGTCGGCAACGATCCGGCGCTGACGCTCATCCTCTTCACACTCGACGAGAGCGCCTATTCGCGCGAACTCGCCCCGCTCGCCGGCCACTATCCGGCACTCCGGCTCGGCCCTGCCTGGTGGTTCTTCGACAGCCCCGAGGGCATGCGCCGCTTCCGGGAGACGACGACGGAGACCTGCGGCTTCTACAACACCGTCGGCTTCAACGACGACACCCGCGCCTATCTGTCCATCCCCGCGCGGCACGACATGGCGCGGCGGGTGGACTGCGCCTATCTCGCGCGCCTGGTGGCCGACCACCGTCTCGACGAGGACGAGGCGCACGATCTGGCGCGCGCGCTCGCCTACGGCCTCGCAAGGAAAGCCTATCGCCTATGAGATGAAAACGCCGGCCGCCGGGAGATGGCCGGTACAACCATGGAGGAGAACGAAATGCAGATTACACGCAGAACCTTCGTCGGCGGCGTCGCCGGCATGGCGGGCCTCGGCCTGCTTCCCGCCCGCGGCTGGTCGGCCCTTGCGGCCCCTGCCAATCCCGTCACGATCACGATCGTCGACGTCGCGGGCAATCTCGCGCTGACCCAGGGCATGTTCGAGAACTACGCGGCGGCCAAGCCGGAATGGGTATCGAGCTTCGCCTTCACCAAGGCCCCCGCCCCCGAGCTTCCCGCGAAGATCCAGGCGCAGCAGGCCGCAGGCCGGGTCGATATCGACCTGGTGCTGACCGGCACCGACGCGCTCTCCGCCGGCCTCGACCAGGGCCTGTGGGTCGACCTTTCCGCCCACAAGGCGGAACTGCCCGATCTCGCCTCGATCTACCTGCCGCAGGCTAACAAGATGCAGGCGCTCGCCAAGGATCGGGGCGTCGTCGTGACCTACTACCCCTCCGGCCCGCTGATCGAATATATGCCCGACCGCGTCGCCACGCCGCCGAAGTCGGCCGAGGAACTGCTGGAATGGGCGAAGGCCAACCCGAACAAGTTCATCTATGCGCGCCCGGCCAATTCCGGCCCCGGCCGCACCTTCCTGATGGGCCTGCCGTACCTGCTCGGCGACAGCGACCCGCTCGATCCCGTCAACGGCTGGAGCAAGACCTGGGAATACCTGAAGGCGATCGGCCAGTATGTCGAATATTACGGCACCGGCACCGGCCAGACCATGAAGGAACTCGGCGAAGGCACCCGTGACATCATCGTCTCGACGACCGGCTGGGACATCAACCCGCGCGCGCTCGGCATCGTGCCGGCGGAGGCGAAGGTCGGCACGCTCGCCGGCTTCCACTGGGTCACGGATGCGCACTACGCCGTCATTCCGAAGGGCGTTTCCGACGAGAAGGTGAACGTCCTCCTCGACATCATCAACTTCATCCTGCAGCCCCAGCAGCAGGCGATTGCCTATGACGAGGGTTATTTCTATCCCGGCCCGGCCGTCAAGGACGTGACGCTCGACATGGCGCCGCAGGCCAGCCAGGACGTGATCGCCGAATTCGGCCGTCCCGAATACGAGGACTGGATCGCCAACAACCCGCTGGAGGTTCCCCTGGAACCCGCCCGGATCGTCGATGCCTTCCGCATCTGGGACGAGCAGATCGGTTCGGCCAAGGGCTGAGCGGACATCCGTGCTCTTGCGGCGCTCGATATCGGGCGCCGCAATTTCGACCGTGCCGTACAAACAGGAGGCGCTCTTGAGCCAGCAGGCCCAGACCGCAACGACAGCCCATTCGTCCCGGCAGCGCGCCCGGCTCGAACTGAGCGGCCTGCGCCGTTCGTTCGGCGCCTACAACGCGCTCGACGGGATCGACCTTTCCATCGAGCCCGGGGAATTCATCGCCCTGCTCGGCCCTTCCGGCTGCGGCAAGTCGACCGCGCTCAATTGCCTGGCGGGCCTTCTTTCGCTCTCCGGCGGCGAGATCCGCCTCGGCGACCGGCGCATCGATTCGCTCGAGCCGGAAAAGCGCGGCTTCGGCATGGTTTTCCAGAGCTATGCGCTGTTTCCCCACATGTCGGTGCGCAAGAATGTCGGCTTCGGCCTTGCCATGCAGGGCGTGAAGGGCGCGGAGGCCGACCGGCGCATCGACGAGGCGCTGGCGCTCGTCCGCCTCGGCTCGCAGGCCGAGAAGCTGCCCGGCCAGCTTTCCGGCGGCCAGCAGCAGCGCGTGGCCATCGCCCGCGCCGTCGTCATCCGTCCGCCGGTCGTGCTGATGGACGAACCGCTTTCCAACCTCGACGCCAAGCTGAGGCTCGAGATGCGCGCCGAAATCCGCGGCATCCACGACCAGATCGGCTCGACCACCATCTACGTCACCCACGATCAGGACGAGGCCCTGTCGCTCGCCGACCGCATCGTGGTGATGAGCCAGGGCCGCATCATGCAGATCGGCACGCCGGAAGACCTCTATCAGCGGCCGGACCATGCCGAGGTCGCCGATTTCATGGGCTTCCGCACCCGCCTTGCCGGCCGTGTCGTCGCGGTCTCCGGCGACGAGGTGGCCATCGAAGCCGCCGGCGCGCGCCTTGCCGGCATCGCGCGCGAAGCGCTGAAGCCGGGCGACGCCGCGGTGCTTTCCGTGCGGCCGGAGGACCTGGTCGCCGTCGCGGAGGGCGAGGGCATTGCCGCGGTCGTGGCGAACATGGAATATCGCGGCCGCGCCTTCTTCGGCCTGGCGCATGCCGGCGACGGGTCGGAACTGTTCTTCCGCGCCGACCAGGCCCTGCCGCGCGGCGCGACGGCGAAGCTCCAGCCGGTCGCCGGCCGGGCGCTCGTCTTCCGGGGGGCGGCGCAATGAGCGGGCCGTCGCTCGGCACCCGCCTTGCCGCGCGCGGCATCGACGGCACGACGCTGCTCGTGCTGCCGGGCATCGCGGTCATGGCGGCGCTGTTCGTCTATCCGTTCCTCTACGGCATCGTGGATTCGCTCACGCCGAAGGAAGGCGCCTGGTATTCGAACTACACGCGCTTCTTCAGCGATCGCTTCCAGTACGGCACGATCGCCGCCACGCTCTGGCTGGCGCTGCCCGTCACCGTCCTCAACCTCGCCCTCGCCTTGCCCATCGCCTTCCGCGTGCGGCTGATGCGCCGGCAGCGGCTCCTGACGACCATCCTCGTCCTGCCGGTCACCCTCGGCACGGTCTTCGTCGCCGACGGGCTGCTGACGTTCCTCGGGCCGCAGGGCTGGTTCAACCGGGTGCTGCTCCTCGTCGGCATCCTCGATGCCCCGGTTAAGCTCACCAACAATTACTGGGGCGTGTTCGCCTCGCTGCTGATCACCGGCTTTCCCTTCGCCTTCCTTTTGACGCTGTCCTACGTGACCGGCATCGACCCCGCCATCGAGCAGGCCGCCGCGACGCTCGGCGCGGGGCCGCGCAAGCGCTTCACGCGGATCTTCCTGCCGCTGCTCGTGCCAGGGCTCGCCGTCACCTTCTGCCTCGCCTTCGTGCAGGCCTTCGCGGTATTCCCCTCCGCCGTCCTGCTCGGCGCGCCGGCGGGCGCCACGCGCGTGATCTCGATCGCCGCCTACCAGGCCGCCTTCGAGCAATACGACCACTCGATGGGCACCGCCATCGCAATCATCATGGGCATCGTCGAACTGGTCATCGTCGTGGCCGTGCTGGGCCTGCGCTCCCTGTTCTACCGCGGCCCCGCCGGCGGCACGAAGGGATAGGCCGATGCGAACCGCGATCCTTCGGACAACAATCATCGGAAAGGGCACGCCATGATCCGCGACCAGGGCATAGGCTCGAAGCTGTGGCGCTTCGCCGTATGGGCGCTTGCCGGCCTGTTCGTGCTCAACCTCATCGCCGTCATCGCTGCGGTGCTGGTCAATTCCTTCGCGACCCGCTGGCTCGGCACATGGCTGCCCGTCGGCTGGACGACCCGCTGGTATTTCGACGCCTGGCGCGAGTTCCAGCTTTCCAGCGTCGTGCTCGTCACCTTCCAGATCGTCTTCACGGTGGTGCTGATCTCCGGCATCATCGGCGTCGTCACCGCCTATGCGCTGGCCCGGCGGGATTTCCCCGGCAAGCGGGCGGTCATCCTACTGTTCCTGCTGCCGCTGCTCATTCCGCCGCTCACCTACGGCATTCCGCTGGCCACAGTGCTCTACCAGGTCGGTCTCGGCGGCACCTTCTGGGGCGTGGTCTTCATCAACCTCGTGCCGTCCCTGCCCTTCGTCATCCTGGTCATGATCCCCTTCATCGAGCAGATCGATCCGCGCATCGAGGCGGCGGCCCGGGTCTTCGGCGCGGGCACCGGCAGCCTCTTCCTGCGCATCCTGCTGCCGCTGCTGCTGCCCGGCATGCTGGCCGCGCTCCTGCTCGTGTTGGTGCGCACCATCGCCATGTTCGAACTGACCTTCCTCGTCGCCGGCCCGACCAGCCAGACACTGGTTGTCTCGCTCTACTATGCCGTCTTCGCCTCCGGCGTGCGCGCCGGCCAGTCGATCGACGCCATGGCGGTGGTCTACATGGTCACCACGCTGTTCTGGCTGGTGCTCGCGCTGCAATTCGTCAGCCCGACGCAGATCGTCGCAAGGGCAAAGCAGCAGCAGGCGACATAGGGCGCCCGCACGGCGCGCACATGGTTTCCGACTGCCGGACATGCCGGCGGCCGGGCGGGGCCGGGAGGCGGCAATGCCCTCCATCCGCATGTTCCGGCTCTCATATTTCATCTTGCATACTAGTCGACCAATTGCTACCATCAGAGACAATTCAAGTACTTCTCAAGGGGTTGATATGCGTCAGACGTGGCGGTGGTTTGGACCGAAGGATCTCGTCTCGGTCGACGATATGCGGCAGGCGGGCGTCGAGGGCGTCGTCTCGGCGCTGCATCATGTGCCGACCGGAACAGTCTGGTCGCCCGAGGAGATCGCCGAGCGCCAGCGCGTCGTCGGCCTGATGACGGACGGTGCGCCCTCCGGGCTGGCCTGGGAAGTGGTGGAAAGCCTGCCCGTCTCCGAGGACATCAAGAAGCAGAAGGGCGAGTGGAAGGCGCATATCGCCGCCTGGAAGGAAAGCATGACCAACCTCTCGCGCGCCGGGATCAAGGTCATCTGCTACAATTTCATGCCCGTGCTCGACTGGACGCGCACCGATCTTGCCTACCGCCTGCCCTCCGGCGCCACCTGCATGCGCTTCGACACGATCGATTTCGCCGCCTTCGACATCCACATCCTGCAGCGGCCCGGCGCCGCCGAGAGCTTTCCCGCCGATGTGGTCGAGGAAGCGGCCCGCCGCTTTGCCGATATGGACGAGGACCGGCGCCGGCAGCTTGCCGGCAATGTCGTCTTCGGCCTGCCGGGCGCCGCCGAATCCTTCACGCTTGCCGACGTGCGCGCCCATCTTGCCGAATATGCCGCCATCAGCGAGGAGAGCCTTCGCGGCCACCTCGTCGATTTCCTCGCGGAGGTCGCGCCGCTGGCGCAGGAACTCGGCATGCGGCTCTGCTGCCACCCGGACGACCCGCCGTTCCCGCTGCTCGGCCTGCCGCGCGTCATGTCGATCGAGGCGCATTACCGCCGGGTCATGGAGGCCGTCGACCTCCCCGCGAACGGCATCACGCTCTGCACCGGCTCGCTGGGCGCGCGGCGCGACAACGACCTGCCGGGCATGATGCAGCGGCTGGGCAGCCGCGTGCATTTCCTTCACCTGCGCAACGTCCTGTGCGAAACCCCGCATTTCGGCGGCTCCTTCCACGAGGCCGGGCACCTGGAAGGCGGCACGGACATGGTGGCGGTGATCGACGCGGTCCTTGCCGAGGAGCGCCGGCGCAAGGCCGCCGGCCGGGCCGATTGGGAAATCCCGATGCGGCCCGATCACGGCCAGGACATTCTCGACGATCTCAAGCGGCGGGCACAGCCGGGCTATCCGGCCATCGGCCGTCTCAAGGGCCTGGCCGAGCTTCGCGGCATCATGACCGCCCTCGCCCACCCGACCGTGCGCGGTGCGGCGCAATGAGGCTCTCCGCGGCGGCACGGCCGCTCGACGGCCATCCGGCGCGCTGGCCGGGCTATGCGCCCGAAGACAGGAAGACCGGCATCGTCCATCTCGGCCTCGGCGCCTTCGCCCGCGCCCATATCGCCGCCTATACCGACGGCGCGATGGCGGCCGCCGGCGGCGACTGGCGGCTCCTCGGCGTCTCGCTGCGCGGCGAGGACGTGGCGAACACCCTCAATCCGCAGGACGGCCGCTACACGCTGATCGAGCGGGGCGAGAGGCCGGACGCCCGCATCATCGGATCGATCGCCGGCGTCATCGCCGGCAGCGACCTCGGCCCACGCGTGCTTTCCGCCATGACGGAGGCCGGCTGCCGGATCGTCAGCATCACGGTGACCGAAAAAGGCTACGGCCTCTTGCGCAGCGGCGGCTGCGACGAGAGCCACCCGGCAGTCGCGGCCGACCTCCTGTCTCCGGCATCCCCGCGAGGTGTCCTCGGCCTGATCGCCCGGGGCCTCGCCCTCCGCTTTGCGGGCGGCCTGCCGCCCTTCGCGGTCCTCAGTTGCGACAACCTGCCGGAAAACGGTTCTCTCCTGCGGGCGGCGGTCATCGATTTCGCCCGGCGCGCGCACGGGCCGGCCCTTGCCGACCGGATATCCGCGGAGGTCGCCTTCCCCTCGACGATGGTGGACCGCATCACCCCGGCCGCGACCGCGCGCACGCGGGCCGACGCCGCCGCGCTGACCGGCTACGAGGACGCGGCGGCCATCGAGACGGAGCCCTTCAGCCAATGGGTGATCGAGGACGCGTTCCCCGCCGGTCGGCCGGCCTGGGAAGAGGCCGGCGCGCTCTTCGTGCCGGATGTCGCGCCCTATGAGAAGATGAAGCTCCGGATGCTGAACGGCAGCCATTCGATGCTGGCCTATGCGGGCTTCCTCAGCGGCAGGACCTATGTCTGCGACGTCATGGCGGATGCCGCGCTCGCCGGGCTCGTCCGCCGCCACATGACGGCCGCGGCCGCCACCCTGCCGGCGATGGCCATGGACCTTGCGGCCTATGCCGACATGCTGTGCGCCCGCTTCGCCAATCCCGCCATCGCCCACGAGACCCGGCAGATCGCCATGGACGGCACGCAGAAGCTGCCGCAACGCATCTTCTCTCCCGCCCTAGACGCGCTGGCGCGCGGCGACGACGTCGCGCCCTTCGCCTTCGCAACGGCGGCCTGGATGCGCTACGTGCTGGGCCACGGCGACCATGCGCTGAACGATCCGCGTGAAGGCGAACTCGTGGCCGCCCTTGCGAACACTCCGGCCGACAATGCGGCGGCGGTGTTTTCCGCGCTTGCGGCGCTGCCGGGCTTCCTTCCCGCGCAGCTTTCCCAAGGCGCGTTCGCCGAGGCGACGATCCTGCGGCTCGCCCGGATGCTGTCGCTCGGCATGGAGAAGGCGATCCTCGCGGAGGCCGGATGAGACGCCGCGCCGGTATCGGCGCGGCCGTCACATATCGTTGATGATGAAATCCGGATAGCGGGCGGAAAGCTGTTCCGTCACCTTCAGCACTTCCGAAAGATGGTGGCGCACGGCCTGTTCGGCGGCCTCGGGATCGCGGGCGCGGACGGCGGCGATCATCTTCTCGTGCTGTTCGATCAGCACGGACACGGGCGTGACGTTGGGAAGACTGAGGAAGCGCAGCCGGTCGAACTGCGCCTTCTCGCGCTCCAGCACCGCCCAGATGTCGCCGACGGAAATGCCGTCGGCGAAGGCGTGATGGAAGGCGTCATCGGCCTCGGTGAAGCGGATCGCGTCCTCGCGCGCCGCCTCCTGCTCGGCCATGATCGCGTCGAGCCGGGCGAGGACCGCCTCGGGCAGGCCGTCGATCGCGGCCTTGCGGAACACGGCGACCTCGATCGCCTCGCGCACGAAGCGGGCGCGTCGCACGGCGCGCAGCGAGATCGGCGTGATCAGCGTGCCGCGCTGCGGCCAGACCTTGACGAGGCCCTCGTCGACGAGCCGCAGCAGCGCCTCGCGGACCGGCGTGCGGCTGGTGTTGAACCGCCGCCCCAGCTCGTTTTCCGAAACCTTCGCGCCGGGCATGAGCCGCAGCGTTATGATCTCGTCGCGGATGATATCGTGGATATCATCGACGCTCGAAGGCGTGCCGGGCGGGGTCCGTGCCCGCGCGCCCGTCATCCGTCCCATCCGAGGTGGCTGAGGAAGTCGCGGGTTCGTGCGGTCTGCGGCGCGTCGAAGATCTGCTGCGGCGGCCCCTGCTCGACGATCTGCCCGTTTGCGAACACGACCACATGGTCGGCCACGCGCCGGGCAAAGGTCATTTCATGTGTCACCACCACCATGGTCATCCCGTCGTCGGCCAGCCGCTTCATCACGTTCAGCACCTCCCCGATCGTTTCCGGGTCGAGTGCCGATGTCGGCTCGTCAAAAAGCATGACTTCCGGCTCCATGGCAAGAGCGCGCGCGATGGCGACGCGCTGCTGCTGGCCGCCGGAAAGGTTGGCGGGGTAGTTGCCGGCCTTCTCGGAAAGGCCGACCTTGGCAAGCAGCGCCTCCGCCCGCGCCCGCGCCTTGTCCTCGCTGAGGCCGAGGACGGTCATCGGCCCCATCATGATGTTGCCGAGCGCGGTCTTGTGGGGGAACAGTTCGAAATTCTGGAACACCATGCCCATGCGCTGGCGGATGAGCCGCGTCTTGCGCGGGTCCTTCGACAGCGGCGTGCCGTCGAAATAGACCTCGCCCGAGGTCATGGTCTCAAGGCCGTTGGTGCAGCGCAGCAGCGTCGATTTCCCCGAGCCCGAAGGGCCGATCAGGCAGACCACCTGACCGCGGCGCACTTCGAGGTCCACCCCGGCAAGGGCGACGAAATCGCCGTATTGCTTGCGCACGTCGCGGTATTCGATCACCACGTCGGGAAGGGCGGAGCCCTGCGGGAGTTTGGCGAGCGTCTCAGTCATTCGGTGACCCCGTATTTGCGGTGGATCCAGTCCACGACCTTGGCCTGCGGATAGCCGAGCAGCCAGTAGATCGCGGCCATCGCGGTGAGCATTTCGATAACCCGGAAGGACTGCGAACGGATCTGCAGCGCGGTATGCGCCAGATCGCCGACGGCGATCACCGAGACCAGCGAGGTGTCCTTGAACAGCGTGACCCAGGTGGTGGCGAGGATCGGCAGCACGCGGCGCCAGGCCTGCGGCAGGACGATCTGGCGGAAGGCCTGGCCCTCGCTCATGCCGAGCGCAAGGCCTGCTTCCGTCTGGCCCTTGCGGATCGAGCGGATACCCGAGCGGAAGGTTTCGGAATTATAGGCCGCGTTGTTGAGGACGAGCGCGACCAGCCCCGTCATGAACGGCGAGAAGCCGATGCCGGTCAGGATGGGCAGCACGTAGAAGGCCCAGTAGACGACGAGGATGATGGGAACGTTCCGCATCAACTCGACATAGGCCGTGGCGGCCGTGGCCACCGGCTTCAGCCGGGACTCCCGCAAGAGCGCGACGACGATGCCGCAGGGAACGGCGACCACCATCGTCAGCACGGTGAGGCCGATGGTGATGAGGGCTCCGTGCCAGAGCGCGCCCATGCTTTGCCAGATGATGGACCAATCGAACGTCATGACCGGCCCAGGAAGGAAATGCGGCGATAAATCATGTCGATGCCTCGGGTGAGCGGGAAGATGACGAGGAAATAGAGGATCATCACCGTGGTGAAGACCTCGACCGGGGCGTATGTCTGGCCGGCGACCGCATCGGCGCGACGCATCAGCTCGGGGACGGCGATGACCGTCGCGATGGCCGTGTCCTTGACGGCGAGCGACAAGAGCGAGCCGAAGGCCGGCAGCATGCGCACGACCGCCTGCGGCATGACGATCTTGCGCAGGATCTGCGCGCGGGTCATGCCGAGCGCCATGCCGGCGCGCACCTGGCCGGGGCGGACCGACTGGATGCCCGCGCGCACGACCTCCGCCACATAGGCAGCAAGATGCGCGGAAAGCGACAGCAGCGCGGACCAGAAAGGCGGCAGGTTGAGGCCCGTCGCGATCGGCAGGGCGAAATAGACCCAGACGAGCACCACGAGAACCGGGATCGCCCGCATCGAGTCGATATAGAAGACGATGACGGCGCTCAGCCAGCGCGAGCCGTAGAGCCGCCCGAGGGCGAGCAGCGTGCCGGCCACCGTGCTGAGCACGGTCACGCCGGCGGCGAGCAGGAGCGTGACCCCGAGACCGCTGAGAAGAAAACGCCAGCTATCCAGCACTGCGGAAAGGTTGAGTTCCATGGTCTTTCTCCAGAAGGAGCGCGGCCGGCGCTTTCGCCGGCCGCAGCCCGCCGCCGCTTACATCTTGGCGACTTCGGCTTCCTCTTGCGCCTGCAGTTCGGGAAGCATCTTCTCGGCGACCGCACGCAGCCATTCGACATATTCCGGCTGGTTCTTGTCGACGGCGAGACCGATCTCGTTGACGGCCTCGGTGCTGTCCTGGCAGTTGTTCTCGCGCGGCAGGGCCTCCAGGCCCTTCACCTTGCGCGCCAGCGCGACATAGGGAATGCGATTGATCGGCGCGACATCCGCGCGACCGGCCATGATTTCCTCGACGGGAGCGGCCGTGCCGGCGCTGGTCACGCCACGCAGCGTCGCCTTGGGGAAGCGCTCCTTCACCCAGTTCTCTTCGCCGCCGCCCGTGAAATAGGCGATGGTGACGTCGGGATTGTCGAAGTCGTCGACCGACTTGGCATTGGCGACCTTCGGGTTGGACGCCTTGCCGAAGACGCAGAGCGACGTGCGCGAATAGGTCACGAAATCGACGACTTCCATGCGCTGCTTCGTCATGGACAGCGGCGAGATCGTCATGTCGACCTGATTGGCGGCCAGAACCGGCACCTTCGTCTCATGGGAAACGGCGACCGGCACGAGCTTCACGCCGAGCTTTTCGGCATAGACGAGCGCCAGGCTCCAGGCCGGGCCACGCCAGGGCTCGCCCGCGCCGGTCGTGTCTTCCACGAGCCACGGCGGGTTGGCCAGCACGCCGGCGCGCAGTTCGCCTGCAGCCTTGATCGCGTCGATCCGCGCGCTCACGCCGGCAGCGGGAACCTCCTGCGCAAAGGCGGCCGAGGCCATGAGCGCCAGGCCGGCAGCGGCGCCGGCGACGATAGGAAGCTTGCTGAAATGAATCATAATCCTCTCCTGTGGGCCTTCCGGGTCCCTCCCGAGGCACCGTATGTATTCTAGTATACAAGATGAGAAATGAAAGCAAGCCGGGCGACCGCAAAAAACGGAAAACTCACGACGAAACGACGGACGATCCCAGGGACCGTCCGTCGCTCAGGTGACTTTTTCAGGCTCTAGCGGAACCTTGCTAGAGGAAGTCGTCGCGCCGCGGCGTGAACGTGTCGATCAGGAGGCCGGGGGCGAGCGCGACGACGCCGTGAACGAGGTTCGGGGCGACGATGAAGCTGCTTCCGGCGGCAAGACGCGTCGTGACGCCGTCGATGGTGACGTCGAACGCGCCTTCGGCGACATAGCTCACCTGCGTATGAGGATGGGAATGCAGCGCCCCGACGGCGCCCTCATCGAAACGGAACGCCACCAGCATCATTTCCGGGCGATGGCTCAGCACCGCGCGGCGGTTACCGGGGGCGACCTCGGTCCAGACGGTGTCTTCGGTAAATGTATAGGGTTGCATCGTGACCTCTCATCGCGCGAGCCATCCGCCGTCGACCGGCAGGATGGTGCCATGCACATAATCCGCCGCCGGCGCCGCGAGGAAGATCGCGGCACCGACCATGTCGTCCGGCCGCGCCCACCGGCCGGCGGGAATGCGCTTCAGGATATCGGCGTTGCGCTCCGCATCCGCCCTCAGCGCAGTGGTGTTGTTCGTCTCGACATAGCCGGGGGCGATGGCGTTGACGTTGATGCCGCGCGCCGCCCATTCGTTCGCCAGCAGTTTGGTAAGACCCGCAAGGCCGCTCTTGGCCGCCGTATAGGACGGCACGCGGATGCCGCCCTGGAAGGAGAGCAACGAGGCGATGTTGATGATCTTCGCGGGCCGTCCGGCGGCGATCGCCGCCCGGGCGAAGGCCTGGCAGAGGAAGAAGACGGATTTCAGGTTGGTGTCGAGCACCGCGTCCCAGTCCTCCTCCGTGAAATCCAGCGCATCGGCCCGGCGGATGATGCCGGCATTATTGACGAGAATGTCGGCCTCCGCGCCTGCCGCAGCCGCTTCGGCCATGACCTTGCCGGCGCTGTCCGATCTGGAAAGATCCGCATGGATGGCGGTGAAGCGGCGGCCGGCGGCCGTGACGTCCGCCTCCGTCCCGGCCATGGCGGAGCGGCCGACGCCGATAATGTCGGCGCCCGCCCCGGCAAGCCCCACCGCGATGGCGCGACCGATGCCGGTATTGGCGCCGGTGACGATCGCCGTGCGGCCCGAGAGATCGAAGAGGGTCATAGAAGCGCTTCCATCGGCACCTTGTCCATGTCGGTGAAGCTCATGTTATCGCCTGCCATCGCCCAGATGAAGGCGTAACGCCCGGTGCCGGCGCCGGAATGGATCGACCAGCCCGGCGAGAGCACAGCCTCGTGGTTCTTCAGGACCACATGCCGCGTCTCGCCCGGCTCGCCCATGAAGTGGAAGATGCGCGTCGCCGCCTCCATGCCGAAATAGAGATAGACCTCCATGCGGCGGTCGTGCACATGCGCCGGCATGGTGTTCCACACCGAGCCCGGCTCGAACATGGTGAGGCCGACGAGAAGCTGGCAACTCTCGCAGACGTCGGGATGCACATACTGGTTGATGGTGCGGGCGTTGGATTCCTCCGCCGAGCCGAGATGCACCTTCTTCGCCATGTCGCGGGTGATGTGCACCGTCGGGCAGGCGCGGTGCGCCGGCGCACTCAGGAGATAGAACAGCGCCGGCGCGGCCGCATCGTCGCTCGAAAAGCCAAGCGCGCCTTCGCCCATGCCGACATAGATCGCCTCCTGGAAGCCGAGCGCATGGTCCCGCCCGCCGACGCTGACGGTGCCGCTCCCGCCGATATTGACAATGGCGGCCTCGCGGCGCTCGAGAAAGCGCTCCGTGCCGGTCTCGGCGACACGGTCGATGACGAGCCTTTCGCGAACCGGCGCAACGCCGCCGACGATCATGCGGTCGAGATGGCTGTAGGTGAGGTTGACCTCGCCCGGCTTGAACATCGCCTCGATGACGAAGCCCTCGCGCAGGCCCTTCGTGTCGCGCCTTGCGGCGTCCTCAGGCCCAACGACCTGGCGTACGGATACGGAAACTGTCACGGCATCTGCCTCTTGCTTTCGGAAATGGATATCAGGTGAGCACGACATAGTCGGTGAGCTGGCTGATCGTCGTGTCGGCCTTGGCGACGTCGAAGACCTTGGTGCCGTGGCTCATGATCACGAACCGGTCGCAGACCTGGTAGGCATGGTAGATATTGTGCGTCACCAGCACGCTGGAGACATTCTCCGCCTTCAGCTTCAGGACCTGGTTCAGGAGCGCCTCCGTCTCGCGCACGGAGAGCGCCGAGGTCGGCTCGTCGAGCAGCAGCACGCGCTTCTTGAAATAGACGGCGCGGGCGATCGCGACGGCCTGCTTCTGCCCGCCCGAGAGATTGCCGACCAGCGTATCGGGGGAATCGATGCCGGAGATGTGGACGGCGTTCTGCAGCACCTCCATGGCGATCTCGCGCATCTCCGCCTGCCGGAGGAAGCCGAAGCGGTCCGTCAGTTCGCGCCCCATGAAGATGTTGCGGGTGATCGACAGGGAATCCACCAGCGCGGTGTGCTGGTAGATCGTCTCGATGCCGGCCTCCGCCGAATCCGAGCGGCAGGTGAAGAGTGTCTTCCTGCCGTCGACGCTGAGATAGCCGTCCGTCGGCTTGTGGATGCCGGAGATGAGGTTGACCGTCGTCGACTTGCCGGCACCGTTGTCGCCGAGCAGGCCGACCACCTCGCCCTCGCCGATGTGGAAGCTGAGATTGCGCAGCGCCGTCAGCGCGCCAAAACTCTTGGAGATGTTATGCAGTTCGAGGAGATTGGTCATCACGCAACGCCTCGCCGCTCGATGAGATGGTTGAAGATGGCGGCCAGAACGATCAGGGTCGCGATGAACATGTCGAGATAGAAGCCGGGTGCGCGCAGCAGCAGCAGCACGTCGGTGATGGTGTGGATCAGCAGCACGCCGAGGAAGATGCCGACGATCGAGCCGCGCCCGCCGCGCAGCGACAGGCCGCCGATGACGCAGGCGGCGATCGCCTGGAGTTCGAGGCCGGCGCCCTGCCCCGGCTGCACGCTGCCGACGCGGGCGGTGGCGAGGATGCCCGCGACCGCCGCCATGCCGCCGGCGATGGCGAAGGCGACGAGCTTGACGCGCCCGGTATTGATGCCGATCGCCTCCGCCGCGCCGCGGTTTCCCCCCGTCGCGAAGACGTGGTTGCCGAAGCGGTGGCGGTGCAGCAGGAAATGGAAGCCGACAACGAGGAGCACGATCCAGATGAAGGCTGCGTTGATGCCGAAGAGCGTGCCGGAAAACAGGCTGGTAAAGAGCGGCTCGGGATCGAAACGCACCTGGACCGCACCGTTATAGAGCAGCACGGCGCCGCGCCAGAACAGGAGGCCGCCGAGCGTGACGATGAAGGACGGCAGGCCGAAGCGCAGCGTGATATGGCCGTTGAGAAGGCCGATCATCAGGCCGACGACGATGCCGAGCGGCGCGGCGACGAAGGCGCTGACGCCCGCGCCGACGAGGCTCGCCATCAGCACGGCCGTGAAGGTGTAGACGGAGCCGATGGAGAGGTCGAATTCGCCCGCGATCATCAGCACGCCCGCGCCGAGCGCCAGGCAGCCGAGCACCGGGATCGCCTTCATCAGGATCGTCAGGTTCTGCGGCGAGAGATAGCGGAACTCGTTCGGATAGAGCAGCGCGCCGGCGATACAGACGATCTGCAACGTCGCGAAGACGAGGAAGATCGCGCCGGCGGGCATGCCCATGATCTGCTTGAGAATGGATTGTCTTTGCGTGCGCGAGCGAGGCGCGGCACTGTCTGCGGGAATGGGGGTCACGGTCTGGCACTCGATCGTTAGAGCATTTCCAGCAAAAGTGCAAAGCGGCTTTGCGCTTGGAAATGCGAAAAAACAAAGAGTTAGAGCGTTTTCACCTTTCGAGGAAAGGCGGAAAAGCTCTAGGAGCGGGGAACCCGCCGGCATGCCGGCAGGCTCCCTTTCAAGGCGATTAGCGGAAGCTGCCGATCAGCGGCTTCACCGAACTGATGCGCGACTTGTCGAGGAAGGCGCCCTGCCCCGTGTCAATGTCGGTCGGGGTCAGGCCGTACTTCTTGGACAGCGCGATCTGGGCGATCGGATAGTAGCCCTGGAGATAGGGCTGCTGGTCCATGGTCGCGAACATCGCGCCGCTCTCCACCGCGTTGACGATCTCGACGGCAAGGTCGAAGCCACCGAAGGGGATGTCGACGCCGGCATCCTTGATCGCGCCCGCGCCGACCGTCGAGGTCACCGACCCCGTGCCGAACAGCGCCTTCACACCCGGATTGGCGATGAGGAACTGCGCCATGATGTTCTGAGCTTCGGCGGGGTCGAGGCCGGCGCGCACCGTCTCCACCTTGATGCCGGCTTCCGTCATCGCCTTCTCGATGCCGCCGCCGCGGGCGACGGCGAAGCTCGCCTCGGGGATTTCGCGCGGATTGAAGACTGTATCGCCGGATTTCAGGCCGAATTCCTTGATCATGCGGTTGCCGAGTTCATAGCCGGAGGCGAACTCATCCATGCCGACATAGGCCTGGCGGCAATTGCCCTTGGCACCTTCGAGGTCATCGTTGTTGAAGCCGATGACGACGATGCCGGCCTTGACCGCCGCGCAGATGCTCTCGTCGAAGGCGTCCGACGAGGAGATGGCGACGGCGATGCCGTCGACGCCGCTCGCGGTCGCGCTTTCGATCAGGTCGTTCTGGCGCACCGGATCGTTGTTGGCATATTGCACGTCGAGATCGACGCCGAACTGGGCGGCCGCGTCTTGCGCCCCCTTCACCACCGGATTAAAGAACTGGACACTCGGATCGAGGTAGATGATCATCGTGGCCTTGACGTCTGCGGCAAGCGCCGTAGAAGCAAGCATGGTGGTCAGGCCCGCTGCCAGGGCAGCGGTTCTCAACCTGGTCAACTTCATTTGCGTATCCTCCCTTTGGATGTGCAATGCGGGTCCAAAAGACCCAAGTCTCGGCTGGCGGGCTCCGACCAAAGATCACGCCGGCCGAGATTTTCCTCCTCATGACCGCAAGATGCGGCCCTATTACCCGAACCAGGGCGCGGGGCGCCCGAGCGTGACGTGCACGCCCTTGAACTGGGAATATTCGTCGAAACCGTAGCGGCCGAGCTCGCGGCCGAGGCCGCTCTTCTTGTAGCCGCCGATCGGCAGTTCCGGCGTGCCGTCGATCACGCTGTTGATCCAGCAGCGACCGGCACGGATGCGGCGGATGCTCTGCAGCGCGTTTTCGAGATTGGTGGACCAGACCGAGGCCGACAGGCCGAATTCGCTGGCATTCGCCATGGCGACCGCCTCGTCCGCCGTCTTGAAGGTGAGCGTCGAGAGCACAGGCCCGAAGATTTCCTCCCGGGCGATCGACATGTCGGGCGTGACGCCGGCAAAGACGGTCGGCGCATAGTAGAGCCCGGCCTCCCTGCCGACCCTTTCGCCGCCGAGCAGCAGTTCCGCACCGGCGGCGATGCCGGCCTCGACATAGGAATGCACCTTTTCCGTATGCGCCTCGGAGATCATCGCGCCGATCTTCGTGCGCTCGTTCAGCGGGTCGCCGAAGGTCACCTTGCGGGAAATGTCGAGGAGACGGTCCATCAGCGCATCGCGGATGCTCTCCTCGACCAGCAGCCGGCTGCCGGAAATGCAGCACTGGCCGGCATTGTGGTAGACGCCGTAGGCGATGCCGTCGGCCGCCGCGTCGAGGTCGGCATCGGCGAAGACGATCTGCGGCCCCTTGCCGCCCAGCTCCAGCCCGACGCGCTTGACGCTGCGCGCGGCGATCTCGCCGAGCTTCGTGCCGACGCGGACGGAACCCGTGAAGGCGACCATGTCGACGCCCGGATCCTCCGCCAGCACCTGGCCGGCCGGATCGCCATAGCCCGTGACAACATTGACCACGCCGTCCGGGATGCCGGCTTCGCGCGCCAGTTCCGCCAGGCGGATCGAGGTGCCGGAGGTGAATTCCGAGGGTTTCAGCACCACCGTGCAGCCGGCGCCGATCGCCCACGGCACGCGCTCGCAGGCGATGATGAACGGGAAGTTCCAGGGCGTGATGATACCCACGACGCCGACCGGCTCGCGCAGCACGAGGCCGAGGCGGTCGTCGCCGATATTGTTGTGGCTCTGGCCCTCCAGCGCGCGGGCCTGGCCAGCGGCATAGGACCAGAGGTCGGCGCAGAAGCCGATCTCGCCGCGCGCCTGGGCGATCGGCTTGCCGACCTCCAGGCTTTCGGCGAGCGCCAGTTCTTCCTGATGGACAAGGATGAGGTCCGCCACCTTGAACATCAGGCGCGAACGCTCGGCGCCCGACATGCGCGGCCAGGGGCCGGTATCGAAGGCCCGGCGCGCGGCGGCGATCGCCAGGCGCACATCGTCCGCCGAAGCCTCCGGCCAGGTGCCGACCACGACACCTGCATGGCCGGGGCTGACCCGGTCGATCGTCCGGCCGGACGCCGCGTCCACGGACTTGCCATCGACAAGCATCCGATAGCGGGATTTAATATTCAGCCGCGGATCACGGGAATCGGGAACAATGAAATTGGACAGCACTATCGTCTTACGGCCGGCAGAATGGCGCCAGCCCCTCCCTGTTGATCCGGTCTTCAGGTCACCGGATTTCTGTTGCGCATGAATTGTATGGTACTGTATGGTGGCCTTAAATGGATGTCAACGCATGACGGCGGCAAAAGACGTGAACCTTGAATCCCTGAAGATCGACACCGGCGAAACCGCGGCAGCGCAAGTGGAGCGGGACCTGCGCGAATCCATCATCCGGCTGGAGCTCGCCCCGGGCATGCGGCTTTCCGAACAGGAGATCGCGACGCGCATGGGGGTCTCGCGCCAGCCGGTACGGGAGGCGCTGATCGCGCTGGGCAAATCCAAGCTGGTGAGCATCCGCCCCAACCGCGGCACCGTGGTCGTGCGCATCTCGGCGCGCCAGATGATGGAGGCCCGTTTCGTGCGCGAGGCGATCGAGACCGCCGTCGCCCGGCGCGCCAGCGAGGCGTTCGACGCGTGGACCCGGCGCCGGATCGACGCGATCCTGACCCGCCAGAAGGCCGCACGCGATGCCGACGATCACAACGCCTTCCGCCGGGAAGACGAGCAGTTTCACATCGCGATTGCGGAGGGTGCCGGCTGCGGGCTGGCCTGGAACGCCATTTCCGATATCAAGGCCCATATGGACCGGGTCTGCAACCTGCAGCTCCGCCATCCCGATTCCATGATGCGGCTGGTCGCCGAACACGAGGCCATCATCGCGGCCATCGACGCGCGCGACGCCGAGGCCGCCGCCGCCGCCATGCGCGGTCACCTCAACGGCATCCTCGCCGACCTGCCGCAGATCGAGGCGAACCACCCCGACCTGTTCGAGTAAGGCCGCCAATAGGGAAAGCCCCCCCCTTGCCTCCTTCACCTTCTCCCCGCGGGGGAGAAGGGGAGAACGGCACCGCCGAACTCCAGGGCGATGGCCCTGTCCGTACGGACGCCCCTGAACGAACCCACCAACTCAAAAACATCAGCAGCGCCATTTGCGCCGGGACCGCTTTGGCGTATCCCGCAGGCGAACCGCTTATTGGCGATTTCTATATCCAATTGACAGATATCCTACAAGTGGATAAATGTAGGCCCACTGTCTTTTCGGAGTCAAAAAGGCAACCGGAGACGAAAATGAACGTGAAGTCGATCAAGCCCCTGAAGCGCGCGCCCCTCCTGCATGTCTCGGTGCAGGAAAGCCTGCGCGCCTATATCGAGGACAACCATCTCGATCCGGGCGCGCCCCTGCCGCCGGAGGGCGAGCTTGCAACCCAGCTCGGCGTGAGCCGCAACTCCGTGCGCGAGGGCATCAAGGCGCTGGAATCCGTCGGCGTGCTGGAATCGCGCCGCGGCATCGGCGTCTTCGTCAAGGCGTTCTCCTTCGAACCCTTGCTGGAGAACCTCGCCTACGGCCTCGGCGGCGCGCTGAAGCAGATCGAGGAGGTCATCATCATCCGCCGCACGCTCGAGGTCGGCCTCATAGAGCGGACGCTGGAGATGATCGGCCCCGACGACATCCGCGAACTGCGCGAGACCGTCGACCGGATGAAGATCCACGCAGAGCGCGGCGAGAGCTTCCCGGAGGAGGATCGGCATTTCCACCAGCTTCTCTTCCGCTGCCAGGGAAACGAGGTCCTGCTGCGGCTGATCGAAGTGTTCTGGCTGGCCTTCTACAAGGCGTCCGACTTCGTCAATCTCAACAATACCGACCCCATGCAGACCTGGCGCGACCACGCCGCCATCGTCGATGCCGTGGAGGCGCGCGACCTTGCGGCCGCCCGGGACCGGCTCGGCAAGCACTATGCCGGCATCACCCGCGTGATCGCGGGCAACAAGACCACCGTTTCATCAGGGAGGATGACATGAATCTGAGGACCACACTTTCGGCGCTCGCCCTTTCGGCGGCCCTGCTCGGTGCCGTGCCCCTGGCACCGGGCAATGCCTTTGCCCAGGGCGGCACCATTTCGGGCGGCTTCGACGTCGGCCCGGGCGGCTTCCAGGGCAATTTCAATCCGCTGGCGGCGACGAGCGGCTTCACCTGGCTGGTCACCTATTTCGAGCCCCTGGTCATCTACGACGACAAGCTGGCGAAGATCGACGGCGCGCTCGCCGAAAGCTATGAGATCAGCGCCGACCAGAAGACCTATACCTTCAAGCTCGCCGACGCCAAATGGCACGACGGCAAGCCGTTCACCGCGAACGACGTCCGCTTCACGCTCGATCTCGCCCGCAACGAGAAGGCCGGCTCGGTCTTCGCCGCGCGGCTCGGCGTGGTCCAGTCCGTCGAGGCGCCGGACGACCATACGGTCGTCATCACCCTGTCGGCGCCCGCCCCCAGCATGCTCGACACGCTGACCAAGGTGATGATGCTGCCGGAACACGCCCTCGCATCGATCCCGGCCGAGCAGATCGCCAAACACGCCTGGTGGTCCACCGCGCCGATCGGCACCGGGCCGTTCAAGTTCACCAAATACGTCGCCGACCAGTATGTCGAGCTCGCCGCCAATCCGGACTACCGCGGCGGCAAGCCGGCGGCCGAAAAGCTGATCAATCGCTATTTCGCCGATCCCGCCGCCGCCATCGCGGCGCTCAGATCCGGCGAGATCCAGTTCACCTATGTCGATTCCAACGACGTGTCGACCTTCAGCAGCGACAGCAATTTTCGGGTGATCGAGGGCGATTCCTACGTCGTCAACTATGTCGGCTTCAACCAGGAAGTGCCGCTCTGGCAGGACCTGCGCGTCCGGCAGGCCTTCATGTACGCGATCAACCGCGACGCCATCATCCAGAGCCTCTACGGCGGGGCGGCAAAGCCGGCGAACTGCGTCTACGTCGCCGACCAGCTCGTGCCGCAGGGCATCGAAAGCTACGCCTACGATCCGGAAAAGGCCAAGCAGCTCCTCGCGGAGGCGGGCTGGGACAAGATCAACGGCGACAAGCCGATCACGATCCTGACCTACTATACCTCGCCGCTGGCCACCAACGTGCTCGCCGCCATGCAGGCCATGCTGTCGCAGGTCGGCATCAACATCGTGCCGCGCGCTGTCGACACGCCGACCTACAATTCGATCGTCTACCAGCAGTCGGGCAATGCCGGCGATTTCCCGCTGATCTATGCCGGCCTGCAGAACGGCCCGGACGCATCGAACATCAATATCGGCCTCAACGAGAAGCAGATCCCGCCGGCCGGCGCCAACATCATGCGCATCCGCATGGCCACGGTATCGGGTGCGCTCGACGCCGCCCTTGCCGAAACGGACGCTTCCAAGCGCGACGCCCGCTACCAGGACGTCTGCAAGGCGACCAATGCCGAGCTGCCCTGGGCGACCATGTGGGTCGCCAACCGCTACGGCGTCGCCTCGGCGAAGCTCAAGGACTTCGTGTGGACCCCGGCCCCGGCCGGCGGCCCGTACCAGGCCCATGTGGAAAAGTGGTCGATCGCCGAATAGGCGCGGGCAAGAGGGCGCGGGGTCATCCCGTGCCCTTTCCCCGGCCGCCTTCGGCCAGCCACTCGATCAGGTGTTGAACCCGAATGCTACGCTACTGTCTCCATCGCCTCGTCGTCGGGCTCGCCATGCTGCTTGCGCTGACGGTGCTGATCTTCACGCTGTTGCAGCTGACGCCGGGTGATCCGATCGACGCCTATATCGATCCCAACGTCGCCATGACGAAGGAGGCGATGGACGCGCTGCGCGCGCGGCTCGGCCTCGACCAGCCGCTGCCCGTGCAATATCTCGCCTGGCTGTCGCAGGCCGCCCAGGGCAATCTCGGCCATTCCCTCCAGCGCTTCAACGAGACGGTGGCCGGCCTCATCCTGTCGCGCATCGGCCCGACCCTCCTCTTGATGGGCGCCGGGATATCCATCGCCATCGTCATCGGCATCGCCGGCGGCATCCTCGGCGCGGTGCGCCGCAACACCGTGCCCGACTATTCCCTTTCGGTACTGGCCCTGCTCGGCATATCGAGCCCTGCCTTCCTCACCGCCCTGCTCGGCCTCTATGTCTTTTCCGTCCGGCTGAAATGGACGCCATCGGGCGGCATGCTCACCCCGGCAACCGGCTTTTCGGTGGGCGACCTGCTGCATCATCTCATCCTGCCGGCGACCGTGCTGTCTATCGGCCATGCGGCGCTGATCATGCGCTACATGCGCGCCTCGATGCTCGAAGTGCTGAACCAGGATTATGTCCGCACGGCACGCGCCAAGGGCGTCCGGGAATTCTGGGTCGTCACCAAGCACGCCCTGCGCAACGCGCTGCTGCCCGTCGTCACGCTGATCGGCTCGACCATCGGCCTTGCCGTCGGCGGCGCCATCTTCGTCGAGAGCGTCTTCAACTGGCCGGGCATGGGCCTGCTGCTGATCAGCGCGGTGGAAACGCGCGACTATCCGGTCATCATGGGGGCCACCCTCGTCATCGGCGCCTGCGTCATCCTCGTCAACATCCTGACCGACCTCGCCTATGCGGTCGTCGACCCGCGCATCAAGGTGGCCTGAGATGACGATGCCCGCCTCCCCTTCCTCTTCCGGTCCGCTGGCGCGCGCCGCCGGCCGCTTCCTCCTCAACCGGGCGGCCCTCGTCGGCGTGGCGCTGCTCGTTCCGCTCGTCGCCGCGGTGCTGACCTATCCGCTGTGGATGCCCTACAAGCCCAACGACATCGATCTCCTGGCAATGAATGCCGCGCCATCGGCAGCACACTGGTTCGGCACCGACGGCGTCGGGCGCGACGTGCTCGCACGAACGCTGGAGGGCGGGCGGATCTCGCTGCTGGTCGCCGTCTCCTCCGTCGTCCTGTCGACGGCCATCGGCTTCCTCGTCGGCGCGGTCTCGGCCTTCGGCGGGCGTTTCACCGATGCGCTCGCCATGCGCTCGGTCGACCTCGCCATGACGCTGCCGCCGGTGATCTTCCTCCTGGTCCTCGCCTCCATCGTCGGCTCGGGCATCTGGTCGACCGTCTTCGTCATCGCGCTCCTGTCCTGGCCGGTCCTGTCGCGGATGATCCGCGCGCGCCTTTTGGAACTGCGCGAGCGGGAATTCGTCATGGCCTCGCGTGGCATGGGCGCGGGCATCGGCCACCTGCTCTTCCGCCACGGCCTGCCCAATTCCATCGACATCCTCGTCGTCTACGCCACGCTGCAGGTCGCCAACGCCATCCTTTTGGAAGCCGGCCTTTCGTTCCTCGGCCTCGGCGTGCCGCCGCCGGCGGCAAGCTGGGGCAACATGCTGAACACCGCGCGCTCCACCGCCGTGCTCGAACAGTTCCCCTGGCAATGGCTGTTTCCCGGCGGCGCGCTGGTGCTGGCCGTGCTGGCCATCAACTTCATCGGCGACGGTCTGAGGGATGCCTTCGACCCCCGCGCAGACCTCAACTGAAACCCTGGAAAGAGAAGAAAATGCCCCTGTTCTCCGGCGTCGTCCCTCCCGTCGTCACCCCCCTCAACGAGGATTTCTCCGTCGACTACGCCTCCTATACGCGCGTCCTCGAACACCTGATCGACAGCGGCTGCCACGGCCTCTTCCCGCTCGGCTCAACCAGCGAGGTGGTGTTCTACGACGAGGCCGAGCGCCGCAGGATCCTCGAGCACACCGTGAAGGTGGCGAACGGCCGCGTGCCCGTCATCGCCGGCGCCATCGATCCCGCGACCGACCGCGTCATCCGCCATGCGCGCATCGCCAGGGAGGTGGGGGCCGATGCCGTCGTCGTCACCGCGCCCTTCTACACCATCACCAACCAGGCCGAGACGCTGGACCACTTCCGCATCATCCGCGATGCCGTCGATATCCCGCTGATCGCCTATGACATCCCGGTCTGCGTCCACACCAAGCTTTCCCGGCAGACCGTCGTGACGCTGGCGAAGGAAGGCACGATCGTCGGCCTGAAGGATTCCTCCGGCGACGACGGCAATTTCCGCTATGCCCTCAGCGATCTTGCCGGCACCCCGGACGTCTTCCTGATGACCGGCTCCGAGATCGTCGTCGACAGCGTCCTCGCCATGGGCGCGCACGGGGTCGTGCCGGGCCTCGCCAATGTCGATCCGGCCGGCTATGTCCGCCTGTGGGACGCCGCGCAGCGCGGTGACTGGCAGGCCGCCCGCAAGGAACAGGAGCGGCTTTGCCGGCTGTTCGAGATCGTCTGGGTCGCCGCCGGCCGCGTCAGCGGGGGGGCGACGGGCGTCGGCGGATTCAAGACCGCCATGCGCAGCCTCGGCATCATCGCCACCAATGTCATGGCGCGCCCGCGCGCACCGCTCAACGAGGCCGAAGCCGGCCGGATCGACGAGATCCTGCGCTCCGTCGGCCTTCTTTCCTGAGGTTGCCGATGACGCCCGAATCCATTCTGGAAATCAGCAACCTCAGGACCGTCTTTCGCGTGCGCGGCCGGGAGATCGCGGCCGTCGACGGCATCGATCTTGCCATCCACCCCGGCGAGACGGTGGCGCTGGTCGGGGAATCAGGTTCGGGCAAGTCGGTGACCAGCCTCTCCGTCATGCGGCTGCTGGCCCGCAGGATCGGCGTGATCGACCGCGGCGCGATCCGCTTCCGCGGCAAGGACGGCAGGACGAAGGACCTCGTCACGCTCGGCGAGGAGGAGATGCGGCAAATCCGCGGCAACGATATCGGCATGGTCTTCCAGGAGCCGATGACGAGCCTCAACCCCGTCTACACCATCGGCGACCAGATCTCCGAATCGCTGCGCGTCCACCGGCGGACCGGCCGGCGCGAGGGCATCGAGGCGGCCGTCGGCCTGCTCGACAAGGTCGGTATTCCCGATGCGCGCCGCCGGGCGGGCCAATATCCGCACGAACTGTCGGGCGGCATGCGCCAGCGCGCCACCATCGCCATGGCGCTGGCCTGCGATCCCACCCTGTTGATCGCCGACGAGCCGACCACGGCGCTCGACGTGACCATCCAGGCGCAGATCCTCGACCTGATGCAGGCGCTGCAGCGCGAGCGCGGCATGGGCATGCTGTTCGTCACGCACAATCTCGGCGTGGTGGCCGAGATCGCCCACCGGGTCGCGGTGATGTATGCCGGCCGCATCGTGGAGAGCGGGCCCGTCGCCGAGGTGTTCAAGGCCCCTCGCCACCCCTATACGATGGGGCTGCTCAAATCGATGCCGCGTCTCGGCACGGCGAGCGCGATGAAGCGGAGCGGCGAAAAGCTGCCGGCCATTCCCGGCATGGTGCCGAGCCTTGCCAACCTTCCGGCCGGCTGCGCCTTCGCGCCGCGATGTCCCTTCGCGATCGAGGCCTGCCGCCAGGCCATGCCCGCGCTTTTGCCCGTCAACGACCGTCACGACAGCCGCTGCATCCGCTGGCAGGAGATTTCCGCATGACAGAAGCTCCGCTCCTTTCCGTCCGCGGCCTCGCCAAGCACTACCAGACGCGCGGCGCGACGCTGCAGATCCTGGAAAACATCTCCTTCGACATCGCAAAGGGCGAAGTGGTGGGGCTGGTCGGCGAATCGGGCAGCGGCAAGACGACCATCGGCCGTTCGGTTCTCCGGTTGATCGAGCCGTCGGCCGGCGCGGTCGTCTTCGACGGCGCCGACCTGACAAAACTCTCGGGCGGCGAGATGCGCCGCCGGCGCCCGCGCATGCAATATATCTTCCAGGATCCCTACGCCTCCCTGTCGCCGCGCATGACCATCGGCGAGATTCTGACCGAGGGCCTGAAGATCCAGCGCATCGGCTCGCGGGCGGAGCGGCTGGAGCGGGCAAGGAAGGCGCTCGAACAGGTGGAACTGCCGCCGGACGCCATCAACCGCTACGCCCACGAATTCTCCGGCGGCCAGCGCCAGCGCATCGGGATCGCCCGGGCCCTGACGCTGGCGCCGGATTTCATCGTCGCCGACGAGCCGGTGTCCGCCCTCGACGTCTCCATCCAGGCGCAGGTGGTGAACCTCCTGCGCGACCTGCAGCAGCGCCTGGGCCTCACCATGCTGTTCATCTCGCACGATCTTGCCGTCGTCGAATATATCTGCGACCGCGTCATCGTGCTCTATCTCGGCCGCATCATGGAGATCGCCACGAGCGAGGACCTCTACGCCCGCCCAAGGCACCCCTACACGCAGGCCCTGATGTCGGCGATCCCCTCGCCCGACCCGGATGCCCAAAGGACGCGCGAGATCCTGAAGGGCGATATTCCCAGCCCCGCCAACCCGCCGAGCGGCTGCGTCTTCCGCACCCGCTGCCCCAAGGCGCTCCCCGCATGCGCCACGGCCGTGCCGCCGCTGCGCAAAGTCGCGCCGGGCCACGTCAAGGCGTGCATCCGCGACGACGTTTGACAGCCGGACGCTCCCCCGCGCGAAAGGCCCATGCCGGTGGGATGTTGAAAGCGTGAGACGCGCCGGGCGGCATCACCGAGGCGCTTGTCCCGACGGTGTCAGGCGCGGGCCGAACGTGCGCCCTGCTCGAAATCGACGAGGTCGGGCAGTTTCTCGACATCATCGGGGAAAAGATCGGCGACGCCGGGCGCGACGATCGCCAGAAACGGGATACCGATCTTCCTCGCGGCGTGAAATTCGGTCGGCGAATCCCCGACCGCGAGGCATTCCGCCGCCTGCGCGCCCTCCATCGCCATCACGTTCAGGAATTCCGCATGTTTCGACTTGGGCGATCCGGAAACCGTGCGGAAATACCGCGAGAGGCCGCGTTTTTCGATCACGGCCTTCAGATCCTCCTCGGGCATTCCCGAAACCACATGCATCGGAACCCGGTCTTCCAGCCGGGCGAGGACCGCCTGTGCGCCGGGTATGAAGGCGCAGGCGAGCATGCTCTCCTCGATGATTTCGGCAAATTGCCGGCAGAGGCGGTCGACCGTCGCCTCATCGCCCGCACGCCCGAACACCGCGCGCTCGAAATGAACGAATTTCTCGCGGCGGCCGATACCGCCATGCTGCTCCTGATAGGCGACGACCGCCGCGACCCTGTCGGGCGGCTCGGAACGATAGACCTGCGCGAAGGCGTCAGTCTTCAAACGTGCGGAATCGAGGATGACACCGTCGAAATCGAAGATGATCGCCTTGAAGCGGCCGAGATAAGTCATGCCGTCATCCCTTCGGCGCGGGGTTGCGCAGGCGCGACGGCTGCGTCAGCGCCTTCGTGTCGAGAGCCTGCTCCAGGAGATCGGCCGGCAGCGCGTCGCTTTCATCCACCAGTTCGCGCAGCGTGCGGCCGCTGCGGAGAATCTCCTTCGCCATCTCCGCAGCCTTCTCGTATCCGATGAGCGACGTCAATGCGGTGGCGAGCGCCGTGCCCGCTTCGAGATGCTGCCGGCACCGCTCCGCATTGGCCGTGATCCCGGCGACACATTTCTCGTCCAGCGTTCTCACCGTATTCGTCAAAAGCGTGATGGATTGCAGGAGGTTGAAAACGATGACGGGCTCGAAGGCGTTGAGCTGGAGCTGCCCGGCCTCCGCCGCCAGGGTGACGACGAGGTCGGCGCCGATGACCTGGAACGCCACCTGGTTGACCACTTCGGGAATGACGGGATTGACCTTGCCCGGCATGATCGACGATCCCGGCTGCATCGGCGGCAGGTTGATCTCGCCGAAGCCGCCGCGCGGGCCGCTCGACAGCAGCCGGAGGTCGTTGGCGATCTTGGAGAGCTTCACCGCTATCCGCTTGAGCGTGCCGGAGAAGAGGACGAACGCCCCGGTATCCCAGCAGGCCTCGACGAGGTCCGACGCGGGTACGACGTCGACCGACGACACTTCCGCGAGCTTGCGCACGGCAAGGGCCGCATAGCGGGGATCGGCGGTGATGCCCGTCCCGATCGCCGTGCCGCCCAGATTGATCTCCTTGAGGAGCCTCGCCGCCTCGTCGAGGCGGAGGATATCCTCCCGGAGCGTTACCGCGAAGGCCATGAATTCCTGCCCCAGCGTCATCGGCACCGCGTCCTGGAGCTGCGTGCGGCCGAGCTTGAGGACGTCGGCGAATTCGCCCGCCTTGGCCTCGAAGGCACAGGCGAGCCCGGCGAGCGCGGTCGAGAGCGTGTCGTAGCTGAGAAGGAGCGCCAGGCGGATTGCCGTCGGATAGACGTCGTTCGTCGATTGGGAGAGGTTCACGTCGTTGTTGGGGTGGACGACGTCGAAGCGGCCCTTCGGCAGGCCGAGATGCTCCAGCGCGCGGTTCGCCACGACCTCGTTGACGTTCATGTTCGTCGAGGTGCCCGCCCCGCCCTGGAAGACGTCGAGGACGAACTGGTCGGCCAGCGCGCCGCCAGCAATGTCGTCGCAGGCGGCGACGATCGCCTCCGCCTTGGTCCTGTCGAGGTCGCCCAGCTCCAGATTGGCGAGCGCCGCGGCCTTCTTCACGAGGGCCAGCGCCCGGATGAAGACCGCATAGTGCCCGATCGGAATGCCCGAGATCCGGAAGTTGGAGACGGCTCTTGCGGTCTGAGCGCCGTAATAGGCCTCGGCATCGACGTCGACTTCGCCGAGGGTGTCGTGCTCACGGCGCCGGGCGACGGTGAGCGGCAGCATGTCGGCCATGTTGGAAGACTTTCCGCGCGCGTGCTGATCCAGAGCATTTCCAGCCGAAGCGAGATCGTTTCGGCGTCGGATAATGCGGTAAAAACGATAATCTAGAGCATTTCCGGTGAACCGGAGCTCGCCGGAAATGCCCCAGGATGGGGCCAGGGCAATCGCCTATGGCAGGAAACCCCTCCCTAAATCCCTCCCCACAAGGGGGAGGGACTTACCCGCGGCACCCTCGATGGCCAAAAGGACTGGAAAAGCAAGCGCCTTGCTTTCTCCCCCCTTGTGGGGGAGATGCCGGCAGGCAGAGGGGGTTCCATATGCGATTGCCCTGAGGATAGGGCGGGCGGCGGCAGCGAACCGCCGCCCGCCCGTCGCAGGGTCAGGCCGTGTGGGGAAGCGCGAGCGGCCGCTTGCCCAGCTTGATGAAGGTCGACTTCACCTCGGTGAACTCGAGGAGGCCGTCCATGCCGTTCTCGCGGCCGACACCGCTCTCCTTGAAGCCGCCGAACGGCATCTGGACCGATGTTTCGAGGAAGGTGTTGACATAGACCGTGCCGCTCCTGAGCGCGCGGGAGACCTGGATGGCCTTGTCGATATCCTTCGTCCAGACGCCGTTGCCGAGGCCGTAGCTCGTGTCGTTCGCCAGCGCAACCGCCTCTTCCGCCGTCCTGAAGGTGGTGACAGCGAGGACGGGCCCGAAGATTTCCTCCCGGAAGATCGTCATGTCCGGCGTGACGCCGGAGAAGATGGTGGGCGCGACGAAATACCCCTTGCCGAGGCCGTTGTCGGTCAGCCGGGCGCCGCCGATCTCAAGTTTTGCGCCCTGCTCGATGCCGGTTCGGATATAGCCGAGCACCTTTTCCATGTGCTCTTCATGGATGAGGGCCCCGACGTCGGCCTCCGCATCGTCCGGAAGACCAATCCGGATTTTCTTCGAGCGCTCGACGAGTTGCCTGATGAAATCGTCGGCGATGGTTTCCTCGATCAGGAGACGGGTGCCCTGGACGCATTCCTCCCCCTGGTTGAGGATATAGCCGAAGGCGATGCCGTCGACGGCGCTATCGATGTCCGCATCCGCGAAGACGATGTTCGCCGCCTTGCCGCCAAGTTCCAGGCCGACGCGCTTCATCTGCTCGGCGCAGCGCTGCGCGATCCGCTTGCCGACGGCGGTCGATCCGGTGAAGGAGATCATGTCGACGCCGCGATGCCCGGTCAGCGCCTCGCCCACGGTGCGGCCGGAGCCGGTGACCACGTTGATGACACCATCGGGAATACCGGCCTCCCGGGCAAGCGCCGCGACTTCGAGCGTCGTTCCCGCCGTCAGTTCCGACGGCTTGATGACCGCCGTGCAGCCGGCCGCCAGCGCGAAGGGAAGCTTCTGGAAGAGCGTGACGAGCGGGAAGTTCCACGGCGTGATCATGCCGATGACGCCGCGCGGCTCGCGGCTGACGAGGCCGAGATTGGCATCGCCGATATTGTTCACGAGGTCGCCCGGGATCTGGTAGGCGAGCGCGGCCGCATAGCGCCCGAGCTCGATGGACCATTCCGTCTCGCCCCGCGCGAAGCGGATCGGCTTGCCGACCTCCTCCGCCTCGATCGCCGCCAGCCTCTCGGTGTCGCGCACGATCAGGTCGAGCCAACGGCTGATCGCCCTGGCGCGCTCGGAGCCCGCAAGGCCCGACCAGACCGAACGGTCGTCGAAGGCCGCGCGGGCGGCCGCGACGGCCGCGCCGACCTCCGCCTCGCCCCCTTCCGCGAACCGGGCGAGCGGCGCGCCGTGCGCGGGCGAGGCCCGCTCGATCGTGCCGGCCGTCCGGACCCAGGCGCCGTTGATCCACAATCCATAGTCTCTGACGGTCATCGTCTTTCCTTTCAGTACATTTCAACGCCGCGCTCAGTGGCGCAGCACGGCCTCGTCATTGGCCACGACGCGCAGCAGTTCGGAGGGCGCGACCACGCCGATCATATCCCCCGCCCTGGCCGTCGTCCTGTCGGTGACGATGACGAACCGCACCTCGCCGACGCTGACATAGATGTTCGTCGTCTGGCCGAGCGGCTCGACGAGTTCGACCAGCGCATCCGTCGCGCCCTGCGCGCCCGGCCTGACGACGAGGAGATGTTCCGGGCGGATGCCGAGAAGCAGGCCGCCCTTGTCGTCGACGATCCGCGCAGCAAACGCGCGCTCATCTTCCGAGAGCGCATGCGCGAAGCCGGGCAGCACGCAGGTGACGGCGCCGCCCGCCTTCAGTTGCGCGGGGAACAGGTTCATCGGCGGCGAGCCGATGAACTCGGCGACGAAGCGGGTCTTGGGACGGTCGTAGATCTCGAGCGGCGAGGCCACCTGCACCATGTTGCCACGGCTCATGACCGCGATGCGATCGGCCATCGCCATGGCTTCGATCTGGTCGTGCGTGACGTAGATCGTGGTGATGCCGAGATTGGTGACGAGCTTCTTGATCTCGGTGCGCATGACGGCGCGCAGCTTGGCGTCGAGGTTGGACAGCGGCTCGTCCATCAGGAAGACCTTGGGATTGCGCACGAGCGCGCGGGCCAGCGAGACGCGCTGGCGCTGGCCGCCGGAAAGCTGGGAGGGCTTGCGCTGGAGCAATTCGCCGAGCCCAAGCTTTTCCGCCGTGTCCTCCACCTTGCGCGCCCGCTCGCGCGCGTCGAGCTTGCGGATCTTCAGCGGGAACTCGATGTTCTTGAAGACCGTCATGTTCGGATAGAGGCCGTAATCCTGGAACGCCATGGCGATATCGCGGTGGCGGGGCTCGGCATAGGTCATGTCGGAGCCGTTGATGGAGATGCGGCCGGCGGTCGGAAGCTCCAGGCCGGCGACCATGCGAAGGGTCGTCGTCTTGCCGCAGCCCGACGGGCCCAGCATCACGAAGAACTCGCCGTCCTTGATATCGACGGAGACGCCGTTGACGACCTTCAGCTGGCCGAACTGCTTGTAGACGGTATCGATGTGGATAGCCATTTCAGGAATTCCTTACCCTTTGACCGCGCCGAGCGTGAGGCCGCGGACGAGGTAGCGTTGCATCAGGAGAACGAGGACGACGACGGGCAGCGACATCATCACGCCGGCGGCCGAGGCAAGCCCCCAGGCGATGGCCTTGGGCTTGATCGCATTGGCGGCGATGACGGGCAGCGTCTTGGCCTCCTGCGAGGTCAGCATGCTGGCGAGCAGGAACTCGTTCCAGGCGAACATGAAGACGATGACCATGGTTGCGGCCAGCCCCGGCAGGAGCAGCGGAAGCGTGACGCGCCAGAAGGTCTCGAAGCGGCTGCACCCGTCGATCATCGCCGCCTCCTCGATGGATTGCGGGATATCCTGGATGAAGACGCGCATCACCCAGACGACGAAGGGCAGGCCCGAGAGCGCATAGGCGGCGATGAGCAGCCAGGGCGTGTCGAAAATCCCCAGCTGGCGGGCGATGATGAACATCGGGATGACGCTCACGATCGGCGGCAGCATGCGGATCGACAGGATCTCGAAGGCGAGGAATTCCTTGCCCTTGACGTCGAAGCGCGCGAGCGCATAGGCCGCCATCGTGCCCGCCGCCATGGCGAGGCAGGTCGACAGGCCGACGATGAGCGCGCTGTTCAGCAGCGCCTGCCAGGCATTCAGCTCCGTGAAGAGCTGGGCGTAGTTCGCCAGGGTCGGCGCAAAGCTCCAGACCGGCGGATAGGCGGAGATGTCGACTTCACTCTTGAAGGAGGAGGTCACCATCCAGAAAATCGGGAAGGCGAAGAAAAGCGCCGCGGCGATGGCGGATACATAGGCGGCCAGCGTGCCGGCGCCGTTCCTGAGGGTTCTGCTGTTGGACATGGGCGGTCTCCTCAGCGGTTTTCTTTGTCGGCCACCAGCTTCAGGAACCCGGTCAGGTTCACGAAGACGATGACGACGACGAGCACGATGACGAGGGCGATCCACGACAGCGCCGAGCCGTAGCCGAGGTCGAAGATGCGGAAATTCACGCGCTGGAGGTAGACGCTGAGGAGATCCGTCGCAAAATCCGGGCCGCCGCGCGTGATGATGTAGACCGTATCGTAGGTGCGGAAGGCATCGACGATGCGAAGGAGCGTCGCGATCACGATCACCGGCTTCAGCATCGGGAGGGTCACGTTCATGAAGGTGGCGACATGCCCCGCCCCGTCGATCGCCGCCGCCTCGAAGGGGCTCCTCGGGAGCGAGCGAAGCCCGGCGAAGATGATGATGAACATGAAGGGCGTCCACTGCCAGACGTCGACAAGGATCACCGAGGCGAGCGCGCTCGACGGCGAACTGGCCCAGGCGAGAGACCCCACGCCGACCAGCGAGAGCAGATAGTTGAGGACACCGAGATCGGGCATCATCATCGTGCGCCAGGTGATGCCGACGGCGATCGGCGTGATCAGCATCGGGATGAGCAGGAAGGTGCGCAGGAAGACGAAGCCCGCGCGGTACTGGTTGAACAGCAGCGCCAGGAGCACGGCGAGCGTCAGGGAAAGCGCGACGCTGATCGCCGTGAACGCCAAGGTCAGGCCGACGGAGTACCAGAACTGGCCGTCGCCGAAGGCGCGGGCATAGTTCGCAAACCCGATGAAGGAATAGGAGGTGCCGAACGTCGGATTGTAGTTCGTCAGCGAGATGTAGAGCGAATGCAGCAGCGGATAGAGGCCGACGATCGTCATGATGATCATCGTCGGCGCGAGGAGCAGCGTGGGAACGCTCTTCTCGCCCGCGCGGACTGCCTTCGTCGCACCCAGCGGCATCGCCGGCGCGTTGATGGTGCCACTTTTGGCCATTTCCAGGTTCCCCGATGGAGCGGGCATGGCCACCGGCCATGCCCCGACACGGTTTCGACTAGCTGCGGATGACGGAGGCAAGCGCGGCTTCCGCGTCCTCCATCGCCTGCTGCGGCGTCTTGCGGCCGTTCACGCCCGCCAGGATGTTCTCGTAGAGCACGCGCTGCACCTCGACCGCGTTGGTCAGGCGATAGGGCGGAATGGAGACCGGGGTGGTGCCGCGCGCCGGGAAATCCCGGAAGGCCTGCAGCATCGGCACCTTGGAGACGATCTCGGGATTGTCGATGTCCGCCTGGAGGCACAGCGAGGATTCGCCGTTCTCGCGGAACAGCGCATAGGCCTCGCCCTCGCTCATCCATTTCAGGAACTTGTAGGCCTCCGCCTTGTTCTGCGAGGCGGCGTTGACGAGGATCGACCAGCCGCCGACCATCTGCTGCTCGAACTTCTCCGTCGGGGAGACGGTATAGCCGAACTTGCCCCGGAACGGGCCGTCCTCGATGCCGACGATGACGTCCGACCAGGTGATCATCATCGCGGCCTTGCCCTGCTGCATGATGGAGGAGCCTTCGGCATAGTCGAAGCCCTCGACACCCTTCGGCGTGAAGGGCAGCACCTCGCGCAGGCGCTCGATCGCCCGCGCGCCCTGGCCTTCGGAGTTGAACACCACCTTGTTGTTCTCGTCGAGAACACCGTCGTCATGCGGCGCGATCTTCGTCATGCCCATCAGGCGGCTGCCCCAGTCGCCGCTCATGTGGGCGTCCTGGCCGCCGAGCAGCAGGACGTTGCCGGCGACCTCGTCCGAATGCAGCTTCTCCGCCGCGTCGCGATACTCGTCCCAGGTGGTCGGCACCTTGGTGATGCCGGCCTTCTCGAACAGGTCCTTGCGATAGACGAAGACCGGAGTCGTCATGACAAGCGGCAGGCCCCAGCGCTTGCCTTCGTATTCCGTGTAGGTCGTCGAGGCGGGCGCCAGCTTGTCGACGCCGATCTCCGGCAGCGAGGGGTCTTCGGCGCGGATATCGTCGAACGCGCTCGCCCAGCCGTTGCGCAGCGGCTGGCGGATCCACAGGTTGTCGGTGGTGAAGATGTCGAACGTGCTGGAACCCTGGCTCAGCTCGATGAGCAGCTTCTCGTAATGCGCCTCATACGGGTTGCCCTCCCCGGTGATCTGCGCGGCGGTATAGGCCTTGGCGACGCCGCCGGTAAGCGCGCCCGCCCAGGCCGTGTTGCTGTTCAGGATGTTCAGCGTGGCGGCCGCCCAGGCGCGGGTCGCGGGCGAAAGGGCGCTCGCCGCCGCACCGGCGGCAAGCATCCTGAGCAGGGTCCGGCGCTTGAGTTCAGGTGAGAAATGTCCATGCATCGTTTGGGCTCCCCAATTTATTGATTGCGCAATGCGGCCGCTTCTTGCGACCTGAGTAAACGTTTACTAGAATGCATTTGTCAATTTCGATGTCAATGCGGATTCTGGCCGGTAATTGAAATTTGAAGAAACATATCCATTATGCAAAAGTGAAAGACAAAGGCTTCGGCCGCGCAGGAGCAGTAGAAAATCCATGAAAAACAAGCGTCAGGGCGGCCGGGGCGTCACGGTCCACGATGTGGCAAAGCTGGCAAACGTATCCATCGCCACCGTCTCTCGGGTGCTCAACAAGCCCGACAATGTGAACAAGGAGATGTCCGAACGCGTGCTGAAGGCCGCCGCGCAACTGGGATACACGACGAACTCGGCCGGGAAAGCCCTTCGCCTCGCCCGCACCCGCACCATCGGCACGCTCCTGCCGCGGCTCGACGACCCGATTTTCTCCGAACTGGCGCACGGCATCCAAGAAACGCTTTTCGCGCAAGATTATGCGGGCTTCCTGCAAACATCGGGCTACGACAATACCAAGATCTTCGATGCCGCCTTCCGGTTGTTCAACCGCGGCGCCGAAGGATTGCTGGTCTTCGGGCGCGTTGACGACGAACGTCTCTTGGAATTCATCGCGAAAAACCCGATCCCCGTGCTTCAGGTCTATTCCTACCTGGAAGGACACAGTCTCCCCTCCGTCGGTATCGACAATGCAAAGTGCACGCAGAAGATCGCCGAACTCATGGTCCGGTTCGGCCACAAGGATATCGCCCTGATCTCCGGCCCCACCCAGGGCAACGACAGGCAGCAATCGCGCCTGAACGCCTATGAGCAGACGATGCGCGACAACGGCCTCAACATGGTCATCCAGATCGTCCAGCCGGGCTACACGCTCAACGACGGAGGCCTCGCCTTCCGCAGGATTATCGAGCAAAATCCGAAGACTACGGCCATCATGTGCAATACGGACCTCCTCGCATGCGGGGTCCTGTCGGAATGCCGGAAGCTCGGGATCGACGTTCCGCGCCAGATGTCCGTCAGCGGCTTCGAGGACGTCAGCTTCGCCCCCCTGCTCTATCAGCCGCTGACCACGCTCTCCGTTCCGGCAGGCGATATCGGCCGCTATGCGGCGCGCGCGATGATCGCCAATCTCGAACAGGGCGAAAGCCTGACCTCGATGCAGTTCGAGACGAGCCTCATCCTGCGCGATTCCATCACCGTCGCCCCGAAAGCCTCCGAACAGGCCGCATGAGCGAGCGAGAAAACGTTTATTGACGACGAATGAGAAAACGTTTACCAATCCATTCCAGAGACCCCGGGGCCGTCCGCCCCGGCAAGGCAGACACCACGGGGATGGCGAGGAATGCGCTTCAGCAGGATGATCAACGTCGTCGGCGCACATGCGGCGGGCGAACTGAATGAAGTCATAACGGGCGGCGTCCTTCCGGTCCCCGGCAAGACGATCTTCGAGAAGATGCAGTATCTCGAAAAGCACGGCGACGCCCTGCGCCAGTTCCTGCTGCACGAACCGCGCGGCAAGGTTTCGCAATGCGTGAACCTCGTGCTGCCGGCCACCCATCCGGATGCGGATGCGGGCTTCATCATCATGGAATCGGAATATTACGTGCCGATGTCGGGCACCAACACGATCTGCACGGCCACCGTTCTCCTCGAAACGGGCATGGTCCCGATGGTCGAACCCGTCACCACCCTGACGCTGGAGGCCCCGGCGGGCCTGGTGCGCGTGACCGCGCAGTGCCGCGACGGCAAATGCGAGAGCATCACCTTCGACAACGTACCCGCCTTCACCATGGCGCTCGACCGGACCATCGAGGTTGCCGGCCTCGGCGCCATGGTCGTCGACGTCGCCTATGGCGGCATGATCTACGTGCTGGTCGACGCCGAGAAGCTCGGCTACGCCATCACCCCGGACGAAGCGGCCGAACTGGTCGAGGTCGGCGAGAAGATCAAGCTGGCAGCCGCCGAGCAGATACCGGCCGTCCATCCCGAGAACCCTGAGATCCATACCATCAACCAGACCCTGTTCGCGGGACCCTTGCGCGTCGAGAACGGCGTGAAGCGGGCGAAGAACACCGTGATCGTCTCCCCCGGCAGGCACGACCGTTCGCCCTGCGGAACGGGCACGAGCGCAAGGCTGGCGGTAATGCATGCGAAGGGAGAGATCGGCGTCGGCGAAAAATTCGTGCACGAATCCATCATCGGCACAGAATTCATCGGCGAGATCCTCGCGACGACGACCGTGGCGGGGCAGACCGCCGTGCGGCCGGCGATCACCGGTTCGGCCTGGATCACCGCCTTCCACCAGTATGTGCTGGACCCGCGCGACCCCTTCCCCACCGGCTACAAGCTGGGCGACACCTGGAAGACGCCAAGCTGACGGAAGCGACATGGCATTCTCGCAGGATCTCACGCGGGCGACAGTTGAACTGCAACGGATCCGCTCCGGCGGACAAGCAACCAAGACGGCATTCGGGATGAGCAAGATTTCAAAAGCGCCCACCAGGGGCACCTACGACTACATCATCGTCGGCTCCGGCTCCGCCGGCAGCGTCCTTGCGGGCCGCCTCTCCGAGGACGGCAGGCACCGCGTGCTCCTGCTGGAGGCCGGCCCTTCGGACCAGCACATCCATATCCGGATGCCCGCAGCGCTTCCGCTGCCGCTCGCAAACGATCGCTTCAACTGGTTCTACACCTCGGAGCCCGAGCCCCATCTCGACAACAGGACCGTGCTGGAGGCGCGCGGCCGCGTTCTCGGCGGCTCCTCCTCGATCAACGGCATGAACTGGGTCCGCGGCAATCCCTGGGACTACGACAACTGGGAGGCGCTCGGCCTCAAGGGCTGGAGCTACAAGGACGTCCTGCCCTATTTCCGCAAGGCCGAGACGTCGGACAAGGGCGCGAACGCCTATCGCGGCGGCACGGGCCCGATGATCATCGAGACCTGCAAGGCCGCCGGCCCGCTGTACAAGGCCTTCCTGAAAGCCGGCGAGCAGGCGGGCCACCCCCATATCGAAGACCACAACGCCCATCGCCAGGAAGGCGTGCACATCACCCAGCGCAATGTCGGGCACGGCATCCGCTGGAGCACTTCGCAGGCCTATATCCACGCGCAGCCGAAGCGCGACAATCTCGACGTCGTCATCGGCGCCAAGGTCACCCGGATCGAGTTCGAGGGCAGCCGCGCGGTCGCCGTCAAGGCGAAGATCGCCGGCCGGTCCTATTCGATCGCCGCGGAGAAGGAGATCCTCCTTGCCGCCGGCGCGCTCAATTCGCCGCAGATCCTCATGCTGAGCGGCATCGGCGATGCGGACGAACTGCGCAGGCACGCCATCCCCGTCGTCAAACACCTTCCGGGCGTCGGGCGCGGCCTCAAGGACCACGTCGCCGCCCCCGTCCAGTACCGCGCGACCAAGCCCGTTTCCGTCGTCGGCCAGCTCACCGCCTTCGGCAAGCTCAAGCTCGGCCTGCAATGGCTCTTCGCCAAGACCGGCCTCGGCGCCACCAATTTCTTCGAGGTCGGCGGCTTCTTCCGCACCGACCCGTCGTTCACCGTTCCGAACGTGCAACTGGAATTCGTACCGCTCATCGGTGAAATGCAGCACGGCTCGGTCAACCTGGAAAACGGCTTCCAGTACTTCCTGAGCCTGATGCGCCCGAAGAGCGAGGGCCGCGTCTGGCTGGCGAGCGCCGACCCCGACGCCGCGCCCAAATTCGTCTTCAATTTCCTTCAGGACGAGGAGGACCGCAGGCAGGCGATCGCCGCGATCCGGGAAATCCGCCGCATCGTCGCACAGCCCGCCTGGGACGATATCCGCGGTGAGGAGGTGACGCCCGGCAAGCATGTCCAGTCCGACGAGGACCTGCTCGCATTCCTCAGGAAGGAAGCCGGCACCAACTATCACCCGTGCTGCAGCTGCCGCATGGGCACGGATGCCATGTCCGTGGTGGACGCCCATGCGAAGGTCCACGGCTTCGACAATCTGCGCGTCATCGACGCGTCGATCATGCCCGCCATCGTCAGCGGCAACCTGAACGCCCCCGTCATCATGATGGCGGAGAAGCTCGCAGACGACATTCTCGGCCGGAAGCTACCGCAGGAAGCCGCCGATTATTACCAGCCGGAAGTCGCTTAAGGAGGAACCCGATGGAACATACAGCAGAAGCGGCCCCGGCGAAGGGCGACGTGCTCATCCTCAAGCCGGAGGAAGGCAGGAATTTCTGGCAGCCGGTGCCGGCCAACGGCCATATCTCCGTCCGGATCTCCCCCGATTTCCTCGGCGTGGAGACCCCGTTCAGCCTCGGCACGCAGACCCTGCCGCCCGGGGGCTACGTGCGCGAGCACGCCCACCCGGCGCACGACGAGGTGCTGCATTTCATCTCCGGCCACGGCAAGGCGGTGGTCGAGGGTGTCGAATACCCGGCGGAACCGGGCGTGACGATCTTCGTCGGCCGCAACCGCAAGCACATGTTCATCAATACGTCGGAAGACCGGGAGCTGCACTGGCTCTGGTTCATCCAGCCGAACGGCCTGGAACATTTCTTCGAGGAGATCGGCCGCCCGATGCAGCCGGGCGAAGCCGCGCCCGAACCGTTCGCACGGCCTGAAAACGTCCTGGAGATCGAGCAGCGCACGGCCTTCGTCGCGGCCGGCAAGCTTTAAGCCTGGAGCATTTCCAGCCGAGGCGCGATCGCTTCGGCGTCGGACAATGCGCCAAAACAAGGAGATAGAGCCTTTCCGGTGAACCCGTGTTCACCGGAAAGGCTCTAGAGAACGAAAATGCCCACATTATTGGCGTCCGATGGATGCCGGGTGACGTATGACGTCTCCGGCAATGGCGAAGCCTTGCTGCTCATTCCCGGCCTCGGGGGCGCGGCAAGCTTCTGGAGCGATATCGTCCCGCTCCTTGCGGATCGATACAAGGTCATCGCGTTCGACCACCGTGGAACGGGGCGCAGCGACCGGCCGGCCGGGCGATACACGCTGTCGCGCATCGCCCGGGACGCCGTGGAAATCCTGCGCGCCGAGAATATCGAGAAATCCCATATCGCCGGTCACTCCACCGGGGGCATGGTGGCGCAGTTCATCGCGCTGGATGCGCCGCAGACGGTGCGCTCGCTGGTGATCAGCGGCAGCTGGGAGAAGCCGGACGCGCGCTTCGTTGCCCTGTTCGCGGCGCGCCTCGCCGTCCTGCGGGCGGCCGGGCCGAAGGAATACCAGAAGCTCACCCACGCCCTCGGTTTTCCCTCGCATTTTCTTGAAGCGAACGCGGACCTCCTCGAGCGGGCCGTCGAGGGCGCGGCCGACGCGCTTTCGCCCCTGCCCGTCGCCGAGGCGCGCATCGCGATGCTCCTGACCGACGAGCGCAGCGGCGAGCTCCAGCGGATCGCCGCCCCCACCCTCGTCATCGGCGCGACCGACGACGCGCTCATTCCCTTCGCCCACAGCCGGAGGCTCGCCGCGCTGATCCCCGGCGCGCGACTTGCCGTGATCGACGGCGCGCACTTCTTTCCGCGGGTCCATCCCGGCCGGTACGCCAGGACCCTTCGAGACTTCCTGGAGGAAACAGATGGACAATGACGCCAGGAAAGTCGCCGTCATCGGCTTCGGCGCGATGGCGCGCAGCCTCGACCGGTCCCTCAGGGCCTCCCGGAGCGGCATCGCGGTGTCCGCCACGCTCGTTCCGCACGACCTGACCGTCGGGCACGACGGCATCGCGGTCTTCCACGATGTCGCCGCGCTCATCGCCTGGGGGCCTTCGGTGGTCGTGGAATGCGCCAGCCACGAGGCGGTCCGCGTATCCGTCCCGCCCCTCCTTCGCGCCGGCATCGACGTCATCGTCGCCTCGATCGGCAGCCTCGGCGATGCCGGTCTGCTGGCCACGCTGGAGCGCGCGGCCGAGGACGGGGGAAGCCGCCTCACCCTCGCCTCCGGCGCGATCGGCGGCCTCGACGTACTGCGCTCGGCGAAGATCGCGGGGCTTGCGCACGTCGCCTATACCGGCACCAAGCCGCCGTCCGCCTGGAAGGGCACGCCGGCGGAACGCAGCATCGACCTCGCCGGCCTGCGCGAGCCGGCCGTCATCTTCGAAGGCAACGCGGCGGACGCCGCGCTGCACTATCCGAAGAACGCGAATGTCACGGCCGCCGTCGCCCTTGCCGGGATCGGCTTTGCCGACACCAGGGTGACGCTGGTCGCCGATCCGCATGCGGACGGCAACACCCACAAGGTCAGCGCCGCCGGCGCCTTCGGCCGGTTCGAGATCCTGCTCGAGAACAGGCCGCTTCCCGACAACCCGAAAACCTCCTGGCTCGCGGCGCTCAGCGTCGAGCAGGCACTCCATCGTCATTTCCAGAGAATAGAACTGTGAGGTCCCCCATGCGTCTTGAGAACAAAATCGCCATCGTCACGGGAGCCGGCGCGGGCATCGGCGCAGCCACCGCCGAACTTTTCGCCCGCGAGGGCGCGAAGGTCGTCGTCGCCGACTTCGACGGGATAGCCGCAAGGTCCGTCGCCGAAAGGATCGGCGAAAGCGCGGTGAGCATCAGGGTCGACGTGCGCGCCAGCGGCGAGGTGAAGGCGATGGTGGACCTTGCCGTCTCGACCTTCGGCGGCCTCGACATCATCGTCAACAATGCCGGGCGCGGCATGATCGGCACGGTCGAGACGACCGCCGAGGACGACTGGGACGACATCGTCGCCGTCAATCTCAAGGGTGTCTATCTCTGCTCGAAATACGCCGTTCCGGCGCTTCGGGCCCGCGGCGGCGGCAGCATCGTCAACACCGCCTCCAACATCGTCACCTTCGGCATCAGGGACCGCGCCGCCTATGTGGCGGCCAAGGGCGGCGTCGGCGCCCTCACCCGCGCGATGGCGCTCGACCATGCCGCAGACAGGATCCGCGTCAATTCCGTGGCTCCCGGCGTGATCTGGTCGAACTACTACGACAAGATGCTGAAGGAAGTGCCCGATCCGGACGCCTTCGTGAACGGCCTCAAGGCGCGTTCGCCGATGGCCGAACTCGGCCAGCCCGAGGACATCGCGCTCGCCATTCTCTATCTGGCAAGCGACGAAGCCAGGTTCGCGACCGGCTCGATGATGACGGTCGACGGCGGCGCCTCGGCGTGGTGAGCCCTGCGGCGACACCGGACCCCATGAGGAACCGACCATGCTTCTAGAAGAACGGGACTACCGCATCCGCGCCGGCTTCCTTGGCGAATTCACGGAAAACTACCTGAAGCTCGGCCTGCCGATCCAGCGGGCGCATCTGGGCGAGCCGGTCGGCTTCTTCACGTCCGAAATCGGCGAACTGAACCATTTCGTCTCGCTCTGGCGCTGGAAGGACCTCGCGGAGCGGACGTCGAGACGGACACACATGCTGGCCGACCCGGGCTGGCCCGCCTATCTGGCAAGCATCAAGGGCCTCATCGACACCCAGACGATCCGCATCCTCACCCCGACATCCTTCTCCCCCCTCTCCTGAACGAGGGAAGCGCGGGCGACGGAATACGCGAAAGCCAGGTGTTGTCTGACACGGGTATCCGGAATTCTAGGAATATCTAGGAAGTCGCCGGAATATCTGAGAAAGCGCGGGAAGTTCAACGCGTTAGGTGGTGGGTGGCGAGAGGCGAGGCGCGGCGCGTTTTGACAGCAGAACGGGGCG